>Ga0210040_10011445_pt1 | contig 10045 bp, 12 predicted proteins | sample CryGeyCG12114_NA_FD_185462 | JGI IMG/M metagenome (GOLD analysis project Ga0210040, IMG submission 185462) | Groundwater microbial communities from aquifer - Crystal Geyser CG19_WC_8/21/14_NA (SPAdes) (version 2) | ecosystem: Environmental > Aquatic > Deep subsurface > Groundwater | place: USA...
TGCGCCTGCTGGACCACGACGAGCCCGGCTTCTGGGAGCGCAACGGCTACCACGACCGCGGCGACCCGTGGCTCGAGCAGCGCTACCAGGGCGACTGACGGGTGGCTGAGCGCCCCCTGCCCGAGCTCCCTGAGCTGCCCGACCTCCCGCCCCTGCCCTCCCTCGGCGGCCTCCCGCCGCTGCCCACGCTCGGCGGGCCGCCGCTGCGGCGTCCACCCGCCGGCGGCGCCCGCCGCGAGTGGCAGCACGGCCGCGTCGTCGAGGTGCGGGTGGAGACCTCGCACGCCCGCACGTTCCGGCTCGAGCTGCCGGTCTGGAACGCGCACGTGCCGGGGCAGCACTACGTCGTGCGCCTCACCGCGCCCGACGGCTACCGCGCCGAGCGCTCGTACAGCGTGGCCAGCCCGCCCGAGGACGCCGGCCACATCGAGCTGACGGTCGAGCGCCTCGCCGACGGCGAGGTGTCGGGGTACCTGCACGACGGCGTCCGCGTCGGCGACGAGCTGGAGGTGCGCGGGCCGTTCGGCGGCTGGTTCGTCTGGAACGGGCGGACGCCCGCCCTGCTCGTCGGCGGCGGCTCCGGCGTCGTGCCGCTCATGGCGATGGTGCGCCACCGCCGCGCGCTCGGGCTCGACGTGCCCCTGCACCTCGTCGTCGCCGCCCGCACCCGCGACGACCTCTTCTACGCCGACGAGTACGGCGAGGAGTCGACGCTGGTGTTCAGCCGCACCGTGCCTGCGGGCTTCCCGCGTCCGCCTGGCCGGCTCACCGCCGCCGACCTCGCGCCGCACGTTCTCGACGGCGCGACGGTGTACGTCTGCGGGTCCGCCGGCTTCGCGGGGGCGGCCGAGCGGCTGCTGACCGAGGTCGGTGTGCCCGCGGGCAGCATCCGCGTGGAGCGCTTCGGCCCCGCCTAGGGCCGGGGCGGGTGTCGTGACCGAGGACGTGCGGCTCGTCGCCGCGCTGGTGGTGCTCGTCGCTGCGGCCGCCGGGGTGCTCACCGCCGCGCGGGTGCCGCTGCGGGGGGCGGTGCTGCGGGCCGCGGGGCGCGCGGCGGTGCAGCTCGCCGTCCTCGCCCTGGTGCTGCGCGCCGTCTTCACCCTGCCGCTGGCCGCGGGCGCGGTGCTCGTCGTCATGGTCACCGTCGCGAGCGCCACCGCGGCGGGGCGGCTGCGCGAGCTGCCCGGCGCCGGGCGCGCCGTGCCGCTGGCGGTGCTGGCCGGCGTCGTGCCGACGCTCGCCGTCGTCTTCGCCACCGGCGCTGCGCACCTCGAGCCGCGCTACCTGCTGGCGCTGGGCGGCATCGTCACCGGCGGCACGATGACCGCGAGCGTGCTGACGGGCCGCCACCTGCTGGCCGGGCTGCGGTCGCGACGCGACGAGGTCGAGGGCTACCTGGCGCTGGGCGCCACCCCGCGCCAGGCCACTGCGGACGTCGTGCGCGCCGCCATCGGGGAGTCGCTGCTGCCGGCGCTGGACCAGACGCGCACCGTCGGGCTGGTCACCCTGCCCGGCGCCTTCATCGGTGCCCTGTTCGGCGGGGCGAGCCCGGCGGACGCCGCCCGGTTCCAGCTGCTCGTGCTCGTCAGCCTGCTGTGCGCGGAGGCGCTGGCCGCGTCGGCGCTCGGCCGCCTCCTCGGCGCTCCGCAGCAGCTGCCCGCGGCGATCATGGAGAAGACCGGGGTGCCGAAGGGTTCGCACCCCTGACTGCTCCATGATCGCCGGGAGCCGGCCGCCTCAGGCCCGGCGCCCGAGGCGCGCGAGCACCCGAGCCTGCCGGTCCGCGCCGGCCGGCGGCTCGACCGCCGGGCGGCAGATGCCGTCCATGTGCAGCGCCTCGCCGAAGCGGTCGGCCCCAGCCTCGATGCTGCCCAGCTCGGCGCCGGACAGCGCGTCGTCGGCCCCGACCGCGCGGGCGACGTCCCAGCGGTGCACGAGCATGTCCCACACGTAGAACTGCTCGAACGTCGCGCCGACCGTGGTCGGGCCGAAGAACCCGTCGAACGCCCGCTGCGGCAGGGCGTCGTCCGCGAGCGCCTCGGCCACGCGCTTCGCGTGGTCGCGCCAGGCGGCGGCTGGGTCGGCGTCCAGGTCCGGCGCCTCTCCGAGGTCGACGCCACGGCCGCTGAGGAACTCCCGCTGCGTGGTGATGAGGTGGCCCAGCACGTCGCGGGCCGACCACCCCTCGCAGGGCGACGGGGCGGCCCAGCGCTCGGCGGGCACGGCGTCGAGAACGGCGGTGAGGGGCTGCTCGGCGGCGTCGTACGCCGTCGCGGTGGTGTTCATGGCCCGAGGGTGGCCGCCTGCGGCACGCTGGGTCTTGATGAAACCCGACAGCGACCAGGCCGCCGCACCAGGGCGGCTCGACCCGATCGAGCGCGCGCACCTGAAGGACCCGCGGGACGCCTCGCACGTGATGCACCGGTACGCGCCGCCGGCCGAGTTCACCGGCCTCCTGCAGCGCTTCTGGATCCCGGTCTGGTCGGTGCCGCCCGGCCAGGAGGCCGCGCAGAAGGTGCTGCAGTACCCGGTCTCCCTGGTCGTGGTCTCCGGGGAGTACGCGCGCTTCTACGGCGTCGTCTCGGGGCTGAGCACGACGACGCTGAGCGGCGACGGCTGGGCGGTCGGGCTCATGTGCGCCCCCGCCGCCGGGTTCCTCGTCACCGGGACGCCGATGGCGGCCTTCACCGACCGCGCCGTGGACGTCGGCGAGGTGCTGGGCGCCGAGGGCGAGCGGCTGGTCGACCGGGTGCGAGCGGCGATGGCCGTGGACCCGACGAGCCCCGCAGCGCACCGCACCGCCATGACCGCGTACGCCGACGCCCTGCGCCGCTTCCTCCCCGTCGACGCGGAGGGCGAGCTCGTCAACCGGGTGGTCGCCTTCGTCGAGGGCGACCGCGACGTCACCCGCGTCGCGCAGGTCTGCGCCGCGTTCGACCTCTCCGAGCGGGCGCTGCAGCGGCTCGTGCACCGCCGGCTGGGGCTGACGCCGAAGTGGCTCATCCAGCGCCGGCGGCTCCATGAGGCGGCCGAGCTGCTGCGCGCCCGCACCACGACGCTCGGCGAGGTGGCGGCGACGCTGGGGTACGCCGACCAGCCGCACTTCATCCGCGACTTCGCGAGGGTCACGGCGATGACGCCGGGCGAGTTCGCGGCCCGGCACGCCGGGCCCGCCTGAGCGGCTCCCCCCGACGGCCCGCCTGCACCGGGCGCGGACGACCGTCGGACCCGCGTGCTCCACTGGGCGCATGAAGCAGGTCCTGGTCGTCCTCGTGCTGCTGGTGGTCGCCGCGCTCCTGCAGCTGGCGGGCGTGGACGTCGTCGCGGGCCTCGGCGTCGTCGTGGACACGACGGCCGACGTCCTCGTCGCGGTGTGGGACTTCGTCCGCAGCCTCGCCTGACCGCGGCGCCCGGCTGCTCAGGCCGGCTCGACGATGGCCCACCCGTGCGGGGGCAGGTCGGCGGCGCGGCCGTCCGCGGACGCCGTCGCGTCGCCGGCCGCGACCCGCCCTGCGAGCGGCAGCTCCACGCGGGTCGGCGCGTCGTCGGTGCTCAGCGCGACGACGAGCGTCTCGCCGCCCGAGCGCGCCGCGTAGGCGAAGAGCCGGTTGGTCAGCACGAGCGTCGTGGTGCTCGCCCGGTGCAGCCAGGGGTGCCGGCGGCGCAGCCTGATGAGCTGCTGGTGCAGGCGGAAGACCGGCTCCCCCAGCGGCGACAGCTCCGCCGGGGTGGCCGGGAAGGCCGGGCGCACAGCGTCGTCGCCCCCGGCGCGGTCCTCCTTGACCCCGCGGAAGCCGTGGTCGTCCCCGGCGTAGACGGACGGCGTCCCCCCCACGGTCATGAGCACGGCCAGCGCGTGCGGCAGGTGGCGGACGTCGGTGAGGCGGCTCGCGATACGTGTGACGTCGTGGTTGCCGACGAACGTCATCGGCGCGAACGCCTCGGCGAAGCCGCTGTGCCGCTCGAGGGCGTGGGCGAGCTCGAAGGCGTTGCGGTCGTTGAGCGAGCTCCAGAGGGCCTTCCACAGCTGGTACTGCGTCACGGCGTCCACGCCCGAGGCCGCGACGAAGCCGGCGTAGTCGCCGTGGACCACCTCGCCGACCACGTACGCGTCGGAGTGCCGCTCGCGCACGCGGGGCAGGACGGACGCCCAGAACGCGGGCGGCACGGCGCAGGCGGCGTCCAGGCGCCAGCCGTCGACGCCGCGGTCGAGCCAGTGCGTCATCACGGCGGCGACGTGGTCGGCCACGGCCGGCTCGTCGTGGTGCAGCGCGACGAGCGCGGAGTGCCCCTCGAAGTCGTCGTGGGTCGGCGCACCCCCACCCTCCGGCCAGTGCAGCCGGAACCAGCGCGCGGCGTCCGAGCCCGGGCCCTCCGCGAGCGCCCGCTGGAAGGTCGGGAAGCTCTGCCCGACGTGGTTGAAGACGCCGTCGAGCACGACCCTCAGCCCTCGCTCGTGCGCCGCGGCGACCAGGGCGTCGAAGTCGGCGTCGTCGCCCAGGCGCGGGTCGATCCGGAGGTGGTCGGTGGTGTCGTAGCCGTGCGTCTGCGACGCGAAGACCGGCCCGAGCAGCAGCGCCGAGGCGCCGAGGTCGACCGCGTGGTCGAGCCACGGCAGCAGCCGCGGCAGGCGGTGCTGGACGGCGTCCCCTCCGCTGGCAGCAGCCTCGGCCGCGGAGCGCTCGGCGCAGAGGAACCCCAGCGGGTAGACGTGCCAGAAGACGGCGTGCTCGACCCAGGACGGCACGGGAGCGCCCCTCCCCTCGACGGTGTGGGCCACCAGTCCTAGCACTCGCCGCGCAGGCGCCGCTCGAGCCCTAGCCTGCCGCGCATGAGGCCGACCCTGCCCAGTGACGTCCTGCTCCTCGCCGTCGGCGAGCGGGCCGGGTACCTCACCCGCGGCCCCGTGGAGACGGTGCTCGCCGGGGCCCTGCTGTGCGCGGACGTGCTGTCCGGCGCGGCGCTGCCGGCTCCCGGTCCGGCGCAGGCCGCGGCGCTGCGCCGGCAGCTCGACGAGCGAGCGGCGTCCGCCCTCGACGAGGCGAGCCGCCCCCTGTGCGCGGCGCAGGTGCTGAGCCCGCACGAGCACCGGGTCCTGGGCCTGTTCCGGCGCTCGGGGTTCGCCGTCCTCGACGCCGGCGCCCGCGCGGACGCCGAGCGGCGGCTCCGGTCGGCGCTCACCCCCGGCAGCAGCCCGGACGCCGGCGCCGCCGCGCTCGCCGTCCTGTGCGCTGTCTCGGGGATCGCCCGGCGGATCGTGCCGCCCCCGACGTCCCCGGCCGACCGCGAGGCCGTCGCCGACCACCTCAACGGGCTGGCCGTCGTCCTGGGCGCCGACCTGTCCGCGGTGCTCGAGGCCACGCGAGCGCGCTACCACCGCGAGGCCGGCGGAGAGGGCGCATTCGTCCCGGTCGGGAGTGGCGACTGCTACGGCGATGGGAGTGGCGGCCACGGCGGCGGTGACGGCGGCAGCGATGGGGGCGGGGGCGACGGCGGAGGCGGCGGGGACTGAGCCGCCGCGACCGGTCAGCGCCCCTTCGGCCGGGCGCGGACGTGTGCGCGCTCGCCCTGCGGCCCCATGAGGCAGAGCAGCTCGGCCGGGACGGCGTCGGGGTTGGTCATGGCGTGCGGCGTGCGGGTGTCGAACTCCGCGACCTCGCCGGCGACCATGAGCAGGTCGTGCTCGCCCAGCAGGAGGCGCACGCGCCCGGAGAGCACGTAGACCCACTCGTAGCCCTCGTGCGTCTGCTGCTCCGCCTCGCGCCCCGGCCAGCCACCGGGCAGCACCATCTTGTAGGCCTGGATGCCGCCCGGACGGCGGGTCAGGGGCAGCAGGGTCATGCCGTTGCGCACGACGGCGCGCGCGTGGATGCGCGGGTCGCCGGTCTCGGGCGCGTCGACGAGCTCGTCGAGAGGCACCTGGTGCACGCGCGCCAGCGGCAGCAGCAGCTCCAGCGTCGGCCGGCGCTGGCCGGACTCCAGGCGCGACAGCGTGCTCACCGAGATGCCCGTCGCCGCACCCAGCTCGGCCAGGGTGGCGCCGCGCTCCACCCGCAGTGCTCTCAGCCGCGCGCCCACGCCCGAGAGCACGCCCGCCACGGCCGGGTCGAGGTCCTCGCTCACGTCCCGCAGTTTGCCGTACCAGCAACGAACCTTGTCAACATGCGTCGCGTCGGCACACCGTGTCGGACGAGCGGACGCCGTCCGGCGGCCGCTCGGACGACTGGAGGAGGAGCCGTGGACGCTCAGCTGCAGGCGGACTACGACGTCGTCGTGGTGGGAGGCGGGGCCGCCGGGCTGAGCGGCGCCCTGGCGCTGTCGCGGGCGCGGCGCTGGGTGCTCGTCGTCGACGCCGGCCAGCCGCGCAACGCCCCGGCGCACGGCGTCCACAACTACCTGGGCCGCGAGGGCACCGCCCCGGCCGACCTCGTGGCGCTCGGCCGCGCGGAGGTCGAGGACTACGGCGGTCAGGTGGTCGACGGGCGCGTGATCTCGGCGCGAGCCCTGCCCGGCGAGCCCGTGCGCTTCCGCGTCGAGCTGGACGACGGCCGGGCGGTCACCGCGCGCCGGCTGCTCGTGGCCACCGGCGCCGTCGACGCGCTGCCGGACGTCCCGGGCGTCGCCGACCTGTGGGGCACCGACGTCCTGCACTGCCCGTACTGCCACGGGTGGGAGGTGCGCGACCAGAGCGTCGGCGTCCTGGGCAGCGGCCCGATGTCCGTGCACCAGGCGCTCATGTGGCGCCAGTGGAGCGAGGACGTGACCCTCTTCCTCTCCACCGCTCCCGAGCCCACCGACGAGCAGTGGGAGCAGCTGGCCGCGCGCGGCGTCGCGGTCGTGGACGGCGAGGTCACCGGCCTGGAGGTCACCGGCGGGCGGCTGTCGGGCGTGCGGCTGGCCGGGGGCCGGGTGGTGCCCCGCCGCGCGCTCGTCGTCGCGACGCGGGTCGGCGCGCGCGTCCCGGCGGGCCTCGGCCTGGAGACCGAGGACGTCGCGGTCGGCGGCCACGTCATGGGCACCCGCGTCGCGGCCGCCCCGGACGGCACGACCTCCGTGCCCGGCGTGCGGGTGGTCGGGAACGCGGGCAACCCGATGGCGCAGGTCATCGCGTCCGCCGCCGAGGGCCTCACCGCCGCTGCGGCGCTCAACGGCGAGCTCATCGCCGAGGACACCGCGCTGGCCGTCGCCCGGGCGCGCTCCCGCGGCGCCTCGCTCGCCGACGTCTTCTCCGCCGCCAGCGAGGCCGAGGTCTGCGCGCGGGTGCTGGGCGGGCGCCGCCACGGCCTGTTGGGAGCGCAGCGATGAGCGCGCCCGACGAGATCGAGCGGTTCTGGGAGCAACGCTGCCGCGGCTCCGACGCGCTCTGGAGCGGGCGGCCCAGCGCGCTGCTGGTCGAGGCCGTCCGCGCCCTCGACGATCCCGCGCCCGGCACCGCGCTCGCCCTGGGCCGCGGCGCCGCGGCTGGTCGCCGGCCGGGCGGCGTGCGGCCGCGGGCGCCCTGCCGGATGCTGTCGATCATGACCGATCCTGAGACCCCGGACGCCGCCAGCCCGCGGCGCAGCAGCGCCCTGGCACGCCTGCGCACGGCGCTGCCCGTGCTCGGGCCCAGCGAGCGGCGCGTGGCCGAGGTGCTCATCGCGCACCGCGAGGAGGTCGTCGAGTGGTCCACGGCCGAGGTGGCCGCGGCGGCGCAGACCTCCCCCGCCACCGTCATCCGGGCGTGCCAGAACGTCGGCTTCCGGGGCTTCCAGCACCTGCGCCTGGAGCTGGCCCGCAGCGCCCCGGAGGCTCCCGTGCCGGGCTCGGACCCCGTCGCGCAGCTCGTCGGCGAGGCGGTGGACGTGCTGAGCGTGACGCGCGACAGCCTGGACGCCGAGGCCTTCGAGCGCACGGTCCGGGCGCTGCTCCGGGCACCGCGGGTGGTGCTGGTGGGGAGCGGCTTCTCCGCCCCGCCGGTGCTGGACGCCTCGATGCGCTTCGCCACCGCGGGCCGGCCGGTCGAGGCGCCGGGCGACGTGCTGGCGCAGCAGTTCGCGGCGCGCTCGCTCGGACCGCAGGACGTGTGCCTGGCGGTCAGCTACTCCGGGGCCAACGCCCACACGCTGCAGGCCTGCGCCGCCGCCCGGGAGGGCGGGGCCACGGTGGTCGCCGTCACGAGCTTCACCCGCTCGCCCCTGGTGCGCCTGACCGACGTCGCGCTGGTGACCGGGGCGGTGGACCAGGCCCACGACGTCGACCCGGCGCTCAGCCGCCTGGGCCACTCCCTCGTGCTGCACGCCCTCTCCGTGCGCCTCCTCGCCGAGGCGCCGCACCGCCCGGGGGCGACGGACCGCATGCGCGACGTCGTCGTCGACGCGCTGTCGGACGGGTGAGGACCTTCGCGACCGGTTCACCTGGCGTTCGGACGCGCGTCGGCTGCGGCTCACCTCGCCCCCGGAACCTCTGTCCGTAAGCGCGTTACAGAGCGCGCGGAACGGCGGAACGGGAGGTCGCGATGAGCGCGCTGAGCATCGACGGGACGTTCAACCTCCGCGCCCTCCCCAACGCCGCGGGCCGGCCCTGGCTCTACCGCTCCGCGACCCTGGACGCCCTGACCCCCCGCGGCGTCGAGCAGCTGCGGCACCACGGCGTGCAGCTCGTGGTCGACCTGCGCGAGGGCAGCGAGCGCGGCGCCGCGAGCGAGGCCCACGGGCTGCCGGTGCGGCACGTGCCGATCTACCGCAGCCCCGCCGGTCCTCCGCAGACGGGCTCGATCACCGAGGTCTACCGCAGCATCCTCGCCGAGCGCGGCGCCGCGCTGGCCGAGGCGGTCGCCGCCGTGGCGCAGTCCCCCGGGCCCGTCCTCGTCCACTGCACCGCCGGCAAGGACCGCACCGGGCTCGTCGTCGCCCTCGCCCTCAGCGCGGCCGGGGTGCCTGAGGACGCCGTCCTTGACGACTACGCCCTCTCCGGTCCGCAGGTGGCCGAGCACCGCTCCGAGACGGTCGCGCTGACGCTCGCCGCCCTCGCGCTGACCACCGACGAGCAGCGGGACGCCCACCGCCTGCACCTGGACAGCCCCGCCTCCGTGCTCCAGCAGGCGCTGGCCCAGGTGGCCGCCCGCGGCGGAGCCGGCCGCTACCTGCTCGACCACGGCCTCGCTGCGGAGGACCTCGCGCTCCTGCGACGCCGGTTCCGGGAGGCGCGATGAGCGCCCCGCGGCCCCGGGACACGGTGCTGCACCTCAGCGACGTCCACGCCACGCGCGGTGAGCTGCTCTACGGCCAGGTGGACGGCCTCGCCCGGCTGGACCAGGTCGGCGACTACATCGTCTCGGCCGGCGTGACCCCCGAGGCGGTCGTGGTGACCGGCGACCTCGTCGAGCGCGGGCACGCGGACGCCTACCCGGAGCTGGCGCAGGCGCTGACGCGGCTGGGAGCACGCGTGGGCGCACCGGTCCTCACCGTGCTCGGCAACCACGACGAGCCTGGCCCGGCGGCCGCGCTGCCCGGGCACGAGCGGGGTCACCACCGCACCGCGCACGTCGGCGCCCTTCGCCTGGTCCTGCTGGACTCCTCCCGCGGCGCACTGGGCCCCGAGCAGCTGGCGTGGCTGCGCGAGGAGCTGCGCGAGCCGTTCGGCCGCGGGACGGTGCTGGCCCTGCACCACCCCCCGGTGCCGTCCCCGCTGCCGGCGCTGGCCAAGGCCTGCCTCGCGGACGCGGCCGACCTCGCAGGGGTCGTCGGCGGCAGCGACGTCCGCGTGGTCCTGGCCGGGCACTACCACCACCCGATGAGCGCCACCTTCGCCGGCGTCCCCGTCGCGGTGGGCCCGTCGCTGGCCTACCAGCAGATCATGAACGCCGGTCCCGGCCGGGTCAGCGGCTACGACCGGCCGATGCTCTCCCTCGTCCACGTCACCGACGACGCGGTCACCTGCGCGCCCGTGTCCATCGGCGCCCCCGTACCGCTCTTCTCCCAGCCCGTTCCCCTCCCCACCCCCTGAGGACGTCATGACCCGCGCCACGCCCGCCCGCAGCCTCGCCCTGATCGTCGCCCTCGGCCTC
>Ga0210040_10011446_pt1 | contig 10045 bp, 3 predicted proteins | sample CryGeyCG12114_NA_FD_185462 | JGI IMG/M metagenome (GOLD analysis project Ga0210040, IMG submission 185462) | Groundwater microbial communities from aquifer - Crystal Geyser CG19_WC_8/21/14_NA (SPAdes) (version 2) | ecosystem: Environmental > Aquatic > Deep subsurface > Groundwater | place: USA...
TTTATTACTCTTTAGAGCCATAGAGGCAAGCACAACTTTTAATTTTCTTGCTTTCATTTTCCATGAAAACAGTTTTGGGTTTGTTTTCATTTCATCTGCATGAAAATTGAATCACAATTTTTCTTCCAACAAAAATACAATCATCTACATTATTTTAGAATCCAAATGCATGCAAACAAAAACCTATTACATGCAACCATCTAACAGACAAAAAAAAGTTCCTCACTCTATGTACCATTGTGTAAAAAAAGTTGTTTGCAAACATTTAATTAGAAAAGTCCATTTAATCTGTGTAAGAAAAAAGGTAAGCGGAAAAGAAAAGCATAGTAGGATATATTTCCATTGGACAACCCATCCGAATGATAGAGACCCGTTTAATAAATGAGGTGAAAAAAGAGTACACACTAACTATAGGGAGAGTTTGAAAAGACAAGTTTTGTGCTAGGTGATACAAGAAACTAGGGAAGAATTAGTTGAGAGCAAACACTACAGTGAGTGGCCAACAGTTCTTTAATTATTGGAATCCAAAGTGTTCGGTCCAGTTAACCGAACAAGCCGCTAAAAGTAGTTAATGATTTGAGTTCCTTCTCCTCTGTAACTATATAGAACGGATAGTTTGAAGATAAGAAAAGGAAATGCTTCAGATTAGATAGACCTGCACATTCTTCTTTCTTTCTTTCTCCACCATGAGTTTAGTTCTTATGCAACCTAGCAATCTACGTACTTGTATAGAAATCCCTCTCGCACATACAAACACAAAGAGAAAGCACTTGTGAACGGATGCAAAGGACTTTGCTTCCAATAATTAGTTGTGGACGGCTTAAAAAATTCATTTAATTCACTTCGTTGAAACTCAATTTTCAATATCTACTAGACGCATATCTCATGTCATAAATAGTGCCTGAAATCGGGCAAAACTTTGTTGTATGCTTTGCTGGCTTTGCATTGCTTATGCGACGTAAAGAAATCCCACATGTGCGTATTTTTGCTGGCTTTAACCGCCATAAGGAAAATATTGTCTAAGAATATTTTTGATTGAAGTCTGTCTAAGCAAGCAGGCTTGTCCATAAGCAGGTCTGAATCTGGCCAGAGCTGATTTGTCATATAATTTTGCTATAAATGCCATAAATGGTGACAGGAATTTGAATTCAGACGTGGTTAGACTTGTAGCCGTAATTTACGGCATTAAAAGTGGAGGAAGCATCCATTGAAGACCAACAAACGGAAGAAATAAAGAAGACGACGGGTGCGGGCAGTAGTAAGTAAGCGAGCAAGTAATTTTGTGCAAAAGAAACACACTCATCAAAACTATATGTAGGATGAGAAAACTCGAGCAATTTCTTCTAGACTGATGATGTACAATAAAGGAGAGTTAAAGTTAGAATTAGAAAGAAATGTACTGTACTATTTGTGATCCATGCAAGGGGAAAAAGTATCTGCTTATCCCAAGTGAAAAAATAGAAGCGTTTGATTGAATTTTTTTTGTGTATACCGACCGACAATGGAAAACAGATAGCAACTAACTTTCATGTTTATGCATGATAAGAAATTGGAATTAATCAATCCTTTGGGAGGTTCAATTAACTAGTATAAGATTTTTACTTTGTGCGCCCTCATTGGTTTATTGCGTGGAATGCGAGAGTTGTTGTCATTAAGAAATGTTCGTGTTTTCGTCACATTCTACTTTGTAGCCATCAACTTTTGCATTAATTTTCCGTCTCTGTGCATATTCATAATATGGTCGTGTCTTGTGAAACGCTCATTTGCTAACTAATTCATAGCATTAGTTATTCCATTGTACCTTTTGAGTCGTCAAAAAAGTTTCTTACAGAATTATTTTCAGACAAATTGTTCATTCCCTATAGTCGTAACTCATTGTCATTAGTTAGTTAGCTAGTATAGTATAACTATTCCGTTTTTTCATCATAAATTCTCATTGAATTTCCTTTTGTGTTTGCATTCATCCCAAGGACAGTAATATGTGTAAGTAAACAAGCTACCGTTAATTCGCCGATTAATTTTTCCTATAGTTTAGTCGAATTTATTTATTATTTTGTTCGAAATATAACTTCTTAGTAGCAAGGGCAAATACTTTGTTATTAATTATTATTGTAAATAGAAAATATTTACAGGATTTGCAGCACTGCAACGTTTGCACACTCACACATATTAGTTTCAGTGAGCAACACCAATGTTTCATAGTTCCCCCATATGTTTTGAAATAAATTATGAGCCCTGTGAATTCGTACACCTGGGCGATATCAATAATTAAGGCAGGTAATTAGTAATATATCGTGATAAGTAATAAAAAAAGTAGGGGAGAAAGAAAAAACGTGTGCGTTCTAAGAAAATTACTGCCTTTCAGTTCATAGTTTGTATTTTTAATACCTTCTTTGACATGATGATGAGTGCTCTCCATTATATTTGGGAACATGCAGACCCCCTGAAAAAAAATCCTTGTCCAACTTTGTTCCATTCATAGTAACAACTAACTATAACTGCTATATACTCCACTCCTACTGACTGTCTCATATTAGATTAGTTTATCTTTATGGAACGATATGCAGGGAAAATATCCGCTCGCTTCATTGTCTGCTCATAATAAAAACAGAGACAATTTTCTCTGTCTCCCACTTTTTATATGCGTTCTTCCATGCAGGTCTAATTATTTGAGAAAAGTAATAACTGCGGCGCAAAACTTTTTTTATCATTATGAAACTACTGAGCTTACTCACGAACTTGGCCGAAGCCTTTCACTCATAACTTAGTAGTTCTGTCAGCAAGTACATTATTCGTTAGTTAGTTAGTTAGTTAGTCCATAATGATGTGGACCAGCCCAAGAGTTTCATTAAATGAATGAGTTGTGACTTGTGAGAAATGTCACTGCATTGCGTATGAAGGAATCCATATGCATACGGTTGCCAACAACAGAAAATTATTATTTCTCCAGCCTAAAAGTAATGAAAATGATGATTAGAATTATATGGTGAAAGTCATGTACATACATTCATACTGAGAAATCCAATCTACTTCCAACTATGCTTATATGCACAATCTTAATGAAAAGATTCTACTACATGCCATCACCCAAGTTCAGTATAATGCGGTTAGTTCTGATTAAAGTATAGTATTGAATTTGGCAAATCGGGTCACTAATCAAGAAACTCAGTTTTCAAGAAATGGTTCAGTCATTATATGGTTATGGATGCTTTATATTTTCAAATTTCCACCACCAGAGTTTATTTGGGTAAGCAAAATTAATAAATAATAATTGGAATAATAATCACACAATCCGGTTCATTTGTGTACCACCAAGTGTCAATGTGCACATGTCTTCCCACAACACACACATTCATTAATTCAGTCCGGATAATTTTGACTGACGGCCTGATTCCAATAACTAATAATAATGAGCCCTGAATAAACAAAACAGAGCCTTAAACCGAACTTGGCACGCAAAGCCTGTCAAACTATATGAAAGTCACGTCTTAGTCTAGATAATTAAAATGACATTTTTTCTGTTGTTATGAGCCAAATTGCTCCATTGTTTATGTGCGCTCGTAATTGGGTTTTCTTGAACATGCAATTATCCCGTGGTATACACTTTGCTATCTATCTACAGAACCTTTGAAGCAAAATTATTAGAAACAACTAAGGTAGCATAGCATTTTACAAGACCAATCTAACTAACTCATTATATACCACATAATCAACAGCATTAGGCTTGTGAAAAAATTTTCCCACACACAAACGGGTATTTTTTTATTGACAATAATTAATAGTAGTGCTAATGCTATACTACAACCTACAACACACATTATTGGTACAGGTACAGCGGATCAATATGTACTAACTAACTAACTATATAGCACACCATTGTATTCATTACTAGCTAACTAACAAACAAATAATGCGAGACTCACTGGAGAAGGAAAATCATTCAGTCTATATTAGATGTTCGTTCGTACATGAATTTTATGAAAGGCCTGTGAACGCCAAAAGCCGGGCTTCTTAGATTGAGCAATAAATTCCTTTAGCCAACAAGACAAAAGGAGATTAATTCTGTTAAGTAAGTTACTTGCTGACTTACTCACTAAAACTCTTCAATGTTTGCCATGGCAGAACGTGCTTGCAACTAAAAATATCGTCTTAGTTAGTTAGTTAGTTAACTCTTTAAACACTCTGAGCATTTACTTTTCACATGGTTTACTTGTTAGTTAGTTATTTAGCTACAAACTCACAATAAAAGACTAGCATATTGATTTCCTACTTACATGCATTACAATACACTGGTATCGGGGAAAAGGTGGAGTTGTTTCCACATTCAATTAAGCAATCCATTACTAAAACCTATTAGGTTGAGATAGAGATCCTCTTTGGTTAGTTAGTTAGTTAGTCACTAAGCTATACAGACCATATAATCTAACCATCAACAATGAAATTAAATGGGCAGGTACACTTTTTATAGACTGGAGTAATAAAAAATGCTCGTGTTGGTGGCACAGGTAAGAGAACTCATTTTAATGAAGACTATAAGATGTGTAGAAAACTCCGCCTGAATTAATGGTCTTTTGAGTTTTACTCCTCCTTCTGCCGTGGATTTGCATAAGCACGAGAGGAGTCACTAATTACTCCCTACGGGTAGAACAGAAAGGAAAGGCAGGCTGTAATTAATGAACGCGAATCTACTACGTAGTAGTTAATAACCAAGAGTGCTGGCTGGCTTTGCATAAGACTTGCTATGCATGCGCTGTTGGTTGTGCTGGCTAACTGGCTCTCCTATCTTGTGTATGTGTTTTAAAACTGCTGGGTTAAACAAGTGGCTGTGAATTTGTACTAATGAATAGAGGTTCATTAGTGGAGCGTCAAGTTTTGCAAGCCCTGCCTTTTTCCTGTGGGTGGTTTCATCTTGTTTTTAGTATGCAGGAATTGGTGCAATTTTTCATATGATGGTTTGCGTTTGAATGGCATCATGTAAATTAATTTATGCGATTGAGTTTGTTTAACTACAACATATTTAGCATGAGTTTGGTAAGTTAGTAAATGCATTATGTGGAAAGTGTGAAAAAACTCCTATACTTGTGTTATGTAAGGCGTCCAGAACGTCATTTTAATGGCAATAAAGTATTTTATAAACGAGCAATATTTTTGACTTTGACGCGTATAGATTATGCAACAAACGTACAAATTAGATATTTCTTGGTACTATATGCACTATAGTAGTGAGCAAGGCAAGCTAGTAAGAAAGTTAATTTAGTTGTGTTCATTAATCAATAAAAAACTCACACCCACTAATAAACCTTATAGGTAGAAAAACTTCACCTCACATACAATGTAGCTTAATTCATGACGTGAAAGTAAAAACCGTCATTCACGTCCGGTAGTAGTGAATTTATCCGGGTAATTTTCTTATTGTTCCCAAAAAAAGTCTCATTATCCTGGAGAAAAACGTCATAATTCGTAGCTAGTTACTTGCCCAAATGGGAGTCTATGGTAGTGAGATTTGGACAATTATGGATCATTATTATTACTACTAGCAGTACTATTATGAGATATGTCATGCAAATGCGTGCAAACGAACAATAAATGAAAAATCTACGTCTATCTAACTAACTAACCAAACTACAAGGCAAAGCCAAGTCAGGTTTCTTACAAACAACGAACTAATACTATGTATAAGTCAAATGCTATATTTAGTTTCATGCTAGAAACTAGTCGGTATTAAAATCTCATTTCTTTACCACACAAAAAGAGTTGAAAAGAAAAGATGAACAAAAAAGTATACCACACACATAAAGTATCCATTATTTGTGATGACAATTTGGATATGAGTTCAATTGGTAAAGTGTCGTGACAAAGATGATGATATGAAAAAGAGAGGAATTTTTTCTCCCTTTTGTTGTCTCTGATTGCTGTCACTGAATTCAGTTTGTGGGCATACAACCAACAATAATTCTGTGGGTATCTCAACAGTTTTTCAGATTCGGACCCCCTGTCCAGTCCATGTCAAAGGGTGATCCCCACAGGGGAAATGATGGATTACGGATTTTGATTAATGCCGTCTGATGGAGCCGATTAGCTTGTTATAGAAGAACAATTTTCGTGGCCCACCTTAGAGCATTGCTCTACAATCAATAATGAATGATTATTACTGCGAGTTAGTTAGTTAGTTAGCTTATACTACACAGTATATGCGAGAGACATTCATATAATAACTGAAAAACTGTAAAGAATCTCACTCACACATAATAAAAATTCCTGCCATTGAGTCCCACTGTCGTGATTCAGCAAGAATACCACTCCAAAAGAATGCAGTTAAAATTATCAATGTGTGTGCATTTTGAGTTTTAAGTGTGCACGATTTTTTATACACCTTATTAATAATAATCAAGAAATGGCCAGCATCATTACTATTGTGGTCCATAAAAGGACCGCCAATATAGCAATCCACATGTTTTATTCACATTTGCATGTGGGAGTTCATTTCCATCTGTAGTTTGTGTCATCATTTCTGATTCCAAGTTCAAGTTAGTTACTTTTATAGTTAGTAAAAGTTAGACAGTAACAAATAGAGAAAAAAATTACGGCTATGTGCTTAAACTAATGTTTTCGTTATTAACACAGCAGCCGGGCCTATAGAACAAGATTGTGTCACTACAAGCATTATTATTATTATGCACCTTTGCTACTCATTATGGATGCATAAGTGCATCCTATTTATCCCTGTTGAGAAAAATTAATCGATCAAATGACTTACCTGAAATTTGATCGCAATTCTGCGAATGAAGACTCGCCGAAGTGATTACCTACTGTATCTCTCTCGGTGGGGCGAAAAAACCACATACTTCAACGCCATGCAAAGAATATTACCAACCCTATGCCATATCACTTGCATCACCTGTAAACTTCATATTTCAAAAATATCCGTTTCGTTTATGGGAAGAAGGGAAAATTTTGAAGCAAAAAATCAACTTCGGGAGGGTGGGAGGTAATCACTTCGGCGAGTCTTCATTCGCAGAATTGCGATCAAATTTCAGGTAAGTCATTTGATCGATTAATTCTGCTTCACTCGACTCGCCTTGTGATTACCTACTGTATGATGTTCAAAGATCTGAACGAAACGGAATGTTATAGCTAAAAATATAACATCTTTGAGCATATAGTACATTTTTCAATGAATTTATTCATTAAAGTCCATTAAAATGACAACCATCAATTAATAATTGAATCAACAAAAGTGAAACGCTCATCAATTGGTCGATTATAAAATCGTGCAAATACGGCCGATCTTTGGCTCCAGCCTGCTCTATCTCTTATTATATCTATGGAGACCCCCTTCTTCAAAGCCAAAGAAGTGGATGCATGACGAACGCTATGTGCAGTGAATTGATTCACGTCCACTCCTGAGTTCCGAAGAACTTGTTTGATCCATCGACTGATCGTCTGGGCGGACACTGGTGTAGCTAATTTATTTAAACTGAGAAACAGAGGGCCAGTTCCGACCACAGAATCTGACTGTGCCTTGGTTCGCTTTGCATATTCCAATATAGCAGTAGCGGCACAAGTAGATTTATCTGTGTAAAACGGTAGGACTAAGGTTGGCTGATCAGAATTTGGACGAGACGTTTTTATGAGAGCAGAAATAAAAATCTCGATGTAATCATTGTAGATTCGAATATCCTGTCTCATTATTTTAGAAAATGTTTGAGCCCGATGTGCAGTGCAAATTGCCAGTAATCCTACGGTTTTGTACGTCAAGGATTCCAAACTTAAAGATTCGGGTAAACCCAATGAATGCAAATAACCTAACACGCAGCTAGGATCCCAAGTAGAATTGTACTTTGCCTTAGGTGGTCTGGTACGAAATATTCCCTTCATAAATCGTACCACAAGTGGATCTTCTCCAATCTTTTTATACGGATCCAGGATCGAAACAGCTGAACGTGACGAATTAATGGTGCTATAGGACTTTCCAGAATCTTTTAAAAAATTTAAGAAATGTAAAACATTTTGAACTGTAGGAAGGGATGGTTCTTTTGAATTTTGGGAGCAAAAAATCCACCATTGTTTTAAATGAACTTGATACTGTTTCCAAGTTGATTCAGACAGTGATTCCAATACCATATCAATTGCTTGAGCAGGAGTATTTAGTTGACCCAGAGACTGCCGGACAAGAGACCGGCCGCCAGGATAAGTTGATCCCCCAACGGATGGTAAACTCTACAAAATGAAAGTAAGTGTTCATCAAACTTTAATTGCAAAAGAGGTTTTTCCAACATTTTTTGGAAAACAGGGAACCAAGCCTGAGAAGTCCACAGTGGGACAACCAAAATACCTCTAGCTTTCTCCTGCCGTATTTTTTGCAAAACTTTAGCAACTAATGAAAAAGGAGGAAAAGCATAAAATTGTTTATCCCTCCAATTAATTGTGAATGCATCACAGCAAATAGCAAACGGATCTGGTTTCCACGAAATGAATTGTTTGCACTGACTATTATTGCAGGTTGCAAACAAATCTATTGTAGGACAAAAATCAAACTTTTCGCAAACATGTAAAAAACAATTTTTATGGAGAGTCCATTCACTATTATAATCTGTTGCTCTAGACTCACGGTCGGCAATAAAATTATCTGAAGTGCTTATGTACGAGGCAAAAACAAAAATATTGTTTTCTTCGCAGAATTTCCAAATCCTACGAGCTATATTATTCAGTTTGGGATACCGTGAACCTCCCATGCGATTAACGTAAGCAATAGCTGTCGAATTATCGATTCGTAATAGTATTCGACAATTACTTTTGTCCATGGCAAAACAGCGAAGAGCATAGTAAGCAGCCTTTAGCTCTAAGTAATTTATGCTCTCCGATATTTCGGTCGCATCCCACCATCCATGAGTATGTAAATTTCCAGACCAAGCTCCCCATCCGGATTTCGATGCGTCCGAAGTAATTGTATAAAGATAGTCTGACACTGCTATTGAGGAACAAGTAGAAGCACAATTCGATTGCCACCATTCTATATCTATCCTCAAGTCCTTGGGTAAAATGACTTTAGCATTATAATCCTGTGAAAACAGATTAAGATATTTAGTTTTAAAATACTGCAGCCGTTTTGTGTACATCAAACCATACGGAACTGCTGGACAACACGAAACTGCAGTGCCTATAAATTTCGACAAATCATATAGTGAACAGGCTTTTTTATTCAATAAAGAAGCCGCTAAATTTTTCAATGCAACAATTTTTCTTTCCGGAAGGCTTATTCTAAACAATTTTGTGTTAAACACGAATCCAAGAAATGTTATTTCTTGCGTGGGCTTTAAAACTGACTTCTTAAAATTAATATTAAAACCCAAGGACTGTAAAAGTGAAACAGAAGCTCTGACATTTGAAATACAGCTTTTATAGCTGTTGCCAATTAACAACAGATCGTCCAAATAAATTACAGAAATGTAACCTAAAGACCGTAAACTAGAAACAACGGGTTTCATAATTTTAGTGAAAACCCTCGGTGCCGAGGATAGGCCGAATGGTAAACAATTGAATTCAAAAAGTTGGCCCTTCCAACAAAAACGTAAAAATTTACGGTAATTCACGTGGATTGGGACATGCATATAAGCGTTTTCCAAATCGATAGTTGCCAAAAAAGAATTAGGGTCAATAATAGTCCGAGCCATTCTAGTATCCTCCAGCTTAAAATGATGATGCTTTATAAACTTGTTGAGTTTTTTGAGGTTCAAAATGAACCGTTTGCTGCCATCAGATTTGGGCACTACAAATACAGGAGACACAAATTGACCGGCTGTATATTCACATTTTCTTATTGCATTTAACCTTTGCATTGATTCGATAGACGATTCAACTGCAGCGCTGTCCCCTTTATCAAGGACAGGCTGATCAATACTTGTTTCAGGAGGAACTTGTGCAAACTCAAGTTTATAACCTTGAATTGTGTCTCTCACAAAACTATCCAAGCGTAAAGTTTCCCATTTTCTAAGAAATAATCCAATAGAACCTGCAAGATGACTTACCTGGGATGATTCTAATT
>Ga0210040_10011447_pt1 | contig 10044 bp, 12 predicted proteins | sample CryGeyCG12114_NA_FD_185462 | JGI IMG/M metagenome (GOLD analysis project Ga0210040, IMG submission 185462) | Groundwater microbial communities from aquifer - Crystal Geyser CG19_WC_8/21/14_NA (SPAdes) (version 2) | ecosystem: Environmental > Aquatic > Deep subsurface > Groundwater | place: USA...
GACGGCTGCGACGACGGCTGCGATGGCTGCTGCGACGGCCAGGAACGCGCCGAGGGTGAGACCGACTGCGGCTGCTACTGCGGTCAAGGCAGCGACGACTGCGGAGAACGCGCCACCGAGTGCTGCGCCGGCCGCGGACAGCTGCCCCATGATCGCAGCCATCGCGGCTGCGCGTCCGGCCGCGGTGGTCAGCGACGTGAGGAACGGACCGATCTGTCCGACGAGAGCGGCCAGGCGGGTCTGTACGTTCGCGAGGGCCGTGGACAGGGCGGTGAACCCGAGCGCGGCCGACACCGCCTGCAACCCCACGAAGGCTGTGGCGACAGCCTTCCCGACCCCGGCGAGGGTGATGAGGGTCCCGATGAGCGGGGCGAGCCCCGGGATGGCCCCGATGACGGTGAACAAGGCGTTCGCCATCTCCGAAAGCGCCCCGATGAAGGCGCCGATCTTGGAGGCGGACAGGACGCCGATGAAGTTCGCCGCGGCCGACGCCACGGAGACCAGTGCGGGTCCGAGGTTTGCGGTGGCCGTGGTGACGAGGTTGATGAGAATGGGGAGGAGCTGGTCGCGGATCTGCACGACGAGTGCGGTGAATCCGGTGGACTGCGCGATGGTTCCGAGGCCCTTCGCGAAGGCCACGACGAGCGAACCCAGCGCTTCCAGGGGGGCCTGCGCGGAGGAGAACCACCCTTCCAGCTTCTGAATGCCGGACGCGGACTCCGTGAAGTCCCGGAACGCTGCTGCGGCCTGCGCGATGCCACCGACGAAGTCGATGCCGATTGCTCGCGCGCCGATCGAGGCGAGGTTGTAGATGGCCACGGTGGTGTCGACGATGGCACCACCGAAGGTAGTGAACGCCCCGTAGGCGGCCTGCATGTACCCCTGCACCGCGGACATGCCGGACGCGGTGGACAGGAACGCCCGGAACTGTCCGGTGGCGCCTTCGATGCCGTTGAGCAGGTTGCCCGTGACGGACGACGCCGCAGACCCGAGGTCGTACAAGATCACGACGACGTTGGAGATGATCCGGGCGAGCTGGTTCGCCCGGTCTCCTGCCCGGGTGAAGAAGTCCGCGAACGCCTGCGTGCCCGAGGCGATGGCCACGAACTGCGCCCCCGCGACGGCCGCCTCCGCGAACCGCTGCGCCATCGGCCCGACCGCGACGAGCACGTTGGACAGGGCCGTGATGAGGGGGCCCACCGCGCCCGCCATCGTGGTCAGCAGTTGCGTGTTGTTCGCGATGATCGTGCCGAACGCCGCGGAGAACGGACCCGACGAAATCGTCGCGGCCGCGTTCGACGCCATCAGCCCCAGCGCGGACGAGATGCCCACGATGCCCGTGGTGACCTGCGGCATGAGCCCGTTCACCGCGTCCAGGGCCTGCGTGAACCCCGGGAACGCCTCCGCCCGGCCGAGGGTCACCGCGGCGTCCAGCTGCGTCACGACCCCCGCCAGGGAGATGGCCAAGTTCTTCGACGGGGTGTCCATCCCTTCCAGGGCGGCCTTCGCCTCCTTGGACCCGATCCCGAAGTCCGAGATGGCGGTGGCGGCCTTGCCGACGCCTTCGGTGAGTGCGTCGAACACCGCGGACGCGGTCTTCATGGCGAGCACCGCGGGCGCGATGGCCGCGAGCGCTCCCGCGGCCGGGGCGATGTTCGCCGTCAACCCGAGAGCGGCGGTCGCAGCGCCGGTGATGACGGTGCCCAGCTGCCCCATGAGGGCGATGGCGCCTGCAGCGAGCGCGGACACGCCCTGCACGGCCAGGCCACCAGCTGCGGCCATCGCGGGGAACTTCAGCGTGGACAGCAGGCCGACGGTGTTGCTGAGGATGTTGAAGCTGGCGAGGGTGCCGCCCGGAACGGGGGGGATCGGCAGGGGCGGGCGTGGCACGTAGAGCCGGTCGAGGGCTGCCTGCAGCACAGCGAGCTGTGCCTGCGCGGTCGCGGTGTTCACATCGACGACGACCGACACTGGGGACAGCGCGCGGATGGTTCCGATGGTCGCGAGGACGGTGTTCAGCTGCGCGAGGGCTGCCGAGACGTCAGCGTCCACACGCACGTTGGCGCCGGTGAGCGCGGTGACCTGTCCGCGGAGAGCGGTCACGGACGCGGAAGCTGCTGCGGTGTCCGCATCGACCTTGATCTTCACGGTCTGCGAGGACAGCGACGCCTGTAGCGCAGCGAGATCGGTGCGCGCCTGCGCGGCGTCCAGTGTGACCTTCAGGTCGACGCTGCTGCCCGCGATGGCGTTGATGGCCGCGACGGCTGCTGCGGTGTCCGCGTCGACGGCGATTTTGATGTTGGAGCTGCGGGACAGGGCCGCGAGCTGGGTGACTGCACCAGCTGCGTCGGTGTCGACTTTCAGGGTGATTTTTTGGTTCTTCAGGCCGTCCACGGCCTGCTTCAACGCCTCCACGGAGGACTGCGCTGACCCCGTGTCGATGTCGACGTTCATCTGCTTCTCGACGTCGCGACGCAAATCCTTGAACGCCCCCGAAAGCTCCTTCGCCTGCGCGATGGCCTTCGTGATGCCGGACGTGTCGACGACGACCTTCTGAGTGAGGTCGGGAAGGCTAGGCATCCTCGATCAAACCAACCTTCCCGACCTACACCAGTTACTGCATGTTCCGTGCCATTGCCGCGAACCCAGTCACGCTCCCGCGGGTGCGCTTCTTCCGTTCAGAGTTCGCTTCTAGCACGAACGAAACCTGCGCGGGACTCAGACGCCAGAACTCGTCGAGAGCTCGTCCGAGCTTGCACCACTGTTCGAGCCAGTCGTTCCAGGGGTAGAGGGGGTACCCGGCTGCGTTGAAATGCCCGCCTCGACGGACAGGGGCAGCGTCGGGGTGTCGCTCTCGACGACCTCGCCCTGCACCACGCGAACCTCCGACTCCTCCCGCTCCACCCGCGCCTTCGCCACCGCGACCGCCTGGTCCTGCCGCGCCTTCTCGGCCGCCTTCTTCCCGGCGGCCAGGTCTTCCCCCGCGCCGACCGCGTCCGCCCCGTTCGCGAGCTGGACCGCGACACCAATCGCGTTCGCGTAGTCCGAGATGCCCCCGTCGACCATCGCGCGCCCAGCTCGGCGGTAGTCCAGACCGTCCGCACCCTGGTACCCGAGGATCAGCGCCATCGTGGCGCCGACGACGGAGAACGGCTTCTTCGACAGGATTTCCTGCCACTGCTCCAGCGAGCCCCACCGCTCCTCGATGTCCGCGAGAACGTCGTTGGTGATCTGCATCCACACGTCCAGCAGAACTGCCTCTCCCGTGTCGGGATCGGTGATGCGCTGCCAGACTCCGCCCTCGTCCTTCACCACCTTGTGGATCTTGACGGGGATGCCCTTGTTCTTCAGGACCTGCGGGCTTGCGTTGCCGATGACACTCATGCGGGGACGACCTTCTTTCGGGATCGGGAAACGGTGGGGCTGACGCCGTCAGATCACTCGGACAGCGGGGTACGAGCCGCCAGGAGGGCGACCCGGATCATGGGGTTCTCCATCGCCGGGACGGCCGGCGGGCCGGTGACGGCCGGGATGGTGCCGTCGAGCGGGATGGCCTCCAGCGACAGCTCGGGCTGGCCGAACTCGTCGGTCTGCCCGGAGATCAGCGTGCCGTCGGTGAGGTTGCACTTGTACAGAACAACGTGCAGGTCACCCAGGCCCTGGTCCAGGTCGCTGATCTTGAACTCCGCCTTGAAGTACGGGGTGGAGTTGTCGCCGGTCAGGATCCACTGCGCGGACACGTCACCCAGATCGGTGATCGCACCGCCAAGGATGGTCTTCAGCACGTCGAGGGAGAGCTTCCCGTACGTGGCGTCCAGCTCGAACCGGTCCACACGGCCCTTCTTGGCGAGGACGCGCGCGTCACCCTTCAGCTCGTTCGTCGCGAAGTTCGGGGAGGTCGAGACCTCCGCGATGCCGGGGACGTCGATGCCGGGCCCGTACGTGGGGGCCTCCCCGACGTCGTCGGTGAGCAGCGGGTAGACCTTGAAGTCGTGGACGTCGTAGAGGACGGACTCGTGGGAAACGGGCATGGCCGGGATCTCCTCCGCAGGATCTTGCGCTGGTGTGCTGTCGGGTCGTGCCGGGGTCGTGCCAGGCAAGGCGCTGCGGGACGCCAGGTTGTGCTGAGGGTGATCCTAGAGCCCCTGGTGGCGGATGGTCACCGTGACGGCGTGGTGAACCACGAGTTCGTCGGGATCATCGACGCGCACGAGCTGTGTGACGCGGGCTGCCCACACCTTCCGGCCGTCCTCCGTGTCCAGCTGCGCTCCGTCGATGGCCTCGACGAGCGCGGTGAGCAGCGCGTCGGACTCGTCCTTCGTGGACTGCCACAACGACACCTGCACCTCCCGCGAACGCACTGCAACCTTCGCGTCGCCCGACAGGTACGGCACCAACGAAACCGGATCGAGAAACGTCGCATACGGCTTCGTCGCACCCGCAGGTGCAGAACCGCGGAACACCCGCTGATTCAGCAAACCCGTCTCCACGATGCGCGCCCGAAGCGCACCACCCACCGTCGTCATCAGGCCCTCTCCTCTCGTCGCACGATGCCCGCCCCGAACACGCTCGTGATGAGGGGGGCCACCTGTGCGTTCGTGGGCCGAACATGCGGGCGCGCAGCCATCTTCGACGTCCCAAACTCCAACCACCCACCCAGCGCGGACGGGTGCGGTGACGGACCCGGGTACATGGCCACGGTGTCCTTGCCCTGCACCGCGAACGTCCAGGACGCCCGGTAGGCGCCCGTGTCCACCGCAGGCGCCTGCCCCGGTGCCGACGCCCGGTGCGCGCCGTAGTAGCGACCCCCGCCAGGCTGAGACAAGATCACCTTGACCGCGTTCGTCCACAGCAGCCCGACCTTCGGTAGATCCTCGTCGATGCCGTCGCGGGCCGCGGTCAACGCCCGCTCGATGGCGTCCTCGTTGGCCATCAGCCGGGCGGCGTCTGATAGCCCACCGCACGGGTCAGCACCACCCGCAGGTGCGCCACCGTGGGGTGCACGCCGGTGATGCGGTACTGCCCGTCCAGGTAGGGGTCCACGCCCTCCACGAGGAGCTGATCGGCCTCCGTGACCTGCGCGTCGCGGGGCAACGCGCAGGTGGCCTGCACGTCCACTCCCTGAGACGCGGCGCGCGCCACCTCGTCGCGAGACGCCACCGTGACCAGGCCCCGGGCGGGCTCCGACACCAAGTTCGTCTTCCACCGTCCCTCCGCGTCGATCGTGGTGGTGGACTGCCGCAGGATCGTCACGTCGTGCACGAACAGCCAGTCCACCGACGGCAACCGCACGACGCCGCTCACGACCGCCACCTGTTGACGAGTGACGCGGTGGCGGTGTGCTGGCCTGGCCCCTTGTGACGGCCGAACCGGTGCGGGTGGCGGCGGCACTTCCACCGCAGCGTCATCGTCTCCCCGGGGAAGCCGGGGATGGGCACGACCTCCGCCAGCTCGGCGTTGCACGCATCCACGTACTCGTAGCGGGGTTCGTCGAGCTCGACCGAGAAGTCGGGGCCCTTCATGCGACCACCGGGCGTCGCGCCCACCCCACCCCGGCCAGCTCCTGCGGGGTCCACTGCGCCAGTGCCGCGTCCGCCACCGCCGCAGCCGTCACAGCCGCGGCCAGGTCCGCGTCCGAGGCGTACGTCACGGACAAGCCCTCCACCGCGAACGCGGTCACCCCGGGCACCGGAGCAGGTAGCGGCGCCCCTGCGCCGGCCGAGGGGGCCGGGTCGGGCACGGCCAGGCGGGTCAGCAGCGACCGCGCCCACGGCAGCGCCTTCGCGAGCAACGTCAGGCGCAGCGCGTAGCGGGACCGCTCGTCGGCCATGCCCGCGGTGTACGTCACCCGCACGGTGGCGCCAGGCCGCCACAGGTACCCGCGAGGATCCGTCAGGGCGGACACGTCGGTGCCGTCGACCACGACGCGCGTGATGGCCTGCACGGGCGTCTGCGTGAGCCACAGCCGCCCCTCCGTGGTGATGACGACGTCCTCGATGAACTCGCGGACCTCGATGGGTCGATGCAGCTGACGCTCCAGCGACGCGATGAGCCCGCCCAAGTGCATCTCCAAGCCCGCCCGCACGGTGTCGTCGAGCTCGCCCAGCTGGCCGTAGACGATGAGGTCGTCCACGGTCGCGACGGGCGTCACGGTGACCTCGGAGAGCAGGGCCCGCGCGGACGGGCGCACGGGTGCGGCCGGGACAGCCTCCTGGGAGGTTTCCAGTGCCCGCGTGAGCGCCCCGGGGTCCTCCGGGGCGCCCGCGTCCACTGCGGTCGGTTCAGCCGCTGCAGGGGGCTGCGGGAGGGCTTCAGCGGGCATCTCAGACCGTCCCGCTTTCCTCGTCGAGGTCGGCCAGGACGTCGACGGTGTGGTAGCTGCGCAGCGGGAACGTCTGCACACCACCGTCGGGGAACGTGACTTCCCACTCCGCGAGGTAGGACCCCGGCACGGTGGTGTCGGTGCGCTTCCACGAGTACCGCACCCGCCCCGTCGCCGCGTCCACGACGGACGCCGGCGCCTTGACTCGGGGGATGACCCCGGCCAGGGGCGACGCACCGTCGGAGGCCGCGGTCCGCATGATGAACTCGACCTTCACGTTGGGGGACGTGAGGTCGGGAACTGCGCGCAGCCCGGTGTAACCGAGGGTTGCCTCGATCACCGGCAAAGTATCGTTGGCTTTGATGCTGAAATCACTCACGAGGTGCCCTCCGTCGTCTGCGTGGTTGTTCGGATGATGGTCGCAGTACCAGCCGCCACAACTTCGTCGGCCAGTTGCGCAGTTGCGTCCGCAACGTAGACGACGCGGGCGGTGCCTTCGCCGCGACGGCGCGCAGTGTCTTCCACGACGAGGGGGATGGTCGCGGTGACCCCGTCTTGCAGCAGGGGTTGCGCGTAGCCCTCCAACGGTTGACGAATCGTGGAGTTCGGCTCCGCGTTCGGGTACTCAAAACGAGATGCGGCAGGGTCGGTGAGACCCACACGGTCAGTGACGACGCGGCCCTGCACGGTGGAACGGCTTGCGGTGTCGGTGATGCCGGTGCTGTCGGTGACGGGGGCACGCACGAGCGCACGTAGGTACGTCGTGGAATCGGTCAGCCCGGTCGTGTCGTTGGCGATCCGGGCGAAGTCCCGTTTCACCCCGCCATCAACGACGGCCACTCCGTCAGTGACGGTGAGGGTGAACACTGCGCCCTCGAACCCGACATCGGTGATGCCGAGACCGTCGGTCACCGTGCGGGGCCTCGACCATGTCAGCTGGACGGAGTCGGTGACGCCAGCGGTTTCTGCGACCGCAGTGTTGCCTGCCCCATTAATGGTGGTGGTGTCCGCGAGGCCGACGGGGTCGGTGAGGGTACCTGCGATCCACCGTTCGACAGGGAAGGGGTCCGCGAGGCCAACGCCGTCGGTGGCCGTGGCGGCGAGAGCGCGGGGGATGAACGCGTTCTGCGTGTCGGTGAGTGCGGAACCTCGGTCGGTCGCGACGCGGCGGTGTGTTCGCCTGAGCGACTGCGGCCCGTTGTCGTTGATACCCGAGGCATCCGAGACGGTGTAGGCGAGCTGCAGCCCGTAGTCGGCTACGGCGATTCCGTAGTTGTCTTGGACGTAGGAGTCGATGATGGGGGCTGTCGGGGTGGTGTCGCCTGCATACACGAGCACTTCTGCGATGAGGCCCTTGTAGATCGACCCGCCACCGATCGAGGCCCCGATGCTGAACCCATTCGAGGGTGTGTTCGACGTGACGCCAGCCGCAGTTACCGACGAGAGGGATGACGCGGCAACCTCAACACCATCCCGCAGCAACGCCGCCCGGTTTTGGTCGTAAAACGATTGCCCTTGCCACACATGCCAACCGGTGCCCATCGTTCCGGCCACAGAAGAAACGTCGAGAGAACTCTCGACGTTGTCGATGCGTCGCACGATGACGGTGCCCGCGTCGGAGTTCTGACGGGACACCCCAAGCGAAGTACGCGCGTACCCAACGTTCGACGAACCACCCTGCGCGATCGACGCCGAGTACCGAAGCGTTGTCCCCGCAGAGTTCGTTGCAGCACCAATGACGATCAACGTCAACCGCGCCACACCAGCCGAAGCCGCACCCAGCGCACTACCCGTGTTCTGCAGGTAGTCGTCGACACCGTCGAACTCGGCCGCCCAGAACGTCTTCCCGTTCAACGTGACCTGACGAGCCACGGGGCGCCTCGTGCTCGTTGACTGCGTCAACGCACCAGCATTAAACGCAGACGAATCGTCGATCGACGAGATCGCGGAACCCGCAGAAATGCCCGCGACACCAGAGACGATGTACCGGCCGACCAACCCCTCAGTCGGCGGACTCGCCACGGTTACGCCTCAGTCGACTGGACCACCGCGAAGCCGAGCGCAGCGAGGACAGCGTCGTTGTCCCACTGTCCCTCGCCGGCCTCGAACAGCCAGAAGTCGTCGGTGCTTCGGACCGTCCCCCCCACCGGAATAGCCGTGATGGCCCGCGCCACACGACGGCCGAACTCCGCGACGAGGTTCGTGCGCTGCTGCGTCGACATCGCCCACGAACACCAGTACGCCACAGGCGTCTGCGACGTCGGAGTGCTCGCGCGCGTCAGCGCGTTCGTGAACGCCCCGTCGGCCTCCGGGTCCGCCACCAAGGCGACCGCGTTCGCGACGGCGACGTACGGGGCCCGCACCACGATGAGCAAGCGCTGGTCCGGGACCGGCAGGCCCGGGAACGTGGGGGAGGGGCCCGAGGACGGGTCGGGGGCGGGGGGAGTCATCAGGGAACCTCGTCAGCTGGTCGGGATGAGACGGGGGTGCTCTCACATGCGACACCAAGCGGCGCCGCATGTGAGGCCGGTTACGCGCCCTTGAACTGGTGGTTCCAGGTGAACGACAGGGAGTCGTTCGAGCCCTTGGCGATGGCGGTGAACACCACACGCGAGATGGTCGCGGAAACTGCAGCAGCACCGGTCACGGACCCCGAGGAGATAGCCGCCTCGGTGACGTTGCCAGTTCCCGCACCGGCACCGTAGGTGGTGCGGTAGACGGCATTCACGCCGTTGCCCGCACCGAGGTTCGCGATCTGCGGGTATCCGGAATCGAACGCGGCACCAGCCAGATACGCCACCAGAGCCGAACCGGTGCCATTCTTCGCGACGGCGGTAGTTCCGGACCCGATCTGCATGCCCGACATCGCGGTAGGCACCGACGCGTTCGCAGGGCTGATGCCCACGATGGCCTTCGACGCGTAGTAGAGATCACCCGCATCGGTCACGAGGTTCGCGAACGGGCGCTCCAGCACCAGGAGCCCGTCACCGTCGCGCAGCTGCGCGACGCCGTACCCGACGAGGCCGAGTCCGTCACCGCGGTGCTCGCGGGCCATGTCGAGTGCTGTGGCCCACGCATCGGTAAGCCCCGAAGTCGATCCGTCCATGTCCTTCTCCTTCACCGAGCGCGGGGGGGTGGGGCGACGGGCCCGGTCGACTGTCCCCGCAGACGCCGACCGGGCCCGCCGGATCAGGAGGCGGCCGGGTCCTTGTAGGACCCGGACGCCAGGGTGGAGGAGTCGAGGTAGCCAGCGATGCCCTCCACGGGCGTGAGGTCCGCGCGACGGGCCTCGATCTCGGAGCGGCGCACGACCTGGCCCTTGGTGTAGGCCAGGCGGTGCGCGGGCCGCTGCGTGTTCGGGTAGCGGTACTGCTCGACGACGTCCGCGGTGAGCGTGACGAACTCGTCCGCGCCGGCCGACTCGATGACGGTGTCGAGGGCGCCAGCGTCCGCGATCTGGACGAGGATGGCCCCGTCCTGGGTGACCTCGGCGGGCTTGGTGTTCTCGACGGACTCGACCTCGGCCACGTTGGCGCGGGCCATCTTCTGCCCGGCGGGGTCCTGCCCGGCCGCGTTGGAGCCGTCGTCCTTGGGGGTGGGCTTCTCAGCCATGTGCTTCTCCATCTCGTGTGCAGTCGCCTGTGGGGTGCCCGCAGACCGGGCAGGGGGGGCGGAAGCGCACCACGTCGAGGGCTGCTTCCGGGGAGGGGCCGCGCCGCGCC
>Ga0210040_10011448_pt1 | contig 10044 bp, 11 predicted proteins | sample CryGeyCG12114_NA_FD_185462 | JGI IMG/M metagenome (GOLD analysis project Ga0210040, IMG submission 185462) | Groundwater microbial communities from aquifer - Crystal Geyser CG19_WC_8/21/14_NA (SPAdes) (version 2) | ecosystem: Environmental > Aquatic > Deep subsurface > Groundwater | place: USA...
GTCGGTCACCGCCGGGATGCGGGCACGGCGGTCCCGCGGGTCGGCGCGCCGCACGACGAGCCCCTCGCGCTCGAGCCGGTCCAGCAGCGAGGTGAGGGTCGACTTGTCGACGCCGAGCTCGTGGCCGAGCGCCAGCTGGGTGCGCCCCGGCTCCTCGAGCACGGCGGACAGCACGATCCAGTCGCGCACGCCGCCGGTCAGGCCCTGCGCGTCGGCCACCCCGTCGAGCAGCCGCCGCATCCGCTGCGCCGCCCGGTGCAGCAGCCAGGTGAGGTCCGGTCGCACAGCACCGACGCCCGAGCACGGCGTCTCGTCGACGCCCTCGGTGCCGGCGGCGCTCTCGGGACGGGCGGCCGTGCTCACCACCGGAGCGTACGCCTCGCACACCCGAAGTTCTCGGTCGAGACGTTCTTGTCGAAGACCTTCTCGACTTCTACGGTTGTCACGTCATCGACCCAGGACGAGAGGTACTCCCATGAGCCTGCTCCGCATCGACGCCAGCATCCGCACCGACGGATCGGCCAGCCGCGAGATCGCGGACGTGGTCGAGCAGGAGTGGCTGACGACGCACCCCGGCGACCGCGTCGTCCGCCGTCACCTCGGCGCCGACCCGCTGCCCTCGGACGCCTGGGGCCAAGCCGTCGCCGGGTCCTTCGTCCCCCCGGCCGACCGCACCGCCGAGCAGCAGTCCGCAGGCGCGCTCGCGGCCGCCCTCGTCGACGAGCTCGTCGAGGCGGATGCTGTCCTGCTCGCCGTCCCGCTCTACAACTTCGGCGTCTCGCAGCACGTCAAGGCCTGGATCGACCTCGTCATCACCGACCCTCGCGCCGCCGCCGGTGGCCCGCCGCTGCTGAACGGGACGCCCGTCGTGCTGGCGACCGTGCGGGGCGGCGCGTACGGCGCCGGCACGCCGCGCGAGGGCTGGGACCACTCGACCGCGTACCTGCGCCGCATCCTCGGCGACGTCTGGGGCGCCGACCTCACCGTCGTCGAGCGCGAGTTCACGCTCGTGGGCGTGAACCCGGCGCTCGACGAGTTCACCGAGCTCGCCGGTGAGATGCAGCGCGACGCGATGTCGGCGGCGCGGGAGGCCGGACGGGCGCTCGGCGTCGCCCAGGCCGCCTGAGCCTGCGCGCTCGGCGGCGCCGGCCGCGATCGGCCCGGCACGACGGCGCTGTGCGGGCAGCAGCGCCCGCGCAGCGCGCCTGGCGTGGTGCATCACGAGGTCGGCCGCGTGCAGGAGCCCGTCGCAGGTGCCGTCGGCGTCGCTGACGGCGACGCCGGTGCGGGTGGCGCTGAGCAGCGCGCCGAGGGCGTCGGCCTGCCGCCGCTCGTGCGGGGCCGGCCGCCCACCGAGCCCGGCGTGGAACAGGTCGACCCCGCGCTGCTGCGGCTCATGGACAGGTGGCCCGACAACACCCGCGACGGCCTGCTCGAGCAGTACGACGACGACGACGACGTGAACGCTGCCGGCGTCCACGTGCTGGGCCAGCGGGCCGCAGGCGTGCTGGCCGACCGGGAGCTGTCGGTCGTGCAGCGAGCTGGTCCGCAAGCACCTACGGGCGGGCGAGCCAGCCGGTGGCGCGGCCCGTCCCCGGTACGGGCGCGGGCGCAGCCCGCCCCCGGGTCAGCACACCTCGCGCGCGCTGGCCTCGTGCACGTGGTCGACGACGCGGGCCAGCACGTCCGGGTCGGTCTCCGGCAGCACGCCGTGGCCCAGGTTGAACACGTGGCCCTCGCACGCCCGGCCCTCGCGCAGGATCCGTTCGGTGTGCGCCCGGACCACCTCGGTGGGGGCGAAGACCAGGGTCGGGTCCAGGTTGCCCTGCACCGCCTTGCCCGGCCCGATGCGCCGCGCCCCCTCGTCCAGCGGCAGCCGCCAGTCCACGCCGACGACGTCCGCCCCCGCGGCGCCCATGTCGTGCAGCAGCTCCCCCGTGCCGACGCCGAAGTGGATGCGGGGCACGTCGGCGACTCCGGCGAGCACCCGGGCGCTGTGCGGCTGGACGTACGTGCGGTAGTCCGCCGCCGGCAGCGCGCCCACCCACGAGTCGAACAGCTGCACCGCGCTCGCGCCCGCATCGATCTGCACCCGCAGGAAGGCGAGCGTGAGGTCGGCGAGCCGGGCGAGCAGGTCCGCCCACAGCTGCGGCTGGCCGTACATGAGGGCCTTGGTCGCGGCGTGGTTCTTGCTCGGCCCGCCCTCGACGAGGTAGCTGGCGAGGGTGAAAGGCGCGCCGGCGAAGCCGATGAGCGGCGTCGGGCCGAGCTCGGACACCAGCGCGCGCACGGCCTCGGTGACGTACGGGACGTGCTCGGGGCTGAGGACCGGGATGCGGGCGACGTCGGCCGCGGTGCGCACCGGCTGGGCGACGATGGGACCGACGCCGGGCACGATGTCGAGGTCGACGCCGACCGCCTTCAGCGGGACGACGATGTCGGAGAAGAAGATCGCGGCGTCGGTGCCGAACCGGCGCACGGGCTGCAGCGTGATCTCGGTGACCATGTCCGGCCGCGTGCACGCCTCGAGCATCGCGGTGCCCTCGCGCAGGGCGCGGTACTCCGGCAGGGCGCGGCCGGCCTGCCTCATGAACCATACGGGGGTGTGGGGCACCGGCTCGCGGCGGCAGGCCTTCAGGAAAGCGGACTCGGCGAGGGTGCTCATCACCACCGAGCCTGCCACGCGCCCGCGGTCGGGGCCGCCCGGCGTGAGCGCTGCGGCGCGCCTGAGCGGTTCTGTCGTACCCCCGTGGCACGTTGATCGCAGTGAAGGAGGTGGTCGCGATGTCCGCAACCGTCCGTTGGTGCTCTCCCTGCGGGTCCGAGCAGCTGTTCGAGCTCCCGCCCTGCGAGGACGGGCACGGCGAGGACTGCCTGGACCTGTCCTGCGTGGAGTGCGGCCACGCCGTCATCGTCGGCGTGATGGTGTCCGACACCGAGGTGCTGCTCGAGGTCCGCGCGGCCTGAGTCGCCGGGAGCCGGGCGCCCGCCGTCCGTGCTCAGCCGCCGGCGAGCAGCACGACCCCGCCGAGCGCGGCGGCCACGCCGGCGACCTGGACCCGCCGGAGACGCTCGCCGTGGACCTGGCGGGCGAGCAGCACGGTGACGACGGGGTACAGCGAGGCGAGCACCGACGTCACGCTGACGAGCGCACCGGCGGTCTCCGAGGCGAGGGCGAACGAGCCGTTGGCCAGCACGTCCCCCGCGCCGATCGCGGCCACGAGCGGCAGCTGGCTGCGCGGCACCCCCAGCTGCAGGCCGCGCCGGGACGCCACCGCCAGCAGCGCCGTCGTCAGCAGCAGCACGGCGGTGAGCCGCATGGTCAGCAGCGTCATGACGACGCTGGACTCCGCTCCCCTGGCGATGAGGACCAGCACGGTGCCGAAGCCGCAGGCCGCGCCCAGCGCGAGCAGCAGCGGCGTCGCGCCGCCTCGCCCGTGTCCGCGCAGCTCCGGGCCGCTGGCCAGGACCACCCCTGTCACCGCGACGGCGATGCCGGCCAGCTGCAGGACGCCGGGCGCCTCCCCCGCGAGCAGCCCGGCGGCCACGGGGACGACGACCCCGAGCGCGGCGATCGGCGCCACCACGCCCATCGTCCCGGTGGCGAGGGCCCGGTAGAAGGCCGCCAGGGCGAGCACCCCGACGGCGCCGGCGAGGACCGCGGGCACGACGTACGCGCGGTCCGCGTCCAGCTCGCCGGTCAGCAGCGCGACCGGCACCAGCCCGAGCAGGGCGGCGAGCTGGGACAGGCCGAGCACGCTGCCGACCGGCAGCGAGCGGCTCGCGGTGCCGCCGAGGAAGTCGGAGGTCCCCCACAGGACGCTGGCGAGCAGCGCCAGGACGGCCGACACGCGGCGAGCCTAGGTGCGGGCGGCCCGGCGTCCGCGCCCCTACCCTCCCGGTGTGACGCTCCAGCTCGAGCCGCAGGCGCCTCCGGAGGAGTTCGCCGCCGGGCTGGTGTCGCTGCACGAGGTCCTGGACGGCACGACCGGCGAGCTGCGCGAGGGGCTGTCCCTGAGCCTGGTGCCCGCGCCGCGCAAGATGGCCCCGTGGTCGGTGGCGGTCGCCGCCGAGGTCCTGCGCGACGACGACGACGTGGCCAGCGGGCGCTTCGTGGTGCTGCACGACCCGCAGGGGCAGGACGGCTGGCGGGGCTGCACGCGGGTGGTGGCCCTGGTCGAGGCGCAGGTCGAGGCGGAGATGGCGGCCGACCCGGCGCTCGGCGAGGTCGGCTGGTCGTGGCTGCTCGAGGCCCTCGACGCGCGCGGCGCACTGCACACGGCCGCCGGCGGGACGGTGACGCGCACGGTGTCGCAGCGCTTCGGCGTGCAGCGTCCTGGCGCTGCCGAGCAGAGCGAGGACGGCGAGACCGAGGACAGCGAGGTGGAGGTGCGCGCCTCCTGGACCGCGCTGCCCGGGCCCGACGGCCTGCAGCTGGGCGCCCACCTGCTGGCCTGGTGCGACCTGCTCGGCTCCACCGCCGGCCTGCCGCCCCCCGGCGTCAGGGCGCTGCACCCGGTCAGCGGCTCGGCTCGCCCACTCCGGTGAGCCAGCGCGTCTGCGCCGGGATCGGCGTGGCGCGCGGCACTCCGGTGGCCGCGGGCAGCGTCGTGGTGACCGCGGTCGTGGGACGCAGGGCCCCGGGCGGTCGCGGCAGCCGCAGCGTCAGGGTGGTCCCGCCGTGCTGTCCGCAGGTGACCTCCAGCGAGCCGCCGGACAGCCGGGCCCGCTCCCGCAGCAGCCCGAGGCCCACGTGCCGCCCCCGGTCCGGGCGGACGGCCTCCGGGTCGAAGCCCGGCCCCTGGTCGCGCACCTGCGCCCGTACGCCGTCCTGCTCGAGCACGAGCTCGACCTCGGCCTCGTCGACGTCGGCGTGCTTGACGACGTTGAGCAGCGCCTCCTGGAAGAAGCGGTAGACGGTCACGGCGCTCGCCAGCGGGAGCGGCTCGGGCGCGGACGGCCAGCTGACCTGCACCTCGAGGCCGTACCGGGCCTGCATGTCCAGGCGCAGGTAGCCGACCGCGCTGGCCAGGTCGCCGTCACGCAGCGCCGGCGGGCGGGTGCGGGCCATCACCGCGCGCACCTGCTCCTCGGCGTCCTCGACGTAGTCGTGGAGCGCCACCAGGTCCGGCGGGGCGTCGCCGTTGAGCAGCCCGCGCACGACCATGAGCGACTGCGCGACCGTGTCGTGGAGCTCGGCGGCCAGCTGGCCGCGGGCGCCCTCCTCGGCAGCCACCAGGCCCGACAGCAGCTCGAACACGCCCGCGCCGGCCGTCTCGGCGTCGCGCCGGTGCCGCTCCCCCAGCTGGTCGCCGAGCCGGACCCGCAGGTGCAGGGCCTCCAGGACGCGCCCGAGCTCGGCCAGCTCGCTGCTCGCCCGTACCACGACCGGCCGGGAGCCGGGGGGGACCAGCGGCGCCGCCGGGTCCTGGAGGCGCTGCACCGCGGCCTGTCGCAGGGCGCGGACGCCGGTGGCGACCCGGGCGGCCGCGAGCACCGCGACGACGCTGAGCGCGAGCCCGGCGCTGGCGCCGAGCGCCAGCGCCTCGTACGCGAGGCCGTCCAGCGGCCCGGCGGTGTGCAGCACGGCTGCGGTCAGCCCGACGGTCGCCAGCACCCCGCTGGTCGTCAGCGCGCCCGCCCAGACCGCGAGCGGCAGGCCCGGGCGGGTCACGTCAGCACCCCCGTGGTGGTCCAGTCCGCGGCCGGCCGGGGCGCCGGCACCGCGCCGGCGGCCGGCCCGACGAGCAGGTCGGGGTCGGCGGCGAGCGCGAGAGCCCCGAGCAGGGAGGCGACGGCGCGCTCCACGAGGTGCAGCTCCTCGACGATGTCGTCGACCTCGGCCGCGCTCTCCGCCAGCCGCGCGAGGCGCCCCGCGCTCTCGCGCAGCACGGTCAGCGCGGGCGCCGTCTGCGCACCCAGCTCGCCCAGGGCGCGCGCGGCGCCGCCAGCGGCAGCAGCCTGCTCGCTCACCGCGCGGTGCCGTGCGGACAGCTCGGACGCCGACAGCCAGGCCTCCGCCTGCCTGACGAGCACCTGCGCGAGGCGGACCTCGGCGCGCCCGAAGGACCGGGAGCCGGCCGGGCGGCGCGCCACCAGCACGGCCAGCGGGGCCTCGGGCTCGCCCAGCACCGCCGAGCACCACGGGCGGCCGTCCTCGGTGCCGGTCGTCACCTCGCCGGCCCCGAGGGCGCGCAGCACCCAGGGCTCGTCGAAGGCCTCCGGGTCCACGCGCAGGCGGCGGGGCGTCCCGTCCTCGTCGCCGGCGTAGCGGACCGGACCCTCCGGTGCGAGCAGCACCATCTCCACGTCCGCGCCGCCGAACAGCCGGGCGGCCGCGGTGAGGACCACCCGCGCGGAGACGTCGGTGGAGCGGTCGCTCGCCCGCTCCTGCCCCCGGGCCAGCTCGGCGAACAGCAGCGCCTCGCCGCTGCGGTGCGTCTGCTGGTCGTACGACGTCCACAGCAGCGCGAGCGGCACGAGCAGGCCGAACAGGCCGAAGGGCGCCTCGCGGACCAGGTGGGCGGCGAGCAGGCCGATGGAGGCGTTGCCGGCGGTGTGCACCGCGGACAGCAGCACGCTCGACACGAGCAGCTCGCGCAGCGGGCGCCGCGTCGTGAGGGCGAGGACCGCGGCGACGAGCAGGTGGTTCGCCAGCCAGAACACGCCGAGCCCGCAGACGGCACCGGGCATGCCGCCACCGGCCAGCGCCGCGCAGGCCTGGGCGGCGCCGGCCGCCGCGGCGAACATCGCGACGTTGAACTCCAGCTTGAGGCGCGGCTGCCGGCGCACCGCCTGGGAGACGGCCACCCCGGCCGCCACCCCGGCTCCGGTCCAGGCGCCGCCGTGGAACACGAGCGCCGCACCGAGCACCGCCTCGATGAGCGAGAAGGTCCAGCGCTGCCGCCCGATCTGGAGGTGGACGACCGCGAGCTCGCTCGCCGCCACGGCCAGCGCCAGCACCGGCACCGCCCACCAGGCGGGGCTCCCCCAGCCGGTGGCCAGCCCGAGCGCGGTGGCGGCGAGCAGGCAGGCAGCGGCGACCAGGCGGACCCGGGCCCGCTGCTGCGGGGAGGTGGTCACCGGCCCGGGCCCCGGACGGACAGACCCCGGACCGACGGACCCCGGACCGGCAGGCCCGGGACAGGCAGGCCCGGGACAGGCAGGCCCCGCACGCCCGTGACCTGCGCGGGCAGCGGCAGGGCGTCGACCGCCCGTGCCGCGCCGGGCAGGACCGCGACGACGCGGCGGGACAGGCTCACAGGACCTCCAGTGGGATGCACCCCAGGCTTCGGAGATCACGCAGCCGCGTCTGGAGTGCGCAGCGGGAGTGCACCCGTTCGGGGGAGCCGGCGCTGCACCGGTCGGCGGACTACAGCGCTGGAAGCGCGCAGCCGATGCAGAAGCGACACGGCGACCCGACCGGGAGGCCGATCCGAACCAGACGTGGAGGACACGGTGGCCACCGGCCTCAGCTCTCTCGACAAGATCCCGGCGCAGTCCGGCGCCGCCGCCGGCTCCGGCTCCGGCTTCAGCGCGATGGTCGTGGACGACCACCCGCTGGTGCGCGAGTCCATGGTGCAGCGGCTGCGGCAGATGGGCGCCCGGGAGGTCGTCGAGGCCGCCACCGTCGGGGAGGCCCGCGCACGGGCGCACCTGTCCGGTCCCCGCGACCTGTGCGTGCTCGACCTCGGCCTGCCGGACGGCAGCGGCCTGGACCTGCTCGCCGACCTGCGCACCGCCGGCTGGCAGCGCCTGGTCGTGCTGTCCGCCGCCGACGACCCGTACTCGGTGCGGGCCGCCTTCGTGGCCGGGGCGCAGGGCTACCTGCTCAAGACCGCCTCCCCCGTGGTGGTCGCCGACGGCGTGCGCCGGGTGCTGGACGGCGGCGTCTACGCCGACCCGTCCGTGGCGTCCCTGCTGGCCGCCGGCCTGCGCGGTGGCCCGGTCGACAGCGGCGTCAGCGAGCTGTCCGGCCGGGAGATCGAGGTCCTGCGGCTGGTCGCGGACGGCCAGAGCAACAAGCAGATCGGCGAGCTGCTCGGCCTGTCGGCGCTGACCGTGAAGAGCCACCTGGCGCGCATCGCGCGCAAGCTGGGCACCGGCGACCGGGCCGAGATGGTGGCCCTCGCCATGCGGGCCGGCGTCATCCGCTGAGCCAGCCGGGTTCGCGGCCGGCGGCGCGCCCCCGGGCCCGCCGCCGCTGCGCGCCGTAGGATGATCGACGTGACGACGACCCTGCCGGGTCACCCGGGCGGCAGCGGCCCGGACGCCGAGGGCCCGCAGCAGCCAGAGGTGACGCCGCTGCTGGAGCCCCGCGAGGGCGTGCCGCCCGTGGTGGAGACCGCCGAGGCGCTGGCCGAGGTGGTGCGCCGCTTCGCCGCCGGGCACGGCCCCGTCGCGGTCGACGCCGAGCGCGCCTCGGGCTACCGCTACAGCCAGCGCGCCTACCTGGTGCAGCTGCGCCGCCGCGGCGCCGGCTCAGCGCTCATCGACCCGATCGCCTGCCCGGACCTGTCCACGCTGTCCGCAGCACTGGACGGCGTCGAGTGGGTCCTGCACGCCGCCAGCCAGGACCTCGCCTGCCTCGCCGAGGTCGGCCTGGTCCCCAGCGCGGTCTTCGACACCGAGCTCGGCGGCCGGCTCGCCGGCTTCGAGCGGGTCGGCCTCGGCGCCATGGTCGAGAACGTCCTCGGCCTGCGCCTGGAGAAGGGGCACTCCGCGGCGGACTGGTCGACCCGCCCGCTGCCCGAGTCCTGGCTGGTGTACGCCGCCCTCGACGTCGAGGTGCTGCTCGAGCTGCGCGACGAGATCGAGGCCGAGCTCGCCGCCCAGGGCAAGCTGGAGTGGGCGCACGAGGAGTTCGAGGCGGTCCGGCGGGCCGCCCCGCCCGGACCGCGCGCCGAGCCCTGGCGCCGCACCTCGGGCATGCACCGGCTGCGCTCCCGCCGCCAGCTCGCCGCCGTACGGGCGCTGTGGGAGGCGCGGGACGCGATGGCCCGCCGCCGCGACACCGCGCCGGGGCGGATCCTGCCGGACGCCGCGATCGTCAGCGCCGTCACCGCCGCCCCCACCACCCCGGCCGAGCTGCTCGCCCTGCCGGTGTTCGGCGGCCGGTCCACCCGGCGGCACGTCGACACCTGGCTCGCGGCCCTGCAGAAGGCCGCCGCCCTGCCCGACAGCGCGCTCCCCCAGCCGGTCGCCGGCGGCGACGGCCCGCCCGCGCCCAACCGCTGGGCCGAGCGCGACCCGGTCGCCGCCCGCCGGCTCGCCCGGGTCCGGCAGGTCGTCAGCGCCACTGCCGAGCAGCTGCACATGCCGCCGGAGAACCTCGTGCAGCCCGACGCCGTGCGCCGGGTCGCCTGGCAGCCCCCTTCTCCGGTCGACGCCGCCTCGGTCGAGGCCGCGCTGCGCGGCCACGGGGTGCGCGACTGGCAGGTGCGGCTGCTCGCCGCGCCGCTGGCCGCCGCCCTGCCCGACCCCGAGCCCGAGCCCGCTCCGGCACCGGCGCCCGACCGGGCGTGAGGGGGCGGCTGGCCGGCACGCGCGTCGCCCTGGTGCCGCTGCCACCGGGGCTGCCGGCGGCCATCGCCGACTGGGACGCGCCGCGGATCGCGCGCGCGCTGGACAGCCTCGGGCTGCGCGCCGCGTACGGGTGGCCGCACGAGGACACCGCCGACGCGATGAGCGCGCCCGACCCCGACGGCACCTTCCTCGTCGTGCTGGGCGACGAGGTGGTGGGCGACTGCGGCTGGAAGGCTCCGCCCGGCCAGGACGGGAGCGTGGAGATCGGGTACGGCCTGGCGGCCTCGGCGCGCGGCCGGGGCCTCGGCACCGAGGCCGTCGGGGTGCTGGCCGCCTGGGCCGAGCAGCAGCCCGGCGTGCGGCTCGTGACCGCCGAGGTGCTCCCGGGCAACGAGCCCTCGCTGCGCCTGCTGTCGCGGCTCGGCTTCCACGAGCAGGGCTCGCACCCCCCGTACCTCCGGCTCGTGCGGCCGGCCCCCGGGGCGCCGCGGGTGCGCGGCCGGCATGTCTGCTGAACGA
>Ga0210040_10011449_pt1 | contig 10044 bp, 8 predicted proteins | sample CryGeyCG12114_NA_FD_185462 | JGI IMG/M metagenome (GOLD analysis project Ga0210040, IMG submission 185462) | Groundwater microbial communities from aquifer - Crystal Geyser CG19_WC_8/21/14_NA (SPAdes) (version 2) | ecosystem: Environmental > Aquatic > Deep subsurface > Groundwater | place: USA...
AGATTCCATTACAGGTTACAAAAGCAGGCAGCTACGCTAACACCGATGCCGATCAACGCAAAGTTTGGCCAGATAGTAATAACCTGGCCTTGAACATACAGGACCTTGTTCAGTTAAAAGTGCGTAGAAACAGCAAAAATCCTGATATAAATAATTATTACCAGGAAATTATTGGTAACAGAAGTTATGCAATCAAAGGGAATCCTAATCTGGGTGAAGCGCAGGCTTTTATGATTGGCATTGAGAATACTCAACTTTCCGATGGCATCCCTGCAAATGCAGAAATCTGGATAAATGAGCTGAGGTTATCAGAACTTGATGAAAAGGGCGGTTATGCGGCCACCGGAAGAGTAGATATCAACCTTGCTGACCTTGGTACACTTGCAGTTTCGGCAAATACGTATACAACGGGTTTTGGAACGCTTGAGCAAAGAGTGAATGAGCGGGCTAGAAATAATTTTTCCCAATATGATGCAGCACTCAATTTGGAGTTAGGAAAATTATTGCCAAAAAACCTTCGGCTTTCTGTCCCTTTTTATGCAAGTATTAACCAGACCACAACTACTCCTGAGTACGATCCGTATGATTTAGATATTAAACTGAAAGACAAACTAAGCACTCTTTCCGGTAAAGCAAAAAGCGATGCAAAAAAAGCTGCAATTGATAAAACAACAATTAAAACTATCAATTTTACAAATGTAAGAATAGCACCTGCCGGTAAAACAAGACTGTGGAGCCTGAGTAATTTTGATGTCAGCTATTCTTTTATTAAGTATGAACAGGTAAGCTCGCTTATTCTTGAAAATAGTGTGGTAAAACATCGGGGAGGTCTTGGCTATACTTATAATAATCAACCCGTTTTTTTTGAGCCATTTAAAAAGATTATTAAATCAAAATCTCCATGGTATGGGTTTGCACGTGATTTTAATTTCAATCCTCAACCTTCTTTACTAAGTTTCCGTGCAGATGTAAACAGGCAATTCGGAGAATATGTTCCTCGTATTGTAAACACCTATGATAATAAGGTTGAAAGAGTCGATACGACTTATGACAAGTATTTCACTTTTGACAGGTATTATAATATGCGCTGGGATCTCACCAGATCATTTAACCTTGACTTTTCTGCTGTTAATAATGCCCGTATTGATGAGCCGGCAGGAAGATTGAATACAAAAGCAAAAAAAGACACTGTACGATCAAACTTTTTTAAGGGCGGCAGAAATACTTTATACCAGCAAAGAGCTACAGCAAGTTATACCCTGCCTCTGGCTAAGCTACCTCTTACTGACTGGGTTACGGCAAGATATAGTTATGCTACTACATATAACTGGATTGGTGCAAGCCTTCTGGCAATTAATCTTGGAAATACAATAGAGAACAGCAAGGAAAACAATATAACAGGGGAATTTGATTTTATTCGATTGTACTCGAAAAGCAGATTTTTACGAGCCTTGGACGTTGTTCCAGACAGCACTTCCAAATCTGTTCGCAACAAGAACGGAAACGATAGTTCTTCAAATGCAAAACCAGCCTCGACTCTGCCATCCCGTGAAGAGGTAATAAAAGGATTATCAGGAAAAGCAAAAAGAACAGCACTGCGTAAATGGAGAAAACAACGCCGTGAAGAACGCAAAGCAGCGCGTTTATTAAAAGCTAATGAACCTGTTGAAATGCCAGGAGTTGTAAGAGCAGGCGGGCGTTTACTAACCATGGTAAAGCGTGCTTCTATTAATTATGGTGAAAACTATCGCAGTCGCCTTCCCGGTTATACAGATAGCACAAGAGCATTGGGTCAAAACTGGAACAGCATGGCTCCTGGCTTGGATTATGTTTTTGGAAAACAGCCCGATTCAAACTGGTTGAATCAAAAAGCAGCAAAAGGCCTGATATCGCGAGACACAACTTTAAACGCTCTTTTTACTCAAAGTATTGAACAGAAGTTTAGTTTAACCACTCAGATAGAACCCATTAGAGAGTTTACCATTGACCTCAATGTTGACAAGACCTTTTCAAAAGATTACACCGAGTTATTTAAAGTAGTAACAGAAAACGGAGATTTCCAACATTTAAGTCCTTTGGCCACAGGTGGTTTTAATGTTTCTTATATAGCTTTTAAGACTTTGTTTAGTAAGAATAAACCTACGGAGATTTCTGAAACTTTTAAGAAGTTTGAATCTTATCGTCTTATTTTGTCAGAACGCCTGGCGCAAAGTAATCCTTATCAAAAAGGTGGTAAATCGGACGATGGATATTACACCGGTTATAACAGGTATGCGCAAGATGTTTTAATACCTTCTTTTATCGCTGCGTATACCGGCCAGGATCCTAAAAGTGTTGGCTTGGTTAAGCAAAGTAATTCAAATATAAAATCAAATCCATTTAGCAGTATTAAGCCTAAACCTAACTGGAGAGTCACCTATACAGGCCTTACAAAAATCCCTGCACTTGCAACAACTTTCAGTGCCATTAGTATTACACATGCATATACAGGCAGCCTCGGCATGAATAGCTTTAGCAGTGCTCTATTGTATCAGGATCCATACAGGTATAGCGCTCCAGGTTTTATTGACTCGGTTTCAGGGAATTTTATTCCATATTTCCTTGTTCCCAACGTTACTATTCAGGAATCATTCAGTCCTTTGATAGGATTTGATGTGACTACAGTAAGCCAGTTATCTGCAAGCTTTCAATATAAAAAGAGCAGGCAGTTAAGTTTAAGCCTGGTAGACTACCAGTTGAGTGAAGTAAATAGTACAGAATGGACCTTTGGAGGAAGCTTAAGAAGACGTGGATTTAACCTGCCATTTAAAGTGCCGGGAACAAAAAAGAAAAAACTAGATAATGATATAAACTTCAGGCTTGATTTAAGCGTGCGGGACGATGCCACCAGTAACAGTCGCCTGGACCAGGATAATGCATTTACCACAGGGGGCCAAAAAGTGGTAAGCATTCAGCCTTCTATTGATTACGTGTTAAATAACAGGGTTAATCTTAAATTTTATTTCGATCAAAACAAAGTTATCCCATATATATCAACTTCCGCTCCGGTTACCAATACAAGGGCAGGCGTACAAATTAGAATTTCATTAGCCCAATAAATATTTGTGCTTAAAGCAAAGGCTCGAGCATAAACCTTTGCTTTAAGCACAAATATTGAAAAAGCAATAAAATTATGCTTTACAAAAAACATTGCACATACTCTTCAAAACATATTAATATTAGCATTAATAATTTTATGCTTCAATAAATTATTAATTTCCTGTAGGTTTGTATCGTGACCATTCCTCGTTTAAAAATAACTTTTTTAGGTACAGGTACCAGCAGCGGCGTTCCAATGATCGGCTGTACCTGTAAAGTTTGCATCTCTCCGGATCCAAAAAATAGCCGGCTACGCAGCAGCATTATGGTTCAGTCAGCTACAACTACCGTTATTGTTGATGCAACTCCTGATTTCAGGTACCAGATGCTCAGAGAAGAAGTTCGTCATATTGATGCTGTATTGATAACTCATCCACATAAAGATCATATAGGCGGCATTGATGACACACGCCCTTTTCAGTTTTTTTCTAAAAAGCCAACCGAAATTTATGGCAATGAGATTACACTTGAGGGGGTCAGAAATGAAATTCCGTATGCTTTTAAACAACTTAATTTTCCGGGTATTCCTAAGATTAACCTTCATCAACTTTCTTTAGACTCTTTTGTAATCGGAGATATTCCAATAACTCCCATCCTGGTCTGGCATAATATTATGCCCGTTTACGGTTTCAGATTTGGCAGGTTTACTTATATTACTGATGCTAATCGCATAGACAATAGTGAAAAGGAAAAAATCAGGGGAAGTGAAATTATTGTATTAAATGCTTTAAGAAATGAGCCTCATCTTTCCCACTTTACGCTAAGTGAAGCCATAGATTTGGTAAAAGAATTAAACATTCCGACTGCTTATTTTACACATATTAGTCACCAGTTGGGCTTGCATGAGGAAGTGAGTGCGCTTTTGCCTGAAAATATGTCCTTAGCATATGATAGATTAACGATTGAGATTTAAAGATTTATTTCTTTAAAAATAAATATTGCTGTATGAAATCCTGGTGGCAAAATGTTGTAAAAGATTATTTTACTTTTACAGCAAAAGAAAGAAACGGGTTAATAATAATGCTTTTGTTTTCTGCAGTTATTTTTCTTTCTTCCAGGCTTTTTACTGCAAAAAAAATCCCGATAAATACAAATTCTTTTCAACGGGAACTTGCTGATCTAAAAATTGCCGTTGATAGCTCACGCAATAATGAAAGCTACCGACGCAACGATAACTATGTTGATTATGCGCGGCCGCAGCAATATAAAAATTCAGATTACTCCAAAGGAGAATTATTTGATTTTGATCCCAACACACTTGATATAAATGGCTGGAGAAGATTAGGCGTGCGGGAAAAAACTATAAACACTATTCAACATTTTTTAGCAAAAGGCTACAAGTTCAGACAACCTGAAGATATAAAAAAAGTGTATGGTCTAAGCCAGAGAGATGCGGAAAGATTGATACCTTTTATTCATATTTTGCAAAAAGAAACTTCTGCAAATAGATATCTTTCTAATCGCGGTAATAGCACCACTCCGGCTAATGCAACTACTGAGATTAAGAAAATACAACTCATAGATATCAATACAGCTGACACCACAGCATTTATCGCTTTGCCAGGTATAGGCCACAAGCTTGCTGCCCGTATTATTAACTTCAGGCAAAAGCTGGGCGGGTTTAGCTCAGTTGCGCAATTAGGAGAAACTTACGGAATACCTGATAGTACCTTTCAAGATATTAAACCACACTTACAATGCAATACTTCTGTCTTAAAAACCATCAATATTAATACTGCCGATATAAATGAACTTCGTGCCCACCCGTATCTGCGTTGGAATATTGCTAATGCAATTATCAATTACCGGCAGCAGCATGGGGTGTATAAATCGGTAGAAGACATTAGAAAAATTGACATAGTAACAGACGAATTATATAATAAAATAGCTCCTTATCTTACTATATAAATTTCTCCACAAGATTGTAATATTTCACTGTAAATTTTTCAGTTCAATTTACAGTGAAATTTATTGCAGGAAAAATTTACAGGATCTAAAAGCTGAATGTCAAGTTATAAAAACGCAGTTCTTCAAACTTTTACATGTCCCTGGTAGTATACAATTTATACTTTTTCTTAAGATATAGTCAAAAAAGTTCCTTATTCTCCAAAACCGCCAAATCCTGAGATACCTGAAGTAAAAATCTGATCAACGGCTCCACCAAGCATAGGAAATTTTTCTTTTACATAATTTGCAATTGTTTCCAGTGCTTTTTGTGCCTGCTCAGGAGTTAAGTTTGCCTCTTTTGTAAGACGTTCTACTACTTCGTTCATTTGTTTTAAATTTAGTGTGCAATATAGTTTATAGATTAAGCATATAAACTGAGTATTCTTAAAAAAATTTATTCAAATTTAGAAAAAGATGCTTAGAAAGATGCTGATGACGGTAATGCGTCGCAACACTGATGCCATGAAAAACAGATGCCGGTAACCAAAATAAAAAAAAGCCCTGAAACAGATTTCAGAGCTTTTTGAAATATGTACAAGAGATTTATGCTACTTTAAGCATACTCATTTTGCTCTTTCCAAATTGTCTTTCTGCATATTCAAGCGTTACGTGCAGTGTTTTTTGAGCTGAGCTGGGCAATTCATACATTGCATCCGTCAAAATACTTTCACAAATGCTTCTTAAACCCCGCGCGCCTAACTTATACTCCATTGCTTTAGATACCATAAAATCATAGACCTCATTATCAATTGTAAGGGTTATACCTTCAATTTCAAACAAACGATTGTACTGCTTCATGATGCTGTTCTTCGGTTCAGTCAGAATGGCTCTTAAAGTTTCAGCATCCAGAGGATTTAAGTAAGTAACGACGGGTAAGCGACCAAGCAATTCGGGTATTAATCCAAATGATTTTAAATCCTGTGCATTTATAAACTGCAACAGGTTTTTACGCTGGTAATCCTGCAATTGCTTATTTACATTAAAACCGATAGCATTGGTATTTACCCGGCGGGCAATTACTTTATCAATTCCGTCAAAAGCTCCTCCGCAAATAAATAATATATTCTGCGTATTTACCTTAATCATTTTTTGTTCGGGATGCTTTCTGCCACCCTGTGGCGGTACTAGAACTTCAGTTCCTTCAAGCATTTTAAGCAATCCCTGCTGCACGCCTTCACCGCTTACGTCACGTGTTATGGACGGATTATCGCCTTTTCTTGCTATTTTATCAATTTCGTCTATATACACGATTCCTCTTTCTGCTGCGTTTACATCGTAATTACAGTTTTGAAGCAAGCGGGTGAGCATGCTTTCAACATCTTCGCCTACATAGCCGGCTTCGGTAAATACGGTTGCATCTACAATAGCAAAGGGAACATTTAAAAGCCGGGCAATGGTTTTTGCAAGTAAGGTTTTACCTGTACCCGTTTCACCAACCATGATAATATTACTCTTTTCGATTTCAATATCAGATTCTGCCTGGCGGTATTGCAAACGCTTGTAATGATTGTATACAGCTACGGCCAGTACTTTCTTAGCGTCGTCCTGACCAATAATATATTCATCCATAAACTTCTTTATTTCTGTGGGCTTACGAACGGTAAGCTTAAAAGAAGCTGGTTGAGATTCTGTTTTCAATTGTAATTCCTGCGCTATTATCTCCTGCGCATGTTCTACGCAGTTTTCACAAATATGTCCGTCTTGTCCGGCAATGAGTATTTTTACTTCATCACGGCTTCTTCCGCAGAAAGAACAATGTAAATGACTTTGTTTGGGCATAATAAAATAAAATAATCTTTTTCACAGTTTTTTAAAAAACTTTATCAAAATGATAAAGCTACTAATACCTGCAGAAGATTTACAAAAATATAAAAACCGCTACTTAATAAGCCTTTTATGGTTCAGCTTATTTAGTAGCGGGGGTTACTTTAACAAGTGTCTACAGTTTTTCTAAAATACTGTCTACAATTCCATATTCAACCGCTTCTTTAGGGTCCATCCAATAATCACGGTCAAAATCTTTCATTATTTTTTCAAATGATTGATTACAGTTTTCAGCAAGAATGCGGGCACCCAGTTCTTTTGTTTTTTGGGTCTGTATCGCCTGTATTTCAAGGTCTGCACTTGTACCCTGAAAATATCCCCCTAAACTTGGCTGGTGTATCATTACTTCACCATGCGGAAAAATAAAACGCTTTCCTTTTACCCCGGCGCTTAATAGTATAGAACCCATACTGGCTGCCAATCCCATGCAAATAGTACTTACGGGTGAACCAAGCATTTTTATAGTATCGTAAATAACCATACCACTTGTAACAACTCCGCCCGGACTGTTTATATATAATTTAATTTCTTCTCCAGGTTTATCACTATCTAAGAGCAATAACTTGCTTACCACGTCTCTTGCACTTTTATCTTCGACTACTCCCCATAAGTAAACGGCTCTTTTTTCAAAAAATTGTTTTTCAAGTTTTTTGGCTAAAACCTTACTTTCAGGAGATGGCTGCTCTTCCTTTGGTTTTTCCTCGTCGTCCATCCTTAATGGATTAACTATATATTTCGATATATTCATTATATTAATTCTATTAATTTAAAAGTATCTGTAATTATTCTCCTTTCTTTTGCTTGCGGGGATTGATCAGCAGTACTTCGTCAACAAGACCGTACGCCTTCGCTTCTTCTGCACTCATCCAAAAGTCTCTGTCGCTATCCTGCGCAACTTCTTCAGGTGACTTTCCTGTATGAAAAGCAATAATTTCATACAATTCTTTCTTTATCTTCTTAATTTCATTTACTGTTATTAATATATCAGTAGCCTGTCCGCCTATACCACCACTTGGCTGATGCATCATTACACGGCTGTGCTTTAATGCGGTACGTTTACCTTTAACTCCGGCACACATCAACACTGCTCCCATACTTGCAGCGATACCTGTACAAATAGTAGATACATCCGGACCAATAAACTGCATAGTGTCGTAAATGCCTAATCCAGCGTAAACACTGCCACCAGGACTATTTATATACATCTGAATATCACGAATGCGGTCGGTACTTTCCAAAAAAAGCAATTGTGCTGTAACTATATTAGCTACATAATCATTAATACCCTCTCCCAAAAAGATAATTCTGTCCATCATCAAACGGCTAAACACATCCATGCTTGCCACATTTAAAGGTCTTTCTTCTATTATATAGGGGGTAAGATTAGTTACCTGGTGCTGTTTGTAATTGTGCAGGGTAGCACTACTGATGCCCTGATCTTTAACAGCATACTTTTCAAATTCTTTTCCAAAATTCATTTATAGTAATTTATTTGTAATGTTAATCATATTATTAACCGAACAATTGATAATTCAAATATTATGCAAGATACAATATACGACAAAATAGCACTTTCTATTTTACGTATCTACATAATAGTCTTGTTTTATTTGACAGCATATAATGCAAATAAATAAGGCCAGACCCTTGCCTGACCTTATTTTTAATCTTTATAACCATTAATGGCTGTGATGATGCTGCATGGCTGTTAACTCTTCAGGCGTTACAGTATCTTCTGTTACGTTTACAAATTGTTCTAATGTAGTAAATAACTTAGTGGTTTGTAACTGAAAATAAGTGTTTTCAACAAATTTTTTGTCTTTCAGCATACTTTCTGCATAACTGTCAAGCCACGGCGCTTCTTCAGCACTTTGGGTACCCATATAACCCATGATTTGCTGTTTTGCAAAATCCTTCATTTCTGCAGGCTCAACTTTTATCTCGTATTGATCTGATAATTGTGCTGTTATTAAGGTCCACTTTAAAGAACTGGCGAAAGAAGGATATTCTTTTTCTGCCTCTTCGGCAGTTTTTGGCTGTTCTTGTCCTGTTTGAATCCAACGTTTTAAAAAATCTTCCGGAAAATCCAGATTTACATTGTCAATCAACTGGTGATATATCTGATCGTGAACCTGATTACTGCTTTGTGCATTCCACTGTTGTTCTATTATTTCTTTAACAGCATTGCGAAAATCAACTTCACTTACAATTTCCCGTCCCGGAAAAGCCTGTGAGAAAAATTCTTCATTCATTTCCGGTTTCTCAACCAGCCCGACTTTAGTAATAGTCATTTTAAAATGCTTCTCCAGAGATTCTGTATCTTCTTTAGAAATACCAAGATCACCTGCTATCCATTCTCTTTCTTTTTCGTCAAAAGCATTATTTAATTGCAATAATACTGTGTCATCTTTTTTCTTACCCATCAACTGCCCGCGAAAAGCAGGAGCAAAGTATTTAACCAGTAAAGAATTTCCCTTGTTTATCCCGCCTTCGACTTCGTTTCCTTCTGCATCACTTTCGGCAAAGGTTACATTTAATACATTGTCTTCCGTAGTCACATCTTCAGGATCAGTCATTTTACCATAACGGATTTTTAGACGCTCTACCTCTTCATCAATCATTGTATCTGAAACATCCACTTTATGGCGTGTAACATTTATACTTGTAAGATCGATATTAACTGCAGGTTTCAAACCTATCTCGAATGCAAATGCATAATCAGAAGGATTATTCATATCTAACTGACGTGAATCTACATCTAAGGGCAATGGCTGGCCAATAATGTCAGGCTTTTCATCCTGCATATATTTAGTAAGTTCCTTCTCTACTGTTTTAAGTACTTCTTCTGTAAAAACATTACTTCCGTGCATTTTTTTAATCATTCCCGCAGGAACCATTCCTTTACGAAAACCGGGAATGTTAGCAGATTTTGCATATTTTTTTATTGATTGCTCAAATGCCGGAAAGTAATCTTCTTTAGAAAGCTGAACGGTTAATTTATCATTAAGCAATCCAATATTCTCTCTTAAAACAGTGGCCATACTTTTTTATTTATATAAATTATAAAAGTTAACGCAGACAACGAATGACTGCAAATTTTAGGGCTGCAAAGGTAAGTTTTAACACGAATAAATT
>Ga0210040_10011450_pt1 | contig 10044 bp, 2 predicted proteins | sample CryGeyCG12114_NA_FD_185462 | JGI IMG/M metagenome (GOLD analysis project Ga0210040, IMG submission 185462) | Groundwater microbial communities from aquifer - Crystal Geyser CG19_WC_8/21/14_NA (SPAdes) (version 2) | ecosystem: Environmental > Aquatic > Deep subsurface > Groundwater | place: USA...
TAGTATAACAGTACATATGAATTTTAACAATGCCATCAACAATTAAAGAGTTGCAAAGGTTTTGAAACAGTTAGCCAAAGAAACTTGTCACGACCGTAGGAATAACAATTGCATTGTATCCAATATTTTATCATGACCATTATTATTACGATTATTATTAGGCACAGAACACCAGTAGAATCTTCAATGAGACTCGTCTTAATAAAATTGCTCGTGCTTATTCATTCACGTGAAACAATATCCAAAATGTGATGATAAAATGAATCACAGTCACACCATCTAACTGACACACTTACACTTTCTGATTGAAGCAGGTGGAAATTAAAAATTAAAACCCTGGAAAATTACCCAAAGGACACACTATGTAATTTTAAACTAGGTCAAAGTAATATGACATTTTCAGATTTTCCTAACGTACTGACCTTCTTAAATAATTAGGATGGCTATACCAGCCTAAACTTATAATAAAATTTATATTTTTTGCTTATAAATTGAACTCAATAGTCACATAGTTTGTGATAACAATTTTCTAACGGGTACTGAACAGTATAGAAAAAACAGTAAGTCGGTTGTCCGCTCCTTTTCTCAGGTTATTCGTGAGTAAGGAATTAAAAGTTAGTGTTGTAATCTAAGCATGATCTCACAAACAATGAGTACAATCAATTTGGGCACACTCGAATTCGTGTCTTGCTCATTCACATGTGCTTAGTTAGTTAGTCAGTACGAGCAAAGATGAGAGATGCAGTTTTTTGGTTTCTAATTGACTTTGGAATGCAACATAAATTTCACGCCTGTGTACACGGTACATCGGTATGTGAACTTTTGCCTCATTTTGGATACATTCTAAAATTATGCTTCATTTAAAGCTTACGGTGTCCAGGGACTCTGAACACACAGTTCTTACCTTTGCTGACCTTTTAGCTCTGAAGGCTAGCAAGGGAGGAAAACATTTTACTACGATACAAAGCGTACGTATAATTAAATATTCATAGCATAGGAACGATCTCAAAGTCCTATGCTCATTATCATGTCGGTAATATATTATACAAGAATAAATATTAATGGGAACAAAATTGATGTTTGTTTAGTGTGACGTAACTACCTGTGAAGGTTAATTTCTACAAAGGAAGTTACCCAATTTAGTGTACGTAATAGTCATAATAACACATTTGAAGAGAACTCGAGAACTTGCTTGATCAAAAGTAAATAATAGGTAACCAGAGGGAAACAACAGCAGATGCTTGGAGCATTTTTTATATAGATCTTAAATTAAAGTTTTTATTCACATTTCAATCTTATCCTCATGTGCACCGTAAAGTTTGGAAGTAAATAATTCCCGACTTGCAGAGCCATCCCAAGTTTTTCACATTTAATCAATTTTACTCTCTTTCACACACCAACTGGATATAAAACAAAATAATACTCGTACCCACGTACTCCAGGATTGTAGTTGTGATGAGAGGAAAACTCAAAGTTTCACTACGAAAGCTATTTCCCGTATGACAGAATATCCTCTTTGAAATGTAGACACTGTTATTACAACAATGGACTGTTGTACACATTTTCATACCAAGAGCTCACACAACCAATAATTACGATGATGATTTTCTGGTAAGAAACATGCCTCAGTGCACTCAAACTGTTGTCCATATTAAAATAAATGGGTGCGAGAGAGAAAAACCAATAGTCCAAAGTGGATTAGTACATAATAATGATTGTGTGGTCACTACTCTATCATTACAAGGCCCGCAGCCTTCATTTCACATTATCATCATTGCAATGCACATCACATACGGTGGAAGAAGATGATGCACTGCACTCCTCTTCTTACGTTATTTGCTGGAAAGGAAAGAAATCCATTATCCCTTTCCGACTATTATTCTTCACTTTGGTCAGTGAATCCACATCAAATGCACACACCGTAAACGCAAAAATTGATACATGAACTGGCAAGGTGGACTTCACATATAAACCGAGCAAACAATCTTCCGTTGACTATCACGAAATATAGTTGTGAAAACTGCTTTAGCTTTCCATTAAAATGATATGTACCAGAAAAGCATTCTTCAATTTAAATTGAATTAGTAAGCCTACGGAGTTTTTGTTATTGGAACAGCATTAGAAAAGAAAATGTTGGATAACACGAAAATTGACCGGACTGCAAACAATATTATAAGTGAAACGACAAAGCAAGTTATATGATTTATTCGATTTTAGGACTCCAAAAATTCTAGTAGTATGAGCTGCCAAAAGAGAAAACAATAATATAACTTCACGTATGTATTTCACTGAGCGTTTCAGCCGGCACCCGATGCACACTCAAAATGAATGGATGTGACTGAAATATTCAATAAAAGTCTCAGGTCAGAACTGTACCTTCAGATAAAAAAAGTTTTTTAAACGCTAGTTTCTTCATCGAAGTAGAAACAGATATTGTTAAAAAAAATTATACATAGGACAAAAATTCTCTGATCTCTTTCTACTTTAGTATTTCACATTTCATATCTAAAGTGAATTCACATTTTTGATTTTTGAACAAACATGAACCATTCCGATTTCTGATATTGCAAGTGACATGTGCATCTTTCCACAGCGTTTTTATTGAACTAAACGTAAGTGGAAATGCAGTTTGCGTCTTCTAAAAATGTAGAGAGCTGGACACGAGCGAGCCAAAATCAAATAAAGACAATTAGACTGACACTTAAGTTGTCTATAGAACTCAAAGAATACAAAACTACATTTCGAAACTTGTATCCACTTTTTCTATTCATTTCTTTGAAAATTTCAATCGCAGAAAAAGATTCTACGACTTTGTGCGGCTCTTTAAATGCCAAACAGAAGAGCAAACTTCAAAACGGATATTATGATAACTTGATAACAATCTTTGAGCGGTCTGGCAATGTGTGAGAACGTAAATGTTAATGAATTTTACGCACTACCTGCGTCTAAAAATATCGTATGACATCATACCTTGCATTACACATAATATATCGACTCCCAAAACAGCAAGGAGTATGAATAACCATATTTATAGCTTGATTAGACACTAAACTGTGTCTTCAAAAATGATAGAGGCAAGAAATCTCAAATTTATACCAAAAATGGTATCTGGCTACCAAAGATTAAAATGCCTGCAAGATTCTCTACCAACGTAGTTAGTAAGTTAGCTGCAATAGAAACACATATAATAGAAAAAGAGAGCTAGAAGCGACTACATAGGTTGGAAATATATTGGGCCTTAATGGGACCACTAGTAGGTCGTTTGAGCTACTCTGCGGATTTTCCGCCTTCCATAAAATAGCTACTTAAACCAGTGTAAAAGAGGATTGTTCATTGCTATGTTTGTCCATGTGGTGGAGCGCTATGTTAGAAAAAGCCAAGTGTTTGGCAACCTCAATGAAAACAAACATGGGAGAGAAAGAAAGGCAGCGATAAAATGAGATGAGCCAAACTGTATGCATACATTATGACTACATGCAAGCATACACTGTGGGAGAAAGTGTGTTGGGAAATTGAAAATTGCATGATCTCCAAATAATGCCCTTCAATTTAAGCATTATCCATTAGTATTTCAAATTGTATAACACAGTTTGAAATTAAGGGAATGTATGGATATAAAGTCAGAAGTCAAATATTTATAAATGGACCAGAGTAAGTTGGCTGATGCATTTTTGAACTTCCGTTCAAAACTATACAGGCATTGTTATTAACAAGTATCCGGCATGCACGTTTGTGTAGGAGAGAATTGGTGAAACACACATGAAGAGTGGAAGAATTTAACATGATTTTGTTTGCATAATGCTAGCATATCGAAGGAAGACTAAAGCCGCTCCAAACTTACTAAACTATTCAAACGATCTATTCCGTTTTTTCCTAAGGCCCATTCTTGACTTTTAGAATATGTGATTGCGGCAAGTGGAAACTAGTGGCACTATTGAGTCAAACGAATAAGGGCCGGGAAGGAGAAAATGTATAACAACAGCTTCATGCAATGCAAACTATTGTAAAGCTGAGATTTTTCCGCTTTCTACGAAAAAATGCAATGTTAGAAAGAATCTATCACTTTCATATTAAATAATTTCAAATTTCAATTGGTTCTGCTATTGAAAAACGTGTGCTACCACCAGTTTTTAAGCGCAACGTCGGACTTACTACAAGTTTGGTCTGCTTAGCGAAACCTCAAGACTTATGAACATTACTTGCAAGTCTTACAAAATTTGCTGTAGCCAGCGAAGCACTTTCAGAAAATAAATGTACTGACATACTTACATGTATGTGAATCTCAAGATAATCCAAACGAATGAGAGCTACGTTTGAGCACAACCATGCACTGCTTACTGTCACTGTAGAAGTAGCCGTAACTGAATCTTTAAGATACAACATTGGAAGAAAAATACATGTTTCCGGTTTCATAAATACAAAAATTTCGTCTTTTTTCATATATAAGTTATAAAATATTTTGGAAGAATTCTCGAGTACTGTATAGGGAGGTTCCGGTTACAATAGGCATCAAGCGATTATTGCGTTTATATGACCTTTTAAAAAAGTCATGAGGTGGTTTCCTAAAACTCTATTTCACTCAACTCTAAAAGTGTATTTTGATATTGATATTAATGCTATAATAGAAACCACTTAAAAGGATTAAACAATTCATCGATACAAGTGGATTTTTACAAGCTATTTCAGAAATTCTGTTTGTTAATACATAGTTCGTGCCAAACATGTTCTAAATATAACTTCGAATAAAATGTTTACAAATAACAGAGCATCAAAGAATTTATTTATTCACAAAGTTTGAACTATAGGAATCTACATGAAACAAATTTCCTGTTGGAGTCAAACAAATGTCAGATCCACGAAATTTTGAAAGGTTGCACAGAGAAAATATGAAAACAGGTTAGAAATCTCGTAGAAAGCGGGAAGAGGTTGCCTATTCCAATAGTCAGCAACAATGTAAGCTATGGCAAGTTGAACGACTACAACGATGCCATAAATAAGCAAAGGTTATCTTATCAGCAGTGTCTAGATGCCTCCGCTTCCTCTCTCAAATGAATCTGAGTCAGTCAAAAGCCCACACTATATATTATTCTCTATCCGTGAGATAGTATATTCCTTTCCTATTTATTTAGCCATGAAACGCGTGAGTGAATGAGCTAAGGGGATTCCACGAATTGGGAATTGATTTACTCTTTGCTACTCACAGTCTCACCAACTGTGGTTTTGCATATTTTCTGCGGAATGCATTTAAATACAATTTTGGAAGTAATACTTCTATCATCTACAGGATGAAACTCGGAATCAACGGAATTAAAGGTCTCAGTCGAAATTATGCTACTTCATACGTAATCCGTGAATTAAAATAAGTCTTTCAACCCAATTGAGACCGCTAATATTTAGTCGGAATTTTTGGCCTCTACAAAATAATGCTTGGCATACTTTTAACCCTTTTTTGCATTTAGTTCTATCAAGCCACTCAATGGATTTCACGGTAACAGGATTAGAATTGATATACTAATTTACTAATCTCAAAATATCAAATGAAAAATTCCTCAAGCAAAGATGAACGTAACTTATATTGCTTCTTATCCGTAGACGGAATTGCTCATAGCTTAGACTCAGGGTATAAATTTTCACGCATCATACAATTTTTTCCAATTACTTGCTCTCCTAATCTTTCATTCCTATCACCGTGGGAAAATCTTTAGGGCGGGAAATTGGGAGGATAAATAACTATAGATAACCAACAACAAAAATATAGCCCCTATACAAATAAACAGGCTACCAATTCGGTTTTTAAATTCTAACCAAGTCCCAGTGTTGGAACACCAAGTATTTGGAAAACGATTTGAGCTAGCTATTTGTGCAACCCGTGTTTAAGCGATTCCCGTATTTTTAAGATTTGCATTCGTAAGTTGCTGGTTAGCCAGCCTTAGTTAGGTTAGCATGTTCCTATCAAGAGCGCGTATTACAATAAAGATAAGATAATGTCGAAATCTATCTTTCTAAGAATCTTTTATTACCTACCATTATTATCCCTTCGTGGCATTTATGCCTCACTGAAGATACAGAGAATAAATCGTGATTCCTGGGAAATGGAAATAACAAGCCAGATTACACTAGCTGCTTAAATAGAGAGAGAGAGAGGACGGAACCACAAAGATAAGATGCACCAAGGGCAAGTTTTAAAGTAAATGAAATGCTCTAGCCATACACACAGAACATATTTCCCCAATCAGCTTCAGTTAACTAGAGAGAGGGAAAGTGGCTTATATTGTAGCGCAAATTCATTCATGAATCTGCATGTACTCGCAAGTGTTTGTTTCCCTCAAACGACCTGCGAAACGGTTTCGTAATTAATGTTTTTAATTGAATTGTGACTTTTTCCAATTAAAACAAGAAAATCAAGCAAATAAACTAAACACTGGCAACACTGGCTGAGCACTGAGGTTATAATTGTTATATCCCTTCATATTTTGTCATGCTCAAGCAGGGAGTTTCTACGAAATTATATTACGATTGTCGAAATTCTAGGACCCAAAAACTAGACAGATTCCTATATTGAGACTCCGTAACTTCATTGAGGAAGATTAATGGCATTCTTAACGCTACGCATGTCTTACATTATAACGTGTATATGGCCATTGCAACTAACTAAAATTTAAAAAGTTCAGATCATTTGCCTTCAAAGAAAATCTGAATGTAATACGACGCGGACGCCCCGAATCCTGAAGTAAGATCATGTAAACAAAATGGATAATAGATATGCAAGTAAGAGTTTTATTCGTATTTTTCCATGCTTTTTACTGGTTTGCAGTTTCGTTTTGCAGGAACAAGTGAATAATGCGAATTCAAGTTTAAGAAAAACTCAGCATGAATTGTCAAACTCTTCAATTTATTTCAGAAACCTATAAAGTATCGCTGTTTGAAAACTCAATTTCGATTAAAAATGAAATATTCTGACTTCCTTGATCCAAATACTTGCTTACTCAAAGTCAGGAGTATTTAATAACTAAAATCCTTATAGACGATCTCAGGACAGATATGTCTTGAATCCCTCAAGCAATCTACATGTGAAAAGGGTTTGCTGTAGCTTAGACGGGTCTTAATTCAGTAGGCGGAATGAATCTGAGCACTAATACAGTCAGTCAGTCAGTCATGCAAAATGATTGCAGATTATATGCTGGAGTTTGAGCAATTCTTATCATCATACCAAGTCATGAATGATTCAAATACAAAAATGTTACCAATCTCTTCAGTTGAGAGCCCAGCCCTTCGCAACAAGCTAGTTATTAAAAAGATTGTACAATTATCAACCCAGCTTACCATAATCATTAATTGCCAAATCTACTTGGCATGCCTTGGTGAACGTTTTTATGGTAAATATTTATGACAAGTGTGTACATACTTATAATTGCGTGGCTGCATATTTTCACTGAACACGGTGAGGGAATATATTAAGCCAATTTGCAGAGAAAAGTTGAGACAAGGCACAAGGAGTTTAAGTACTATGCGAGATGATGGACTTCAAGTCAAAACATAAAAAAGACTCACTGACTTATTTATGGGCATTTGTTTGTTTTTTCTGTGCCGTATGTACGCAGGCACAGAGGGAAACAAAATGAAGGCTTTTAAAGGGAGCGTGACAACGTAAATCATTTAACCGTCCACTTTAATTACCTGAGTTGTGGCTTTACGGATTCATTTTGTTGTGTACGCAGTAATTTCCTGATTTCCTTTTATTATACGGCCCTAGTGTAAATTACTTATGCTCGCTCGCAATATGGAAGTTTACGATGATACCGTGGAAGATTAACATTCCTTTCTAATGTACAAAAGTGCACGAAAGCATGCGCAACCACTTACTTCATTGTTAACTACGTTTGATATTCTACAAAGTAAGTAGTTTTTAGTGAATCTTTAATCCAGGGTTAAATTAAGCCAGGATAGAAAATAAGTCTAAATTAGCTAATTTAGAATATTATGTTCAGTGTAAACACACAAAACAAACAATATCAAACTCATTTGCATTTACATTTCTTCGAGATATGATTTTTTCCAGATAGGAAAATTCTTACCGCCCTTCATAACCAGTGCATGCACATAATGTGCATTTATTATGTTGTGTCATGATTTGTTTAGCTATATTTTTTATAGCTGTAACGAAATAAAACGAGCATTAACTAGCTATCTCTTGTTGCATACAATCTGATGGTACTTGCATAGTAAACTACATTTATGGCAAACCTCCATGGAATGCTATATAATACAATATTTTTTAGTGTGGCTGCTGAACCATATTATTATTGTTCGTCAAAATGCGTATAATGTAACAAAATTATGACTCACCCCTATTGTGAATGATAGACTAGGATGAGAAAAAGTACGAGGCTTCACTTTTATGGCCTTACTTAAAATTTAAGATGCATAAATATACTTATTTGTGTCTCCAGAAATGAATGATGCCTAGGATTAGCGCACATGCACAGAAGTCTATTACTACTGGGAACGGAATAAAAAAGCATTGTTGCCTAAAGAGTTGCAGAAAAATGCCACCTACTTTGTAGAAAGCTGGAATGATTTACGGAGAACAAAGAATCCCAACCATCACTTTTGGCTTTATATCACAGGAACAGTTTAATTGCAGAAAAAATGTCGAATTCTGATATCCCTACGTACTTTTTGCTTTCTTTGCTCATGAAATTAAACCTACTTGTGAGATATGTCAAGTTTAGTTATTTAGATTGTTTGTTTGTTCATATTTCTTAGTACATAGTGGCAACGAATCATTTTATGTAGCATTATTGAACCTCCTATTAACGAAAAATTATATTAATATTTTTTTCACGATGCCAGCAGAAATTTCAAATTTCAAAGTTTGCTAAAATCGTAAAGAAAGGAAAATGAGGCTGAGCTTAAATTTAAGTTCAAAATGATAGACTTCACTTTGAGGGGGTAAAATTACTTTTGTTACACCCTGAAGGAGCAAACTTGAAAGACTAGTTTGCTGATCATTAAAGAAGTGCTACAGGGCTCATTAGCCATGTAAACTGTTTTCAACCATGCATGCTGATGAGATGATGTTTACTGGGACTTGAGTAAATTCAAATTTCATTTGTTTGTTTGCCAAAAATGTTTCTAAACAACATGCACAGGGATGAGCCCATTTGGAAAACGACTTGATGAGAACATGGCATCTCCGTTTAATTAGCCTGGCCTACTCACGTATATATTCTTGAAACTCATTTTTGCAACCATAGTATGGAGCATCATTCCATGGAATTATATCAGTTTCAGTCTGTAGTGACGTTGCATGAAACTTTAACTTGTCCTCACCGAGGGTTTGAGTGAATAAAATATTCTTCATTAAACAGTCCCTAACATATTTAAAACTCAACATCATGAAAGCAAATAGCTCAAAAGATGGGTATAAAAACATTTCACACTAAAAACTTCGATGACTATTACTCGCTTGACTTCAAGTTGAATGGTCTCCAGTAGAAGTACTTACATCGTTTAAATTACTTATAAGTTGAGGAAGAAAGCTATAATTGGGGTTAAATAATGTATGGGTTGATGAAACGAGCGAGGGAAACAATGAAATGACCGGAGTAACTCCAAAAGCATTTTCTCTTGTTTCCATCTCATTCAATATTCAATGGGTACTTAAAAAGTCAATCTCCACTATGAGAAGACTTTGGCCGCCAAAGTACATATTTAATGCCAAATGGGAATACTACCCTCCAGGGTTCTATATTAGAGCGCCGGACAACGAACTAAATTTAAATTTTCTTCAATTCAAAACCCACTCGCCCCTTTTAAATTTCCGGAAAAATCTACAAACAACCAACTTTCAATACATGGACCGTATCAGCGTACATTGTTTCTTTTTAGGGTAAACACAAAGTTTCTATTGACAATATGTCATGTTACAGTCAGAATACGCACGACGCACAACAAATTTTGTCTGTTAGAGAAAAAAACATGGCATGGTGGATAGGCGGTAAAATAGGCATACATGAGCGAGGAGACGGATTCGTTTAAAAG
>Ga0210040_10011452_pt1 | contig 10043 bp, 13 predicted proteins | sample CryGeyCG12114_NA_FD_185462 | JGI IMG/M metagenome (GOLD analysis project Ga0210040, IMG submission 185462) | Groundwater microbial communities from aquifer - Crystal Geyser CG19_WC_8/21/14_NA (SPAdes) (version 2) | ecosystem: Environmental > Aquatic > Deep subsurface > Groundwater | place: USA...
TGATCCGCTCACCGGTTTGTCAAACAGACTTGAGCTATCTGAAGTCTTTCAAACACTTCGGAGCGCCGACGAGAACCGAATGGTGGCCTTGCATTGTTTGGACCTAGATGGCTTCAAGCCGATCAACGACATGTACGGGCATCCCGTTGGGGATCGATTGCTGCAACTCGTAGCCGAGCGACTGGCCAAGCTGTGCGCGGACGCCGACTTGGCAGTTCGTCTCGGAGGCGATGAATTCGCACTGCTGCAGACGGCGATCACCCACCCGAATGAAGTCGAGCTTGTCCGCCGCCGAATCCACAAAACACTCTCAGAGCCGTACCACATCGATCATCGGGAGATACTCGTCGGGGTAAGTGTTGGGAGCGCCACCTGCACGATTGGGCTCTCCGATCTGCAAGCGCTACTTAGCGAGGCCGACGCGGCATCCTACAAAGTGAAGGCCACTTCGCAGTCGCACCGGTCGCGTGGAGTTCGCGATGGTGCCAGACTTGTTCACGCCAGTGTCCTAAGCACCTGAAGACCCGCTTGGTCGTGATCCTTGGACTGCTACGGCCGGCGGAACGCCCGGCGGCTAATGCAGGCGTCTCAGCGGTGGCCGGAGTTCCGCTTTCGGCTCTTTGCCGCCTTCGACTGCACGTGAACGAACGACTGCATTCGGGAGCCCCGAGGCAACCCTAAGTGGCTGCTTGTGGGTCCTTGCCGCCGCAAAACATGTCGGCAGGTAGCACGCACAAGCGGCGGCCGAGGTCAGCGATATACTTCGCCGCACCTGCCGTTTGCCACGACAATCGAGAAATGCCTGCTCCGAAGCGCGTCTATCGGCGGGCGATCGGTGCAGGGAGTCGTTCACCGACTGGACAAGAAGAAAGTGTTGCCGTCCGGGTCCTGGAAGTAGACGTGCGGGAACGGCTTCGCCTGAGGCGGCCCGAGAAACATCACGCCTTTCGCGGAGAGCCGTTCGTACTCGTATTGCACATCTTCGCAGCCAAACGAGCCGTTGAAGAAGGTGCCAATCCTGTCCTCATGCCCCTCGGGCGTGAACGCCGTGACAACATCCAAATGAACGGACGGCCGAAGTTGGGAAGTCGCAATAGGCTGCGGGTGGCGGCTTCTGGGTCGAGCCGGTCAGGGCAGGGAGGGGCCAATTCTTGGGAGGTTCGACGTTCAGCCTGCGACGCCATGCGTGGCTGTCGCGACCGGTATAACCACCAGCAGATCGTAACCGTCAATCAGCCGACGCCAGTCGGCGCTTACATCCGTGATTTTAGCAACGCGGAGCTGACGAAGATCGAAGACTGTCCAGTCGCCCGGCACCTGTGCCGCAAGGGCCGGTGCAAGCCATGCCGACCCGCGATCGTTGACCGTCGTGTAGGTCTCCGCCTGAAGCGGACGCGCATAGCCGCCAAATGCCGCGCGTTGTCCCTTGCCGGTCACGACCATGATGTGAAGCGACGCTGGTTGCCTCGCACCATCCGCATCTTCTGTGATCCAATTTCCTAGATCGCGCTGCCCCAAGGGGTTTGTGCCCTTGTACAGGTGCAGCGAGCCCATCTTCACCAGCACTCTGCCCGTCTTGGGGCGCGCGCTCTTCATGCTTCGCTTGAGCAGACGTGCACGCCGCGCATTTGCCTCGGCGTCGCCCGCACTATTCAGGCGATAGATCATGACGCTCTCTTCCAAGCGGCCAAACAGCATCCTGGCGCGCGCGTCTCCGCCCTCGGCGATCGCAAGCCGCGCACTTTTCAGGGCAGAAGGATCGGCGGAGAGCATTAGCAGCGAAGAAGGATCACCGGATACCTTGGCCTTCTCCGCACCTGCGCGTTCAGCCGCCTGCAGCACGGCAACAGCCCGGCGTGCCTTTGAGCTGAGCCGGCTGCGGCTGATCGCGTCCAGCAACATTCTTCCAGCCCCGATGAACTCCTGATCGACCCCCGCAAGCCGAGCGTGTGGCGCGTGCTCCAGACAATGTGCGGCTGAGGCACTATCCGCGGTGAGCTCGAGGAACGCTGCAGACGCCGGGTCGCGTTCCGAAAAGGTCTTCATCTTCGCCTCGCGGTCTTTCGCACGAAGTGGCCCGTCGAGTCTTTCTGCTGCGGTCGGGCCCACTTCCAGCGCCAGGAGCGAGAGCTGCGGTCCCAGGGCATCACAGATGGCGGAGACGAACCGCGGGATTTCGTTCGTGCCGTGCTCCTCTCCAATGGCAATAGTCGAGGACGACCTGATCGCTTCCCGCACGACGGTTCCACCCTGACCCCCAAGGTCGGTGTTCTTAAGGTGGAGGGCGGAGCGGTTTGCGATCAGGGCGTCTGCCAACGTGACCGAAGCCTTCTGTGCGAACGCTGGCGCCGTAAACAGAAGCAGCAGCGTGGCTAAACACGTTCTCATCTGGCCCCCAAAATAGCACTCGCGTTCAATCAAGGCACCATAGGCGCCTAGCGCCTAGCCAAGCCGGAAAAGCGAACCTGAACCAAAGGCAGGTCCCGGGAACTGCCGATTTGCGGACAAACGGCCCTTGCGGTCGCTTCAGGGCTGAGGAAGTGAGTAACGGAGAGTGTAGAAGTGCTTTCCGGCAGCATCGATGCGGATGGCGAGAGAACCAGAGATGCCGGACAGCTCGCCTGTTCCAGAGTTGGGCGCGACCTGGACGTCAAGGTGGCTGACCTTGTCGCCTCCCTGCCAGCCTCGGTGCATCATGATGCAGCTCCCCCTTCGGCCGTCAAGCTCTCCTTCGAACTTCTCCAGGGCGACGTAGACCATCACTTTCTCGTCGCCTACGAACGGTCCAGTGCTGCGTCCGGCGAGTGCTCCCGAGTAGGTCTTCGCCATCGTCATCTGCGATGCCGCTTCGCCCGTCATCTTGACTTCAAAGCTGCCGGTAGCGGTTCTTTCGGCTGCAAGCGCGGGAGCGGCAATCGAGAGCGAAGCGATCAAGACTGAACGGAGCATCGCCGAACGTTATGCTCCGTGAAAGCAACGCACAAGCACAGGGGAGTCAGCAGGAGCAAGCGTCCACTTCAAAAAGGTTGCGATCCAGGCTAAAGGCCGGCTTCCAGGTCGTGCTCGTCAGCACATGCGATGGTCTATGAGGTCGGTCGTTTTCACCCGAACGATCGGTACCCGCCGACGGCTTTTAGCGCCGCCGCTTCGCGGACGAGGTCCTGCAATGCGATGGCGTCCAATCCATCGTCTTCACGGAGGTCAATCGGGTGACGAACGCCGGTGAGGCTGGCGTTGAACAGCTTGTTCGGATCGGTCAGCGAAGATCCTTTCGGGAAGGTAAGCTTGTTTTTGTCGCGGTAGCTCTCGCCGGTGCAGATGATGCCGGCACAAGACCAAGTGGGCACGCCCAACGGGTTGGTCGGCTTGCGCCACTTCACCTCCTCAACCACGTCGGGCACCGCCTCCCTGATCAGATGACGGATGCGGGTAAGCAGGGCGCCGCGCCAGTCGGGGAGACTTGCGAGCTTCGCGTCCACGGCATCGGATATGGTTAGCCTTTCGTGACAAGTGGGGTTGCTGCGCGCTCCGCGCGGGCGCCGCGTGCGAACATGTAGAGCCCTGTAAGGGGCAGGATCAGCAGCGGCGGCAGGGGCGAGTAAGTGATCAGGGCGGGAGCAGGTCCCCGGACCATCGCCGCCGCGAAGTTCGCGGCGACAGTTAGGGTGAAAACGATCGACGTCCAGCGGTGGATTTGCCTTAGCCCCGCCGCCATGCCCGCTCGCTTCCGATTGACGGTTTTGCGAATTGGCCTCGGCTCGACCGAAGAAAACTCGGCGCCCATCACCGCGCCTCCACCAGCTTCCAGCCATTGCCTGAAGGGTCGCGGAAGCTGGCGTCGACGCTGCCGAAGCGGGCGATCGGCTCCTGCGTGAACTCGACGGCTGCGGCCGACAACCGCGCGTGCGCCGCGCGGCAGTCATCGACCACCAGCACCAGCGGCGGCATCGCACCCTTTGCGACGACCTCGTCCAGCGTGCGCGCGGTCGCTTCGTCGACGGTCGGCGGCCCGGGCCTGAACAAGCCGAGCTGGAGGCCCGGCTGGTCCGGGTGCCGCACCGTCAGCCAGCGGTAACCGCCGTTCCGGGCATCAGTGTGGATCTGGAAACCGAGCTTCTCGACGTAGAAGCTGAGTGCCTCGTCTTGGTCGCGCACATAGATGCCGACCACCCCAACTCCTTCGACCATGACCTGTCTCCTTCCGTCATGCGTCGGAGTTACTGCCTCAGTTCTGCCGGCGCTTCTCCGAAACTGCGATTATGAGGTCGGGTCGGTGCGCGGCGCTGACGAAGCAATGGGGGACGTCGTGAAGCATGTGCGTGGCGAGGCGCTCGCGGGCGCGCAGGTCCGTGGGGCTTTCGCCGGTGATGTCGCCGAACACGCGGCCGAAAGTGCCCAAGCTGTCCCAACTCGTACGGAACGCGACTTCCGTGATCGGCTCGTTTGTATCGCGCAGCAGCGCCGTTGCCTTCTCGATGCGATGCGAGAGGAGGTAGCGGTGGGGCGGAGCGCCGAAGGCGGCCTTGGAGGAGCGGGCAAAGTGGGCAGGAGAGACGCCGCTCACTTCAGCCAGCCGGCGGACCGGCCACGCTTCGTGCGGAGCCGCGTCGATGCTGTCCTTAGCGCGTAGCAGCCGGCGCAGGAGCGCTGGGTTTGCTCGTAACCGAATGCTCATCTCCTCGGCGTGCCACTCTGGCCGAGCGTAGACAACACCCGTGTGGCGGCTGGCGGGCGTTGCGCCACGCTCTGCCAATTGCCCGCCTACTGGTGAATGGCAGCTAATTCGACGGATGGACGACATGAACGAGTGACGGATTCCGGTGATCGGCGAAGCTCCATCGCTTGTCTGCATCTGGGTAGTTGCCGCCACCCTCGAATTCGCAGGACGCGGCGGCTGGCGGGATCTCGAATCAATCCTTCTTGGCGGTCAGGTGCCTGCTGAGGTGCTTGTTCATCTCGAACATGTCGGACGACTTCTTGCCGAATACCTTGGCCAGCTTGTCATCAGCGTTGATCTTCCGCCGGTCCTTGGCGTCCTGCAGATCGTTCTTTTTGATATAGGCCCAGACTTTGCTCACGACCTCGCTGCGGGGGAGGTCGTCCTTGCCGACGATCTCGGACAGCTCGGCGGACGGGGTCACCGGCGCGGTGATGCCTCCGCGCGCTCCGCTGGCCCGCTTGCCCGTGGCCTTGACCTTCTTCGCCGCTGCCGCCGTCTCGTCCTCGCCCCGCTTCTCTGCTGATCGTGCCATGGTTCGCTCCATTCGCCTGCTCACATCGAGCTACAAGCCAGCCATATACGCCGTAAAACTCGCTTTGTTGCTTGCGGCGATGTGGCGTTGCTCGAAGCTACCCGGCGCACGAGGGTCCTCTGCGACTCTCTTCGTGGGCGCCGACAGGACGATCACACATGAACAAACGTTCGGTTGCAGGAAGTGGCAAACCGGCCTGGATGACCGCTTGTGGGTCTCAGCGGCCATCCCGTGTACAACCGCTGCCCCGTTTCCTCATACCGTCCACAGCATCCGCGCCGCTCCCGACGCACCTTGAGTTAGGTTGGAACGTGAGGCACTTCCCTTTAGGCCAATGAAGGGCCGCAGCCACTCGACCTTCGAGCCCAAGGCGTAGAACATCCAGCAGCCCGCGATGGTGGTCGCGACCAAGATCACCAACTCAGCAGCGGCGCCAAGGTGTAGCGGTAGCAGGGTCCACTCGACCACTATGATGATCGTCTGGTGGATGATGTAGAACGGGAATGTCGCCTCGGCGAGCGTCGCGCGCCAGCGGTGGTCGCGTTTCCAGAAGCGCTCGGCAATGCCGATTAGTGCTGCAATCGCAGTCCAGGTTTCAAGGTGGCGAGCGACCCGATAGGTCCAGAGCACCGCGGGTGAGTCGGGGAAGGTGAAGTCCGGCCAGGCGATCAGGAGGGCGGCGATGGTGACGAAGCACGCCACTGCCACAGCGCCCGACGTCCGCCAGTGCCGGGCGAACGCCGCCATCACAAAAGGCGAGCGCGCCATCGCGAAGCCGAACAGAAAGGCCGGCAGGTACCGCAGGTGCGCCACCCAATCGTTGACGAAGTCGTGAGTGTCCTCGACGCGGTGGAATAGCACCGTCTCGAGCAGCACGACGTAGACGGCCGGCAGCACCAACGCTCGCCAGCCGCCGAACGTGCGGTCGAACAGCGCCTGCAGCCGTGCGCCGCCCGCCATCGCCACGCCCATGGCGAGGATGACGCTGTAGACCCACAGATAAGCGACGAACCAAAGGTGGTTGTAGGTCGGCAGCGCAACGCCATTAAGGAAGCGAAACCGGAAATAATCGTGGGCAAGGAAGTCGAGATAGCCGCTTGCGTAGCCGTGCTGGGTCGTCAGCTCGACCCAGGCCTGCGGAGGCACGATGACGGCCATGCCGAACAGCAGCGGGACGAGCAGCCTCGCGCTGCGACTTCGCAGGAATGCACCCGCCCCGCCAGCCTTGGACAGCAGTGCGCGGCTGGCGTAACCTGCCACCACGAACAACAGCGTCAGCCGCCAAGGATTGGTCAAGAACATCGGGATCTCGGCCCAGGCGAGCGGATGTTCCGTCTTCACCTGGAAGCCCCAGGGCACAAAAACCATGCCGATATGATAGAGGATGAGCAGCCCGAAGGCGCCGATCCTGAGCCAATCCATCCCGTAGTGCCGTTCCATGCATCGCCTCCGTCGCCAAGGTCGGCAGGCACGCTGGCGGCGCCTGTCGGGCGCCGCTATGCTTGAGGGATGGCAGGTGGGTCGGCAGGGACGACCCCGGGTGCGGCGGTGACGAGCGGCGGCTGGGGTGGGATGAACGGGGCGCAGCGCCGGGTAGCACTGATCGCCGCCACCGCCTTTGTCATCGTCCTGCTGCTGGTGCTGGTCGCCAATGCAGAGTCGACAATCAGCGATCTCAGGGCGGCGCATGCAAGCGTGCCCGACCACCTCGTCTGGTCGTGGGAATGGTCGAGCATCATCGGCTGGCTGACCCTAACGCCGCTCTTCTGGTGGGCGACCGGGAGGCTTCGGCCGCCGCGCTTCCGCTGGTCGCTCATCGCGGCCGCCGGGCTGCTCGGGAGCGCGCTCGCCTCGACCTGGCACATCCTCGTCATGGTGGCTCTCCGCCACGTCTACTATGCTGCAACTGGCGAAGGCCCTTATCGCTTCTTCGGCGTGATCGGCGACCGCATCGCATACGAGTACCGCAAGGACCTCGTCACCTTCGTTCAGTTTGTTGCGATCGCCTTGGCGGTACGCTGGATGATTGATCGCCAAGCCGATCCGCCAGCAACCGTCCCGGTCTATCCGCCAACCGACGCAATCCGAAATCTCGTCGTCACGGACGGGCCGACGCGGATTTCGGTGCCGGTGCACGAAATCGAGAGCGTCACCGCAGCGGGCAATTACGTCGAACTTACCTGGGTTGGGCGGACGCTCCTGCACCGCGCCACGCTCGCCGGCATGGAGGCGGAGCTGGGCGACGGCTTCGTCCGCGTCCATCGTGGGCTGATCGTGCGGGCGGATGCGATCCGCACGGTAGAGGTCGAGCGCTCGGGCGACTTCGCCATCAGCCTTGCGAGCGGTGCCACCGTGCGCGGCAGCAGGCGCTATCGCGACAATCTCACGCGATGGTCCGGTGATACAACGTAGCCTTACTTAATCCCCTTCCGAGTGCGGGGAGCCGCAGCGAGCAGACTTTCGCTCCTCCTTGCGCGGGTGGATGGTCTCGCCCCGGCTCAGCATCGCCACCATGTCGGCTACCTTGTTGGCGCGTTAAGAGGCGTTGACGCCTGATGAATGCGGAACAGGATTGCGAATCGGTTGCCTGCATCCAGAGCATCGAGCAGAGCGCGGGCGGCGGGATCAGTTTCGAGCGCCGCGATTAAGTCGGGATCAGGCGTCGTTTCATTCTGGCTGGCGTAGGCTGCCGCCCATCGCCCGTCCGCCTTGGCCTGCTCCACCTGCGCTCGCCTGCCGAACGCATGCGACCGGCGGCCTCCAGGCGCTCGACCCGCTCGCGATTGACCTTCGACCAGATGCTTTTCGCCCTTCGCGGTGTGAAGCGAGTCTTGAATAGTGCTCGTCGAGGCGGCCGAGCTGGCCGTCAACCCAGTCATGAGCAAGCGCGCAGTCGATCGCATCCGACTTGCTTACCGTCTTATCCGGTGCGCCAACGAGGTCGCCCCAAAAACGTCGAGCCATCGCTCCAGCGACGCCGCGTCCGCGAAGGTCAGCAGCGGAAGGCTATCGTCAGCCATCGTTGGGGAAGCCGTGGAACTGCGGCAGCGCATCGGTGATGTCAAACCACGACGCTTTCGATCCGACGAAGATGTGCATGCTCGGCTTAATCGAGGGCTCGTCGACCAGCGTGCCCATCGCGACATGGACATACTTGCCGTCCCGCACGAGCGAGTAGAGGAGCGAACCGCAGGCGCGGCAGTGGGCGTCGTGGCCGTGCTCGTCGCCGCCGTAGCGCAGGAGCTCGCCGTCACCTCCCGTGAGCGTCAGCCGTGGGGTCTTGATGCCGGCCAGTGGTTTGAAGGCTGATCCGGTCGAGCGCCGGCATTGCGAGCAATGGCAGTTCATGGCGTACTCGAACGTGTCGGCAACTTCATAGGTCACGCTCCCGCACACGCAGCTGCCCATCAATGTACGGTGTTCAACTGTCATGACGCATTCTCGATGTTCCACTGAGATTTCGCACGCGAGGCGGATACTGGCATTATGCCATGATCACACCTAAGGCACAGCGATTGGAACCGACTCGTTTATTCGACGAGCGATCCGATTGCTAATCACAAGGCCATGGACGGGTTCTGCGACGAAGCCGGTACGGTGAACCCGGAAATGCCAAGATCGAAGTGGGAAGTGACCTTCGCTGACGCGTCAGATCGCACGCTGGTCACGACCATTGTGCTGTACGCGTCACCTGACGATCTGCAGAAGGCGATCGACATGGGCTTGGAGGGCGGCATGGCTTCGACTCTGGAACGCCTGAACGAACGTCTCCCGCTCCTTGCCGGTACTGTCACAGCTCGCTGTACCAGGTGGTTTTCGTGAGGCCCCAAAGCCGGATACTCGATTTTCCCCAGGCCGCCGTTTCTTCCCGCGCCTTGGGCTTAGCTTGGGCACACTCAACCAGACGGTGATTGCCAAGTGACCTCTCGAAATGAGACTCTCCGGGCTTAGTGTCCGCCAGCACCCATGTTAGCCGGGCGCTTGGGTTTGGGGACGAGCCAGACCGATGCGGCAGCGACCACAAAAACTGCCGCTGCAACATAGTAGATGTGGAGCAACGCGAGCGTCGACGCTTGGCCCTGGACGATCCGCTCGAGCGAGGCGCGCGCCTGCTCGACCGTCAGCCCAGCGCTTTCCATCCGCTGCACGACTCCTTCCGCACTGTTCATCCGGCCGACGATTTCCGAGCGCGCGACGTTCGCGCTGGTGTCCCAGGCGGTGGTCGCAAGCGCGGTTCCGATCGCGCCGGACAGCGTTCGCATGAAGCTCTGGATGCCCGCCGCCGAATTGACCTCACCGGGCGGGACCGAACTCAAGGCGAGCTGGGTCAAGCCGATGAAGAAGAACGGCATGCCGATCCCGAGCAGCAGGTGTGGGATCGCCAGCGCCCAGTAATCCGGCGCCGGGTCCCACCGCGTCCGCAGCAGGGTGACGAAGCCCAGCCACAGAATGCCGAAGGTAACCGTGATCCTAAGGTCGACCTTGCTCGCCAGGCGGGCCGCAACGGGCGACAGCATGACCGCGAACACGCCGGTCCAGGCGACCACTCGCCCGGCAGCGCTGGCGGTGTAGCCGAGCGATTGCTGGAGCCACAGCGGGGTCAGCACCACCTGCGCGAAGAAGGCTCCGAACCCAAGACCGATCGCCAGGGAGGGGAACAGGAAGCCGCGGTGGCGCAGGACCTTGAGGTCGACCACGGGGTGCTCGTCGCCAAGCTCCCAGATAACGAACGCGATCAATCCGACCCCGGCGACGATCGCCAGCTCGGTCACCCACCAGCTGTTGAACCAA
>Ga0210040_10011453_pt1 | contig 10042 bp, 11 predicted proteins | sample CryGeyCG12114_NA_FD_185462 | JGI IMG/M metagenome (GOLD analysis project Ga0210040, IMG submission 185462) | Groundwater microbial communities from aquifer - Crystal Geyser CG19_WC_8/21/14_NA (SPAdes) (version 2) | ecosystem: Environmental > Aquatic > Deep subsurface > Groundwater | place: USA...
TGGCAGTGATGTGTTGGAGTTGTCTATGCAGGTTTCTATGCTGTTTGTGCCATCAACCAGGTGCCAGGTGTACTTGTCAGGCGCAAAGTGAATGGTGTCGACTTGTCAAGGCAAGCGGGTAGGCGCGATAGGTCGATCAAGAACAAGACAGACAAGCAGTAAATGATACGAGATAGGTCGACAGACGCAAATCTTGTGGCATGGGGCCAAAGGCTTGGGGTAACGGCTGGATGGTGGGCGCCGGGCGGTGGTGGTGGTGGTGGCATGGGTGCAAGGGTGCAAGGGTGCATGGGTGCCAGGTGCTGGCTCCAGGTGGGTTGGGCTGCTATTCATTTGCTGAGTGGACGACAGGCTTCAGAGCAGCGAGCAGCGAGCAGCGAGTAGTGAGAACCCCGGCACATGTGACATCCTCGTACAGGGCGATGGGCTTCGGCACTAACAAAATTGACCACCGGCCGGACCGCGGACGCAAGCCGAAGCGACCCCGGCAGACCAGGATAAGACCAGAGCAAGAGCACGGACAAGGGCAACAGACTCAAAGACGCCACCCACAACCCGCCGAATAATATTGGATCCCGTAGGCCGCAACGTACTCTATCCCGAGTTCTAGCGACTAGCGGAGCATCTCACGACCGAGGAGAAAAATCAGCCGTCGAGATATTAGTCAATAATACGTCCCGCTGGGTCGACTGTCCAGTCGCTGCAGTCCGAACACAAAATTCACAATGGTCGTTCCAAAACTGGTTCAAACCATAAGGAATGCGAGGTGCAAGACATATTCGAAAGAGCAGGCTGACGTGTAGCACTCCTTATCACCACACAACCAGGCTTTTGTGAAAGCTCGCCTGGCTCCATGCAGTCTGCGGCTGTCCCTACATGCTCGCTCGCTCTATCTGGAGTCTCTGCACAGCTGTAGCGGCAGATGGCTTCTGGCAGCAGTGCTATGAAGAAGCGCACTGCCTTTTCTGACGCTAACCCACTGGCTGAGTTCCTACTGGTCGAGCAACATCAGAAACGTCCGGTCTAAAGAAGCGTACCGACGGGGAGATAAGCCGCTCCGAGCAAGAACCCTGCCTTGCTAACGACGGAAAAAGGAACGTTGACATGGGAGTGGTTTGGATATCAGAGAGCGCGCATACTTCCTCAGCATCACGGTCCGAAGCCGCAGCAGAGTAACGTTCTGTCTGACGTACAGCACGACCTTGTGCATATCCAAGGCCTCTCTGTCACTCTGTGCCGCCTCGCTTACGTTGTTCATAGCTGCCAACATGCCGTCTGCATAGGTAGCTTGGTCAAAGTACACGCAGGTACAGTCTCAGAATTACGCCGCCGTGTCCGATGTGCTGGGACATACATCCCAAGAACAAGACGTCGCGCTAGACTTTCCGAAACTTCGGAGCGCTATAATGACATAGCGCCCCTCGGTAAGAGAATAATTGTGTACCTTGCCAATGCAAAGAGACGTGATCCAGGGTTAAAAGGAACCACGCCTTTTGCGTTACAATCACAGAAGAGATGGAGGTGAAAAGGGTGCAACGATGCGATTTCGCAATTCAACCATACAAGGTAGCGACCGATGCCATGCAAAGACGTTTGGAAGATGGAGCAAAAGAAAATGTTGGAAGAAAAGAGGGGGCTGGCACGGCTTTCTGCGTTCGTGCTAAGGCCGCTAGCCTACCTACTGCTCTCGGATTATTGGTGTACCTGCGGGCTAGGCCATGTGCCATCAAGCCCAGTCCATGCATGGTGACGAAGCTGCGAGCTCGGTCCTTTCAAATTTTCCGGTTGGGACCGCTTGAGTCGACTTCCGTTGCTGATTGACAGGATAGCCACGCAACAAGGGATCGACCTTCATAGGGCAGATCTGACCGAAATTCTGATAATGCTACATATTTCTGCTGATATTGTAGAGAACGATACTGTTGTGCGTCTACAGGTAGCTTCGCTCAACGATGAATATTCTAGTGAATTGTTAATAATGGTGAAGATTGCACCCCTTTCATGATCGGACGTCCGCCATGATAAGTTACCGGGCTCACCCATGGCTTGAGAACTCTTTTCCGGTTGGGGGCCACTCCGCATATTCTTCGTTTGAGAGCTTGCATAAGGTTCAGGGAGGCTGGGAGGCAGGACCCTTTCGCCAATAACGAACGTATCTATGATTGAACCTCAGAGATGTGCGTCGTATCGGAGAGCATATCCAATATTCAAGCTGTCATGTAATGAGAAGTGATATCCGGGGGAACGAGTTCGCTACGGTAGGTTGTCCAAAGGGGAAGGTCGAAAACCGAGCCTTGTCGGGAGTGCATGTAGCCAAGGAGTGCACCATCAGGTGACAAGGTTGGCAAGACTCCAAGCACAGAGTCTCTTTCTTGGTGGTGCCTCCCTCGTGCGAACGGCAGCTGGCTGCTGTCGCTGAGAAGCGATTTCTCCAAGCCCGTAAGACGCATTTTCATGTAGAATACTTGGATACCCAGAATTGGGACCATATCTTCTTCTGCTCGTCAGTACCCTTAAACTACCACAGTAAGCCTCCATCAACAGCCGAAAGCAGACAGTCCGTACCTCAAAATCGATAGTGGTGATGTCCTGGATGCCTTCAGACAGCTTCGGCTCGACGAAACGCTGTACAAAGCTTCTAAATGCTATTCCTGGAAGCAAAGCACGCTTCTCCGGATTCATCTAGAAACATAACGAGGTCAGCATAAAGGTCGACAAAAAGCATGCAAAACAATACATGGACTTGGATGGTCATACCGATTCAGGGTTCATAGCTCTCACAGAATCATTGTGCTCGCAAAGCCTTGGTGCCGCCGTGAAACGTACACAACGGATAGGTATCTTGAAGTCTTGTGCAACTTTGACCCAATGCGCTCGTGTCTCCACGTCCGCGTTTGTGTTGTCTGTCACATGTCAGAATCGTTCACAGCTCACAATGCGGAGTCATGTTGTCAACCAGGCGACCTACCAACTGCGACTGACATGCCAGCTGCTAAGTAGTCTCTGGCAGTCTTGATGCATCTGTCACGCTGCTTCAATTAGTTCGGCATGGTTATCCTTGCATGGTTGAAACATACTGATTTCAGAATGTCCTGGTTGACTCGTTCATAGTTCTGAGGTTGGAGTACTGTCCAATAAAAGGTACTCTTCCCAGAACCAGGACTACCACAAAAAATGACCAATTCTTGAGGATATCTTTTCTTGAAAGTGGTCTTAACCACCGGTTCGGTGGCGTCATTGATGTCTTCTTGTGTGCGTAAAAACGCGGCAGGTTCGAAAGCATGCTGGTAAGGTTCGGTATCCTCAAGCAAGAAGAACTCTTCTGGAGTTTGGAACTTTATGCCAATGTTTGTGGCGAGATCCCTGCCACCATCAGCACTTGCCTCAAGTATAGGTTCGATAAACATACCGATCTGAGGTTGCATGATCTTTACGTCTCTTGTCTGTTTTATCTCTGCCGGCAGCATCTCCAATATAGAAAGAGTTCTTCATATCTACCGCTCCTTTGGTGTCCAAGTCGTAGTCTTCCAGCATCTGCTGCCACATACCAACCCGGGGTTTGCGATATCGGTCTTGACTAGTGGCTGCATATATACTAGTCGGAAAGTCAAGCTGACCAAATACAGAAGTGAGTTGACTTTTGAAGTTACCTAGGCTGAGTGTGTCTTTCTTTAAGGCTTTCGGGTTGTCTTTCAGACTGATGCTTCCCTGATTACTCAGGAGGACAACGAGGTAGCCTTCGTTGTACAATTCTTTCAGTCGTCCTGGTACGGAAGAATCGAACCATTTCCAGCTTGTTGCTGACCGGTTCCAACGGTTCCCGGAATTTGGCGCAATGACAGTGTCGTCCAAATCGAATGCTGCAACCTTTACTGGCATCTTGAGCGGCTTCTCTGTGGTGTTCGATCCGAGGTACCTGCCTGCAACGAGACTGTTGTCTACTATGCGCCACGTGATCTTCTCGGGCTCCTTTTGTGATGCGGGCTTGAAGAAACTCGCCACTGCCTTGCCTTTTGTTTTTAGCATCGTCTCAGGCACAGGGTGTAGATACATACTTGTCGTAGTAGACTCGACCTTGCGTCTGCTGGGCGGCGGCGAGACCGACCGCTCCGCAGGGGAGGCGGAGCGCTTCATTGTCACCGTACGTGAAGTTTGCCAGAGGGCATGGCCAAGTCCACCGTAGGATCGAGCAACCAGGCTACGAGGAGGGAATCTGATGAAATACGGCAAGCTAGCCAGTGTAAGCCGAAGAACACTCAATACCAGGCAAGTCAAAGATCACGTCGAAATGTCGAAGTTGATCTTCACTGCTTCACAAAGTGGTTGCATTAGTCGCCGATTCTTTTATCGCGTCAGGACGCGCTGATTGTGTGACGTCATTCAAGTTGTTTTGCTCCAGCTTCAAGCACCTGCAGACTTACAAGTCGAGCCAATGAAAACAATAGATCGACAGACGAACGAGGCCTCTGCTTTCTGCCACAAATTGGATGGAAGCTATGTCCTGAGCTCAGCAGCTACGGAAGAATGATTGCTAAGTCGGATTCCATGAAGCAACTCAACGTGTACAAGCTGCGCATCGACGGACGATGTCTTCGAGTTCGTCCAAAGGAGCCGAAGCACCATCAAATCCTTGTCCCCATGCCTGGTACGTCCTCTCGCTCTATGTCCTTTCTCCAATGCCCTATAGGTACTTGTGATGGCTTTTACAGTCCTTTGAGAACAAGATGCAAGCTTCGCCCCGAGCGACGCAAATTGCCATCCAAGCTGTGCTTCTGCTTTTCATCCTTGAGAGTTCGTACACATAGAATCTCTCAAGTCTTCAACGTCTAGGTCCAGCGGTTATCTTGGTGTCCAATGCCAGACGATCACCAGGTGTCAAGGTTACTGCTTGCCTCAATGTCTCTCTAAGAGCCAACAACTGCTTCGTCGCTCGATCTTTGAGCTCTGGATTATTCCCGTCAGCGACCTGGATCGAGGCTTGTAACACCCAGCCACCACTACCATCTAGGGGCTGAAATTTATTGATCGGATGCAAAGATGAGACATTGGTGGCCTCTAAAGCAGGCACTTGAGGCAGCTGTAGAGGCCGATGAAGGAAAATCGTGGTATCCTGGTCGTAGAATCTAGCTCCATGGATCATGTATCGTGACACATACCTAGACAACATGAGTATATAATCCTCGAACAGCATGCTGTTGACTTACTCATAGCCGAAATTTTGCATAAAGTCGATGAAGTTTCCGTCATCGACAGCTATCCTAGAAGCCAATCGCATGCTTACAGGTTGTTTGCCAGCTTCTGGTGTGTCCTTAAACTCGAGCGACCACTTCACTTTCTGCACTTGCTTGGACGCACTGTCTCGTCCATCATTCATAGGTACGTCTTCGTTGATATTGCCACTGTCTGCTGAATTTCCACACTCAAATGCAATCTCACCGACTAACTGCACGTAGTAGAGACTCGCATTGAGGGCAGTCTTCACGCGTTGCAGGTCCTGTTGCTGCACGCCTTGGGTCCCTCCAGCCGATGGGAGAACGTTCAGGCCAGGCGGCGCTGAAGCTCTGAAAACCATCCGAATCTCTCGGACGTTTTGGGGTTGCATACGGGCAACTCCGGCAAGTTGTTGCAGCATGCGTTGGTAGTCATCTCCCGGGATTTGCCCATACAGAGCGAAATCGTGCATATCGGCAAATTGAGGGTGGAGAGCTGACTGGCGATGTAGCACGTCCCAAGTATGACTGTGTCGTGATTCGTGGCCTGACCTATTCAGCCAAAAGGTTTGCAATGCACCGGGATAATAATATTTGTGAACAAGAAAGACTACAGCCACGATTCATCCGAGAGATGGCATTTTGTGACACCTCCAAGGCAATGCAGTGGCGTGATGGTCATTGACAGATCTTCTTTTGCGATCAATCACGACATTAGAGAGGAGCATAAAATTGCTCAAGGATCCTGCCTACCAGGTACCTATGGTCTGGATAAACACAACCCAAAACTCTTGATCAGCCTTGACACGAAATAAACACGCCAAGCTTTGTTTGCTTCCCCAGATCGGCTGTGACGCACTGGCACTGCACTGCTCTGAACGCCGACTGGCCGAATCCGACCGGAAGCTCTTGCTCGCAAGCTCCATGCACGCGGTCTGGAGTCGTGTACCGACCTTAGAAGTTCGCATGCCATGACATATTCACTACAACCAACTCTATCGCATCGCTCTGTTTCCTCTGGATTCTGAATTTTACCTGCCTGCTGAAGCTATCACTTGCCCTTCCTGCACGACCTCTTTCAGCAATCAAAGACCCAGGTCGCAATGCGGCCCTCTCTCATACTCAGAGCTCAGGGCTACAAGCCCATGATCAAATTTGTTGGCAAGCGCAGCCCACCTAGTGCGTTCCGCTATACCAGAGCACATTCAGACTACGCTAATCCTGCGCAGAATCAGTAGACCACACACCACATGTCCACCCCGCCTCACCCACAGACTCACTTCCGGACTCCTTCGCATCATACCGTTCCAATGCACAGCAGCATGGCCCGCTAGGCGGCAAGAAGCAAACACAGAGTCAACCACACCAACAATTACCCATGTCTTCGGATCATTCATCAGTGCCTAGACCTACGACAGTACAATGGCCGTTGTATGGCGCTATTGGTGGACGAAGTGGTAGGGAATTGGGACCTATAAAACCTAAAGATGGAGAGGTCCTTGATAGGAATGAACTGCCGAAGAGGTTCAGGAGGACGCCATGGACGGACGAGGAAATCGATGCAATACAGACAGGCGGTGCCACGCTGTATGATTGAAGGCACGCATAATTCGTAGGATGAATGCGTAAAATAAAGTAGACACCAATGCTTACAATGCCATGAAGAGAAATTCACCATTCATCTTGTAGCACGGAGCATTGCGGTATGAGTGATATCTGTGACACGGTTACTCTACGTACCCAGGTATATTCCAAGGAGCATGACTCTATATCACCAATAGGAAAACATTCGAAACGTAGTTCTTGGCGATGTGTCTGATCGTGGCAGCCAAAACGGCACGTCTCAAAGTGACTCAACAAGGAGGCTGTGTCGTTTGCCAACAAGATCAAGGATCTCCTTCGCCCTCAACATCCCGGACAGTTCGCTCTTGAACACTCATGAAGGCTACATGATATATATGCTGAGTAAATCGAAGCTGAGACCAGCTTGACGATTCCCCAGCGCCGTGAACGACGAGCGACTACCTTGAATAGCAGTCCAAGGCAACGCCGACCGCGGCCAATGCTTGGACATACTGTACCCTTGGTCACTCGACACTTGAGAACCATGAAATAGCAACTCTGACATAAGCTACAAACACCTTCAACTCAACCACAATGCCGAGCACAACGCTCCACGAACTTTCTCCTAGTGGCACGCCGCAAACCACCTATATCTCGACTGCCCACACCACCTCCTCCTCTGGCACATCAACCTCACGTCTCGACGTTCTCCCCTCTCAGCCAGCGCACTCCTTCTCCCTGACTGCCCTTTCTAGAACCGCCTCCACCCACCTCCTTACCCCTTTCCTCCCAACCAACTATCCTTATTCCGTCACGTCTGACTATACGCCATACCAAGTCTACGATTCATTGCAAGCCTTCCTCAGCACTATCGCCTCCCTCCTGTCCAGCCGCGCAGTCCTACAATCGCACGGTCTCGGCACGACTTCAGCCGTCCTCACAGCCACGTACGCGACTCTCCTTTCTATCTTACAAGAATCAATCGGCCGCGTTGCCACCATCTTCTTCGCTTCTTACGCCGGCCCACGTATCTCCTCGGATGTCAAATTCTACCGCTTCCTCGCCGATATTGTCAACGACGTTGCATTCGTGCTCGATGTACTTAGCCCCAGTCTTCCAGGTGCATGGAGAGTGCCGGCCTTGTGTGTGAGTAGCTGCTGTCGCGCCATATGTGGAGTGGCGGGCGGGAGTAGCAAGGCCATCCTGAGTGCACATTTTGCAAAGACGGCCGATGTGGGCGAGTTGAATGCGAAGGATGGGAGCCAGGAGACGGTGGTGAGTTTGGTGGGAATGTGGGTTGGTGGCATTGTGGTAAGTAAGGTGGAGGGCGTGGCGTGGACTTGGATTTGGATGGTGGTCCTGTTGATGGGACACTTGTGGGCGAACTGGAAGGCCGTGAAGAGCTTGAGATTGAGGACACTAAATAGGGGGAGGTTTGGACTGATGGCAGGTGAGTTAATCGAAGGGAGAGTTTTAGGGGTGGAGGAGGTTGGGAAGAGGGAAAGTGTATTTGCGAAGGGTGGTTTGTTGAGGGATGAGCGAGGAAACATGATGGGTAGTTGTGACATTGGGGTGGGTGTCAAAGAGCTGGCGGAGTGCATGGGTGGAAAGAAGAAGGAAGGCTCCGGAGCAATTGGTGGTCTCGGCGTTCCTATGGAGGACTTACTTGATGCATTCCGTGGAGAAAGATATGTGCTGTGGTTTCATGTGTCCAAGCAGAAAGCCGTGGTCATGCTGAAAGAAGGGGCTGATGCTAATGATCAGCTCAAGGCCTGGTGTCACGCTTTACGTATAGCGAAGGCATGGTCTGTAAAGACAGAGCAGCACAACCGCCACGACAATGCCCTGAACGTTGTCAGAGCTACATGTGAGGAAAATAATAAGAGCTGGCACAACTACTGCACGAAGCTGGAGAAAGCAGGTTGGGATTTAGCTGCTTCAGTCTTGGAGAGCACTCCTGGTCCTCGACTCAGATGCCAGAGTCAGCCTTCCTGGGGAGAGAAGGCCACTAGGTTATCTACACAATGAGCTTAGGAGCAAACACTTGCGTGCCTCTGCAAAGCGCATATGATCCGATCAAACGGGTATTTTTCATCTCCACCATGAATAGTGAACAAAGTCCCCTTGTTTCGATACCCAGATTATCGGAGACAGCAAGTTTTACGTCACATCCTTTGCCCGTTGAGTACCTGTTGAAAGACCGGACCCTGATGGAAAGAACAGCATATGTATATGTGGACAGATCCACTAGAGAAAGTGTTTCCCTTCCTCAACCCATTCAACAGACACCTCCGGTGTATATGTTTCTTACTCCCAAGCCTCTATCGACTTCGCTACCACTTACCCTCGTCCATGTGCTTGGCCTTCGCCGATATCCAGCCCTGAGGCCAGCCATACCAGGTGACCTCAACCAACCACTACCATCCGCGCCATCCACGCACCACCAGGCTCCATCCACCAATGCTCTGCCTGTCTATGCTGTCGGTTCCGCCACTCCGCCTATCGCTCTCACTCCTACTACTGCTGGCCATTACGCTGGTATGTCCACTTCGTTACTCCAAGGCAAAACAGATACATACTGAATGCTAGAGGATAACGTCAACGATGACGACGACGACGAAGAAGAGGAAGAAGAGGAAGACGTCGAAGAAGACGAAGACGTCGAAGAAGAGGAAGAAAACGACGTCGAAGACGAAACCTACTTGATCCAGGGCTACACGACATTGAAATGGACCCCAAGGCACCTATCTTGTTCCTCTGATGAGGTCCTGCGCAACAAGCCGACAGAAGCCTGTTCCTACCACTGGCCCGAGCTTGGTTCAGATGGCTTCAAACCTAACCCTTCCATCCATATCAACTCGAAGACAAAGGAGAGTATTGCCAGGAGGTTTCAGGAGTTTACACACTGTCACGGCTATGCCTGCACATGCCAGGTAATGGCGCGCCTACCAGGCGGCACGTACCAGTCGCATACACGTCTTGCTTGGTAGGACGAGCGTATACCTACACACATCTTTAGTTCCCAGCTTAATAGATAAACCATGATCGGTTTTCAAGCACGCTGTGCCTGTCTTGTCCCCGCCCCTTGGTAAAAGCACGAAGGGGCCCCGTCCAGGTGCCGCAGCTGCATACTAGCAGTGGTCGAAGTCGAGACGTGTCCCTTGTCCGCACACCATTACCATTGACATATCGTCGAGTACTTCCTACCTATCTGGGTACGTAGGCAGGTTCTTGAAGAGGAAAAGGAACTGTCTCAAGAAAGCCATACG
>Ga0210040_10011454_pt1 | contig 10041 bp, 9 predicted proteins | sample CryGeyCG12114_NA_FD_185462 | JGI IMG/M metagenome (GOLD analysis project Ga0210040, IMG submission 185462) | Groundwater microbial communities from aquifer - Crystal Geyser CG19_WC_8/21/14_NA (SPAdes) (version 2) | ecosystem: Environmental > Aquatic > Deep subsurface > Groundwater | place: USA...
AAGACCTTCGCCCCCGGCTGGCGCTTCACCATGGCCGCCGACGGCGCCCTGCACGTCACCACACCCTCCGGCGTCACCCGCACCACCCGACCGCCCGGCATGCGGCCACCGCCGATCGAGCCACCGCCGACCGAGTTCCCACCCGCTCCCCCGCCGGCCGACGACGCGCCGCCCTTCTAGCCCCGCAGTGCGGCTGGTTGGGCGGCCGCTCGTCCCTGGCTGCTGCTTGACTACCGCCATGGACCTGCCCGTGAACCCCCCGGTCAAGCCGATGCTCGCCAAGCCCGCTGCCGCACTGCCGACCGGCGAGGGCTGGTTCTACGAGCCGAAGTGGGACGGCTTCCGCTGCATCGTCTTCCGGGACGGCGACGAGGTGGAGCTGGGCAGCCGCAACGAACGGCCGCTGACCCGTTACTTCCCCGACGTCGCCGAGGCGGTGAAGGCGCAGCTGCCCGAGCGCTGCGTGGTCGACGGTGAGATCGTCGTCCCGCGCGGTGACCGGCTGGACTTCGAGTCGTTGCTGCAGCGCATCCACCCGGCCGCCTCCCGGGTGGCGCGGCTGGCCGCGGAGACGCCGGCGTCCTTCGTCGCCTTCGACCTGCTGGCGCTGGGCGACGAGTCGCTGATGGACACCCCCTACGCACTGCGGCAGGCCCGGCTGCGGGAGGCGCTGCGCGGCGCCCAGTCGCCGGTCTACGTCAGCAGCGTCACCTCCGACGCCGAGGTGGGCCGCCGCTGGTTCGACGAGTTCGAGGGCGCCGGCCTGGACGGCGTCATCGCCAAGCGCGGCGACCAGCCCTACGCGCCCGACCAGCGGCTGATGACCAAGGTCAAGCACGTACGGACGGCGGACTGCGTCGTGGCCGGGTTCCGCTGGCACAAGAGCGGACCGATCGTCGGGTCACTGCTGCTGGGCCTCTACGACGACGCCGGCACGTTGCAGCACATCGGGGTCGCGGCGTCCTTCCCGATGAAGCGCCGGGCCGAGCTGGTCGAGGAGCTGGGGCCCTACCGGGCCGAGGCGCTGGACGGCCACCCGTGGCAGGACTGGGCGAACGCCCAGACCGGTGCGGACGGCGAGCACCGGATGCCCGGGGCGACGAGCCGGTGGAACGCCGGCAAGGACCTCTCCTGGGTGCCGCTGCGCCCGGAGCTGGTGGTGGAGATCCGCTACGACCAGCTCGAGGGCACCCGGTTGCGGCACACCGGGCAGTTCCAGCGCTGGCGCACCGACCGGGACGCGCGGTCCTGCACCTACGACCAGCTCGAGGTGCCGGTCCGCTACGACCTGGCCGAGGTGCTGAGCGGTGAGACCCCCGCCGGCTGAGCGTTTCCTCACGCCGCGTTCGGCTGCCAGCCGCCGCTGGGCCTCCTACCCTTGGTGATCATGACCACGCACCGCCGCCGCCTGGCCACCACCGCAGGGGGCCTCCTCGCCCTCACCCTCGCCGTCAGCGGCTGCACGTCCTCCGGGGACGACGAGGAGGCGACGACCAGCTCGGCTCCGGCGACCCCCGCCGCGGCGGAGGCCCAGCCGATCGAGTGGAGCGACTGCAGCACGGACATCGGCCAGATCATCGCCGGGCGCCCGGGTGCCGACCGCCAGCTGACGTTCTCCTGCGGGACGACGACGGTGCCGATCAGCTACGACGACCCGGCCGGCGACACGATGCAGCTGTTCCTGGTCCGCGCCACGGTCGCCGGGCAGACGGACCGGATCGGCTCGCTGGTGGTCAACCCCGGCGGTCCCGGGCAGTCGGCCACCGACGCGGCGATCCAGTCCGCGCTCACGCTCCCCGCCGACGTCGTCGGCCGCTTCGACATCGTCGGCGTCGACCCGCGTGGGGTCGGCCTGTCCACGCCGGTGGAGTGCATCTCCGACGAGCAGAAGGACGAGTTGTTCGCCGCCGACCCGCGGGGCACCGACGCCGGCTCGCTGGACGCCGCGCTCACCCGGGTCGAGGACGTCGCCGCGGGCTGTTCGGAGAAGTACCAGGAGGCCCTCGGCGCGTTCGGCACCGTCGACAGCGCCCGGGACCTGGACCTGGTCCGCCAGTCGCTGGGCGACGAGCAGCTGACCTACCTGGGCTACTCGTACGGCACCACGCTCGGGTCCACCTACGCCGAGCTCTTCCCCGACCGGGTGCGGGCGCTGGTGCTCGACGGGGCGGTCGACCCGGACACCACGGAGCAGGAGTCGGCCGAGGCGCGGGCCCAGGCATTCGAGGCCGCCTACGACGCCTTCGGCGCGAGCTGCACCGGCTTGATCGGCGGCTGCCCGGTGGGGCCCGACCCGCGGACCTTCCTCAACGACCTGCTCACCCAGGCGGCCGCCACCCCGATCGCCAGCTCCCGGGCGGGTGAGACCCGGCAGGCGACGCCGGGGCTGATCCTCAACGGCGTCCGCTCTGCGCTGTACCAGCCCAGCGCCTGGCCGCAGCTGGCACAGTCGCTGGCCGGCGCCCGCAACGGGGACGCCGCCGGGATCCTGACCCTGGCCGACACCTACACCGGCCGGAACGACGACGGCACCTACAGCAACGTGGTGGACGCCAACGTGACGGTGAACTGCGCCGACACCGACGAGGAGTTCACCGCCGACCAGGTGCGCGGCCTGATCGCCGGCTGGAACGCCACGTACCCGCTGTTCGGCGCCGACGCCGCGCTGGGCCTGTACACCTGCTCGGCGTGGGAGGCCCCGCGCACACCGCTGCCGGACCGCGACGCCGAGGGCAGCGCCCCGATCCTGGTCGTGGGCACGCAGGGCGACCCGGTGACCCCGCTGCCCGGCGCGGTCGACATGGCCGAGGACCTGACGAGCGGGGTGCTGCTCACCTGGCAGGGCAACGGGCACACTGCCTATCCCAAGAGCGACTGCGTCAACGCAGCCGTGAACGCGTACCTCATCGACCTGACCGCGCCGCTCGACGGGCTGACCTGCCCGGCCTGACCGAACCCCACTTGATGGACGGAGCCCCATGGCCAGCAGCAAGGACGCAGTCGTCCTGGAGCTCGACGGCCACGAGGTCCGGGTGAGCAGCCCGGAGAAGCCGTACTTCGCGGACAAGGGCATCCGCAAGATCGACGTCGTCCAGTACTTCGTCGCGGTCGGTGAGGGCATCCTCTTCGCGCTGCGGGACCGGCCGACGACGCTGGAGCGCTGGCCGGGCGGGGTGTTCGAGGGCGCCCGGATCTCCACCCGGGTCGACAACACCGGCGACGCGTTCTACCAGAAGCGGGTGCCCAAGAACGCCCCCGAGTGGGTGCAGACCGCGCACATCACCTTCCCCAGCGGGCGGACGGCGGACGAGATCGCGCCGGACTCGGTGGCGGTCGTCGCCTGGGCGGCGAACCTGGGCACGCTGACGTTCCACCCGTGGCCGGTGTCCAAGGGCGACGTCGAGCAGCCCGACCAGATCCGGATCGACCTGGACCCGCAGCCGGGCACCGACTTCTCCGACGCGGTGTGGGTCGCCCCGCACGTGCGGGAGCTGCTGCACGAGTTCGGCATGGAGGGCTGGCCGAAGACCTCCGGTGGGCGCGGCGTGCACATCTACGTGCCGATCCAGCCGCGCTGGACCTTCCCCGAGGTGCGCCGGGCGGTGATCGCCTTCGGCCGGGAGCTGGAGCGGCGCATCCCCGACCGCGTGACGATGAACTGGTGGAAGGAGGAGCGCGGCGAGAAGATCTTCATCGACTACAACCAGATGGCCCGGGACCGCACGATCGCCAGCGCGTACTCCATCCGGCCCAAGCCGCACGCGCCGGTCTCCGCGCCCGTCGACTGGGACGAGCTGCCCGACGTCACGCCGTTCGACTTCGACGTCCTCACCATGCCGGCGCGCTTCCGCGCGGTCGGGGACAAGCACGCCGGCCTCGCCGACCACGCCTTCGGCATCGAGCCGCTGATCGAGCTGGCCGACCAGCAGGAGCGCGACCTCGGGCTCGGGGAGATGCCCTATCCGCCGGACTACCCGAAGATGCCCGGCGAGCCGATGCGGGTGCAACCCAGCCGCGCGAGGAAGCCGGCGGCCGACCCCGCCTGATCGGGTGCCGGACGGGGGCTACCGCGAGGGCTGGACTACGGTGCCCGCCGGTTCAGCGAGTTCGTCGGCGCCGCAGATGTCAGCGCAGGAACAGGTGCACGAGCTCGGCACCGCCGAGCACCACGACGAAGGCCGACAGGAAGGTGGTCAGTCGCCGGATGGAGGGCAGCGGACGGTCGGCCTGCAGGGTCTCGATGAGCCCCTGCCATCGCCGGTCGAGATGGCTCAGCAGCCACAGCGCACCGGGGACCGCGACGACGAGCAGCACGACGCCGAGCGTCCCGGAGCTCTCGGCGAACCACCGGGCCAGCGCCACCGTGGCGATGAGCAGCGAGAGGACCGTTCGGTTCCACGCCAGCATCGTCCGCTCCGGCTGCAGCCCGGCATCCCAGATCGGCGGTGGAGGGCGAGTGCCGCGGCCCCGCATGCTCAGCTGAGCACGATCAGGACGACGCCCACGACCGCGACCGCGTAGCCGAGCGCGATGCTGGACCGCATCGTGGGCAGGGCCCGGTTGTGTCGCAGCGCCTGCTGGACCTTGCGCCAGCGGTGGTGGGCCGCCAGGGCGGAGAGCATGCCGAGGGCGACCAGTGCAGCCGACGCGAGCCGGCGCACCGTGTCGTCGAGCTCGCCGGCCAGTGCCTCGAGCGCCACGCCGGCGGCGATGAGAGCCAGGGCGGTACGGATCCAGGCGAGGTAGGTCCGCTCGTTGGCCAGGGTGAAGCGAGGATCGGGTTCGGTCCCGTCCGCGTCAGCTGCCCTCGCCCGGTCGCGCCTCACGACGTCGTGCCCTCCGCCTCCGTGGTGGCAGGGGCGTGGGCACCCAGCATCGACAGGACCAGGCGGCCGTTCAAGCTCGCCAGGCGCTCGGCCGACCACCGCGGTCCGGTCTCGCGCCACCGGACGACGTCGATGCAGAGCGACGCGATGGCGGTCAGCACGCCGGACACGTCATCGACCTGCAGTGCACCGGTCCGCATGCCGTCGACCAGAGCGTGACGGAGCACCCCGTCGATCTGGCGGCGCAGTTCCAGGATGGATGCGTACTGCTCGCCGCCCAGGGCCCGGTGCTCGTACTGCGCGACGCGGCCCAGCCGGTGGTTGTGCACGTGGAAGGCCGTGAAGGTCTCCACGAGTCGCCTGATCCGGTCAACGGGATCGGCGGTGGCAGCCGAGGCCTCCCGCAACTGCCGGAGGACCTCCTCGTGACCCAGCCGGCTGAGCGAGTAGAGGACGTCGGTCTTGGCGCGGAAGTGGATGTAGAGCGCCGCTGGGCTCATGCCTGCCCGAGCGGATATCTCGCGCGTGGTGGCCGCGTGGAATCCGCGTTCAGCGAAGACGTCCAGTCCCGCTTCGAGCAACCGTCGAACGGGGACCGACAGTTCCCCGCCGAGGATCGCTGCCTCGCTGGAGGACGGGTCCACAGGCGGGCCGACGGGCGACTCGCGCACGGCGGAGTCACGGTCTGCGGTCACTGCAGCCTCCCCTTGCTGGTCGTCGCGCTGTCCGTGGGACCACTCGGGACGAGGCGCGAATGGACGCTTGACATCGTGTGATGGGGCCCACAGTATGACAAAGCGCTTGCTTAGCCACAAGGAGTCTCGTCCATGTCATTGCACCGACCCGCCGGACCGCTGGTGGGCATCACGGTCGTGGAGTTCGGCCAGTACATCGCCGTTCCAGGCGCAGCCCAGCTGCTCTCGGACCAGGGTGCCGACGTCATCAAGATCGAGGCTCCGGGCGGCGAGGGAGCCCGTCAGGCCGCCGGCTACGGCGCGGCCATGTTCGCGTCGTACAACCGCGGCAAGCGGATGGTGTCCCTCGATCTGCGCACCGACGAGGGGCGGCGCGCCGCTCTCGCGCTGGCCCTGGGCGCCGACGTCGTCATGAGCAATGCCCGCCCTGGCGCGATGGAACGGGCCGGCCTGTCATCGGCCCAGCTCCTGGCTCAGCGCAGCGACCTGGTGTGCCTCACGCTCACCGGCTTCGGCGAGCAGGGATCCATGCGGAGCCGCCCAGGGCTCGACATCGCAGCTCAGGCCGAGAGCGGCCAGATGTGGGTGACCGGTGAGTCCGGCCGGGAGCCGCAGCGCGTCGGCTTTCCCGTCGTCGATGCGGCTGCGACCTACGTCGTCGCCCAGGCGGTCACCGCTGCGCTCTTCGAGCACATGAGGAACGGGTCCGGCGCCGACATCCGGCTCAGCCTCTGGGACGTCGCCATCCACATGCAGGCGTCCAACTGGATGGACTACGTCCTCACGGGCAGGCCGCCGGTACGCAAGGGCAACGGCCAGCCCAGCGTCGCGCCCGCGGCGGACGTCATCGAGGTGGCCGACGGACACGTCGTGCTCTCCGCCTACATGGATGCGCACTGGCGCGCCCTGTGCGCGCTGCTGCACATCGAGCACCTGGCCGACGACCCGCGGCTCGCCACACCCCAGATCCGGGTCGTCCACCGGGACTACATGGCCTCCGTGCTGTCCGGAGCGCTCCGACACCTCACCCGCCAGGAATGCGTCGAGCTCCTGGGCGGGGGCGGCATCGTCGTCGGCGCCATCCGCAGCTATCCCGAGGTCCGGGAACTCCGGGGTGACGCCGAGGGCAGCCCCTTCCTCCGGTCCGACGCGCAGGCCGCCGACGCCGCGCCCTGGTACATCGGTCCGCCGGTCACCTGGGGCTCCATGTCACCGGACCGGCGGGCGCCGCGTGCCCTCGGTGCCGATACCGACGCGGTGCTCGCCGAACTGGCGGCACCGTCTCAGCCCGACGCGAACGACAGCGCCGTCGGTGCCGTTCCCTCCCTCCCCGAAAGGTGACCCCCATGTCCCGAGGTTCTCGCACGTCGCGTGGAGTCGCCGTTGCCGCGTTCGCGCTGCTCGCCACCGTCGCGTGCGCACCGTCGTCGAACGGAGACGACGAGTCGGCTGCGCCGGCTGACAGCAACTACCCCGAGCGCACGATCGAGGTGATCGTCCCCTACCCGGCCGGCGGCGGCTCCGACGTGTTGGCTCGCGCCCTCGTCGACGCGATCAATGCCGATGGGGGGCTGGGCCAGGACGTGCAGATCGTCAACCGCGCCGGTGGTGGCGGTGTCGTCGGTACGAGCGACGTCCTCGCGGCCGAGGCGGACGGCTACACCATCGGCTTCGGCCCGGAGGGCCCGATCACGCTGCAGCCGGCCGTCCAGGACGTCCCCTACGACGCGACGAGCCTCACCCCGCTGCTGCAGGTCACCGAGGGGTCGTCGATCCTCGCAGTGCCGGGCGACTCCCCGTACCAGACCCTGGACGATTTCGTAGCCGGCGCCACGGCCGCGCCCGGCACGGTCACGCTCGGGGAGGGCCCGCTCTCCTACTCCGTCCCGGTGACGTTGTTCGAACAGGACTCCGGTGCCACGTTCAACCGGATCGACTTCGAAGGTGACGCGGCGTCCACGACGGCGCTGCTCGGCGGCAACGTCGACGCGACCATGACGCAGATCGCTGCGGTCCTCCCGCAGGTGGCGAGTGGTGGCATCCGGGTGCTCGGCGTCGTCGGCGAGGAGCGCAGTGAGTTCCTCCCCGACGTGCCCACCTTCATCGAGGAGGGGTACGACGTGAACTGGTCGACCGTCTACTCCGTCTTCGGCCCCGCGGACCTGCCGGACGACGTCAACCAGAAGCTGATCGACGCCTTCTCCGACGCTGCGGAATCCGACTCCTTCCGTGAGATCGCCGAGACCGCCGGCCTTCCCATCGCCGTGGAGGACGCCGATTCGCTGGCGGAGTACCTGACCGAGCGTTCGGCTCGGGCCAAGGAGCTCGCCGAGGCCAACGGGGGGCTCTGATCCTGATGGGGCTGTCCTGGAGAAACGCCAGCACGGTCGTCCCCGCCGTCCTCCTGGTCGGCGGTGCCGCGTACGGGGTCACCGCATGGGGTTACGGCCTGGGCAGCGGCGCTCAGCCGGGCCCGGGGCTCTTCCCCTTCGCCATCGCCGTCGCGCTCGTGCTGTCCGCAGCCGTGTGGCTGGTGACGGAGGCCAGGAGGACTCCGGCGGGCCAGGAACAGCCCCTCCCGTTCGTCCCGTTCGTCGCCGGCGTCGAGCCGGCCCTGGCTTCCTCGGTGACCCACGCCGAGGAAGCCGGGCCGGACGACGACGACAGGCTCAGCTGGGGGCGGGTCGCGGGAGTCGCCCTCGCCGGCACGCTGGTCATCCCGCTGAGCACCTGGATCGGGCTGATCTCCGCCACCGGCGTCCTGGTCGGGGTGGCGGCGCTGCTCATGCGGGCCCGGGCGGTCACGGCCGTGGCGATCGGCGTGGTCTTCGCCGTCCTGGCCTACCTGCTCTTCGAGCAGTGGCTAGGCGTCCCCCTGCCAGACGGCTTCCTACTGACGATGGGGATCGACCTGTGATCGGCGATCTGCTCAACGGCTTCTCGGCCGTCTTCACCCCGCAGCTCCTGCTGCTGGCGATCGCCGGCGTGGTCCTCGGCACGCTGGTCGGGGTGCTGCCCGGCATCGGCCCGATCGGGGCGATGTCCATCCTGCTCGGACTGACCACCCAGATCGGGGCCACCGGCTCCCTCATCCTCTTCGCGGGGATCTACTACGGCGCCGCCTACGGCGGGAGCACCACGTCCATCCTGCTCAACCTCCCCGGTGAGTCCTCCTCCGTGGTGACCGCGATGGACGGCTACGAGATGACGCGCCGGGGGCGCGCCGGTGCGGCACTGTCGGTCGCCGCGCTGGGTTCGTTCGTCGCGGGGACGCTGAGCATCGTCGGCCTCATGCTCTTCGCGCCGGCGCTCGGCGACGTCGCGGTGAAGCTCGGCCCGCCGGAGTACCTGGCACTGACCGTCGCCGGCCTCGGGATGCTCGTCGTGCTGACACCGGGTGCCGCCAGCCGCTCGATGCTCATGGTGCTGATCGGCCTCGCCGTCGGGATCATCGGCATCGACCCGTTGAGCGCGACACCGCGCTTCACCTTCGGTGTACCGGAGCTCTCGGGCGGGATCAGCTTCGTGGCGATCGTCATGGGCGTCTTCGGTGTCTCGGAGGTGCTCGACCAAGCCGGCCGCCGCTGGTTCCCGCCGCGGATCAAGGCGCCGACCATGCGCGAACTCATCCCGACGAAGGCGGAATTGCGGCGGGCGGCTCCGGCCAGCCTGCGTGGCTCGGGCATCGGCTTCGTCCTGGGACTCATCCCGGGCCCCGCGGCGGTCATCTCCACCTTCGCCTCGTACGTGCTGGAACGGCGCATCTCGAAGCACCCCGAGAAGTTCGGCCACGGCGCCATCGAGGGCGTGGCGGGACCGGAGTCGGCCAACAACGCGGCCGCCGCGGCGGCGTTCGTCCCGCTGTTGGTCCTGGGCATCCCCTTCGCCCCGGTCATGGCGCTGATCCTGTCGGCGTTGCTGCTGAACAACATCGTCCCCGGCCCGACGTTCATCAACGATCAGCCGGAGCTGTTCTGGACGGTCATCGCGGCGATGTACCTCGCCAACGTGATGCTCCTCGTGCTCAACCTGCCCCTGGTCGGGATCTTCACCCGGGTCCTGTCCGTACCGCCCGGCGTACTGATGCCGGTGATCCTCGGCCTCTGCGTCATCGGCGTGTACTCGGACAACAACAGCGTCTTCGACATCGGCGTCATGTTCGTCGCCGGTTTCGCCGGGCTCTTCTTCCGTCGAGCCGGCCTGAACCTGGCGCCGCTCGTCCTCGCCCTCGTGCTGGCCCCGACTCTGGAGACCTCGCTCAGGCAGAGCCTCTCTCTCGCGCAGGGGGACGTCGGGTACTTCGTGTCCCGGCCGGTGGCCATGGTGGTGCTCGGTGTCGTCCTCCTCGTCGTCATCGGTCGACTGGTCTCCATGGCCCGTGGCCGGCGCGCAGGCGCGGCCGCCATGCCTGTGCCGTCCTCCGACGGGCCGTCCTCCGACGGGCCGGGTCCCGACGGACCGGGTCCCGACGGGCCCGCCGCAGTCGCCGGTCGTCGCCCCACCGCTCCTGACGGCGGCGC
>Ga0210040_10011455_pt1 | contig 10041 bp, 8 predicted proteins | sample CryGeyCG12114_NA_FD_185462 | JGI IMG/M metagenome (GOLD analysis project Ga0210040, IMG submission 185462) | Groundwater microbial communities from aquifer - Crystal Geyser CG19_WC_8/21/14_NA (SPAdes) (version 2) | ecosystem: Environmental > Aquatic > Deep subsurface > Groundwater | place: USA...
TGACCGACATCCCGGCCGCGCTCGCCGAGGCGCACCGGGTGCTCAAGTTCGGCGGGCGGTTCTTCTGCCTGGAGTTCAGCCGCGTGGAATGGCCGGGCTTCCGCGAGGCCTACGACTTCTACTCGCACCAGATCGTCCCGCAGCTCGGCAAGGCGATCGCCGGCGACGAGGCGAGCTATCGCTACCTGGTCGAATCGATTCGCCGCTTTCCGCCGATGCCCGAATTCGAGCGGATGATCCGCGCCGCCGGCTTCGTGCGCACCCGGGTGGAGCCGATCCTCGGCGGGCTGGTGGCAATCCATTCGGGCTGGAGGGTCTAGCCACACCCGCGATGACCGCGCCCGCGACCCATATATTGCGGCTCCTTGGCTGGGGCCGCACGCTCGCACGCCACGGCGCGCTGCGCGGGATCGAGAACGACCCCAACACGCCCGGCCCGGTGCGCCGGCTGTGCCGCATCGCCCGGCTGGGCACCTTCCAGCGGCCCGAGCCCGATTACGCCACCGCGTTCCGCGAGATCGGCCCGGCGGCGATCAAGTTGGGCCAGACGCTGGCGACCCGCCCCGATCTGGTCGGCGAGGATGCGGTCAAGAACCTGCTCGCCCTCCAGGACAGCCTGCCGCCCGTGCCTTTCGAGGCGATCCGCGAGCAGATCGAGCGCAGCTTCGAACGGCCGCTCGAGGCGCTGTATGCCCAAGTCGATCCGGTGCCGGTGGGCGCGGCCTCCATCGCGCAGGTGCACAAGGGCACCACCGCTGATGGGCGCGTGGTCGCCATCAAGGTGCTGCGGCCGGGCATCCGCGAGAAGTTCGCGCGCGACATCACCACCTTCGAATGGGCCGCCGCGCATCTGGAAGCGATGGGCGGCGAGGCCAAGCGGCTGCGCCCGCGGCTCACCATCGCCAACTTCAAGCGCTGGACCAATCGCGAGCTGGACCTGCGGCGCGAGGCGGCCTCCGCCTCCGAACTGGCCGAGGCCATGCGCGGCATCCCCGATTTCCGCGTCCCCTCCATCGACTGGGACCGCACCAATGGCCGCGTGCTCACCATCGAATGGATCGAGGGCACCAAGATCTCCGAGGTCGAGCGGCTGCGCGCCGAGGGGCACGACCTGCCCGATCTCGCGCGCCGCCTGGTGCTCGCCTTCCTGACCCAGGCGATCAGCGCCGGCTTCTTCCACGCCGACATGCACCAGGGGAACCTGTTCGTGCGGCCCGACGGCGCCATCGTGGCCATCGATTTCGGCATCATGGGGCGGATCGATCGGCGCGCGCGGCAATGGCTGGCGGAGATCCTCTACGGCCTCACCACGGGCAATTACCGCCGCGTGGCCGAGATCCACTTCGAGGCGCAATACGTGCCCAGCTATCACTCGGTCGACGAGTTCGCCACGGCCCTGCGCGCGGTGGGCGAGCCGATGCGCGGCAAGCCGGTGAGCGAGCTTTCGGTGGGCCAGATGCTCGACGGCCTGTTCGCCATCACCCGCGATTTCGACATGCAGACGCAGCCGCACCTGCTGTTGCTGCAGAAGACCATGGTGATGGTGGAAGGCATCGCCACCCAGCTCGATCCGGCGATCAACATGTGGGACGTCGCCGCGCCCTATGTGCGCAGCTGGATCCGCGACGAGCTCGGGCCCGAGGCCGCGCTGGCCGACCGTATCCGCGAGGATGCCGGCACGCTGCTGCGGGTGCCGTCCCTGATCCGCCGGCTGGAGGAGCTCTATCCGCCGCGCGGCGGGGCGCCCGAGCCGCCGCCGCTGCCGGACGTGGAGCTGATCTGGGAACGCCGCCGCCGGGAAGGGCGCAGCAATTGGCTGCGCTACGTGCTCGCGGCACTGGGCGGCGGCGCGCTGGTCTGGGCCATATCAATCTGGGATGGGAGCGCGGCCGGCTGGCTCGGCTGAGCCGGGACCGGCGCGACCGCCTCAAGCTGGGCGCGCACCTGCGCGCCGCTCCTCCAACCCGCCGCTCCTGGCCCGAGAGGCCGCTGCGCCGCCTGCCTCGCCCGGTGGCCTTGGTGGCGCTGGCGGCGATCACGCTGGCGCTCGCCTGGAGCGCGCTGCCTGCCGCGCCCGTGGTCTCGACCGACGAGCGCCCTACCGCCGGGGACGCGCCGAGCGGCGATTACGCGCTCCATGCCCGCATCGCCGACAAGGTCGCCGCGGGCGGGGACTACTACGCCGCGGCGCTGGCCGAGCACCGCGCGCAGGATTATCCCACGCGGCTCTTCCTCGCCGTGCGCCTGCCCACGCTGGCCGTGGTCAATGCGTGGCTCGGGCGCGGCCCGACGGGGCTGGTGGTGGTGGCGCTGCTGCTCGCCAACGTCCTCGCCTGGCCCCGGGCGCTGGCCGGCGCAGCCTCCAGCCCCGAGCGCCTTGTCGCGACGGTGCTCACCTTCCTCGCCGGGTTCGCGGCCTTCGAGCCACGCGGCGCGCTCTCGCACGAGCTGGTCGCGGGCCTGCTGCTGTCGCTTTCGCTCGCGCTCTATCGCCCGGGATTCGCGACGCCCGCGCTGCTGGCGCTGGCCGCGGCGCTGGCGGTGCGCGAGCTGGCGCTGCCCTTCGCGCTCGCCTGGCTCGCTTTCGCGCTGCTGGACAAGCGCTGGCACGAGGCGAGTGCGCTGGCGGCGATCCTGGCGCTGTTCGCCGGCGGGCTCGCGCTCCACGCCTTCACCATCGAGCAGCTGCTCATCCCCGCCGACCGCGCATCGCAGGGTTGGGGCGGGATGGAGGGCCCGCGCCTGGCGCTCGACGGCATTGCCCGCTTCACCGCGCTGCTGTTGCTGCCAGCCTGGCTCGCCGGGCCGCTGGTGCTGCTGCCGCTCGTGGGCTGGATCGGGCTGGGCGGCCGGCTCGGCCCGTTCGCCGCGCTGTGGTTCGGCGGATTTGCCCTGCTGGTGGCGATCCTCGCGGGGCCGGACAATCTCGATTGGATGCTGATGGTGCTTCCCGCCTGGTTCGCCGGCCTGGCCTTTGCGCCGCGCGCGCTGGCCGACCTGCTGGGCGCCGTGACGCATCGCTCCCCGCCCGCGCCGGCCTGACCTCTGCGGCGCAAGCGGCGTTGCGCCGGGGGCGGCGCTGTTGCAAGAGGCCGCCATGGCGACGCGGCGTATCCTGCTGATCGTGGGCGGCGGCATCGCTGCATACAAGGCCTGCGAACTCGTGCGGCTGATCCGCAAGGCGGGCAACGAAGTAACCTGCGTGCTCACCCATGGCGGCGCGCAGTTCGTCACCGCGATGACGCTCGCCGCGCTCTCCGGCAATCGCGTGCACACCTCGCTGTGGGATGCAGGCGAGGAGGCGGAGATCGGCCATATCGAGCTCAGCCGCGCGTCCGACCTGGTGGTCGTCTGCCCTGCCACCGCCGACCTGCTGGCCAAGATGGCGGCCGGCATTGCCGACGACCTTGCCACCACGCTGCTGCTCGCCACCGACACGCCGGTGCTCGCGGTCCCGGCGATGAACGTGCGGATGTGGCAGCACGCCGCCACGCAGCGCAATGTCGCCCGGCTGGAGGCGGACGGCGTGGCGATCTTGCCGCCGGACGAGGGCACCATGGCCTGCGGCGAGTTCGGCCCCGGCCGCCTGCCCGAGCCCGAGCGGATCTGGGAGAAGATTGCCGCCATGCTCGAGCGTGGCGATCCGCTCACCGGCCAACAGGCGCCGCCGCACCGCCCGCTCTACGGCCGTCACGTACTGGTCACCGCCGGGCCGACGCACGAGGCGATCGATCCGGTGCGCTACATCGCCAACCGCTCCTCCGGCAGGCAGGGCTTCGCCATCGCCGAGGCCGCGGCTGCCGCCGGCGCGCGGGTGACGTTGGTGGCAGGTCCGGTGCAGCTGGTGACGCCTCCCGGGGTCGAGCGGATCGATGTGGAAAGCGCCGCCGAGATGGCCGGCGAGGTGGCGCGCGCGCTGCCGGCCGATTGCGCGATCCTGGTCGCCGCGGTGGCCGACTGGCGCGCGAGCCAGCCAAGCGGGCGCAAGATCAAGAAGGGCGCTGGCGGGCCGCCGACGCTGGAATTGGCCGAGAATGCCGACATCCTGGCCAGCCTCGCCGCGGCGCCCGACCGCCCGCGCCTGGTGATCGGCTTCGCCGCCGAGACCGAGGATTTGCTCGCCAACGCCCGGGCCAAGCGCCTGCGGAAGGGGGCGGACTGGATCGTCGCCAACGATGTCTCGGCCGACGTGCTGGGCGGCGCGGACAACGAGGCCCACCTGGTGCGCGCCGACGGCGTGGAGAGCTGGCCGCGAATGAGCAAGCAGGCGGTCGCGGCGCGGCTGGTGGAAGCGATCGTGCGCGAACTGGCCGGAGCGCCCCTCTCGTGACCAACGCCCAATGCCCCGAGATCGAGCTGCGGGTGCTCGACCAGCGGCTCCACGAATGGGGCCTGCCGCGCTACGAAACGCAAGCGGCCGCCGGGCTGGACGTGCGCGCCTGCCTGGCCGAGCCGCTGGTGCTCGAGCCGCAGGCGCCGGCCGTCCTCATCCCCACCGGCTTTGCGGTGCTGATGAACGATCCGCACATGGTCGCCTTCCTGCTCGCGCGCTCGGGGCTGGGGCACAAGAAGGGGCTGGTGCTGGGCCAGGCGGTGGGCACGATCGATGCCGATTATGCCGACCAGATCTTCGTTTCCGCCTGGCTGCGCACGCCGCCCGGCAGCGCGCCGCTGACCGTGATGCCCGGAGACCGGATCGCGCAGCTTGTGTTCCTGCCGATCCTGCGCCCGCGCTTTGCCTTGGTGGAGGAGTTCTCCACCACCACCGAGCGCGGCCTGGGCGGCTTCGGCTCCACCGGGGTGAGCGGCTGAGCCCCAACGCAGAACGGCGGACCACCAATGGCCCGCCGTTCCCGCCCTGAAGGCGTGTGTTGCGTGAGCTTTAGCGCTCGGGGCGGCGGACCGGCTGGTCCTCCGGCGCGATCGAGATGCGCACCGTCTCGCCCGAATTGCCGGGGAAATCGGTGAACATCGCTTCCACCAGATTGGGCACCAGGTACTGCAGGCGGTTGGAGGTGGAGACCGCCTGCGCGTCGCCCTCGAACAGCCGCTGGCCCGAAGCGCGATCGTCGATCTTCAGCTCCACGCCGCTGGTGTAGATGGTGTAGCTGTCGACCCGGCCGCCATAGCCGCCGCCGAAGAACGGATCGTGCCAGCCATAGCTCCAGGGCGAGTAGCCGAAGCCACGGTAGCCCATGCGGCTGTAGCCGAACCGGCTGTAGCCGTACCAGGGGCGGTAGAAGGGATCGCCGAAGCCGGTGGAGCGAACGCGCTCGCGGCCATTGTCGACGCCGTAGTCGAAGCGCACCAGCAGCGAGGCGCTCTCGGGCGAGGAGGCCTCGCTATAGCCGAGTTCGCGCATCTCTTCCTCGACGAAATCCGCATAGCGCGAGAACTCGAGCCCGCCGGCGAGCGCGGGATCCTCCGCGACCACGGCAAAGGTCTGGCCCTGCGGCGCGGGGAGGCGGGATTCGAAGCGCGAGACATCGGCGCGAAAGGGGGTGGCGCAGGCAGCGAGGCCGGCGAGCAGCATGGGAATTGCGGCCAGCTTGAGACCGCGCGTGAGGCGAGGGAACGGGGTCATGGACAGATCTTTCTCAAGAGCACGCGGCCATCCCTGGGTCGGGAGCGCGAACGATGGCCCGTGCAATATGAAAGATGCAATGAACCCCGCTTGAATAAGTTCCAAGCAAAAACCGTGCCTTATGAGGCACTTGCCTCGGCGCAAGCGCTCATTCCACCCCGCGCACGAGGCCAAGTGCCTGATATGCAGCCTCAAGCGTGGGCCGCCCGATCGCCCGCGCCCGCTCGGCGCCGCGCGCGAGGATGGCGCCGAGCGCCGCCTCGTCGTCCTTCAGCGCCACGAAGCGATCGCGGATCGGCGCCAGGGTCTCCACCAGCAGCTCGCCCAATTCCGGCTTGAAGGCGCCGAAGCCCGTTCCGCCATGCTCGGCCAGCACCGCCTCGGGCGTGGTCCCGGCCAGCGCGGCGTAGATGCTCACCAGGTTTGTCGCCTCGGCGCGGCCCGCCAGCCCGGCGGGTTCGCTCGGCAGCGGCTCGGCATCGGTGCGCGCCTTCTTCACCTTGAGCATCATCGTGTCGGCATCGTCGGCAAGGTTGATGCGGCTCATGTCGGAAGGGTCGGACTTGCTCATCTTGGCGCTGCCGTCGCGCAAGCTCATGATCCGCGCGGCCTGCGGCGGGATGAACGGCTCGGGCAGGGTGAACACAGGCGCGTCCTCGGCGCAGAAGTCGTTGTTGAACTTCTGCGCGATGTCGCGCGCCAGCTCCAGATGCTGCTTCTGGTCCTCGCCCACCGGCACGTGCGTCGCCTGGTAGAGCAGCACGTCCGCCGCCTGCAGCACCGGATAGGCGAACAGCGCGACCGACTGCCCCTCGCGGTTCTTGCCCGCCTTGTCCTTCCATTGCGTCATGCGGCCCAGCCAGCCCATCCGCGCCGTGCCGTTGAGCAGCCATTGCAGCTCGGCATGGGCGGGCACCTGCGCCTGGTTGAACAGGATGGAGCGCTCGGGATCAATCCCGCAGGCGACCAGCGCCGCGGCCATCTCGCGGGTGGCGCGCGACAGCTCCGCGGGGGAGTGCGGCAGGCTGATGGCGTGCAGGTCAGCCAGGAAGAACAGGCATTCGCTGCCCGCTTCCATCCCGTCCTGCATCCGCACCCAATTGCGGATGGCGCCGAGGTAATTGCCCAGATGGAGGGAGCCGGTCGGCTGGATGCCGGAGACGACGCGCATGGTGTTTGGCTTTCGAAACAGGAGCTTGGGAATGCAAGCCGAGCGGCCCTGGCGGCGCTCGGGTCAGGCGCGGTGGATCAGGAGGCCGCGGGCCATCGCCAGGCCGCCCGGCCACGCAGCGCAAAGCGGCGCGGCCCCACCGCGGGCAAGAGCGTGTTCAGCGAGGCGGCGGCGATAGTCATGCAGGTCACCCATACCACAGGCGGCGGGCGCGAACAGGCCCCCTGCCAAGCCGCTATTCCGCCAGATCCACCGGCTGCTTGGGCGGCCGCTTGCGCTTGATCTGCGCGAGCAAATCCTTGTCGAGCGCGCCCACCAGGTAGGCGACCACGAAGAAGGTCACACCGCCCGCCAGCACCAGCGACACCAGCGCAGCCACCCGGGCGAGCGCGCCTTCGTCCACCAGCGGCGCCACCACGGGCAGCAGGAAATGCAGCACCAGGCCCATCGCGATGCAGGCGACGATCTGCCGCGCGATCCGGCTGCCCAGCCTGGCCGTGAAGCGGAACCAGCCGCGCAGCTGCAGGATGAAATAGAGGGTCGCCATGTTGAGCGAGGCGGTAAAGGCGGTCGCCGCGGCGAGGCCGACGATGCCAAAGCGCGGCACCACCCAGAAGTTGAGCGCGATGTTCACCGCCAGCGCCCCCCCCGCCACCCACACAGGCGTGCGGGTATCCTCGCGGCTGAAGAAGGCCGGCTGGAACACCTTGATGAGCACATAGGCCGGCAGCCCGCAGACCAGCGCCATCACGATCCGGCCCATCACTTCGGTGTCGGCCTGCGTCATCTGCCCGCCCTGGAAGATGCCGGTGGTGAAGGCCTCGGCGCAGATCGCCAGCGCCACCGCGGAAGGCAGCGTGAGCAGGGTGGCGATCTCCACCGCATTGCCCTGCAGCCGCTGCGCCTCGGCGCGGTTGCCGGCCTGGATGTGGCGCGCGAGCATCGGCAGGATGGCGGTGCCCAGCGCGATGCCGAAGATGCCCAGCGGCATCTGGTTGAGCCGGTCCGCCAGCTTCAGCAGCGTGAGCGACCCTTGCGGCAGGGATGTCGCGAAGAAGGTGTCGACCAGCTGGCTGATCTGGTAGATCCCTGCGCCGAAGGTGGCCGGTAGGATCAGCATGCCGAGCCGCTTCACCTCGGGCGTCACCTTGGGTGCGGTGACCTTCAGCCGCACCCCGGCCTTGTGCGTGGCCCACCACATGTAGACGAGCTGCGCCACGCCTGCGATCCCGAGCGCGATCGCCTGGACATAGGCGACCGAGACATCGCTGCCGCCCAGCCGCTCGCGCCAGAACCAGCCGATGAGGATGCCGCAGATCAGCACGATGTTGAGCAGCACCGGCACGAAGGCGCCGGGCGCGAAGCGCGAGCGGGCGTTGAGCAGGCCCGAGAGCATCGCCACCAGGCTCACCAGCCCAAGATAGGGGAATGTGATGCGCGACAGCGAGACCGCCAGCTCGAACTTGCCCGGCACTTCCTGGTAGCCGCGCGCCAGCAGCCAGACGATGCCCGGCATGGCGATCATGCACAGCGCCGAGAAGCCCAGCAGCACCCACACGAACACCGAGAGCACGTCCTTGGCGAAGGCGTCGGCGGCCGTGTGGTCGCCGCCCGGCTGGGCCTGCGCGTCCTGGCCCAGCTTGCGGGTGTACATCGGCACGAAGGCGACGCTGAAGGCCCCTTCGGCAAACAGGCGGCGGAAGGTGTTGGGGAGGGTGAAGGCCAGCTGCCAGGCGTCTGCCGCGAGTCCCGCGCCCAGCACCCGCGCCACCAGCATGTCGCGCGCGAAGCCGAACACGCGGCTCACCGCGGTCAGCCCGCCGATGGTGCCGACGTTGCGGACCAGGCTCATCTGTTGCGCTGTGCTGCGGGTTCGAGGGCCGGTTGAGCGCCGCTCAGTTGGTGCTGCCGCCGCCGAACGGATCGCCGCCGCCGGGCGCCAGGCCCGAGCCCTGCTGCTGCTCCTGCTTGGCGCGCAGCTGCTGGAGGTACAGGCCGTTGAAGTCGATCGGATCAAGCAGCAGCGGCGCGAAGCCCGCATCGCGCACCGCATCGGCGATCACCCGGCGCGCGAAGGGGAACAGCAGCCGCGGCGCCTCGGCATAGGTGAAGGCGTGCTTCTGCTCGTCGGCCATGTTGCGCATGCCCACCAGGCCGCAGAAGGCCAGTTCCACGATGTAGGCGGGGCCCTGAGCCGTCTTCGCGGTGGCCGAAACCTTCAGCTCGACCTCGGTGATCTCGTCGTTGATCACCCGCGCGCCGATGTTGAACTGCACGTCCAGCTCGGGCTGGCCCTGCCATTGGAAGCTCTCGGGCGCCTTGGGGTTCTCGACCGACAGGTCCTTGACGTATTGCGAGATCATCCCGGCCACGGGCTGGGTGTCCGCCCCGTTGCCGACGCTGCGGGGCGCGGCGTCGATGGTGTTGAGAGCGTCGCCTTCTTCGGCCATGGGATGCGCGTCTTTCGTGGCTAGCAGGGCCGCAGGCGGCCGGGCTGGTAGGAGCGGGCGCCTAGCACCGGGCCATGGCCTGCGCAACGGCGCCGGTCGTACGCCCAGCCGCACCTGGCGCAGCGCTATTGCGCCCCGCCGGCCTTAAGCGAATGGAAAGCATCTGTTGCCAATAGGGTTTCGTTCCTATGTGAAGCGACAAGGTGCGAGATGTGACAGCCGGCTCGCCGGCGAGGCAGGCGGGCAGGCGATTTGTCGCAAGACAAGCGTGCGCAAAGAGCCTATAAATGGGAAATCAGGAAGCGAACGTGATCATCGAAATCGTCATCCTCGCCATGATTGCCGCATTTCTCGGGCTGAGGCTCTACTCGGTCCTGGGCCGCCGTGCCGAGCACGAGGAGGAGGCGGTGCCCACGCGTTTCGAGCGCACGGGCGAGAATCCGCCGCTGCGGCCTGCGCCCTCCTCCGTCAACGAAGTGCCGCGCCCGGTGCAGGACGTGGGCAATTTCTCCTCCGCCGTCGAGCAGGGCCTGCGCGAGATTTCCGCCGCGGACCGCCGCTTCGATCTCACCGCCTTCCTCGAAGGCGCCAAGGGGGCCTATGCCATGGCGCTCGAAGCCTTCTGGCGCGGCGACCGCGAGGAACTGCGCGAGCTTTGCGACGATGACGTCTACGCCAGCTTCGTCGGCGCGATCGATGCGCGCGAAGCTGCGGGCGAGACGCTCGACAACCGCCTGGTGCGCATCGAGGATGTGAGCGTGCACTCGGCCGAGCTCGCCGGCCGCACCGCGCGCATCGCGGTCGCCTTCACCGCCGACATCGCCGCGGTCACGCGC
>Ga0210040_10011456_pt1 | contig 10039 bp, 12 predicted proteins | sample CryGeyCG12114_NA_FD_185462 | JGI IMG/M metagenome (GOLD analysis project Ga0210040, IMG submission 185462) | Groundwater microbial communities from aquifer - Crystal Geyser CG19_WC_8/21/14_NA (SPAdes) (version 2) | ecosystem: Environmental > Aquatic > Deep subsurface > Groundwater | place: USA...
TGCACTTGTCTTCATCTTGAGCTCGAATTGAGCCCCCTGCAAAAAATTTCAAAATATTTTGTTCGAGCATTGAAGTATTGCCAGACCTGGTAGAGAAGGAGTTTGTTTGATCACTATAGGGACCTTGGTGTATAGTGTATATAGTTACTCATACTCCCTGACTGACTGCTGGGCAGGTCAGACACCGAATGTTCAATATTGGGTAGACTTGTGTGGAAACTAAATCTGAATTTGTATCGTATGTTTACTTATTACAGTTATTCTTCCTAATCCAAAGTATGCATTTAATATAGTCTTGGCATTTTTAGCTAGTATGTCAAATACACGCAAATGCATATGACTCTCCCATGTTATCGCATGCTAGCTAATAATGCCAAGACTATACTTACGTCTGACTCAGGCTAGAAATGTAAAATAGCTATGCCTTTAACAATAAAAACGAAAAAGTTTCAAACTATGGACATTTTTATTGTATTGACAGTATTTTGCGTATGTGACGAAGGTATGAATTAAATTTATATTCAGGGGTTTTTTGTTCGGTGCAGGATATCTCGGAAACTAGATCTGTGGAGGTGAAATAATATAAAACAAATTATGTAAAAAAATACTTTCCAGCAGAACAAATAAAATCGCCACTTTAGCAGTATTTTTTGCATACCTTAGGCTAGGTAAAAAGATCGGTTTGCATCTCCCACAAAAATGTGGTCATGACGCTCAAGTGTTTGAATATCTGTTTCCAGTGATTTCAAAGCCTCTTCCAGATCTCCTTTCTTTTTAATCTTGCCAGCGTTATCAATACTCAAAGGAAGGGACATAAATTCTCGAAAAGTCTCATCCCAGTTCTGTTTGAGTCCACAAATCAAAGCCCTTCGTTCATCTTCATTCAAATGGCGACATTTTTCATCCACTTCCCGCTCATGAGCACACATGGCGAGTTTACGCTGTTGATCCCTCGCGGCGAACTCTTCTTTGAACTTGCAAATGTACGCTGGAACTTTTCCAAAGTCATCTTGATTCACGTGGTATCGAGCATAACCAGAGTTGCACCATTTGTGGACATTCCCTTTGGCTGAATCCACATATCGAGGCTGCGGTTTCCTGGCTGGAGTGCGGATTGCTCTCAGAGCATTGGATCTCAAAAAGTTCCGATTTCCCCGTGGAACAATGTCGAATCCTTGGCAATGATGGGGAACTGGAGGCTTCGCAGTGTTACAACATATTCTGGGAACCCTTGGTCGGCAACATTGAACCATACAGCCTTGCTCTTCTCCACTAGGCTTCTCAGATCCACAAATAGCATCAGTTGAGTTCATATCCATCGTTCCACCGCATTTGGACTCTTGGTCTTCCGTTTTGCAGGGATTGCAGTCTCCGCCACCTCCCATGTCTTCATCAGGACAATCCTTGACTTGAACACACCCTACAACTGACAGCTTTGGTGCTACAACATGTGAAAAAAAAACAGGAAAAAAATTAAATTCTTTATCAAGAGAGCAGTGGGCTGCGTTGTGGAAATGGTACACTACAAACCAGGTCGACAAATAGAAATGGGCGCTCGAGAATTCTTCTTCAAGAAATTGCATGGATGCGGTGGTGGCATTTTCGCTATTCCCATGGTACGGGTGCATCCAGTTTTGCTGCAGTAATCATCCTCTCGTACCTTGCAGGCAAAGCGGGATCGATACCTTTAAAAACATTAGAATCTAATCAATTCAAGAATTAATCCTATGACAGTCATGATAGGATCTTCCATGCTGGTAGAAAGCGTGCATCTTTATACTTTAGAACCAGCAATGGTAAAAATATGTTAAAAGAAATTACTAATAATGGATTGATAATCAATATCCTGAGTATGACTTAATTAACTTTTTATTTCAACAGTCTGAACTACGGCGGCAACTTTGTTTGTGCTATCAAATCCTAAATCGCAGTTCATTGCACGGTAAACAAAAATGTTGCAACTGCAACCTAAAAAACGATTATTATACATAAACCTTACATGGGAGGCCTTTCACCACGAGAATCCCTTCCTTGCTGAGCCAAGGAGTAAACACTCTCATCCAGGCATGAGTTGTTGAAAAAGGTGAACATTTCTGCTCTATATATTAAAACACTTCTGGATAATAAATAATAAGTAGCTAAATCAGTGACGATTTTATTGGAATCTTATGTAATGTGAGTGCAGAATGGAGAGCGAAAATGAGACGTGTTGTTTCTGTGACTTCTGTTGGAGCAATGAGGAATTGATTTAACAGTCAATTTCATTGATGTCATTGTTTGGAGCTAGACTCAAACAGAGGTTTACCATAGCAACATAGTAAATAGGGAAGGAGCTATTTATGCAAGCTAGTGATTTTTATGCTAATAAAGAATACAGTAAAACGAGACGGAGAGAAATCTTGATTAAGATGCAATTAGGAATTTTATTGATGAATTCATCAGGTATATGTCTTTCATATAGCTGCTTTCATCAACTCATATATTACACAGGTTTGTCAACAAAACTTGATGGAAAATGGAAACACGACCAGCAATAATAATACTCCTCACATTACCTAAACAAATGTGTTTGTTAAAATCTGTTATCATTACACGGAAAATAAAGTTAACAACAAATACTGCGGAGACTTTCAGTCCTCCGTTGCATATACGGTGTCTGTGTGTGAGCATTTAACAAAAACAAACAATGTTAACTTATACTACAGTTACATAGTTGGGATACAATAGTGATGTAATACTAAGAGATATTTTTGGGGGAAACCAATTGCACTCAAATATGATTTTTGTTGTATACTTTACGGAAGACTCGTAGATATTTGAAGATCATATTTCCCAAGGGCTTCAAATTATAAGCTCTTTAAATTTTACACAGAGTGATGATAAAGTATAACACTAATTATAAGTAAAAACCGAATTATTTTTTCAAATCCTTTTTTAATTACATAAACACTGTTGGAGAATCCTGAACAATAAGTATTTTTATAATAAATAATAATAAGGTTACAATATGAATAGAGGGAAACTATACTGTTATTAAAGCACATGGTATATTTGATAAAACTAGCAACAAATATAAAAATCAGAAACGTATTTCAGAGTCAAAAAATTAGTGGTAACTTATTATTCCTATACTAGACTGTAAATCAGACAGTCGTAACATTATTTTATTTGGTGGTGATTTGCTTTTAGAGCGTGTCAGTCTGCCACATATTGCATTCTATAAACAAAAGCTGCTCAGGCCCAAGGTGTTCTAATATTCTACCACCTTGGCTCAGGCCGGCACTGAAGGAAAATACAAAGTATTTTCTTCTCCAATGCACTTTGACCAGTGAAAAAAACAGACTTTAAGTGGTCTTTAATTGAAAGAGAAGTAAATAGAATTATTAGGTCATGCCCAACATAATTAAATCCTCAACCAATCCATGGAAAACTTCAGACTTGTAGAAATACTTTGTGAAAACGATTTAAATTTCACTTAAATAAATTATACTCGTGAGAATACAAAAATTGATGCACACAACCGATGATTAGCAAACTAAAATTGGAATTTTTCTCTCTCCAAGTTTTCACTTCCAATACAAATTACAGGAATGATTAGCTTACCCTCAGAACTCGCCCATTGTTTGCGAAAACTATCAAATGTAATATGACAAAAAACTAATTTCCCATGAATCCACATAAAACGAAATTTATAAATGGAAACAAACTCAAAATGGTTATCAACAAATGGCTCGATATAGATCACCTAATTTTGATACAAATCTCAAAAAACATTTTTGTTGCATAAAATTCTACATGATGCAATTTATATAAAATTGTGAAAGTGTACAAAATGGTCAAAATTGCTATAAGCTTACTTTTAGTTTGAAACGAATATTACTGAATTCACATACAAGAACATTCGATTGATAACAATCATATTTAGATAGTTAGTTAATTATCACCTTGATTACGTGGCTGACATGAATCGTTGACTGACAATTTCTGTATTCTGTGAACGTATGGATATTATACTTGTTCAAAATTCTTAATATCATAGGCTTACAACTACACGCTCATTATTCACACACAGACTAACAACCATGTCAGCATAGTAGCGAAAGTGTTTCGTTTTTTTCGATGTACAAAAGTGACAAATCATACTAAAAGTACAAAATGCTCACGCTATATAGTACTAGAGATTCGAGCCACAATTAGCGGTAAACGTAAACGACATAGCTGTATGTAGATTATACGAACGTGTAAAACTTTTTATTCTAGCTCTATGCGAAGAACCTAAATAGTCGCATTTTAGACTTAAGAACTATCGTCAAGGAGGGGAACATTTCATATGAATTTATATTTTTCCCTATGAAAAAACTAATATTCAGGGCCGCCTTCAGTGAAGGTTGAAACTTGACATATTAGCATAGATACTAAATATAGAAGTTAATTAATAGTTCTATAGTATAGTACAACGGTAGTAACGAGTTAACGAGTACAGTTTGTACTCCAGATGCACCCCACAGTGGTAAACGTGACATTTGGATTGCCAATCTACTGATTCACAAAGGTGAAGCTGAGAGAGCCCTACTGTTGATTGACGTTTGTGCAATGATCTTTTGATCCAAATCAGGACTAGACACACTGGATTTACTCAAGGAATTATTGTTGCCGGAATGATCAACTTCACATATGGAATGGAGCAGCACTGGCTTCGAGTATGTGGACAAAGAGGAGCAGGAGGAAGACACGGCGCTTTCAACTTGGGACAAGTTATTTCCAGAGGATATAGAGATGGGGACACTTTCACTGTTGCTGCCTCCACTGCTACTACTGCTGTAAGCCCCGTCACAACTCACCAGAGCATTTGAAAATGATGGGTCTGGCGTAGAGCATTCGGAAATGGGGCTCTGAGACAATTTACCAAACTCTCGAATTTCAGCCATCAAGTCTTTGGGGAATGGTAGGCCACGGCTCAGATTTGACAGTAATGATTCAAGCCATCCGGCTAATCTCTCAAATGCTGGTCTGTATACCAGGATTAAAAATTAGTTTAAACGTCAACTTTCCTTGAAACAAAAAATTCGACAACATCATAATTTATTTGCAATACAAACCTTCTATCAGGATTGAGATCACAGCACATAAAGGCTATGCGATACAACTGTTCAGGGCAATCAGTACAAAATTTTTCCAAGAACTTTTGCTGATTTAGGCTAAAGTCTCCAGATCTTGGTAAAAAGTCAGGATCAGCATGGACTCGACCTATCAGCTGCAAAAAATTTTTAATCGCACCTCTTTCTACCAAGACAAGACATGTTTTCTGAGAAATATCCGTTCATTAACATTAGTATCTTACCTCACATAAAATAATACCAAACGAAAATATATCGACTTTTTCGTCATATTTATTACGATTCATCATCTCAGGGGCCATGTACCATGGACATCCAACAACAGTATATCTAGCAAATATATAAAGCAAAATATTCATCTTCCTGAAATAGCTACATTTAATCGTCATCATGTTCACTTCTAAGAAAACAAAGCCTACGCCTCAGTTCATGCACTCTACCTTTTCTTCCTCTCAATCCGTCGGCCTCGTTTACTCGTTCTGGAACGGTCTTGGGGAGACATTTCACTAGTTATCCTGGCCAAGCCAAAATCAGCTACCACACAACTCATGTCCTAAATATTTAAAATAGCATAAACCAAATGCACCCATAGTTAAATTTTTTCTACACAGATCAAGCTCAGCAAACTCAGAACGGAAAAACTGACGGATAAAATGCATTAGGTTACCTCACGAACAAGACAATTATGAGAACTGAGATCCCTATGAATAACACCCATGGAATGCAAATAAGACATTCCACAAGCAATATCACGAGCAAATCCAGTTCTTTGGCTCCAGCTTAATGACTGATGTACATTTTGAATACATTCCCTCAAACTACCACCCCGCACATATTCCGTAATCAAATGCAACTTCCTCTCTTTGTACAGGACTCCAATGAACCGCAGCACATTTGGATGCTCTAATCTCCGCAGTACAGCCACCTATCGTGAATAAAAAAGGTATAATTTAATTACTAATCATTACTTTATTGAAAACAGTTGTCACAATTTTTTGTGACTGATTGCAGAACTCACCTCCTTTAAAAAATTCCTTTGAGCCTCTTCATCTAATCTATATAACTCCTTAAGAACCATCACCTCTTTCGTTTTGCAATGGGTAACCTTATAAACCTACATAAACATCCCAAAAACGTCAAGTTAACACATTCAAGTTTATTATTTCATTTGCATATCAGTATTAATTTTAAAAGTGCCGTCTTCATATTGTTATTATCAATTATTGTTCAGATTCAAATTTAATCATATTTTCGTAAATGATACGTCAAATGAACGAATTTCAAATATGCAACCTCTTATTTGGGGAAAGCGACGAGTTTCCCAAATTGTTAACTTGGGGGTTCCCCCCAAAAAAAACCTAACTGAACAATATTGAAAGTCAATAAACCCCAAATTAAACATCCATGAAGCGGTGCTGAAACCGATTAATGTCTGGACTCTCTGAACTAATGATAAATGCTCGAATTCTAACATGGGATGCCTGTCTCTACGGGAGTCTCTTCACTCTTCCTTGGACCAAAGAGTATACACTCTCATCCAAGCATGAGTTAACAAAAAAGGTGAACATTTCGTTGCAAATATACTTCTGTTAATTGTCTTTAGATTGAAAAATTTATAAAAAATTGATTTAATTTCTGTTGTAAGGGGAGTGTGAGATAGTACGTAACATATGTTGTTCCCTCGAATTAATAAAGCAAAGTGAGATTCATCAATCGTTTTTTGTCTATTGTAACCCAACGTTTTGACTCAATTTTGTATTGTCATAGCAACAATTCATCAAATCAAATTAAATCAAGTTAATCTTCATCAAACTTGACAATTGAATACAAGTGACTCACCCCAAACTCTATAAAACCTCTAAATTTTAGTTTTCCTTCCAAATTATCCACGTTTTAATTAGACAACAACATGGCCCCAAATAAATCCAAGTCTTATCGCTATCCACCACCCAGAAGTATGACCAAAAGATCGGGAAAGAGTGTACCTCTTAGGCCACTACCGGGACCTTCCGCAGAGCCAGCCAAATCCATACTAACAAAAGCAAACAAAGAAGGACATGACCGTACAGTCAAATTTCTGGATGAGGAACTCCGAATCCAGAAAAAAAAGGAAGCAAGACGGCTAGAACGGGAAAGAATAGAAGAAATTAAAAATAAACCATATGTACCATACAAGCCCGGTCCTAAAGACAAATACTGCTACATTTTTGACCCAAAAGAATACCTGCACAAACTGCAACTGAAAAAGTAAGTCAACCAACGCGTCTTACCACTTTACTTCTCAAGTTACTATGCACAAAACAAAACAAGCTAGAGATTTTCTTTCAAAAATTAGGGAAAATGCTGCTAAAGAAAAGTTGGAGCGAGAAAAAAATGAACAGTTCCAAAAAGAACATATGATCAATATTGCCTCCGAGCCTGAAAAGCAAAAGGAAACATCAGAATCTGAAACTGACACCACCGGGAATCTAGAACCTCCACCCATGATGACCCAGACAGAGTCGAAGACAAAGCACCAACAAATAGACAAAGAAGAGAAGCAGAAAGAACTTTCAAACCTAACAATCTGGGAAAAGCTATTGGCCAACGAAAAATCTTTATCGTTAGAGCATATGGTGCCCTCTTTGTTTCATAAAAAAAACGAGCGACGCAAACGGGCTTTGTTATTTACAGAGAAGTCATTGAATCATGCCAGAACGCAAACCGGTGGATTCACAAGTGCATAATTTAAAGCAATTTTTAAAATCCTATCTTTAGATAGAATATTCTCAATAATAACTATTTCGAGTCTAATTAATCCCATCCATTGATCTATTACTAACTAACAATTCATTAATAATCCAAATAGAACCGATCCCTATTGAAATCGAAGAGCTATTCAGAACTCCAAAAGTCCATCTAAACAGTTCTGGATCCACAATAGCCTTATTGGAAATCAACTCTGAAGACCCAGTGTTACAGATTTCACCGACACCTTTGAAAATTGAAAGCTTCAGCGACACAGAAACGCATGACTACGACGATCTGCCACACATCACATCATATATAGTTGAAGAAACACCGTCGGATCCTAAAACTTATGTTCCTGACAATAACACAACCACACAAAATAATTCAAGAGAGCATACAGCACCAACTACCACATCTGAATATTCGTCGGTATGTTAATAGTCAACCATGTCATCATTGTGTTGTCGTAGGGAAAACAAATACTACCATTATTGCTTCAATCCCAACATCTATAACACCACCTGACCCCCTGCTTGTAAAAGTAGAAGGCTTCCTCATAACTAGCTAACTATCAAACTAATAAACAGCACGATTGAATTTTTTCAGGACGACGGATTACTGACTAAAGTAAGATTGCCATCACCCGAGTCTAGCAAGTCTTCTTCAGCTTCCAGTCCACCAACTACGATTGTACGAAGTGAGTCCGAAATGAGTGACATGATCTCAAATATTGAAGAAACTGATTCCCTCATAAGATATCAACCCAAAACAAAAGTAGCAGCTGAAGAAGGGGGGAATGAGAAGGAGAAAATGAGGGATCTATTATATCCAATGTACATTCCAACGATAGCTTCTATCGTTTTGGAAAACAAAGACCGAGATCGGAAACTCAAACAATCACAAAGGAGAATGAAACGGAAAAATTATTAAATATTTTGTGATACAACTGGTATGATTTGGGGTTGTACAGGAACAGGATGTTCAATAAGAAAAGTGATATACATAAATGGCTTATAAAATTTTAGTAAAATTATGTAAATATAGCAGAAAAATCCTAAACACGAATTGGTAAGAGAATAAAGAACATGCGCCAAACTAAGGACCACATAATTTCACAGGATATAACGTCGTGGCAACTGCATTACAATCATAATCTAATTCTAATGCTCATCAGTACGTTTATAGTTTGTATTATGTATATAGATAGATACATTTAGAGTACCAGGTAATGCACAGTTCTTTAAAACCATCTCAGCAAGATCCTGTGATTTTTTACCAGGTGAATAAAACAACAACAAGGATGTTCCACTTGAAACAACACGACATGATCTTTACTCTTTACTGCAGTGCAGGTATAGAGCACATTCACTTCATCAATCAAGTTCATTGTCGATTGTCACAGAAAAGTCAACCATAGGCTACCCTTTACCCTCATTCACTGTTTGTGCTTTGTGGGCTGGCAGTCAGAGTGATTTTCTAAACTCCAAATAATGCGGGTACCACAGAATACTGTTCAAATGAAATCCAATTGTGCATTAAGTCACACATTGTCTTCCATTGTCCTTTTCTAGCGCTAATGACTTTCAAATCGTAAATACTCAATGTTATATTTCTACGATATTAGTTGTTCCCAATAATAGGATATAATGGAATAAGACGACCCAGCAGCCATCTCAACATGAAGGAAAGCTGCCTACAGAATTTGATAAGGAACAGCTTCTCTTTTTCCGTTCACATTTCATTTGTGATTCATCAAATTAGCAGCAATGCAAACCATGTAAGAAATGCATGCAAACAAAGTTCACTCATCATAGTCATCATCGTATAAATTATTGTAGATTGTGCTATGACTATGCATTTTAAATTTTCTTCGTGAAGATATTTAAATAGCCTAACTCCTCCATGACAGTAGACAGTTTATTACGAAGCCGAAGGCGAAGTCAGGTAAATACCAACGGGAGCGCCCTATGCTGCACATGTTAAAGCTAAAATCACCTGAAAACGCAAGATGAAATTTGTGTTAGTAAACTCTGTTTGGAACGGGGTAAAAGTTGTGTGCGCAGTTTTCAGACAGGTTTTAGAATAACCCCAACCGTGACCAAAATGGTTTAATTTTGTAATTAAATGTTTCAATTTGAAATGTTAGGGTGATTTTTTGGTCATCTGATCAGTTTACTGGAATAACTTGTAAT
>Ga0210040_10011458_pt1 | contig 10037 bp, 9 predicted proteins | sample CryGeyCG12114_NA_FD_185462 | JGI IMG/M metagenome (GOLD analysis project Ga0210040, IMG submission 185462) | Groundwater microbial communities from aquifer - Crystal Geyser CG19_WC_8/21/14_NA (SPAdes) (version 2) | ecosystem: Environmental > Aquatic > Deep subsurface > Groundwater | place: USA...
AGGGGCGCGGCGGCGACCATTCCGTGCTGGGTGCCGAGGTGGCGGAGCGGCTGTGCCCGCGGCTGGGGCTGGACGAGCAGGAGACGGAGCTGGTCAGCTGGCTGGTGCGCTTCCACCTGCTGATGAGCGCGACCGCCTTCAAGCGTGATCTGGCGGACGCCAAGACGATCCAGGATTTCGTCGCATTGGTGCAGAACCTGGAGCGGTTGCGCCAGCTGACGGTGCTGACGATCGTCGACATCCGCGCCGTCGGCCCCGGCATCTGGAACAGCTGGAAACGGCAGCTGATCGGCGAGCTGTACGAACTGGCCGAGGAGCGAATGCTGGGCCAGAGCCGGCACAGCAGCGAGCACCGGGTGGAGGCGCGCAAGGCCAAGGTGGCAGAGCTGCTGGGCGATGCGGCCGGCGTGATCGAGCTGCTCGATGACCGGTTCGACGATGCCTATTGGATCGCGGAGCCGGAGGACATCATCGCCCTCAACCTGCCGCATTATGCCTCCGCCCGGCGGCAGGGGCACAAGCTGTCGATCCACGCCCGCTACTACCCGGCGCGCGGGGCGACGCTGGTGACGGTGATCGCGGATGACCATCCCGGCCTGTTCTACCGCATCGCCGGCGCGATCCACCTTGCGGGCGGCAACATCATCGATGCCCGCATCCACACGACGAGGATGGGCAAGGCGGTCGACAATTTCCTGGTGCAGGATCCTCTTGGCCAGCCGTTCCGCGACGAGTACCAGATCGAACGGCTGGAGACCTCAATCCGCGATTGCCTGCTCAACAAGATCGAGCTGGTGCCGCAGCTCGCCCGTCGCCCGCTCGCGCGGCCCCGCGCCGACAGCTTCGAGGTGCGCCCGCAGGTGTTCTACGACCACCAGGCGTCCAACCGCTTCACCGTGATCGAGGTGACCGCGCGCGACCGGCCGGCGCTGCTCAACCGGCTGGCGCGGGTGCTGTTCGAGGAGCGGCTGATGGTCAATTCCGCGCACGTCACCCATTATGGCGAGCGGGCGGTGGACACGTTCTACGTCACGGACCTGCTGGGCGGTAAGGTCACCAGCGGGGAGCGGCTGGCGCGGCTGGAGAAGGCGTTGCTGGCCGCCGCGGACGAGGCAGAGCTAACGCCAGCCTGATATCCGCGGAGGCAGGCTGAGCTGCTAGAGCTTGTTGCTTATCGCCTTGCCGGCCTTCCACCCGAGAACCAGGAAGATGGCGGTTCCTATCAGCGCGATCACGAAGATGATCATCGCGATGTTCGCCAGCGTGCCGGCGATTCCGCCGAACCCGAGGATTGCCGCGATCAGGGCGACGATCGCGAACGTGATTGCCCAGCCGTACATTTTTAATCTCCGGGGAGTGCCTGTTTGCAGGATCAATGAGTGGCGCGGCCGGCTGTTCCATGTGCCCGGGGGCTGCAACCCCGCGTTCCGGGCGTCGGCAGCCCCGGTGCGGCAGAGCAGCTAGGGCGTGCCCTCCTCCATATCCGACAGGAGGCGCCGTACCCGCTGCGCCTCGACGCAGAACTCGCCGCTCGAGCGGCAAGCCTGTTCGAGAGCCTCCACGTTCTGGCGTTGCTGCTCAAGAAAATAGGGGTCGTCGCGGATCGAGGGTGCGTAGATTGCGCGGAAGCCGCCGCTGCTCCGCGATGCCGGGCGCCCCTCCGGCCCGCCGCCACTGCCACTGCTGCCGAGGAGCAGCCCCGCCGGGAAGGCGATTGCCGCGCCGAGAAGGAGAGCGCAGCCGAGGGCGATCGCCTGTTGCCGGAGCATCGCGCGCCTCCTGCCGGCCCCGTTAGGTGCCGCGAACGCCGAACAGGGCGGTGCCGACGCGGACATGCGTGGCGCCGAGCAGGATGGCGGTCTCGAAATCGCCGCTCATGCCCATGGAGCGGCCGGGCAGGCCGTGGTCGCGGGCCAGCTTGTCGAGCAGGGCAAAGAAGGGCGCGGGCTCGATGTCCAGCGGGGGCACGCACATCAGACCGGCGATCAGGATGTCGGCCGCGCGCGCCTGCTCGAGCAGGGTGGGCAGCTCGCCGATCGGGCAGCCGCCCTTCTGCTCCTCCGCGCCGATATTCACCTGCACGAAGCACGGGATGCGGCGGCCGGCCTTGTCCATTGCCTTCGCCAGCGCGGAGACGAGGCTCGGCCGGTCGAGCGAGTGGATCGCGTCGAACATCGCCACCGCCTCCTCGGCTTTGTTCGACTGGAGCTGGCCGACGAGGTGAAGCTCGACTTGCGGGTGAAGCTCGCGAAGGGCAGGCCATTTGCCTTGGGCCTCCTGCACGCGGTTCTCGCCGAAGGTGCGCTGGCCGGCCTCGATCAGCGGTGCGATCGCCTCGGCGGGCTGGATCTTGCTGACGGCGACCAGCGTCACCTCGCCACGCTCGCGGCCGGCGATGCGGCAGGCATGGTCGATGCGATCCTCGACGGCTGCGAGCAGGGCGGCTGCACTCTTCATGCGGGCGGCCTATAGCGAGGCGATGCGCGCTGACCAGCCTCTGCCAGCCCTGTGGCTGTTGTCCGACGAGCGGAACGATGCGCGGCTGGAGCAAGCGCTGCCTCGGTTGCCGCGCGGATCGGGCTTCATCTTCCGGCACTATCATCTCGCGCCCGAGGAGCGCTTCGCCCGGTATCGCGCGCTGCGGCGGATCGCGAAGGCGCGGGGCCACGTGGTCATCCTCGCCGACAGTGCGTTGACCGCGCGGGAATGGCGGGCGGACGGGTATTATGGCGCACCCCGCAGCCTCACACCGCGGCGGCGGGGCCTGCTGACGGTGGCGACGGTGCACGACCTGCGCGAAATTGCCCTCGCCCATGAAAATGGCGCCGACGCGGTGCTGCTCTCGCCCGTCTTCCCCACGCGTAGCCATCCCGGCGAAGCGGTGCTGGGGCCGCTGCGCTTTCGCCTGCTCGCGCGGCGAGCGGCGCTGCCGGTGATCGCGCTGGGCGGCATGGATGCGCGGGCGGCACGGCGGCTCGGCTGGCGGAGATGGGCCGCGATCGATGGGCTTTCGACAGGTATGGCGAGGCCGATTTCTTGACGGGGAGTCCGCCATCCGCGATGATGCGGACGAAAGGGGAACGATGATGGCGTCTCGGGCGATGACCCGGCAGAATCCGGCAGACTGGCGCGCCGCCTTCCGCCGTTCGCTCGCGCGTGCGGGTCAGCTGGCAGGCGCGAGCCTGCTATTCGCCGCCATGCTGTTCCTGGCGCTGGCGCTCGTCTCGTACCATCAAACGGACCCCTCCTTCTCGACTGCGGCCGCCGGAGGACAGGCGGCCAACTGGATGGGCGTGCCCGGCGCCTATGCCGCCGATGGCGCGCTGGTCGCGTTCGGCGTCGTTGCCGCGCTGCTGCTGCCGCTGCTCTACGCCTTCGCCCGCAAGCTGTGGCGCGACGCGGAAGAGGAGGAGACGCCCCACGGCCGACGCTGGTGGCGCCCCGTTGCGCTGCTGCTGCTGGCGATGGTGCTGCTGTCCACCGTGCTGGCGCTGAGCTTCGAGAACGTCAGCGGCCTGCCGGCCTCGGTCGGCGGGCTTGCCGGGCTGCTCGGCGCATCCGGCGTTCAGGCGCTGGCCGCGCTGCTCCCGGCGCAGGCGCAGGGGTGGAGCGTGCTGGGCGCGGCGGTGCTGTGCCTCGTCGGCGGCGTGCTGCTGGCGGGCAAGGTGTTCGCGTTCGACTGGGCGCTGCTGCTGACGCTGCCGGACGCGCTGCGTCGCGCGCCTGCCGACCAGGACAACGACGAAGAGGAGGTGCTGCCCCGGCGCGAGAGGAAGCCTGAGAGGAAGCGCGAGCCGCGCGTTCCGCTGACGCTCGACACAGGCGACGAGAACCAGCCGCGCAAGACGCCCGAGATCAGCGATCCGCGCCAGCCGCCCCGGCCGGCCGCGCCGATCAAGGCCACGCAGAAAGACCTGTTCGACAGCCTCGACCTGCCGAGCCTCGACCTGCTGGAGGATCCGCCGGTGGATCGCGGGCCGAAGCTCGACAAGGGCGCGCTGGAGAGCAATGCCCGGCTGCTGGAAAGCGTGCTCGACGACTTCAACGTCAAGGGCGAGATCACCGCCGTGCGCGCCGGCCCGGTGGTGACGATGTACGAGCTGGAGCCTGCCCCCGGCACCAAGGCCGCGCGCGTCATCGGCCTGGCGGAGGACATCGCGCGGAACATGAGCGCGATCAGCGCGCGCGTCTCCTCCATCCCGGGCCGCACGGTGATGGGCATCGAGCTGCCCAATGCGGACCGGCAGGTGATCGCCTTCAAGGAACTGGCCGCCAGCGCCGCCTTTGCGGAGGCGAAGGGCAACCTGCCGATGATCCTGGGCAAGGACATCGCCGGCGAGCCTGTGGTGGCAGACCTTGCCGCCATGCCGCATCTGCTGGTCGCGGGCACCACCGGCTCGGGCAAGTCGGTGGGGCTCAACACGATCCTCCTGTCGCTGCTCTATCGCTTCACCCCGGCCGAGATGCGGCTGATCCTGATCGATCCCAAGGTGCTGGAGCTGAAGGTCTATGACGACATCCCCCACCTGCTCTCCCCCGTGGTGGTGGAGCCGGCGAAGTCCGTCCGCGCGCTCAAATGGGCGGTGGAGGAGATGGAGCGGCGCTATCGCATGATGGCAAGCGTGTCGGTGCGCAACATCAACGGCTTCAACGAGAAGGTGAAGGCGGCCGCCGCCAAGGGTAAGCCGCTCGGCCGCCGGGTGCAGACCGGCTTCGATCCCGAAACGGGCGAGGAATTGTACGAGGAGGAGCAGCTCGATTATGAGGCGCTGCCGATGATCGTGCTGATCGTGGACGAGCTGGCGGACCTGATGGTGACGATCGGCAAGGAGATCGAGGTGCTGATCCAGCGCCTCTCCCAGAAGAGCCGCGCGGCCGGCATCCACCTGATCATGGCGACCCAGCGGCCGAGCGTCGACGTCATCACCGGCGTCATCAAGGCGAACCTGCCGACGCGCATCAGCTTCAACGTGACGAGCCGGATCGACAGCCGCACCATCCTGGGCGAGCAGGGCGCGGAGCAGCTGCTGGGCAAGGGCGACATGCTGTTCAAGCCGAGCAGCGGCGCGCTGAAGCGCGTGCACGGCCCCTTCGTCTCGGACGAGGAGGTGGAGCGCGTGGCCGAGCATTGGCGGCGGCAGGGCGCGCCGGCCTACGTCGATTCCGTCACCGAGGAGCCGGAGGATAGTGGCTTCTCCTTCGAGGACGAGCTCACCGCTTCCGACAACCCGGAGGAGCGCAAGTACCGGCAGGCCTGCCAGATCGTGTTCGAGGGGCAGAAGGCCAGCGGATCGTGGCTCCAGCGGCAGATGGGCGTGGGCTACAACACCGCCGCCAAGTGGATCGAGCGGATGGAGGAAGACGGCCTCGTCGGCCCGGCCAACCATGTCGGTCGGCGCGAGATCTTCCGCGACCGGGACGGCAACCCGCTCTGATCGCTCGCCTGCCGCGCCGCCGGGCCGGACCCTTGTCGACGCGTTCGCGTTCGGAGGTGTGAACGGTCACAGGGGGCAGGCCGCCACATGTTCGGATTCGATTCCTATCACGTACTGCTCGCGGCCACGGGCGCGGCGATCATCGCCTCCTACTGGCTGCCGCGCTTCATTTCCGGGCGGGAGCCGGCGGCGTCGGCGCTGCTGGTGCTGCTGGGGCTGGCGGCCTTTTCCTGGCTGCCGCACATGCCTGCCGCCATCGATCCGACGGAAAGCCCGCGCGTGTGGGAGGCCACCGCCGAGCTTTGCGTGATCATCGGCCTGTTCGGAACCGGTCTGCGGCTCGACCGGGTGCTCGACAGGGACAAGTGGAAGCCGACCATCCGCCTGCTCCTGATTGCCATGCCGATCACCATCGCGGCGCTGGCGGTGTTCGGCACGATCGTGGCGGGCATGACACTGGCGGGCGGCCTGCTGCTCGGCGCGATTCTCTCGCCCACCGATCCGGTGCTGGCGGGCGATGTGCAGGTGGGGCCGCCGCTCGAGGGGGGCGAGCATCCGGTGCGCTTCGCCCTGACGACCGAGGCCGGGCTGAACGACGGGCTGGCCTTCCCCTTCGTGTATCTGGGCATGCTTGTCGCCATCTCAGGTGCGGTGACGGGGGAACTGCTGTTCGAGTGGCTGTGGCGCGACCTTGCCTATCGCATCCTCGCGGGGGCAGCGGGCGGCTTCGCGGCGGGGTGGCTGCTCGGCAAGCTGCTGTTCCATTGGCCGATCAAGAATTCGCTGTCCAAGACCCAGGCCGGCGTTGTCGCCTTTGCCGGCGTGATCTTCGCTTATGGCACGACCGAGCTTCTCGAAGGCTATGGCTTCATTGCCGCATTCGTCGCCGGAATGGTGCTGCGGCGGGAGGAATCGGAGGACCACTTTCACGAGCGGCTGCACGATTTCTCCGAATCGCTGGAGCACACGCTGACCGCGATCCTGCTGGTCGCGCTGGGCGCGGCGTTGCCGTCAATGTGGCCCTATCTCGACTGGAGCCATGCGTTGATTGCCGTGGTGCTGGTCTTCGTCATCCGCCCGGCGATCGCCTGGGTGTCGCTGGCAAACACCTGCCTGCGCACGCGCGAGCGGCTGGTGGTCGCGTTCTACGGCGTGCGCGGCATCGGCTCCATCTACTACCTCGCCTATGCCGGGGAACATGTGGAGCTGGTGGACGAAGGCGCGCTGTGGGCCACGGTCGCGCTGACGATCGTGCTGTCGACCGTGGTGCATGGCCTGACCGCCGGGCTCGCGGTGGAGCGCGCGGGTGCGGCCGAGCCGACGTCCACCCTTGCGGAGCGCAGCGAAGCGGGCGACACCTCCGTGGAAGGCGAGGCTGAAGACGATCTCGCCCGGGGAGGAAAGCCGGCATGATCGAGATCAAGGGCGTTCGCGCCATCGGTGCTCTGGCCGCGGCCGCCATCGCCGCCGCAGCGGTGCCCGCGCAGGCGGAGTGGGTGGCGAGCTGGACCGCCTCGCCCCACGCGCCGCTCGGGACCGAGGGGCCGTTCGCCGCTGCCTCGTACGAGAACGTGACGTTGAGCCAGATCCTGCGCGTGAGCGAGGGCGGCGAGACGGTGCGCGTGCGCTTCACCAACCGCTACGGCCCTGGCCCGCTGGCGATCGGCGCGGCGCGGATCGTGCAGATCGACGATGCGGGCGTGGAGATCGACGGCACCAGCCGGATGCTGACCTTCGGCGGTGAGGCGAGCGCAATGATCCCGCGGGGCGCGCCCTTTGTCAGCGATGACGTCGCGCTCTCGCTGCCGGACCTGTCGCGCCTGAAGGTGGAGTTCTACCTGCCCGAGGCGACCGGCCCCTGCACCTGCCACCTGACGGGGCTGGACGAACTCGCCGTCTCGGCGCCCGGCAACTATGTCGGCCAGGCGTGGCAGCCCGCCTCCACCGCACAGCACCGCGCCTTCCTGCACACGGTCGAGGTGGACTCGGCCGATGCGCTGGGCACGATCGTTGCTTTCGGAGACTCGATCACCGACGGGGTCGGCTCCACCCCCGGCGCCAATCGCCGCTGGCCGGACGTGCTCGCCAATCGGCTGCAGGAAGCGGGGCAGGAATGGGCCATCGCCAATGCGGGCATCAGCGGCAATCGCGTGCTGAGCCCCGGCATGGGCGAGGCGGCGCTCGCCCGGTTCGATGAGGATGTGCTGAGCCTGCCCAACGTCCGCTACCTGATCGTGTTCGAGGGAGTGAACGATATCGGTCAGCGCTTCGGCCCGCGCTCCGGCGGCCCGCAGCTGCCCGGGCTCGACCAGCCGCCAATCACGCCCGAGCAGATGATCACCGGCTTCGAGCAGCTCGTCGCGCGGGCGCATGCGAGGGGGATCAAGGTGATCGCCTCCCCGATCGGCCCCTACAAGGGCGCATCCTATTGGTCCGAGGAGGGCGAGGCGGCACGGCAGGTGGTCAACCAGTGGATCCTCTCCAGCGACGCGCTCGACGGCGTGGTGCGGTTCGAAACCGCCTTTGCCGACCCGGCCGATCCGCAGACCATGCGCGAGGGCTATCACATGGGCGACCATCTGCACGGCACCGACGCCGGGCTGAAGGCGGTGGGCGAATCGATCGACCTGTCGCTGTTCGCTGCGGGCGATTGAGGCCGGGCACCTGATTGCGCGGCGCCGGTTTCATTTGTAACGGCACCGCAAGAAGGAGAAATTGCCATGCGCATCGGCTGCCCCCGCGAGATCAAGAACCGCGAATATCGCGTCGGCCTGACGCCGGAGAGCGCGAAGGAGCTGGTCGGGCACGGGCACGAGGTCTGGATCGAGAGCGGCGCCGGCCTTGGCATCGGCGCGGACGATGCGGAATATCGCGCGGCAGGGGCGCGGATCGTGGATGGGGCGCAGGCCATCTTCGCCGAGTGCGAGATGGTGGTGAAGGTGAAGGAGCCGCAGGCGGAGGAGCGCGCGATGCTGCGCGAGGGCCAGCTGCTCTACACCTATCTCCACCTCGCCCCCGACCCCGAGCAGACCGTCGATCTGGTGAAATCAGGCGCCACCTGCATCGCCTACGAGACCGTTGCCGGCCCCGGCGGCGCGCTGCCGCTGCTCAAGCCGATGAGCCAGGTGGCGGGGCGGATGAGCATCCAGGCCGGTGCCACCGCGCTGCAGAAGGAGCATGGCGGGCGCGGCGTGCTGCTGGGCGGCGTGCCGGGCGTGATGCCGGGCAAGGTCATCGTGATCGGCGGCGGCGTGGTCGGCTTCAACGCCGCCCAGATGGCTGCCGGCCTCGGCGCGGACGTGACCATCCTCGACCGCAGCCCCGAGGTGCTGGAGCGCGTCGGCACCCATTTCGAGGCGCGCGCGAAGACGCGCTTCTCCAACCAGGCGAACGTCGAGGAGTCGGTGTGCGAGGCGGACCTGGTGATCGGCGCGGTGCTGATCCCCGGCGCGGCGGCGCCGAAACTGGTCACGCGCGAGATGCTCAAGGGCATGAAGCCGGGTGCGGTGCTGGTGGACGTGGCGATCGACCAGGGCGGCTGCTTCGAAACCAGCCACGCGACCACGCATGATGACCCCACCTATGTGGTCGATGGGGTGGTGCATTATTGCGTCGCCAACATGCCGGGCGCGGTGGCGCGCACCAGCACCTATGCGCTCAACAACGTGACCCTGCTCCATGCGCTGCGGATCGCCGACCTCGGCTGGCGCGAGGCGATGCGCAGCGACCCGTACCTCGCGGCCGGGCTGAACGTGCATGCGGGGCGTGTGACCTACCCGGCCGTGGCAGAGGAGCTCGGCTACGACCTGCTGACAGTGGAGGAAGCGCTGGGCTAATCTCCGGAGAGGAACGGCGCCGCCACCTCCGCTCGCACGCGGGCGATGCGGCCGGTGACCTTGTCGATCATCGCCCAGGTGGTCTTGGCGCGGACCAGCTCCTTGCCGCGCGCGTCGCAGAAGGTGACATGGCGGTCGAACCGCGCGCCTGACGGGCCCTCGCGGATCTCGGTCACCGCCTCGACCTCCTCGCCCTCCCCGACGTTGCCGCGGTAGTCGATCTCGTGCCGCGTCACGACCCAGACATAGGCATCGACATGCTCAGGGCGCGCATCGGCCATCCAGTGCGCGGTGGCGATAGCCTCCATCCACCGCACCCACACGGTGTTGTTGACATGCCCATTCTCGTCGATGTCCTCCGCCCTCGCGGTGAAGCGCATGGTGAAGCGGTGGCTCACGACCTCGGCCTCACCCCTCCACGCCCATCTGCCACAGGATGAAGGCGAACTCCTCCGCCGTCTCCTTCAGGCTCTCGAAGCGGCCGGACTTGCCGCCGTGGCCTGCGCCCATGTTGGTCTTGAGCAGCAGCTCGTTGCCGTCCGTCTTCAGCTCGCGCAGGCGGGCGACCCACTTGGCGGGCTCCCAATAGGTGACACGCGGGTCGTTGAGGCCGGCGGTGACGAGCATCGGCGGGTAGGGCTGCGAACGGACGTTGTCGTAGGGGGAATAAGAGCGGATCAGCTCGAAGGCCTCCCGATCCTCGATCGGATTGCCCCATTCGGGCCACTCGCCGGGTGTCAGCGGCAGCGAGGCGTCGAGCATCGTT
>Ga0210040_10011459_pt1 | contig 10036 bp, 6 predicted proteins | sample CryGeyCG12114_NA_FD_185462 | JGI IMG/M metagenome (GOLD analysis project Ga0210040, IMG submission 185462) | Groundwater microbial communities from aquifer - Crystal Geyser CG19_WC_8/21/14_NA (SPAdes) (version 2) | ecosystem: Environmental > Aquatic > Deep subsurface > Groundwater | place: USA...
TACAAATCGGAGATTGGCTAAGCAAGTACGGGGAGGCTATTTATGCTACGCGTCCATGGTTTATTTATGGCGAAGGCCCCACCCAGTTAGAGAAAGCAGGCCATTTCTTACCCCAAGTTAAGTACACCGCCCAGGATATCAGGTATACTACTAAAGGCGACACTATTTACGCGATTGTTTTAGGTTGGCCGGGCGAAAACAAGCAACTTTTATTAAGATCGTTTGCTAAAGATAAGCTTAAAGAAAATCTAAATATCTCCAATATTACTGTCTTAGGCACGTCTGAGTCGGTGAAATACAGCTTGCATGATAATGGCTTACAAATAATAACACCTGCCAAAAAAGTTAATGATATGGCTACAGTTTTTAAAATTACAGCTACTAGTAAATTACAAAAGTAATTTAAGACATCTTTCTGAAATAATTTGTAAACTATTTTAATGATATGAGATACACCAAAATTATTAAAAAAGTAAGATAGAAATAAAAAAGGATGAAAGCGGCTTACTATATAGCGTATTTATTAAGCGAGCCTAGGAAGATTAGTTGTGTGAAGGCCAGCGAATTATTAGCAGTATTCTATGATGAAATTAACCGCTTTTTATTGAATAATTAGTTTAGCGGTAAGGACCTGTTTGAAGCTGTTAAGCAAGGAGTATGCCTGAAGAGAGGTGTTGTTTCGGTGGACGACTCCGTGCTGGACAAACCCTTCACTAATTCTGCTACCACCTAATTGATGGGCTATTTCTACTCGGGCCGGCAGCATAAAACAGGAAAAGGTTATGATTACTTTGATGAGATGGTGAAAGTATGCGGACAATGGTGACTACGTGCGCGATGGGTCAGTTCCGATAGTTGGTATAATTCTATCGAGCACCAGAAGTTTCTGAGTAACCAGGAAGTAGGTTTTCTCTTAGAATTGGAAGCAAACCGCATCGTCTCTCCCCCTGCTGGCTGCTATGAGCAGGTAGCAGGGGGAGAACACTTGTCAGAGTAAGGGCTTTTGACTCACTTGAAGGTCTTTGATTTTGGAAAAGTGTTTCGGACAGTGAACTCAGACAGCCACGCCAGACACGATACTATACTATGTATATGCCTGAACAGCAACAGTGTGACCATATAAGCAGAGAACAGTTCCAAGAGGTGAAAGCCCAGCACTGGCACGTAGAAGCATGTTTCCGTACCATTAAACAAGAATGTCATGCTCAGCATTACTTCGTGCGCAGCACGCAAGCAACTCAGAATTATAGCTTTTGTGAGTTGCGTGCTTTTCAAAGACTTACTTGGATGGCACAGGAGAAAATACTGAATATATTTATGCACTTCAGCGTAAGCTTTTCCTGCAAGTGTAACGTGAGTTCATCAATAACTTTGTGTAACTCCTGGAATAAAGTATTTTGCAAGGTATGATCAATACAGGAAGTTGATCTATATATTTATTCCGTTTTATTGTTCTTCAAAAGAAAATGAAACGTTCCTAGCTAAGAATCACAAAGAAATTTATACGTGCGGTTGATCGGAATTATTAATTATAAATGTAATATTATTTAGTCTGCTTACTCATATTTTAAAATCAACTTAATGTAATTAAAATTAATATAATTACATTTAAAATATTTATAAGAAACATAAATTTTTCTTTATCGGATATTTATCCGATTGTTCGTCTTTCTAGTTGTATATACCTTTGTAAATAAATATAAGGATTTAATTGAATTTAAGAATATTAGGAAGTGGTATTTTGTTTTATACTTTACTAAGATAGCACAGCATGCAGACTAATTTATTATTGCAAGAATCCTTATAGTATATAATTTAAAATTTTCAAATTTATTATGAAGTATTTTAGAATAGCTGCTTCTATAGTTATCTTGTTTTATTGTTTAATTTGTGGGGAGATAGAGTTAAAACATTTTGTTTCATGCATTCTATTTCTATCTGTTATTTTAATAGATTTTTTGTTTGAAGATAAAAAGAAAAGAAGAAGTGTGTAATAGCTTTTGACTTTTTCAAATTAAGGTGTTTTTTCTGGCAGTGAATATTCCATAATATAAAAATAGTATTTAGTACTAGATACTAGCTTTCTAACATATTCCGACTCAAAAGGATGTAATTTACCGGCGTTCCTTCCTGCCTGTTTTTTATTCCACCTCGTGTAATTAATCTATAAATTCTTCATTAAACTTCTAAATATTAGATCTAACTGAAACAAGATCCGAGAATTATAAACTTCAGATATACCTGGTCGTGGCACATTGTTGCTTCTAAATCAGAATTAATGGATATAGGTTAGTTTTTGTCTTAATACCCATCAATCATAGCCAGGCACAATAACCGCTACTTGGGGTGCTATAAAGTCTTCAAGAAATCAATTCTCATAACCATAGTATCACTTTCAGTACTTAACACTTAATGTTTGGCTGTCAAAATCTTTCTACTTGCTTGACCTGTTTTGTGGAATTTTAAAGTCTAATATCAACTTATTTACCTAAATCTCTTTTACGCGTTTAGTAATTTATCCAGGTCAAACTTTGTCATTTGCAGAAACGCTTGTATCACCCGCGGGCCTTTTTCGGGGTCACTCATCAGTTTTCCTAAAATAACCGGAACTATTTGCCAAGACAAGCCATATTTATCTTTAAGCCAGCCACATTTATCTTCTCTTCTCCATCGATGAGTTTACCCCAGTAATAATCAATTTCTTACTGATTTTCACAATTTAGTACCAACGATATACCTTCATTAAAGCTGAACGAATCTGGCATAGAACTGTCCATGGCCATAAATACCTGCTGCCCCAATATAAATTGCGCGTGTTTTACTGTACCAGCTACTTCATTATCAGTTTCGTCGTAGTTTAGAATACCTACTACCGAAGAATTATTAAAAATGCTGGTATAAAAATAGATAGCTTGTTCGGCTTGGCCGGCTTGTTGATTAGTGAACATAAGAGTGGGCGTAATTTTCTGACCCACTTCTTCTGATTTTCCCAGCGCTAATTGCCAATTGATGTTATACTTATCCTGAAGCCAACCGTATTGGGCGCTCCATTCATATTTGTTTAAAGGCATTAATACTTGCCCACCTTCTAATAAGGCTTCCCAAGCATGCTCTATTTCATCTAGGGTTTCACAAACCACAAAAAAGGAAATAGATGAGTTAGGGACATACCTGGGGCCGCCGTTTAAACCCATAAACTTCTGACCGGCTAAATTAAAGGTTATCACCATAGAAGTTTCAACCGTAATTTTTGAATTCTTAAAAACAGAACAGTAAAGTTCGGCAGCTGCTTTGGCCTGACCATTAAACCAAAGGCAAGGGTATATTTCGTTCTTCATAGTTGATACTAATTATTTTTGAAGGTTAATGCCAGCCGGCTAAAGCTTTATTAAGTTGTGGCAGAAAGCTTTTACCTATTTGTAGTTACAAAATTTGTTTTTCTTTAAAACTGAATAATTATTCTACGGGCGTAATACCTTTATTTACCAAGGCCCACCTGGCAGGTGCCGCTAATAAAAATAGAAAACTAGCTGGCCGTTTCAATTCCTTTTCACAGGCAGGACAAGTAGGACAGTTGCTGCTTTAGGCATACGGATGTCCGGTTTCTCAAGTCCGGAACGTATTGGTTTGAACTGGAATTCTTTATTTTTGGTCACAGTTAAACATCCAATGTACTCCAAATTTATCCTGACAACTGCCATAATAGTCGCCCCAAAACATATCCTGTAATTCCTGTTCTACTTTGCCGTCGGCCGAAAGAGCTTTAAATAATTGTTCGGTTTCTTTCCGGGAATCTGGGTGTAAGGTAATATAAACATTGTTGCCCTTGGTTAATCGAAAGCCCATTGACTCGGGCGCATCCGTTCCCATAATTACGTGGCCACCCAGAATGGGCAAGGCTACGTTCATTACTAAATTTTTATCGGCTTCCGCAATTGGAGGTATATTATCGGAAGCAGGAATATCCCCAAAGCGGGAAATACTCCCAATAAATTCAGTACCAAAAACAGATTTGTAAAAATTAAAAGCTTTTTCGGTTTGATTAGAAAAGTTTAGATACGTGCTTACTTTTGCCATAATAGTTGAATTGAAATAGGTTTTAATTAATTGATGTGGTATACTTTTTTAGGTTGAGTCTGGAGACTTATTTAAAAGGCAGAGATATTTATTTACCTGCTGCTTCCACATAGTTCTTAAAATTATCCAGAATTGCTTGCCAACCGGTTTGCTGCATGTCAATAGAGTGGGTGTTTTCGGCATCAAAGACTTCGGTTACAGTTGTTTCGTTGTCTTTACCAGAGAATAAAATTTGCACTTTTCTGCCGTCCTCCAGAACATAGCCTATCTTTTGGTGTTCCTGAATGGTGCTGTAGGTACCCGTAAAATCAAATCCCCAGCTACCATCCTTTGCTTCCATCCGGGAGAGAAATTTGCCGTCCACCCGTAAATCATTTTCTGCCCGGGGCGTATGCCAATCATTAGAGGCTGCATTCCATTGTATAATGTGCTGGGGTTCAATCCAGAATTGCCATACTTTTTCTACCGGAGCCTGAATGGTGGTTGCTACTGTAATGCGGGTGATCGCTGTTGTTTCCATGGTAATTACTTAATAGATTAATTAGTGAATAGCATTTAACTAGGACAAAAGTAGTTGAATTGTACCCGACGGAAAAGGGGCAAATATGCCAAAATAAGGGGGCTTTGCGGCAAAATGAAATATAGGTGGAATGTAAAATAAAATAGTACACTTAGAATAAAGGTATTAGGAAATTGCTTAGCTCAACGCTATAAATGCCTTTTAGTAAATTAATTTATTCATAGGCCAATACCTGATTGTTACAAATATCAAGTAAATAGTAGAGTAGGGTGTAAGACCGATGGCGCACTAATCTAACTACTCCAAATTAATCTTACATAAAAAGCGGAACTCATTGTGAGGCTATGCAGGCAACTACAGTTGCCATATAATTGCCTTTATTTATAAAAACTAAATTACCAACCGGAGGTAAGATATTAAGAAGAGCGAGGTTTTAATATTTGGGTAGAAAAAGATTATGTCTACCTGCATAACTTATCAGAATATAATGTAAGGACCTATCCAAATTTCAAAGTTATTTGCTGAGTATGAAAGGTGAATCTGAATTGAATAAATAATAATTTATTTATTAAAGTTCTGTAACCCGAGTATCTGCTAAGTCGTTGAAAAATATACAACCGACTTAAAGAAGATTGGAAAATTTAAAGCAGTAAAATTGCCGACAACTGAGCTTCTTTTGTGATCTGGTTAAAAGGTCCACCAGTAAAATCTAGTTTGTCCATCGCAAACTTCTGTTTTGAACCCAATTTGAAGGGTAAGTTTGTTGTAACAAAAGAAAGCCTTCCACATACTATTTGTGGGAGGCTTTCTGATTTTAACGCATCTGCAATAGCTTTTCTGCTAGATAATAGAACGTAATTAGATATAGATTTTAAGCTTGCTAAAATTTACCACCTCTGACTCTGCTTAAACAGGAGGGGAGCTTTTAAGCTATTTGAATTAAACTGAATGTAGGTCTTAATTTGTCTTATTACTTACAATATCAATTATATCAATCTTATAATTGTAACATGTAATAAATTGGTACATTAGCTATATTCCAGTACGTCGCAATAAATGAATTTATAATTAAAGCCTTCGATCATTTTGTCTTTTTTTTGAAACGTTCTTTTTACTTTAGTTTAATTAACTTAATTATTCTTGCCTAGTCCCAGTACAGATTTTTCGAACATTACCTGGTAGGTTATCCAGTTCTTTTGTTTGTCTTAGGAGTAACATGACACTCCTGTAATTCTTTCCAGAGTATAATTTTACTGCCTTTGACCAGGATCCGAAACAGGTTTTCCTTTTGCCAATGTAACAAACCACAAAAAATGATTTATTTTAGAGTAGTTTTCTTAAAAATGGTAATGGCTTACTTACTTGTTTCAACCATTCCTGGGTAATCAGTTCATGACCGGCAACCGTGGGATGGATGCCATCCCATACCCAATAAGTAGCCGGGGCCCGCGTAGCTGCCTGGTCAAAAACTTTTTGCAACGGAACAAACACCGTTTGGTATTCTTTTGCCAGACGCTGTACTACTTCCTGTTTTTTTTCAATTTCATTTTTCCAGGCGCTCCAGTTTTCTTTTACGCGGCCCACAGGAGAAATAAAAGGCTCAACCAGAATTATTAAAGAATTAGGTAATTGAACTTTGGTATCGTTTAACAAGGTTCGGTAGTTCTCCTCGAAGTTTTGGCTGCCGGCCGCATCTTTTTGTTTTAGCGCTTGGTCGGTATCATTTATGCCAACAAGAATACTCAGCACATTCGGCTTTAGAGCCAAGGTATCCTGTTGCCAGCGCGATTTTAAATCTAAAATGGTATTCCCGCTAATGCCGCGGTTATAAAAAGTTAGTTCTTTTTCTGGAAATCTGGCTCCGGCCCGGCTCGCAATACTAAAAGCGTAGCCGTGGCCCATAATATGGTTTGGATCATTATTCCTGCCCCGGTTTCCATCCGTTATGGAATCACCCTGAAACAAGAAAATTAACTGCTTCTGTTCTTTTTTGCTAATTAATTGGGTTGCCCGGTGCTTTAAGGCCCAAGACGGGGCTATTGCGGTGGCTAAACCGGCTAGGGTTGTTTTTACCAGAAATTTCCGGCGGGAGTTGTTTATAAGAGACATGGGTTAAAGCTTTGGTGCGCAATCAAAATAGGTAGTAAATAAGTAATTTAGCTATTTATTTTTTTTTGATATAAATGAAGTCGGAAGGAAGCCAAGTACTTAGATTAGTTTTTAAAACCAGCGGCGGCTGGTACCTGCATCATTTTATCGGCCCAGGGAATAAAATATTTTACATTCGGCGCATCGGTATGGCCACCATCGTGCTGCCGCCAGGCCAGATGGCCATTTAATAAGTCTATGTTTACCCCAGGCATTTTGGCGGTTTTATAATTATTGCCAACTCCCAAATCCTTTGCTCCTAAGAGTTTAAATACCGATCCCGCGGCTACAGTCGCCATATAGCTGCCTTGCTGGTCCAGCCATTTGGCATCGCCTTTTTCCGGTATGCCGTAACTGATAAAAGTAGGGCGGGGCGCGCACAAAGCAATTAACTGGTGCGCATCTACCGGAAGATCATTAGCATTTTTACTACCGAACGAGGCCTCCGAAGCCCCGTACTTCAAGAAATTACCGGCCATCCAATGGTATTCGCCGCTACTGGTTATACTTTCTACGGCTTCCCCAAAGTTTCGCCGGTGCAACTTAGCGCCTCCTTCGCCAGACGAACCAATTAAACCTACGGCAAATCGCTGGTCGAAAGCCATGGCTACCAGGGCAGCCTTACCATACCGCGAAACGCCTTCAATGCCTACCTGTTTGGCATTTACGGCCGGGTCGGTTTCTAAATAATCCAAACCACGCGATGCGCCCCAAGCCCAGGCACGCAAAGCGCCCCAATCGTCAGGTTTGCGGGCTTGCCCTTTATTTACCAAACCAATAATCCCTTTGGTAAGCCCGGCGCCATTATCCGCCTGAATGCTGCCAGGCTCCAGTAAAACATAGCCCCAACCAGCAGTTAGGAGTTGTTGTGGGGTAGGAGGGGCGTCGGCCGGAGGTGGACCCATGGCGATAGTGGTCGGCGGTACAATTGGATTATAGGCCGGGTATTGCTCAAAAACAGTTTTTAGGGAAGGGTCGGTTTTTACCAACAACTCTTTTAATGCGGCATTTATTTTTTCCAGGCTTTCTTTGGGTGGCTGGGCCGGAGCGGGCAAAGCACTGCGGCTAAATAGCATTAACACCGGCACCGGACCTTTGGCATTGGCCGGAGTTACCACTGTCATGGAAATATTTACATCCAGTAACGGATATTCCGAATTATCTACCACTCCTATTAATTGTTTGGCATTTACCGGAATCCAACCTACATATTCCCGCTCCGAAATAAGCGCTTTCCAAGTAACTTTGGGTACATTTTTCGGCACCCGGCCAAATACCTCCCGCTCAAAATCTTCTACTATTTCGGGCCGGCGTTTATTCCACCACTGTTCCGGCGTAGTTACCTTTTTGCCATTTTTCAGGGTCAGTAATTCCGGTAGGTTCGGGTACGGGTTAGCTTTTGCTTCGTCGTAGTTGGCGTGGTTAGGCGCTTTTTCATCGCCACTAGGGCCCGGCCGTAGAACCTTGATACCGAGTTGTTTTAGCATTTGCTGATGATCTTGTTCGGCGGTATAATTAACCAAAGGTGGATATTTGGCGGTTGTTCCAGTAGAAGCCTGCTGCGCCGGCGCTGAAGAAACCGCAAAGGCAAACAGGAGGTAAAATGCTTTTTCATGGTGGTGGTTTTATTTTAAGTATGATCACTTAATTATCAGTCCGGAAAGGGGAAGCCGGTAAACCTTCTTTGTTGTATAAATTAGCCCCATCCGGGTTATCGGCCCAGGCATAACGCACATATTTTGGTTCCGGCACTTCTTCGCTCCATACTACTATTTTATTGCCTTCAATTTTAGCTTTAGCCCAAACAAAATTCTTATCGGCTCCGGCAATGGCAAACCACCTTAGTTCTTCGCCATCATTAGCAATTAAACCACTTCCAACATGATTAAAGCTGAGCATAATTTTATTTGTATCAATTTTCTGAGATTTATACAACGGACCAGATGACACCACTTTTTTATCGCCATAGATTAATTTTTGCGCCGCCAGCGCCAATCGCTCCCCGACATCTTTCTTATTATCTGGGTGAATATCGTTCCATTCGCCTAATTCGATGGCTATGGCCATAGCCGTGTTGGGCAACAATAAAGTTTGCAAGGCAGCTTCCCGCATCAGGGCCCAGTTGCTTTCGGCAGGAAGGTAATTTACTTCCATAAAATTAGGCAGTTGTACGTACAGGAACGGCAAATTATCTTGCTGCCATTTATTGCGCCAATCCGCAATTAAAGCTGGTAATAGTTTTTTGTATTCAGTTGGGTTGCCGGCATTACTTTCACCCTGATACCATAAAATTCCTTTTAGATTATAACCTACCGCCGGAGCAACCATGGCGTTATACAAGGCGGCAGGCTGGTTTTGCGCACTTAAACCTTCGCCAAAACTGTTGTTGAGTTTAAAAACATCTCCTACTTTATACTGCCAGGTACCCTTCAAGTCTACCATCTGATTGTTGGCTCCTAAATAATAAGGTTTATCCGGAATAAAGCCACCTTTGCCGCTGTTGTTGATTACCCTTACCACAAACAAGTTTTTGCCAGGCTTTAGAGTACCAGCCGGAATAGTGTACCGGCGCTGCGGGTACTGATAACCCATATTGCCTATTTGTTTTCCATTAATATATAAGACATCGGCATCTACAATCCGGCCCAGAAATACTTTAGCCGGTACGCTGGTCATGGCGGCCGGAATTTCTATTTCGCGGCGATACCACACCACCCCGTTCAAGTCTTTGATGCCTTGATCTTCCCAATACCCGGGAATATTTATGTCCCGCCAGCCTTTTGGCACGTAAGAAGTTTCAAACCATTTAACCGACTCGGTAAGTCCTTTATCCAGTTCCGGTTTTTGCTTTTGCGCATTGGCCGCGGCCAGCGCTCGGCGATTTATTGGATTTACGTAGCTGGTATCGCGGTTGCGGTTAATGGTAGCTGTAATATTTGGAAACGCCTTCAGGCCTTCTTCACTGGTCCAGGCTTCTATAGGGGTGCCGCCAACACTGGCATTAATTAAACCTATCGGAACTTTGTATTGATGGTGGAGTTTACGGGCGAAGAAATAAGCCACCGCCGAGAAATTATTTACGTCCTGCGGATTAGCCGATTTCCAGGATGATTGGGGTAAATCCTGGGTGGGTCCTTCCAGGTTAATAGCGGTCGGAATCCAGAAATGTCGTATTTGCGGATAATTGGCCGTAGCAATGTCGTGGGCATACGTAATATTATGCAAAGCCATTTGGTGCACCATGTTCGATTGTCCCGAACACAAATACACATCTCCTACTAAAATATCATT
>Ga0210040_10011460_pt1 | contig 10036 bp, 9 predicted proteins | sample CryGeyCG12114_NA_FD_185462 | JGI IMG/M metagenome (GOLD analysis project Ga0210040, IMG submission 185462) | Groundwater microbial communities from aquifer - Crystal Geyser CG19_WC_8/21/14_NA (SPAdes) (version 2) | ecosystem: Environmental > Aquatic > Deep subsurface > Groundwater | place: USA...
CATCCACCGGCACGCGTTCACCCGGCAAAACGCGCAGGATGTCGCCCACCCGCACGGAACCGATCGGGATATCGCGAGTACGGCCATCCGGCAAAAGAAGACTGGCAACGGTTGGCGCCAGGGTCAGAAGCCTTGCGGCGGCACCGCGCGCCACATCACGCATGCGATTGTCGAGCACCCGGCCGACAAGCAGAAAGAACAAAAGCGCGACGGAGCCGTCGAACCAGGCATGGTGACCACCGGTGGCTGTTTCATACAGCGACAGCGCGGTGGCGACGCTCACGCCGATGGCGATCGGCACATCCATGTTGGTTTGGCCATGGCGCAGCGCATTCCAGGCTGAGCGGAAGAAGGGTCGGCCGGAATAAATCACGGTTGGAATGGCGATCAGGGCCGAAAGCCAATGAAACAGGTCGCGCGTGGAGCCTTCCGCGCCGGACCAGACCGACACGGACAACAGCATCACGTTCATGGAGGCAAAGCCCGCGACGGCCATGCAGCGGATCAGATCGCTCGCTTCTCCCTTGTTTTCCGCGGCGACGCCAGGATCGAACGGGCGCGCGGAACGGCCGGCCTTGTGGAGCGCATCGAGCACGGCTTCCGGTGAGCCATGTGCGTCCAGCTCCACCGCGAGCCGCTTGGTGGTGAGATTGGCTCGGGCATGCGCCACGCCCGGCACCGCACCGGCGGTGCGCTCCACCTTGGAGAGACAGCCGGCGCAATGCATGTCGGCCACAAGCAGTTCCAAGCTGCGCGTGCCGTCCTTTTTCGTTCGAATGAAAGAGGGGTCGATCAAACGCGCGGGGGGAACGAGAAGGGTGGCGCTCATGAAGGGCTGCTCACTCGACCTTGATGGATTTGGTTTGGCGCCACATCAGCTCGCCCCGGTCACGCGCTTCGATTTCCACCAGCCAGCGACCGCGTTCCAGCGCTTGCTCGGACCGGTAAACGCCGCCTGCTGGCAAAAGCTTGAGCTCGCGATCGGTGGACGCATTGGCGGGCCGCCCTGCCAGCACTGAAACGTCCAATCCTGGAATGACCGAACCGCCGCGGTCAGACAGCGCCAAGGCGGGGCGTCCCTCTTCCAGCGTCAGCTTGCCTTTCCAGCCGCGTTCGGTTTGCGAGGCCGCGTCTTTCAGCAGAAGATTGTAGTTCTGGCTGGCAACATAGGAATTGTGGGCGTTGAGGCCGGGAAAGGTGCTCACCGCCCAATAGGCCATGGCCATGTTGACGCCGATGATGGTGCCGAAAAACAAGGCAACCACGCCCAGCATATGCCAGCCAGTGAAGGGATGGCCTTCACGCGGAAAAAGGGTCATCGCCTGGCTCCTGCTTCAAACTGCGCGCTGCTCGCCACCGTTTCGCCGCTGTCGGGATCGGTCACCACAAAGGTGAAGTCCTCGGCAACTGCATGGTCGCGTGTGCGGCTGACGAAAAGGCGCAGGTCGCGCACGGCATCCGGCGGAACGATCACGGACAGCGAGCGGGCGCGCGCATCATTCTCCGGGGTCCACATCACGGCGTCGTCGAGGCCTTCAACATGCACTTCGAGCGGGCGCTCTTGCAGCGTCTTGCTGGCGATTTTGAGCGTATAGCCGTTGCGCACCGAGCCATCCGACAAGGTCACGAATAAGGGCGCGCGGTCGTGCAGAACGGTGACCTCGAGGTGGCCGCGGGTCAGAAGCACGAACAGCATGCCCAGGCCGATCGCCGCCCAAAGTGCTGAGTACAGGATGGTGCGGGGCCGCGCGATGCGGGCGAGCGAAACGCGTTTTTGTTCTGTTTTGGCGGCTTCACGCCCCTGCGCCTGCGCGGTCTGGGTATGCTGCTCGAAGTCCACCAGCGTGGAATACGAGATCAGCCCGAGCGGCCGGCCTACTTTGTCCATGACGGTGTCGCAGGCGTCGATGCAGAGCGCGCAGGTGATGCATTCCAGCTGTTGGCCGTCGCGGATATCGATGCCCATCGGGCACGCGGCCACGCAAGCGTTGCAATCCACGCAATCGCCGACATCCAGCCCTTGAGCCTGGGCCTTCTTGAAATGGCGGGAGCGGGGTTCACCGCGCCAATCATTATAGGTGACGATCAGCGAGTTCTCGTCGAGCATCGTGCCCTGGATGCGCGGCCAGGGGCACATATAGGTGCACACCTGTTCGCGCATAAAGCCGGCCAGCCAGAAGGTGGTCGCAGCGAGCGTCAGGATGGTGAAGTAAGCGGTTGGCGTGGCCTGGAGCGTGACGATGTCGCGCGCAAGCGTCGGCGCATCGGCGAAATAGAAAACCCAAGCGCCGCCGGTGGCCAAGGAGATCGAAATCCACAAGGCCCAAACCGTCAAGCGTTTGCGCCATTTGGTGAATGTCCAGGGCGCGGCATCAAGCTTGATGCGGGCGTTGCGGTCGCCTTCGACCCAACGCTCGACCTGGATGAACAGGTCGGTCCATACGGTTTGCGGGCAGGCGTAACCACACCAGGCGCGGCCGGCTACCGATGTGACCAGAAACAGGCCGAGACCCGCCATGATCAGCAGACCGGCCACATAATAAAATTCCTGCGGCCAGATCTCGATCGAGAAGAAGTAGAAGCGGCGATGGGCGAGATCCAGCAGAACCGCCTGATTGGGAGCGGTTTCACCGCGGTCCCAGCGGATCCACGGCGTGAGCCAGTAGATGCCGAGAAGCACAACAACGAGGGTCCACTTCAGCTGGCGGTAAAAGCCATGCACGCGCGAAGGGAAGATCTTGCGCCGTGCTTCGTAGTCGGCGCGCAGTTCGTGATTGTTGACAGGACTCGCGTTTTCCACGAGCACGGCTGTGTCGTGTGGATCGCTGTGGAGGGTGTCGGTCAAAGTTGTCATGAGCGCGTTCTACGCCTCGGATAGCAAGGCGACCTTGATCTGGATCAAAGTGAAGAGCGCCGGCCGAATTTGTGGGTCCGGCCGGCGCTCACATGCGCGTTACTGCGTGGCCGCGTCTTCCGCCGGCACGCTGGCTTCGCCGCCGCCAAGCTCATGGACATAGATGGTCAGTTGCTTGACCGTCGCCGGATCGAGGCGCTGGCCCCAGGCCGGCATGGCGCCATGACGCGGCGAAAAGACCTGACGCTCGATGTCGGCCGGCGCTGAGCTATAAAGCCAAACAGCGTCGTTGAGCGTCGGGGCACCCAGTTCGCGGTTGCCTTCGCCATTGTCGCCGTGACACGCGGCGCAATTGGCAGCGTAGACTTCAGCACCTTCCGCATCTTGCTCGCCCGAGCCGCTCAAGGACAGCACGTGGCGGGTAACGGCCTGGATCTGCGGCCGTTCCAGGATTTCATCGCGGCCGAAGGCGGGCATTTCGGAAAAACGCGTATCCTCGTCGCCGGCAAAGCGCACGCCATGGGTGATGGTGGTCTGGATATCGGCCAGCGTGCCGCCCCAGATCCAGTCATCATCCTGCAGATTGGCAAAGCCCGGGCTGCCGGTGGCATCTGCGCCGTGGCACTGCACGCAGTTCACCTTGAAGGCCGAAAAGCCGCCGCGGAAGGCAGTTTCGCGCAGCTCGTCGCTGGCGGCGATCTGTTCCACCGGCAGATCGCGGATCTGGGCGTAAAGCTCGGCGCGGGCGGCATCGGCTGCGTTCAGATCCTGCGCCACTTCCGAGCGCGAATTCCAGCCGAGCAGGCCGGTCGTGGCGTCGCGCAACAGCGGGATCGAGGGATACAGGACCATGTAGGCCAGCGCGAAAACATGCGTGGCATAGAACACCCACAGCCACCAGCGCGGCATCGGTGTGTTGAGTTCCTTGATCCCGTCCCATTCGTGACCGGTGGTCGCGGTGCCGGTTGGTTGGTCGACCTCGCCCCGATAGGGCTCGGATTCGGGCACGCGGGGAAAGCCCTTGTCTGCACCGATGTCAGTCATCTTTGCGGCCCTCACGGTCGTATTTGAAAGGAATTTCAGCCTGATTGCGGTAGTTCCGGCGCGAACCCGGGCGGAACACCCAAACGAGGATGGCTGCGAAAATCAGGGTCAGCGCAGCCAGCGCCCAGCTGTCGGCAAAATGGCGAAGCGTTTCGTAGAGGTTGCTGTCAGCCATGGCACTCACCTCAGATTTTCGTGGCTGAGCGGCTCGTAGGTGGTGAAGTCCACCATCGTACCGAGCGATTGCAGATAAGCGACAAGCGCATCCATTTCGGTGAGGCGTGACGGGTCGCCGTCGAAATCACGCGCCTGCATCTTGGGATAGCGCTCGGCCAGCGCGGTCGTGTCGGCGTCGAGCGAGGCCTGTTCGACCAGGTCTTTCCCCGCTTCGGCGATCATCTCATCAGTGTAAGGCACGCCGATCAGACGGTTGGTTTTGAGGTGATCGGCGATGTCGTCGGTGCGCAGGTCGGTTGAAGTCAGATGATTGTAGCGCGGCATGATCGATTCCCGCACCACGGAACGGGGATCGTTGAGATGGCGGACATGCCATTCATCCGAATAGCGATTGCCGACACGGGCGAGATCGGGACCGGTGCGCTTGGAGCCCCATTGGAAGGGGTGGTCGTACATGGATTCGGCCGCAAGGCTGTAATGGCCGTAGCGTTCCACCTCGTCGCGCATCGGGCGGATCTGCTGGGAATGGCAGGTGTAACAGCCCTCGCGGACGTAGATGTTACGGCCCGCCAGCTCCAGCGGAGAATAGGGGCGCACGCCTTGCACCTTCTCGATCGTGTTGTCGACGTAGAACAACGGCACGATCTCGACGATGCCGCCGATCGAAACGATCAGAAACGAGAAGATCAGCAGCACCGTGACGTTGCGCTCCACCTTGTGGTGGTGACGAAACAGGAACTTGGTAATCGGATCTAGCATGGGATGTATCCTGAACGAGCGGCTTACTCGGCGGCCTGGAGGCCGCCGCGTTGAACCGTGCCGACCGTGATCGCTTGGGCGCTTTCGCCCCGGATCGTGCGGTAAACATTGAAGGCCATCAGCAGCGCGCCGGCGAGGTACAGACCGCCGCCGAGAGCGCGGATGACATAGAAGGGGAACATGGCCGCCACCGACTCCACGAAGGAGTAAACGAGGTAGCCTTCTGCGTTGTATTCACGCCACATCAGGCCCTGCGTGATGCCGGCGACCCACATGGACGCGGCGTAGAGCACGATGCCGATCGTGGCCAACCAGAAGTGCCAGTTCACCAGACGCAGCGAATAAAGGCCGTTGGTCTTCCACAAACGCGGCGTGAGGTAATAGATCGCGCCGAAGGTGATCATGCCGTTCCAGCCGAGCGCGCCGGAATGCACATGGCCGATGGTCCAGTCGGTGTAATGCGACAGCGAATTCACCGCCTTGATCGACATCATCGGACCTTCGAAGGTCGCCATGCCGTAGAAGGCCACCGCGATCACCAGCATGCGCAGGATCGGATCGGTGCGCAGCTTGTCCCAGGCGCCCGAAAGCGTCATCAAGCCGTTGATCATGCCGCCCCAGGACGGCATCCACAGCATCACGGAAAACACCATGCCTAGCGTCTGCGCCCAATCCGGCAGCGCGGTGTAATGGAGATGATGGGGGCCGGCCCAGATATACATGAAGATCAGCGACCAGAAGTGCACGATCGACAGGCGGTAGGAGTAAACCGGCCGCTCCACCTGCTTGGGGATGAAGTAATACATCATGCCCAGGAAGCCTGCGGTCAGGAAGAAGCCTACCGCATTATGGCCGTACCACCATTGCACCAGCGCGTCCTGCACGCCCGAAAACAGCGGATAGGATTTGGCGCCGAGGAAGGACACCGGCACGGCCAGGTTGTTGACCACGTGCAGCATTGCGATGGTGACGATGAAGGCAAGATAGAACCAGTTCGCCACATAGATATGCGGCTCCTTGCGCTTCACGATCGTGCCGAGGAAGACAACGAGGTATGCCACCCAAACGATGGTCAGCCAGATGTCGATATACCATTCCGGCTCGGCATATTCGCGCGACTGGGTGACGCCCATCAGGTAGCCGGTCGCGGCCAGAACGATGAAGAACTGGTAGCCCCAGAACACGAACCAGGACAGGCCGCCGCCAAACAGCCGCGCAGCCGTGGTGCGCTGGACGACGTAAAAGGAGGTCGCGATCAGCGCGTTGCCGCCAAAGGCGAAGATCACCGCCGAGGTGTGCAAGGGCCGCAAACGGCTGAAGTTCAGCACCGGCGCGACATTGAGGTCGGGGAAGGCCAGCTGCGCGGCGATCACCACGCCAACCAGAAAGCCGACCACGCCCCAGAAAACGGTGGCGATCACGCCGAAGCGGATCGGCCCATCCATGTAGATCCCATCATCGAGGCCGGCCGGGCGCGGTGCGCCGCTTGGATCCGAGCTCCAGATGGTCCAGATCGCCAAACCGAGCCCAACCGCCGCAAAAAGCCCCATGTGAAAGGCAAACTGCGCATCATGGGCAAGTCCCGACGCGATCGCCGCCGCAACGGCTGCCGCAAACAGAAGTCCCGGCTTGATGAGTTCCATTGTAAGGCTCTCCGATAATGATAGGAGCGGCTTAGCAATCCCGGGCAAAAGCCGCTTTGATCTGGATCAAGAGGCTGGCGTGCGAATGGCCCGCGCTTCAGCAACCGGCTGCGACACGCAGCCGCGTCCGGTCGCGAACAAGCACGCGGCGCGCATCGGAAAACTCGATCATGCCTTCGCGCCGAAGGGCGGCGAACTGGCGGCTGACAGTTTCAAAGGTGAGGCCGAGGAAATCGCCAATTTCGGCACGCGTCAGCGGCAAGTCGAGCGTGCCCGGTTCAACACCCTCACCACATCGCTTGCCTGCTTCAACGGCTCGAAAGCGGCCAGTCATTTCCAGCAGAAAGGTTGCGATCCGCTCGCGCGCCGTTTTGCGGCCAAGCGTCAAAAGCAGGGTTTCGGCCTCACACAGATCTTCGAGCGCACGCAGATGCAGCCGGTGTTCCAGGCTCCGGTTCTGCAACACGATGCTTTCAAAGGCGTGGCGGGGCACGCAATAGATTTCAGCTTCGGTGACGGCGCGGATGGACACATCGCCCGGCGGGGCAAAGGGGGCGCCAAGAAGGTCCGGCGCGGCTTTCAAGGACACGATCTGCTGGCGGCCATCGGCGAGCAGCCGGGACACTTTCACCACGCCGCGCAACAAGGCGACGCAGCTTTCATGCAGGTCGGAATCGGGCATCAGTTCCGCGCCGGGCGTGATGTGCCGGCGCGTGGAAATGGCGGCGATCTGCCTGGACTCGTCCGCCGTCAACAAGCTGCCCAGGCCGCATTGCCATTCCACGCAGGTCGGGCAGGGAGGCGAAGCCTTGTTGATCGCGGCTGCCTCCTGGGCGAGCTGTTTCACCGGCCGCGCCGTCCATATCTGGAGCGCAGTTTGGGCGCGATCGCCCAAGCAACGGGCGCCGCAAGCACGAAGCTTGCCACCACCACGATCGGCATCAGGATGGGCCATTGTTCCTGCAAAGCGGGAAACGACAAGATGACGATCGCGCCTGTGCCAAATACAACCGCATTCACAAGGCCGTAGATAACCAACGCGATGCTGAAACGAGTAGACATGGGGCCCCCGGAGAAATGATGTATGGCGAAATACCTAGCCGCGACGGGGGTACCGCGCTTTGATCTGGATCAAAGATCGGCAACGGGGTGCAAGGGCATGCCTGGCATGCCGCGGGGGATGGGATTGAACCGGCTGAGGTCGGTATGATCAGCCAGGATCGAAATCGGTTCCAGGAATGGCGCGCGTCCAGATTTGCGAACGGCCCGTCGTGCAGGTATGTGTCGGCGAAAATCCTGCGATAACCGCGGAAGATCAGCGCTGACGGCCATTTCCCTGCTTGCAAGCGGGCTTTATGCCGTATCCGTCCTGGCTCTTCCCCAGCGGATCGCCGCGTGGCAACGCGCACCGGCATGCGCCTGCATCAAACGGCGTTTCGTTGAGCCACGCACCGAACGGCAAGGAAAAACGTCAACCGTGAACCAACTCAGCTGCCTTTGTTCCCTCATGGAGTGTTTGCGCAATGATGTCGCGCTGGTTGTGGATTGTGACCCAGTTGACGCGCCGGATCTGGGTCCGCGCCACGTTGTTTTCCGCGTTGGCGATTGGGACGGCGCTCGTGGCCATCGTGTTGTCGCCTTACATCCCCCAGGACCTGCCGACCAAGATCGGCGCGGATGCCGTTGACAACATCCTCGGCATTATCGCTTCAAGCATGCTGGCGGTCACGACGTTTTCCTTGAGCACCATGGTGTCGGCTTATTCGGCGGCCACCAACAATGTGACCCCGCGCGCAACGCGGCTGGTGATGGAAGACACGACGACCCACAATGTGTTGTCGACCTTTGTCGGGTCCTTTCTGTTCAGCCTTGTCGGCATCATCGTTTTGTCGACCGGCGCTTATGGCGATCGCGGCCGCGTGGTGCTGTTTGCCGTCACCATCCTGGTGATCGTGCTGATCGTGGCGACCTTGTTGCGCTGGATCGATCATTTGTCGCGTCTTGGCCGCGTCACCGAAACCACCGAACGCGTGGAAAAAGCGACGGTGGAGGCCATGCGGGTTCGCCACGCCAAACCGTATCTCGGCGGACGGCCGCTCGAAAAGGACAGCGACATTCCCCACACCGCGCGGCCGATCTATTCGGCTGAGATCGGCTATGTGCAATATGTCGATACGGCGCAGCTGTCGGATATCGCGGGGGATGAAGGGCGGATCTATCTTGGCGTTATTCCCGGCCAGTTCAGCATTCCGACGACCCCGATTGCCTGGGCGCAGGGGGTTAAAAGCGACGATCAGGAAGAAACGATCCGGGGCTGTTTCTCGATCGGTGACACGCGCTCCTTTGATCAGGATCCGCGCTTCGGGATTTCGGTTTTAAGCGAGATTGCTTCGCGCGCGCTTTCGCCCGGCATCAATGATGCCGGGACGGCCATCGACGTGATCGGACGGGGCGTTCGCATCTTCGCGATCTGGGCTGAAAGCGCGGAAAACAAGGGTGGCGATGACGTGCCTTGCCCCAACGTGTTTGTTCCGCAGCTTGAGGTCGCCGATCTGTTCGATGACCTGTTTACGCCGATTGCGCGCGATGGCAGCGGTATCGTTGAAGTCGGCCTGAGGTTGCAAAAGGCCCTGTTGTCTCTCGCCCACCTCGATCCTGAAGGCCGCTATGTTGCGCAAGCGCGCAAGCATTCCGGACTGGCGCTGGAACGCGCGGAAGCAGCGCTGGTGATCGAAGATGACAAACAACGCTTGCGGGCCGTCGCCGCGACGATCGCAGCGCTTTAGCCGCTTTCGTCCATCTTCAAAGTGCGGCGGGCAACCTTGCCCAAAGTGAGCCCCTGCACAATGACGGTGAACAGCACCACGCCATAGGTCGCGGCCAGGATCGGCGCGCGTGCGGGATCATCGGGCAAGGACAGGGCAAGCGCCACCGAAATTCCGCCGCGCACGCCGGCCCAGGTCAAAAATGGAATGTTGCGCGCCGATAGCGGAACAAGCCAGCTCAGGAAGATCACCGGCGTGGCAACCGCCACCAGGCGGGCAAGGAGGACGATCAGCACCGCCAGGCTGGCCAGCACCAGTGCGATTGGCTCGAAGCGCAGGATGATAACTTCCAGGCCGATCAGAAGAAACAGCACCGAGTTCAGGACTTCGTCGATCAGCGTCCAAAGTGCTGAAACATATTTCTGCGTTTCATCGCTCATGGCATAACGCGGCGCGAGATAGCCAACCACCACACCGGCCGAAACCACGGCCAAGGGGCCGCTGACGCCAAGCTTTTGTGACAAGGCATAGGTTCCCGCCACGAGCGCCAACGTGATCAGCACTTCCACGGGAAAGTCGTTGATCGCGCGCATGCCGCGAAAAGCGATGTAGCCGGTGAACAAGCCCAGAAGAATTCCGCCACCCGCTTCAACAACAAGATGTTCCAAAGCGGTCAGGATGCCGGGCGCCGCTTCCCCGGGCTGCACCGCCAAAGCGAGCAGGAAGGTGAAAAGAACAACGCCGACGCCGTCGTTGAACAAGGATTCGCCCTGCATCTCGATTTGCAGGGCGTC
>Ga0210040_10011461_pt1 | contig 10036 bp, 9 predicted proteins | sample CryGeyCG12114_NA_FD_185462 | JGI IMG/M metagenome (GOLD analysis project Ga0210040, IMG submission 185462) | Groundwater microbial communities from aquifer - Crystal Geyser CG19_WC_8/21/14_NA (SPAdes) (version 2) | ecosystem: Environmental > Aquatic > Deep subsurface > Groundwater | place: USA...
CAAGAGCCATGGTAAGCTTAGCCGTCATTCACCCGCCGACGGGACGGCTGTTTTGCCCTTCTGGGGGAATAACACTAAAGAAGCCGCGCCCTCCTTGTGCTTTGCTTTTCGTTCGAGGGGGAGCGCGCAACCGCAGGATGTCCAGCCGTTCTTGACAAACAGCACCCTGCATGCGCTTTTCGCGCCGATTTCGGGGCTCGCTTTTCGCGGGCCAATTCCGCGCATCCGTACACCCGGGAACCATCATGCATCGCTATCGCAGCCACACCTGCGCACAACTCCGCAAATCCGATGTCGGCGAAAACGTCCGCTTGTCCGGCTGGGTCCATCGCGTGCGCGATCACGGCGGCTTGTTGTTCATCGACCTGCGCGACCATTACGGCCTGACCCAGATCGTCGCCGATCCGGATTCGCCTTGCTTCAAGACGGCCGAAAAGGTGCGCAGCGAATGGGTGATCCGCGTCGACGGCGTGGTGAAGGAGCGCTTGGCTGACACCGCCAACGCCAACCTGCCGACCGGCGAGATCGAGATTTTTGCACAGGACATGGAAGTGCTGTCGGCCGCCAAGGAGCTGCCGCTGCCGGTGTTCGGCGAGCAGGAGTACCCCGAAGACATCCGCCTGAAGTACCGCTTCCTCGATCTGCGTCGTGATACGCTGCACAAGAACATCATGCAGCGCACCCGCATCATCGCGGACATGCGCAAACGTATGGGCGAGGCGGCTTTCATCGAGTTTTCGACGCCGATCCTGACGGCATCGAGCCCGGAAGGCGCGCGCGACTTCCTGGTGCCCTCGCGCATTCATCCCGGCAACTTCTACGCGCTGCCCCAGGCGCCGCAGCAGTATAAGCAGCTGATCATGGTGTCGGGCTTCGACCGTTATTTCCAGATCGCGCCTTGTTTCCGCGATGAAGATCCGCGCGCGGACCGTTTGCCGGGCGAATTCTACCAGCTCGACCTGGAAATGAGCTTCGTGGAGCAGGAAGACATCCTTGCGACCATGGAACCCGTCATGCGCGGGGTTTTCGAGAGTTTTGCCGAGGGCAAGCCGGTCACGCAGTCTTTTCCGCGCATCAAGTATGATGACGCGATCCGCAAATATGGTTCGGACAAGCCGGATCTGCGTAACCCCATTGAAATGCAAGCGGTTTCTGAGCATTTCGCCGGTTCGGGCTTCAAGGTTTTCGCCAATATTCTTGCTAATGACGACAAGGCTGAAGTGTGGGCAATCCCGGCTAAGACCGGTGGATCGCGGGCGTTTTGCGACCGCATGAATTCCTGGGCGCAAGGCGAAGGGCAACCGGGTCTCGGTTATATCTTCTGGCGCAAGGAAGGCGACAAGATCGAGGGTGCGGGGCCGATTGCCAAGAATATTGGCCAGGAACGGACCGAAGCGCTGCGCCAGCAGCTCGGCTTGGGCGATGGCGATGCGGCTTTCTTTGTGGCTGGTAACCCATTGAAATTTTACAAGTTTGCTGGTGATGCGCGCACCCGTGCGGGCGAGGAATTGAATCTTGTAAACCGCGATCAGTTCGCTTTGTGCTGGATCATCGACTTCCCGTTCTTTGAATGGAACGAGGACGAAAAGAAGATCGATTTCGCGCACAATCCGTTCTCGATGCCGCAGGGCGGGATTGATGCGCTGGAGAACCAGGATCCTTTGTCGATCAAGGCTTACCAGTATGACATGGTTTGCAATGGGTTCGAGATTGCGTCGGGCGGTATCCGCAACCATTTGCCGGACACTATGGTGAAAGCCTTTGAAATGGTTGGGCTTTCGCGCGAAACGGTGGAAGAGCGCTTTGGCGGTTTGTACCGTGCGTTCCAGTATGGCGCGCCGCCGCATGGCGGCATGGCGGCTGGGATCGACCGCGTGGTGATGCTGCTTTGCGGGGCGAAAAACCTGCGTGAAATCACCATGTTCCCGATGAACCAGCAGGCATATGACCTGTTGATGGGCGCGCCGTCGGAAGCGTCGCCGCAGCAGTTGCGGGAGCTGGCGTTGCGCACCGCGCCGCCGGTGAAGAAGGACTAAAAACCGGCAAATGGCAGCGCAAAGCCGGTAAATGGCAGCGCGAAAAACATGAAAAAGCCCGGCACGAACCGGGCTTTTTGCTTGAATGGCGGGCCGGTCTCAGTCGTTGGCGCTGACGCTGATGCCGAGCTGGTTGATGATCGCTTTCGGCGCATCGGGACCGCGCGCCATCATGGCCATTGCGGCCATTTGAGCGAAGGGCAACGGGGCGGCCGGCTTGGCGGTGATCTGGATGCTCTGGGGATTGTCCAGGAAGCTGTTCACGGCGCTCGACACCGAACTTGCGAAGTCCGGCATGTTGAGCTGCGCCAGACCGAAGGGCAGGATCGCCTTGGCCTGGTTGACGATCGCGTCCGGGGTGGTGTTCTGCTTTTGCGCGATCGTTTGAAGCGCCTTTTCCGTAAGGGAAGCATCTTCGAAGCGGATGGTCATGCCGTTGAAGGTCAGCTGCTGCATCAGGCCGAGCATGGCCATGCTTTGGGCTGACTGCTGGTCCTGAGGGGCTTGCGCCATCTTCTCGGTTGTTTCGCGCATCGTCTTCATGAAGGCGGGCGTGTAGCCCGACAGATCGAAGGTGAATTTGAGCCGGCCGGCATCGTTCACGTCGACGGTGTTTTCGGCAACGAGATGGCCGTCCGTGGTGTTCCACGACGCGTTCGTCGTCATCTTGCCGGAGATCGTCTCGTAGCCGAGTGCCGAAAGCGTCGCCTGCGTGTTGGCGTTGCTCACGGCCATGAGATCGCCCGTGAACTGGCCGGCGCTCAAGGAAAAGTCGCGGCCGGTTTCCGTTTTGCGCAGCGTGCTGGTCAGGTCGCTGGCGGTCAGAACCTGCTTGCCACCGTCAACGACGGTGACGCTTTCAGCCATGGCACTGTCGTAAAGCATCAAACCGACGGCATTGTCCGGATTGACCTCGAAGGGAAGCTGCGCTCCGCTGACCGCCAGCTCCTGCACGGTGACGGTGAGGTGCTTTTCCGCAAAGGTGTAGTTCGGCGCGGTGATGGCACCGATGCGGTAATGGTCGCCTTCTTCCTTGATGTCGGAAAAGGTCACGTCGCCAAGCTGGACTGGATCTGCCCCGCCGGTCGGGTTCATGGTGAGACCCCGGGCGGTGAGCTGGGCCTGGTCGCCGCTCAGTTCGGTCCAGTTCAAGGGCGTGCCTTGTTCCTGCGAAAACGCTTTCAAGCGCGTTCCGAACTCGTTGACTTCGAAGGCATGGGCGGCGGTACCTGGCAGGATAAGCGCCAAGGCGGTCATGGAAAGAAGGGAAGTGAGGGGCAGGCGAGCAGTCATGATGAGGGTGATCCCGTTAAAATCGGCGGTGCGGATGGTTCTGGCGCAATCCTTCCGGGAACATCCCGGCGGGAGCAAGGCGGAGAACGGCGTTGAACCGTCCTATTTGCGGAGGAAGCTGGAAGCTTTGTGAGCGGCACTGTGATGAAACCGCCTATGAAAAGCAAACCACCTTCTGTCCACAGAACTAACAGGCTGAACGCCTGGTTTACGCGTTTGTTCTGATCTTGTTCTTGCTCCGAAGCGCTGTGTTCGTTAGGGCAAACTCATGGGAAAAAGCGTTGTTCCGCCGCCGAGCAATGGTGGCGACTCCATCGAGCCTGTTGACCTGAAGAAAGCGCTGGAAGAGCGCTATCTTGCTTACGCGCTGTCGACCATCATGCATCGTGCCTTGCCCGATGTGCGCGATGGCCTGAAGCCGGTGCATCGGCGCATCATGCATGCGATGCGTTTGTTGCGCCTCAACCCCGACCAGGGCTTCGCCAAATGCGCGCGTATCGTCGGCGAGGTGATGGGCAAGTTCCACCCGCATGGCGATCAGTCCATTTATGACGCGCTGGTGCGTTTGGCGCAGGATTTTTCCGTCCGCTATCCGCTGGTCGACGGACAGGGCAATTTCGGCAATATCGACGGCGATAGTGCTGCGGCGATGCGCTACACCGAAGCGCGCATGACCGAGGTGGCGACGGCGCTGCTCGAAGGCATCACCGAGGATGCCGTCGATTTTCGCCCGACCTATAATGAGGAAGACGAAGAGCCGGTTGTTCTGCCCGGCGCCTTTCCGAACCTGCTGGCCAATGGTTCGTCGGGCATTGCGGTGGGCATGGCCACCTCGATCCCGCCGCACAACGCGGCCGAGCTTTGCGACGCAGCCCTTCATCTGATCGACAATCCCGACGCGCCGCTGGAAACGCTGCTGCAATGGGTGCAGGGGCCGGATTTCCCGACCGGCGGGATCGTGGTCGATTCGCGCGAGATGATCCGCGAAGCGTATGAGACCGGGCGCGGCGGCTTCCGGCTGCGGGCGCGGTGGGAAAAGGAAGATCTCGGGCGCGGCACCTGGACGGTGGTGGTCACGGAAATTCCCTATGGCGTACAAAAGGGCAAGCTGATCGAGAAGATCGCCGACCTGCTGATTGCCCGCCGTTTGCCGCTGCTGGAAGACGTTCGCGACGAAAGTGCGGAAGACATTCGCGTCGTGCTGGTGCCGAAAAGTCGCGCCGTTGATCCCGCGCTGCTGATGGAATCGCTGTTCAAGCTGACCGAGTTGGAAACCCGTTTCCCGCTCAACATGAACGTGCTGTCGCGCGGCAAGGTGCCGAACGTGCTGTCGCTCAAGGGCGTGCTGCAGGAATGGCTGGAGCACCGCAAGGATGTTCTGATCCGCCGGTCGAAGCACCGGCTCGGCGAAATCGAACGGCGGCTTGAGGTTCTCGGCGGTTATCTTATCGCCTTCCTGAATATCGACGAGGTCATTCGCATCATCCGCGAGGAGGATGAGCCGAAAAAGGTGATGATCGCGCGGTGGGACCTCACCGACGTCCAGGCCGAAGCGATCCTGAACCTGCGCTTGCGCCAGTTGCGCAAGCTGGAAGAATTCGAAATCCGCAAGGAATTCGATGCGCTTTCTGCCGAAAAGGCTTCGATCGAAACGCTGCTCGGGTCACCCGAAAAGCAGTGGCAGACGATCAAATGGGAAGTGTCGGTGGTCCGCCGCAATTTTGGGCCGGAAACCGACCTCGGCAAGCGCCGCACGACCTTTGCCGACGCGCCGGATGTGGATCTCGGCGACATCCATCAGGCGATGATCGAGAAGGAGCCGGTCACCGTCGTGATCTCCGAAAAGGGCTGGCTGCGGGCGCTGAAAGGCCATCTCGCGGATTTCTCGGCGCTCACCTTCAAGGAGGGCGACCAGCTCAAGCTCGCTTTCCACGCGCAAACCACCGACAAGATCCTGGTCTTCACCACCGGCGGCAAGTTCTACACGATCGGGGCCGACCGGCTGCCGGGCGGGCGCGGTCATGGCGAGCCGATCCGCATCATCGTGGACATGGAAAACGACCAGGCGATCGTCACCGCCTTTACGCATCAGCCGGGCCGGCGTTTGCTGCTGACCTCGCATGGCGGCTACGGCTTCCTGGTGCCGGAAGACGAGGTGATCGCCAATACCCGCAAGGGCAAGCAGGTGATGAACGTGAAAATGCCCGACGAGGCCAAGCGCTGCGTGCCGGCGCATGGCGATCAGGTCGCGATCGTCGGCGAAAACCGCAAGATGCTGGTGTTCCCGCTCGCAGAAGTGCCGGAAATGGCCAGGGGCAAGGGTGTCAGGCTGCAGCGCTACAAGGATGGCGGTGTGTCCGACCTCAAGGTCTTCACGGCTGAAACGGGCTTGAGCTGGCAGGATTCGGCCGACCGCACCTTTACCCGCAGTGCGGCCGAACTGGTGGAATGGACGGCTGAGCGCGCAACCGCCGGGCGCATCGCGCCCAAGGGCTTTCCGCGCACCGGGCAGTTCAACTAGCGCTCAAATCGCCAGCCAGTCGGACGCATAAAGCGTGTGCTCGACGCCGGTGAAGCGGCGCAGGCGCTCGATCTCGGCTTCGAGACCTGCGATCAGGCCCTTGGACAAGCGCGTGCCACCTTCCGGCCAGAAGCGGCGAACGCTCATCACGGAGTTGGGGCGGTCGGCTTTCATGTCGATGCGGCCCACCATCGTGTCGCCGCGCATGACCGGGAAGACGTAGTAGCCGTATTGCCGCTTGACTTCGGGCACGAAGACTTCGATGCGGTAATGAAAGTCGAAGATGCGCTCAGTGCGGGCGCGATCGCGCAGCAGCGGGTCGAACGGGCTGAGCACGCGCACGCGGGTGGGCGGCTCAGGAAGCTGGTCGAGGCGGTCCAGCAGGTCGGGGAACGCGAAGGCGGCGCGGGGCTTGGAACCGTCCGCACTTTCGATGTGGACTTCCACCAACCGGCTGCGATTGGCGGTGATCCAGTGTTCCACTTCGGCCGGACTCAGGATCTGGAAAAAAGCCGCGATCTGCCCGCGCGTGCCGAAGCCAAGCCGCAGCAAGGCAGCCGAACAGGCCCAATCCACGAACGTGTCATGATCGACGGTTCGGTCGCGGTATTCCGCCGGAATGACGCGCTCGGTGAGGTCGTAGACCTTTTGGAAGCCCTCGCGGCGGGCGATCTGGAGCGCACCGGTGCGCCATAGATATTCGAGTGCTGCCTTTGAAGGGTGCCAGTCCCACCAGCCGGTGGACGGCTTGTCGCGGGCCTCAAAATCGCGCGCCATGACGGGGCCGTTGTCGTGAATGCGCTGGAGAACCGCGTTGGTTGTTTGCATGAAATCACTGCCGAACTGAGCCGATCGGCGCTGCGCCAGCCGCGTTTTCTCGCGGATGAAGCGGTGCTTCCAGTAAGGGAAAAACGCGACCGGGATCACCGAGGCGTCATGCGTCCAATGTTCGAACAGGCTGCGGTCGCGCTCGATGAGCTGGTGCAGTTGCTTTTGGCGGTAGGTCTTGTTTCGGGCAAACAGGATCTGGTGATGCGCGCGTTCGACGATGGCGATGCTGTCGACCTGCACGTAACCAAGGCGGGTGATGACGGCCTGCAATTCCGCCGGCGTTTGCGCGCGATGCGGTGGGTCGGACAGCGCTTGATGATCGATCAGGATGCGGCGGGCGGCGCGGTTGGAGATCAGCGGGATCATGCAAGGGAAATAGCCGCTGGGGCGCAAAAACAAGCGACGTGTATGCTCACGTCGGATGCCGGAGTGCGAGGGTTGCGCGCCGACGCCGGCCTTGGGTGATCTGCCAGGCGGAATGGGCGATCAGAGTTGCGATCAGGATCGCGCCGCCGATCAGACTGGCGGTGGTCGGCACTTCCGTGAAAATCAGCCACACCCAGATCGGCGCGAGCACGGTTTCCAGGAGGTAGAACATCGCGACTTCCGGCCCGGACAGATATTTCGGCGCGGCGGCGAGGCAGAAAAAGGCGATGGGCATGACGAGGACGCCGTCGAGGATGATCCATTGCGGTGCTTGCGCCGCAAAGCCTTCGCGGCTGACCATGAAAGCCGCGACGCACAAAGCGGGGATCACGGCCATCAGCGATGCAAAGCCCATGTCGCGCCCGCTCCATCGGCTGATCGTGATGGCGGTGGCGATCAACAGGGCCGAGCACATCGCCAGCGCGTTGCCGAGAAGATTGCCGCTGCCGATGCCGGCTTGAACGATGATCAGCACGCCCAGGATCATCAGGGCGATGGCGGCAAAGGTGGCCTTGCTTGGCCGCTCCTTCAGGAAGATCCAGGACAAAACGGCGGCGAAGGCGGTGTTGAAGGCGAGGATGAACACGAGGTCGGCGGTGGTTGTGTGGAACACGGCCAGCAGAAAGGTCATGGACGACACGGAGTAGAGCGCGGCGACGAGCAGTCCGATGCGGCCGGGGATGAGCGGCGGCAGCTTGAAGCCGGCTGCGCGTAGCGCTGACCACAGAACAAGCGTTGCAACCAAGGTCGTGCTTGTGCGGATCAGCAGCGCGCTCCAGCTGCTGGCTTGCCCGAGCTTGATCAGGGGAATGTCGACGGTGAGAACCAGGCCGCCAAGGGCTGCCATCAACAGGCCGCGCGCATGCGGCGAAAGGGAACGGAACAAGGGAAGCCTCCAGGTGGCGTCCACTTAGGTTGAGTTCAGGCGCCTTGTCTAACCTCTTCTCCGCTGTAGCGCTCCCAACCTTTTGGTCCAAGATGCTCCTGCGGCAGGAAGCGGACCTTGTAGGCCATCTTGCGCGAGCCGTTGACCCAATAGCCGAGATAGACATGCGGCAGGCCCATGGAACGGGCGCGGGCGATATGGTCGAGGATCATGAAGGTGCCGAGCGAGCGCTCTTCGAGCTCGGGGTCGAAGAAGGAGTAGACCATGGACAGGCCGTCGCCCATGCGATCGCTGAGCGCCACGGCAACGAGATCGCCCACACCCTTACCGGTGAGAAAGGTGTTGGGGCCGCGGCGGCGATATTCGATGACCTTGGTTTCGACGTGGCTGTCTTCCACCATCATCGCGTAATCGAGCACGCTCATGTCGAGCATGCCGCCGCGTTTGTGGCGGGCTTCGAGGTAGCGGCGGAACAGGGAATATTGCTCAGCACTCGGTTCGGCATCATGCATCAGACCGATGAGGTCGTTGTTGCGCGCCGCCACGCGCTTCATGTTGCGCGTGGGCTCGAACTCGTTGACGAGGATGCGGGTGGACACGCAAGCGCGGCAGGTTTCGCAGGCCGGGCGGTAGGCAATGTTCTGGGAGCGGCGGAAACCGCCTTGCGTCAGCAGGTCGTTGAGGTCCTTGGCGCGGTCGCCCACCAGATGCGTGAACACTTTGCGCTCGAACTGCCCTTCGAGATAGGGGCAGGCCGAGGCCGCCGTGAGGAAAAACTGCGGTGAAGACGGCTGGTGGTGCTTCATCAAGGCCTGAAGGGCTGAAACTGATTCCGCCTAAGCTTGGACCTGCCGCGCAAAAACGCAACTCACAAACATTGAATTGAACGGCGACAGGCGGGCTTTAGCGGTCGGTGCGGATCACGACCGTGCCGAGCAAGAGGTCGTGCAGCGTCCGCTTGCGGCTGAGGAACAGCGAAGCGAGCAGGATGAACGGCGTCAGGATGACGTTGCCGGCCCAGAACAGGACGGAATGGACGACGGCAAGCAGCCCGTCGACGCGGCCGCCATCCAGCCGTTCGAGCCGGATCGACATGGCGCGCATGCCCATCGTCGCCTGCTTGGCCGAGCCCATGGTGCTGTAAACATAAATCAGCGCGACGATCGGCGCGAGGATGCCGAACAGCATCCAGCCAAGGCCAAGCGTGATGATGCCGAGCAGGCCGACGATGATGCTGACGGGGATCAGCAACAGGCCGACGATCAGGTAATCGATGCAGAAGGCCAGGATGCGGCGCGTGCGCACGCTGCGGTACAGGCGTGCGTCATCCAGCGCGGGGGCGGCGGCTGCATACCGGTCAGCGGGCTGAAAGGGCTGTGACGACATTGCGGGTCTCCGAATGACGAATGCGTGGTTTCGGGACTTCAGATGGCGATTTTTCGTGGCGATTCAAGCAAGCGCTTATGCGCGCGGCGGGTCGGTCCTGCGTGAAAACAGGCTGACGGCCGCGATGGCCAGCCAGCCCAGGATCATCAGCGTTCCGCCCGTCGGGGCTGCCAGGGGAAACAGCCGGGCGGCGCCGTAATGGCGCACGATCAGATCGCCGGCAAACAGCGCCAGGCCGACAAACAGCGCCCAGGCCGCGAGCCGCAAAGGCTTGGAACCGCCGAGCAGACCCACGGCAAGAAACGCGGGCGCGTGCATCAGAAGAAACGAGGCGCCGGTGGCGATCGTGCCGCCGCCGCTATGGGAGGCTACCGCAGAAAAGGCCACGCCGGCTGCGCCGCACAGCGCGCCGACAACGCAAAGCGCGCGATCAAAGGCCAAGGTCATCCGGCAAGCAGCTCCGCGACATCAGGCGCGAAATAGGTCAGGATGCCGTCGCAGCCGGCGCGCTTGAAACACATCAGACTTTCCAGCATGGCGCGTTCGCCGTCGATCCAGCCATTGGCGGCGGCGGCCTTGATCATCGTGAACTCGCCGGACACCTGATAAGCAAAGGTAGGAACGGCAAAGGTTTCCTTCAGCTTCGCCACAATGTCG
>Ga0210040_10011462_pt1 | contig 10035 bp, 11 predicted proteins | sample CryGeyCG12114_NA_FD_185462 | JGI IMG/M metagenome (GOLD analysis project Ga0210040, IMG submission 185462) | Groundwater microbial communities from aquifer - Crystal Geyser CG19_WC_8/21/14_NA (SPAdes) (version 2) | ecosystem: Environmental > Aquatic > Deep subsurface > Groundwater | place: USA...
ATCTAATTTACCGGCCATTTTAAATGTACTAAGTCAAAAATTGGAAAAGGGCTTTAAATGTAAGCTTATAATGTGAGAAAACAATATAGAGGGTTTGCCTTGCTGGCAGTAATGCTTAAATTCAGGCCGAACCACATTCCTACGCTATGAAAAAAATCCTGCTGCTCGGCGCCGGGCGCTCGGCCTCCTCCCTGATACAATACCTGTGTGACAGCGCGTCGGAAGAGGAATGGCTGATCCGGATTGGTGATATTTCCGTGGCGCACCTGCAGCCTTTAATGGATGCTGTGCCCTGCATCGATATCATGGTGTTTGATGTGCACAACAAACGGCAGCGGGCAGAAGAGGTACGCCAGGCCGACCTCGTTATATCGATGTTGCCGGCTGCGTTTCATATAGCGGTGGCGCAGGAGTGCCTGAAGCAGGGAAAGCATATGATCACGGCCAGTTATGTAACGCCTGCCTTTCGGGAGTTGCACGAGGAGGCGAAGCAGAAAGACCTGGTTGTGCTCATGGAGTCCGGCCTCGACCCGGGCATTGACCATATGTCGGCAATGGCCGTAATACAGCGAATCAAAGCAGCCGGCGGCACGCTCACTTCGTTCAAATCCTACACCGGCGGGCTGGTGGCCCCGGAATCAGACACAAACCCCTGGCAGTATAAGTTTACCTGGAACCCGCGCAACGTGGTGCTGGCAGGGCAGGGGACGGCGAAATACATCAGGAACGGCACCTATAAATACATACCGTATCACCAACTTTTCAGGCGCACGGACGAGATACAGGTGGAGGGTTTCGGTGCCTTCGAAGGCTACGCCAACCGCGACTCCCTGAGCTACCGCGAAGTCTACGGCCTCCGCGATATACCGACGATGCTGCGCGGCACCTTGCGCCGCGCCGGCTACTGTGCCGCCTGGGACGCACTGGTGCAACTGGGCCTCACCGACGACAGCTACACCCTGGAAGGGTCGGAGAAGATGACGTACCGCAGTTTTTTAGAAGCTTTTCTGCCGCCTGCCGTTTCAGCGGAGCAAACCATGCAAGAGCGCCTCAGCCGCTATATAAACCTGCCTGCGGAGGGGGAAGTGATGGAGAAACTGGTTTGGCTCGGGCTGTTTGAGGAAACGCCCGTTGAGCTGAAGGCGGCTACCCCGGCGCAGGTATTGGAAAAAATCCTGCAGGCAAAGTGGACGCTGGCTCCCGGCGATAAAGACATGATCGTGATGCAGCACCAGTTTATATATACGCTGGGGGATGAGCAGCGCGAAGTCACCTCCACGCTGGTGGTAACCGGCGATGACGAAGTGCACACCGCCATGGCTAAAACTGTCGGTCTGCCCGTTGGCATACTGGCCCGGCTGTTGCTGCAGGGGAAAATAGCACAGCGCGGCGTCATTATGCCTATATACCCTGACCTGTACGTGCCTGTGCTGGACGAGCTGAAGCAATACGGGATCGATTTTGTGGAGCAGGAGCGGGTGCTCGCCGAGTGATAGTATATGTAAAGTTGCTGCAGCGTCTGCTAAAGAAAGCCCGGCACCGTCCGAAGGTCCTGTGGGTGTCTGAACAGTAGCTACAGGTGCAGGTAATACGGCTGCAGGAGCGCCACGAACTCCGGCGTATATGTTACTTTGTCCGCTTCCCGGATATAAAATTGACTTGTGGGGGGCGCATCAACAGGCGCAAACGCAAATGTTTGGATATGACGGATGCACTTGCCATGTACAGCGGTGTATACCTCAACCGTTTCTGTCAGGTGAAGCCCGTATGCCTCTGCGGCTTTTTGAAAGTAGGTTGCCTCGGGAGGAGGCAGCAGCAGGTACAGCTTACCGGCTGCTGCCAGATGCTGCTGCGCAAATTGCAGGATATCATCAAAGCGCAAGTCGCCGGTATGCTTGGCGGTGTTCCTGGCAGCGGTGTCCGATTTGAGCGAAGCCAGGAAAAACGGCGGATTAGAAAGGATCACATCATACGGCTGGTGCTGCTGCGCCGCAAACTGCTGCAGCGGCAATGGGTGCAGCAGTAGCCGGTCGGCCCAGGGGCTACCGGCGAAGTTCTCCCTTGCCTGTGCCTGCGCCTCGGGGTTAATTTCCACGGCATCAACGCTCGCCGTGCTCCGCTGCGCCACCATCAGCGACAGCAACCCTGTGCCTGCGCCTATATCCAGCACACGCTGTGCCCCAGTTACAGCTATATAAGCTCCAAAAACGCAGGAGTCTGTGCAGACCTTCATCGCACACTGGTCCTGCTCTACCCGGAACTGCTTAAACTGGAAGTACGTGTTCGCCATGAATCAAGCACTAATAACTGACAGGTTGATGACTACAGGAGCCGTTTATGTGCATTCTGTTGCGCTGTACAGGATAGAAAGGCAAGCGCAGTATGAGCGCGGGATTCCTCCTATATGGCGCAGGGAACTTAGTTTCGATCAAAATTCAGCTATATACAAAATTAGCCCGGTTGCGAGGCACCGGACTCAAAGCCCTGGTCGATGAGCAGGTTGGCAGAGAGGGCGCTTGCTACAGCCAGTTCGTCGCAGCGTTCGTTTTCGGGGTGGCCGGCATGGCCGCGTATCCAGACAAATTTTACCTGGTGCCTGGGGTAGATGCGCAGGAAACGGGCCCAAAGGTCGGCATTGGCTTTGCCTTTAAAGCCCTTCTTCTGCCAGCCGAACACCCACCGCTTTTCCACGGCATCCACCACATATTTGGAGTCAGAGTAAACGGTAACAGGCATGCCCGGCTTGGTAATAGCCTCCAGCCCCACGATCACCGCCAGTAGTTCCATGCGGTTGTTGGTGGTTTTGCGAAACCCCTCGCTCATTTCCTTCACATGCTGCTTCCAGCGCAAAACGACGCCATAGCCGCCAGGACCAGGATTTCCGCGGGAAGAGCCGTCTGTGAAAAGTTCGATCATATATACTTTGTTAAATTGCTGTATTGTTTAATTGTTGCGTTGAAGCTGTACCAGCAATTAAACAATTTAACCATTCATCCATTTTGCAGTCGTAGGTAAGCAAATGGCTTGATGGTGAAGCTACAAATTCGTTTTAAAGAGCTTGATGGCAATGGCCAGCAGGATGATGCCGAAAATCTTGCGAAGCACGTTGGCGCCCTCTTTCCCGAGCTTGCGCTCAATCACGGCCGATCCTTTGAGCACCACATACACAAATCCCAGATTCAGCACAATGCCCACCAGCACGTTTGGGAGAGAGTAAGCGGCGCGCAGCGAGAGGAGCGTTGTCATGGTGCCGGCTCCCACGATCAGCGGGAACGCCAGCGGCACAATAGAGCCGCTTTTCGATTCAGGGTCGCTGTGAAAAAAGTCTTTGCCCAGGATCATCTCCAGCCCGATCAGGAAAATGATGATAGCACCGGCCATGGCAAAGGACTGGTAATCGATGCCGAACAGCTTGAGGATAGACTGGCCCAGAAACAGGAAAGCGATCATCAGGATGCCAGACACAATGGTGGCCTTTCCGGACTCGATCTTGCCCTCCCGCTTGCGGAGATTGATGATGATGGGAATGGAGCCGATGATATCGATTACGGCAAAGAGCGTGAGCGTAACAGAAGCTATCTCTTTAAAGTTGAATATTGAATTTAAGTCCACTTCTTCTCTTATATACAGCTACTGTACCGGCGCCCGGGCAGGTGCAGCAACGTGTTCAGCCATAGCAGGCTGCGTGCAACAGGTTACCAGGCCGCAAAGGTAGCAGACTTACGCGTAATAGTGCAGGAAAAAGCGCTTCAGTTCCTCGTACTCTTCGTCCAGGATAGCTGGGAAGTTCGCGATGCGGAAGGTGTTGCGCGCCCAGGGGCCGTAGCCGTTGCCCAGGCGCATGTCGTGGTGCAGCGCTTTCTTCTTAATGTCGTCCACCAGCTTTTCGCTTCCCTGCAGCGCCAGTACCGTTTTAGAGCGCACCTCCTCGTTCTCCACCAGCAGCGCAATGTCGGTGAACTGCTCAAAGAAAGTATATAGCTCCTGCGCCCGGTTGGTGAGTTCCAGGTCAATGGTCTTGATGAAGGGCCGGTCTTCGAGCACGCGCTTCATCAGGTAAATGTTGAGCACGTTCGGGGTGTGCGTGGTCTGGTAGTTCAGCATTTTCTCATAGAGCGAGACCATGCTGTTATAGTGCGCCCGCTCCGCCAGCTGCTTTGCCCGGAAGATGGCGCGCGGGGAACAGGCCATCACAGCCAGGCCGGCCGGCAGGCCGAAGCACTTCTGCACCGAGGCAAACCATATATCCGCCTTGATCATCTTAAGGTTAAGGCCCGCCATGGAAGACGTGGCGTCTACGGCAATCAAGGTGTCGCGGTAGCGGTTGTGCAGGTTCAGGATGCAGGTGGGCGTGACCTGGGTGCCGTTCGAGGTTTCGTTCTGCGTGAAGCAGATAAGCTCTGTGTCGGGGCTTACGGCCAGTTCCTGCACCGGCATCGGGCTGTTCAGGTCAAAGGCGTACCCTTCCGACTTCGGGCGCAGCTTCTGGGCATACTGAAACCATTTCTCCCCGAACGAGCCGTTGTATATATGGTAGCTTTTGTGTTTGGTGAGGCTCTGGATCAGTATCTCCCAGCACTCGGTGGCCGAGGAAGCGAAGAAGATGTGGTAGTCCTGCGGGATGTTTAGCCTGCGCTTGATAAGCCCGACCACATCCCGGGACAGCTGCACAAACTGGTCGCCTCTATGCGGCGTGCTCAGCATACCTTCGTCATACGCATCGGTCAGGTAGTTGCGCACGTCAGGATACACTTTGGATGGGCCGGGATAGAAGTTAAGCATAAGCGTAATGTTACTAATTATATAGTTTATATACTATATAAAGTGAAAAAAAGTATTCCCGAAAGAAGTGTAACGTCTTTTAAGGCTGATTCTTTATACCGAAACCGATTTGTTTTGGCTTCATGCGCTCAAAGTACTGCAAGGCAAGCCGGTAGCTTTCCAGGCCAAAGCCGCTGATGCTGCCCTGGCAGAATGGCGCAATCATGCTTTTGTGGCGGAATGCCTCGCGGGCATATACGTTTGAGATATGCACTTCCACCACCGGCGTTTCAATTGCCTTGATGGCGTCGGAGAGCGCCACGGAGGTATGGGTGTAGGCGGCAGCGTTAAAAATAATGCCCTTGTAGTCGCTGAAGCCTACCTCGTGCAGCTTGTCAATCAGCACCCCCTCTGTGTTCGACTGAAAGTACGTGAGCTCCAACCCCGGGAACGCCTCCTTCAGTTCATCGAAATAATCTTCGAAAGAGCGGCTGCCATAGATGGATTTTTCACGGGTGCCCAGCAGGTTCAGGTTCGGGCCGTTGAGGATGATGATCTTCATAGGTTGCACTTTTAAGCGTTCTTGCAAATTTCTGAGGTTACAAAGGTACGGATTAAGTATCTTTGCTTTATTCTTTGACAAAAGAAAATAGACAAAGGACAATAGACTTTGCACTAAATCAGAGTTTATTGTAGAGTTGCATTCATCCTATTTGTCTTTTGTCTAATAGTCTTTCTTCCCAAGAAAATGAACTGGCCCATCTGCATCAAGCAATTTGAAGAGTACCTGAAGCTGGAGAAATCGCTTTCGCGCCACTCCGTGGAGGCGTACCTGCGCGATATCCGCAAGTTCTCGGAATTCCTGGATATAAAGCAGCTGCAGGTGGCGCCCGAGCACATCACACCGGTCATGCTGCGCGATTTCCTGGAGTGGATCGGGGAACTGGGCATGACGGCCCATTCACAGGCCCGCACTTTGTCCGGCATCCGCGCCTTCTATAAGTTCCTGATTATGGAGGATATGCTACAGAACGACCCCACCGACACTGTTGATGCGCCCAAGCTGAGGCGCAAGTTGCCCGACACGCTGCACTTCCACGAGATAGAGCAGATGCTGGCCGCCATCGACCTGTCTACGCCCGAAGGCACCCGCAACCGCGCCATGCTGGAAACGCTTTACGCTTCCGGGCTGCGCGTGTCTGAGTTGCTGGACCTGAAGATCAGCCACCTGTACGAGGACATGGGCTTTCTGAAAGTGGCCGGTAAAGGCGACAAGGAGCGGCTGGTGCCGATCGGGCGCGATGCCCTGAAGCATATACAGCTGTACCGCGACGGCGTGCGCTGTCACCTCACTGTCAAAAAAGGCCATGAGGATGTTCTGTTCCTGAACCGGCGCGGGGCTAAGATGACGCGTGTAATGGTGTTCATGATCATCAAGGACATGGCGGCCAAAGCCGGCATCCAGAAAACCGTGAGCCCCCACACGTTCCGCCACTCCTTCGCTACACACCTTATTGAAGGCGGCGCCGACCTGCGGGCCGTGCAGGAAATGCTGGGGCATGAGTCCATCACCACCACCGAGATCTACACGCACTTAGACAGGGATTACCTGAAACAGGTGATCAAGGATTACCACCCGAGAAGTTAAAAATTAATGCTAAGTCACCCGGAAAACTGAAGCCAAAGTCCTCGCAGCGTGCGCAGCACCTGCGAGTGTCTGGTGAAGGTGAAGGCTGTTGCAGGCAGAAATTCCGCTAAATTCAAACAAACTTTACCGACATAATTAAGCGATTACTGCCCCTGCAGATCCAATCCGTCTGTTTCAAGTATTTCAACGCGCTGGCCCATCTTCTTTTGGATCACCTTAAAATGGTGCATGTCTTCCGGCGTTATCAACGATATGGCTTCGCCCACGGCTTCGGCCCGGCCGGTTCTGCCGATGCGGTGCACATAGTCTTTCGGAGAGCGCGGCAAATCGTAATTGATCACGTAAGGCAGCAACTGAATATCAATACCGCGTGAAACCAGGTCCGTGGCCACCAGCACCGGAAGCTTGCCGGATTTGAACCTGCTCAGCGTTTCTGTTCTGGCGCCCTGGCTTTTCTTGCTGTGCATGGCCGCCGCCGCAATACCGTTTTTAGTGAGTTTCTCCACCAGGTTATCTGCCGTGCGGGTAGAGGACACAAAGACCAGCACCTGCTGCATATGCCCCTGCTTGATCAGGTAGCGCAGCAACGGGCCCTTCCGTTCAGGAGAGACATGGTACGCCAGCTGCTTTATCTGCTCCAGGCTTTGTGCTTCCTCCGGTAGCTCGATTTTTACCGGATCGCGCAGCAGCTTTACCCGGATCTGCTCTATGTCGCCGCCCAACGTGGCGGAAAAAAGAATGTTCTGGCGCCGCGCAGGGAGGAGCTTGAAGATCTGGTTCATTTCCTCCTCAAAGCCCAGGTTCAGCATCTTGTCAGCCTCGTCCAGCACCAGCGTCTCCACCTCCGACAGATGCACCGCTTTGGAAGACAGCAGGTCCAGCAGCCGGCCGGGTGTGGCCACCAGCACCACGGTGCCGGAGAGCGCCATCATCTGCGGGTTCACCGATACGCCGCCATATACCGCCAGTGTCTTCACCTGGCGGGGGAGATAGGTGCCGAGTAATTTGAAAACATCCGCTACCTGCACGGCCAGCTCGCGCGTAGGCACCAGCACCAGCGTGTTTATATACCTGTTTCTGGAGCTTTGCAGCTTTTGGAGCCGCTCCAGGATGGGCAACACGAAACCGGCTGTTTTACCCGAACCGGTTTTAGCTATTCCAAGCACATCCTTGCCCTTCAGAATAGCCGGTATCGCCTCCTGCTGAATAGGGTATGGCTGGAGGTAATTTTGTTCGGCAACTGCTTTTACAAGAGGGGCTGACAGACCCAGGGATGAAAATGACATGCTGTTTCTTTAATGCTACGGTTTTAACTACTGCTTCTGCAATGCAAAGATACTGTAATTCAATCTGGCAGCGGGATAGGGAAGAAAAGGTATCTGTAATATTGGGAAACGGCGTGCCAGTTAGCTGAAAGAGTGGACAATAAACTGTATGTTTATATAAGAAACAATTTCAATAAAAGCTAACGCCACAACATGAAAGCCAGTATCGGATTCGTATTCATGAGCACTTTCCTGTTATCGTGCGGGGAAGAAACTGCCCAACGTGCTTCGGTACCCTCCTCTAATCCAGTTATGGGAACCTGGCAGCTGGTGAAGGGCACGCTGATAGAAAATGGCGACACTACGCACACAGATTATACGGAAAATACTTCCTTCATCAAAAATATCAACGATACCCACTTTGCCTTCCTGCAGCATGATCTGACAAAAGGCAAGGACTCTGCGGTTAACGCTTCAGGCGGCGGCAACTATACGCTTAGCGACAGCTTATATACCTAACACCTGGAATACTGTAGCGCCAGGGAGTGGGAGGGAAACGACTTCGCCTTCACCATTGCCATCAAGGGTGACTCGCTCATTCAGCGGGGAGTTGAGAAGGTTGAGAGTGTGGGGGTAAACAGGGTGAATATTGAAAAGTATGTTAAGGCAAAAAATAACCAGTTGTTTGATCTGTGGCGGCTTGAACAATTTGTTTCGCTTCTTTGCCAAGCCACTGCTTTGGGGATTTATAGTGGGATATGTCTGCTTCATTAATCAAGAACATGGACAACTTTAAAACAACGATAGAAGCTTTCAACAGGCTCGCGTCTGCTTACCAGGACAAATTCATGGAACTGGACCTGTATAATGATACCTATGACGCCTTTTGCAGCCTCGTTCAAAAGCAAGGTGCCAGAATTTTCGAAATCGGGTGCGGCCCCGGGAACATCACCCGCTATATCCTGTCTAAAAGACCCGATTTCAAAGTTGAGGCGATTGACATAGCTCCAAACATGGTGCAGCTTGCTAAGGGCAACAACCCGGCTGCTAGCTTCAGGGTCATGGATTGCAGAGAAATTGATACGCTGGCAGACAAGTTCGATGCGGTTATAGGTGGCTTCTGCCTGCCTTATCTCTCAAAGGAGGATAGCGTTAAACTGATAAAAGACACAGCCTCCCTACTGCATCACGGCGGAATATTTTACTTCAGCACAATTGAAGATGCTTACAACAAATCAGGTTTTGAAACCAGCGGCAACGGGCAAAATAAACTGTTTATCTATTATCACCAGGAAGACTATTTACGGGAAATGCTTCGGGAAAATGCTTTTACAGTGGTAGACCTCATACGCAAGAGCTATCCGAAAGCAGATGGAACCAGCTCCACGCATATGATCTTCCTTACAAGAAAAGAGTAGGTTAGCGCCTTTTGATGAAGGAAAATTATATAACATAAACGCGTTGCTTGCTAAGGTGAGTTGGCGTCAGCCTTTACGCCTCATCTTTCAAGTAAAATAAATAACAGATCAAGAGGGCTGGAGCATAGCCTATATAGCTGCCTTCACAGGATCAACCGCCTGCGAGGGTTTATAATTTCGCATTTACCAGGCACGCTATGGCATTGGTTTCTATCTTTGCAGGCAACATATAACGTAAGCCCAAGCCTGTGTACAAAAGCCTCCTGCGCCCGCTCCTTTTCCAACTCGACCCCGAGAAAGTCCACTACCTCACCACCGATCTGCTGCGCAATTCCATGAGGTTGCCGTATGCCAAAAGCATCAGCCAGCGCATGTTCGGCGTGCAGGACCCGCGGCTGGAGCGGGAACTGTTCGGGTTGAAATTCCCGAATCCTGTGGGGCTGGCTGCCGGCTTCGACAAAGATGCCATGCTGGTGGATGAGTTGGGGGAGCTGGGCTTCGGCTTTGTGGAGATCGGCACGCTCACGCCCAAACCGCAGTCGGGGAACGAGAAGCCCCGCCTGTTCCGGCTGCCGCAGGACCAGGCCATCATCAACCGCATGGGCTTTAACAACAAAGGCGTGGATGCCGCCGTGGAGCGCCTGCGCAAACGCAAAAGCAACATCATAGTGGGCGGCAACATCGGCAAAAACAAAATCACACCTAACGAAGAGGCGCTGAACGATTACCTCTACTGCTTCAGGGCGCTATATGACGTGGTGGATTATTTTGTGGTGAACGTGAGCTCGCCCAACACGCCCGATCTGCGGGCGCTGCAGGACAAAGAGCCGCTGAAAAGGCTGCTGCTGGCGGTGCAGGAGCAGAACAGCAAAATGCCGAAGCCAAAGCCCCTGCTGCTCAAAATTGCCCCGGACCTGAACACGGCCCAGCTCAACGACATCAT
>Ga0210040_10011464_pt1 | contig 10033 bp, 6 predicted proteins | sample CryGeyCG12114_NA_FD_185462 | JGI IMG/M metagenome (GOLD analysis project Ga0210040, IMG submission 185462) | Groundwater microbial communities from aquifer - Crystal Geyser CG19_WC_8/21/14_NA (SPAdes) (version 2) | ecosystem: Environmental > Aquatic > Deep subsurface > Groundwater | place: USA...
CCGCCCGCCGCGGACGTCGATGCCCACGCTGGGCACCTCGGTCATCAGGAAGTGCGGTGACGACAGCGTCCAGCTGCGCCGGTCCTCACTCGTCGCGAGCCAGAGCCCCTTGCGCGTGCCGATCGCCAGCAGAGTCGTCGCCATGCAGCAGTAGACCGTCGGCGGTCCTCGAAGTCATCGCTCGGCGGCGTCCTGGCTCACTGCACGTGCTCCTGGCTCGCCTCGTGACGTGAGCCAGGAGCACGAACGATCAGCTCACCTGATCCCGGGGGAACTCAGCGGGCGGACGACTGGGCCGGGGTGTCGCCGCCCTCGAGGTCGCCCTCGGTGTCCAGGTAGGCCTGCTGCAGCTCGGCCAGCAGCGCCGGGTCGGGCTCGGCCCACATATTCCGGTCCACCGCCTCGAGCAGCCGCTCGGCGATGCCGTGCAGCGCCCACGGGTTGGACTTCTCCATGAACTCCCGGTTCTCCGGGTCGAGCACGTAGGCCTGCGCGAGCTTCTCGTACATCCAGTCCGCGACCACGCCGGTCGTGGCGTCGTAGCCGAACAGGTAGTCGACGGTGGCGGCCAGCTCGAAGGCGCCCTTGTAGCCGTGCCGGCGCATGGCGGCCAGCCACTTGGGGTTGACCACCCGGGCCCGGAACACCCGCGAGGTCTCCTCGACCAGCGAGCGGGTCTTCACCTGCTCGGGCCGGGTGGAGTCGCCGATGTAGGCCTCGGGCGAGGAACCGGTCAGTGCGCGGACCGTGGCGATCATGCCGCCGTGGTACTGGAAGTAGTCGTCGGAGTCGGCGATGTCGTGCTCGCGGGTGTCCACGTTCTTCGCGGCCACCGCGATCCGCTTGTAGGCGGCCTCCATGTCCGGCCGAGCCTGCACCCCGTCCAGGTCCCGGCCGTAGGCGTAGCCGCCCCACACCGCGTAGACCTCGGCCAGGTCGGCGTCCCCGCGCCAGTCCCGGGAGTCGATCAACGACAGCAGTCCGGCCCCGTAGGCGCCCGGCTTGGAGCCGAACACCCGGGTGGTGGCCCGCCGCCGGTCGCCGTGGGTGGCCACATCTGCTTCCACGTGGTCCCGCACGTAGTTCACCGAGGAGGGCTCGTCGAGGCCCGCCACCAGCGTCACCGCGTCGTCCAGCATGGTCACCACGTGCGGGAAGGCGTCCCGGAAGAAGCCGCTGATCCGCACCGTGACGTCGATCCGCGGTCGGCCGAGCTCGTCGAGCTCGATCGGCTCCAGGCCGGTGACCCGTCGCGACGCGTCGTCCCACACCGGCCGGACGCCGAGCAGTGCGAGCACCTCGGCGACGTCGTCCCCGGCCGTCCGCATCGCCGACGTGCCCCACACCGACAGCCCGACCGAGCGGGGGAAGTCGCCGTCGTGATCGGCCCGGTAGCGCTCGACCAGCGACTCGGCCATCGCCGACCCGGTCTCCCAGGCCAGCCGGGACGGGATCGCCCGCGGGTCGACGGAGTAGAAGTTCCGCCCGGTCGGCAGCACGTTGACCAGCCCGCGCAGCGGCGAGCCCGACGGGCCGGCCGGCACGTAGCCGCCCTCCAGCGCGTGCAGGGTCATGTCCAGCTCGTCCGTGGTGCGCTCCAGCCGCGGCACCACCTCGTCGACGGCGAACCGCAGCACCGCAGTGACCTGGTCGTTCGCGGTCCCGAGCACACCGCCGACGACGTCGGCGATCGCCGAGGCCGCCCAGCCGCGCTCCTCCATGCCGGCCACCAGCGCCGCGGCCTGCGTCTCGACCGCATCGGTCGCGTGCAGCCCGGCGGTGCCGTCCTCGGTCAGCCCGAGCGCCTCGCGCAGCCCGGGCAGTGCCACCGCGCCGCCCCAGATCTGCCGGGCGCGCAGCATCGCCAGCACCAGGTCCACCCGGTTCTGGCCGGACGGCGGTGCGCCGAGCACGTGCAGGCCGTCGCGGATCTGCGAGTCCTTGATCTCGCACAGCCAGCCGTCGACGTGCAGGATCATCTCGTCGAAGTGGTCGTCCTCCGGCCGCTCGGCCAGCCCCAGGTCGTGGTCGAGCTTGGCGGCCTGCAGCAGCGTCCAGATCTGCTGCCGGACGGCGGGCAGCTTCGCCGGGTCCATCGCGGCGATGTTGGCGTGCTCGTCGAGCAGCTGCTCCAGCCGGGCGATGTCGCCGTAGGAGTCGGCGCGCGCCATCGGCGGCACCATGTGGTCGACCAGGGTGGCGTGCGCGCGGCGCTTGGCCTGGGTGCCCTCGCCGGGGTCGTTGACCAGGAACGGGTAGACCAGCGGCAGGTCGCCGATCGCGGCGTCCGGACCGCACTCCGCCGACATCCCGACGGTCTTGCCGGGCAGCCACTCCAGGTTGCCGTGCTTGCCGACGTGCACCATCGCGTGCGCGCCGAAGACCGACCGCAGCCACCAGTAGGCGGCCAGGTAGTGGTGCGAGGGCGGCAGGTCCGGGTCGTGGTAGATCGCGATCGGGTTCTCCCCGAAGCCGCGCGGCGGCTGCACCATCACCACGACGTTCCCGGCCCGCAGCGCGGCGAAGACGATGTGCCCGTCATCGACGAACAGCGAGCCCGGAGCGGGACCCCAGTGCTGCTCCATCGCCGCGCGCAGCTCGGCGGGCAGCGAGTCGAAGTGCTCGCGGTACTCGGCGGCGGAGATCCGCACCGGGTTGCCCGACAGCTGCTCCTCGGTGAGCCAGTTCTCGTCCTGCCCGCCCGCCGCGATCAGCGCGTGCACCAGGGTGTCGCCGTCCAGGTCGGCGACGCCGGGCAGCGCGTCCGGGCCGTCGAACGGCCCGATGTCGTAGCCCTGCCCCTGCATCGCGGCCAGCAGCCGGACGACGGACGCCGGGGTGTCCAGGCCGACCGCGTTGCCGATCCGGGCGTGCTTGGTCGGGTAGGCGCTGAGCATCACCACGATCCGGCGCTCGGCCGGCGGGGTGTGCCGCAGCCGGGCGTGCGCGACCGCGGTGCCGGCGACCCGGGCAGCCCGCTCGGGGTCGGCGACGTAGGAGGTCAGCCCGTCGGCGTCGACCTCCTTGAAGCTGAACGGCACGCTGATCAGCCGGCCGTCGAACTCGGGGATCGCCACCTGGTTGCCCACGTCGAGCGGAGAGAGCCCGTCGTCGTTGGCCGCCCAGTCCGCGCGGCTGGACGTCAGGCACAGCCCCTGGACGACCGGGACGTCGAGCCGGGCCAGCTCCCCGACGTCCCAGGCGCCGTCGTCCCCGCCGGCCTGGGCGGTGGCCGGCTTGGAGCCGCCCGCCGCCAGCACGGTCACCACGAGCGCGTCGGCGGTGCGCAGCACGTCGACGAGCCCGGGCTCGACGGTCCGCAGCGAGGCGGTGAACACCGGCAGCGCGCGGCCGCCGGCGTCCTCGATCGCGGTGCACAGCGCCTCGACGAAGCCGGTGTTCCCGGACAGCTGGTGCGCCCGGTAGTAGAGGACGGCGACGACGGGGCCCTCGTCGCGGCGCGCGGAGCGGTCCAGCACGCCCCACTCCGGCGCGACCGAGGGCGGTTCGAAGCCCTCGCCCTCGAGCAGCACCGTGTCGCCGAGGAAGCGGTGCAGCTGCGCGAGGTTGTCCGGGCCGCCCTGCGCCAGGTAGCCGTGCGCCTCGGTGGCCACGCCCATCGGGACGGTGGACAGCTCCATCAGCTCGGCGTCGGGCACGTTCTCCCCGCCCAGGACCACGACCGGCGCGGGTCCGGCGAGCAGGGAGCTGAGCATCTCCTCGTACTGCCGGCGCACGCCGAGGATCCGGACGACGACCAGGTCGCTGCCGGCCGCGAGCTGCACCATCCCCTCGGCGCCGAGCCGGGCGGGGTTGCCCAGCCGCCAGTCAGCCGGGCAGGACCGGGCCGACAGCAGGTCGGTGTCGGAGGTGGAGAGCAGGGTGAAGGTGCGTGAGCTCACGGCAGTGGGCCTCCCTCGGGGTCCGCGCCCCGGGTCGTCGGGCACGGCAGCCGAGGTGTCTGGCTCCCCCGTCGGACGGGGTCACAGTGGCGGGACCGCGCCGGGCTCGCACCGGCTTCCCTGCTGCACTGCCGTGATCGCCGCAGACGCTACCCGGCTCGCGCGTCGCCCCGGGTCGCGCAGCCGACGCTGCTCGGGCGACGGTTGGCGTGGCGAAGGGCACGGGGGAACGATGGAGACGACATGACCAGCGGTACGGCGACCACCCCCAGCAGGGTCGGGACGTCACAGTCCGGCCTGCTGCTGGCGGGGATCCTGCTCATCGCGGCGAACCTCCGGGCGGCGATCACCTCGGTGGGCCCGGTCGTCGAGGACATCCGGGGGGACCTGGACATCGGTGGCGCGACGGCATCGGTGCTGATCAGCCTGCCGTTGGTCGCGTTCGCCGTCGTCTCCCCGCTCGCCCCGGCGCTGGCCCGCCGGATCGGCATCGAGCGCGCCCTGGGCGCGGCCCTGGTCCTGCTGGCGGCGGCGACGGTCGTCCGCTCCCTGCCGTCGGCCATCGCGCTGTGGACCGGCACCGCCTTCCTCGGCATCGCCGTCGCCGTGATCAACGTCGTGCTGCCCTCGCTGGTCAAGCGGGAGTACCCGGGGCGGATCGGCCAGGTCACCGGCCTCTACTCGTCGGTCCAGGGCGCCGCGGCGGCGCTCGCGTCCGGCCTCGCCGTCCCGCTGGCCGGGACGACGCAGCACGGCTGGCGCCTGGCGCTGGGCATCTGGGCCGGCCTCGGGCTGGTCGCGCTCGCGGTCTTCCTCCCCCAGCTCCGCCGCCGCAGCGTCCCGCCGGCTCCTGGCTCACCCCTCGCCGGGGGTGCGCACCGGTCGCCGTGGACGAGCGCCCTCGGCTGGCAGGTCACCGTCTTCATGGGCTCGCAGTCGACGATCTACTTCACGCTGATCACCTGGTGGCCCTCGGTGGAGCGGGCCCACGGCGTCTCCGCTGCCGCCGCGGGCTGGCACCTCTTCGCGATGCAGGTCGCCGGCCTGCTGGCCAACCTGGCCACGGCCCGGCTGATCCCCCGCCGTCCGGACCAGCGGCTGCTCATCCTGGGGGCGACCGGGCTGTTCGTCACCGCCATCGTCGGCCAGCTGACCGTGCCGGCGGCCTCGCTGCTGTGGATCGTGATCGCCGGCGCGGCGGGTGGGGCCTGCATCGTGCTGGCGCTGTCGCTGTTCGGCCTGCGGACCCACGACCACCACCAGGCGGCGGCGCTGTCGGGCATGGCCCAGTCGGTCGGGTACGCCATGGCCGCCGGCGGCCCGGTCCTGCTGGGCGCGCTGCACGACAGCACCGGCAGCTGGACGGCACCGTTGCTGGTGCTGCTCGCCGTCCTCGTCGTCCAGGCCGCGACCGGGCTGCAGGCGGGCCGGGCCCGGCTGCTCTGAACCTGGTCAGCCACCGAGCCGAGGTCGATGACGACGCCCGCGTGACCGGCGGCGTCTCGTCGTCCCCGGCGCCCGGTTGCTGGTGCTGATCGTCGGGTCGACACTCGTGATCATGACCTCCTCAGCGTCTGCGGTGCCCTCCCGATGAACGTCCTGGCCGCCGAGGTGGACCACACCAGCAGCCAGCCGCTGCTGGTGGTGGCCGCGCTGCTCGGCATCGCCGTCGTGGTCGTGCTGATCACCGTGCTGAAGGTCCACCCGTTCCTGGCGCTGATCATCGGGTCGGCGGTGCTCGGCGTCGTCGCGGGCGTGGGCGTCAGCGACATCGTGGCCAGCTTCACCGCCGGAGTCGGCTCGACGGTGGGCAGCGTGGGACTGCTCATCGCCCTCGGCGCGATGATCGGCGGGCTGCTCACGGCCTCCGGAGGCGCCGACCGGGTGGTGAACGCGGTCGTCGACCGGGTCAGTCCCCGCGCACTCCCGTGGGCGATGGGCGGGGTGGCCGCGCTGATCGGCATCCCGCTGTTCTTCGAGATCGGCGTCGTCCTGCTCGTCCCGATCGTGCTGCTGGTGGCCCACCGTAGCAACCAGCCCCTGCTCCGGGTGGGCATCCCGGCCCTGGCCGGCCTGTCGGTGCTGCACGGGTTCATCCCGCCGCACCCGGGCCCGCTGGTCGCCATCAGCAACCTGAACGCCAGCCTGGGACTCGTCCTGCTCTTCGGGCTGATCCTGGCGATCCCGTGCGTCATCCTGGCCGGTCCGGTCTTCGGCAGCTTCATCAGCCAGCGGCTGCACGTGGCCACGCCCACAGCGCTGGTCGGCGCTGCGGTCGGCGGCCGCGAGACGGGCACCACCGGCGCCGGGACGTCGGACGACGGCAACCGCGACCTCGGCGACACCGGGGACCGGTCCGGCCCGGCGGAGGGGGCGAAGCGCCAGCCAGCCCTGGGCGCGACCATCGCCACCGTGCTGCTGCCGGTGGTGCTCATGCTGCTGGGCGCCATCGGCGAGCTGACGCTCGACGAGGGCACGACGCTGCGCAACGTCTCCAACATCCTGGGCACCCCGGTGATCGCGCTGCTGATCGGCGTGGTCGTGGCGATGTTCACCCTCGGCACGGCGGTCGGCTTCGGCCGGCAGCGGATCTCGGACACCGTCGGCGGCTCGCTGCCGGCGATCGCCGGGATCCTGCTCATCGTCGCGGCGGGTGGCGGGTTCAAGCAGCTGCTCGTCGACTCGGGGATCAGCGGCCTGATCGCCGACGCCGCGGAGGGCGCCGACCTCTCCCCGCTCGTGCTCGGCTGGCTGGTCGCCGTGGGCATCCGGCTGGCCACCGGCTCGGCCACCGTCGCCACCATCACCGCCGCCGGCATCGTCGCCCCGCTGGCGGCCGACCTCGACAAGCCGACGACGGCGTTGCTCGCGCTGGCCGTCGGGGCCGGCTCGCTGTTCTTCTCGCACGTCAACGACGCGGGCTTCTGGCTGGTCAAGGAGTACTTCGGGATGACCGTCGGGCAGACCATCAAGAGCTGGTCGGTGATGGAGACGATCATCTCGGTGGTCGGCCTGATCGGCGTGCTGCTGCTGAACCTGGTCGTGTAGCCGGGCACACTGCCCCGGTGACCGGCACCACGCCCGACACCTCGCTGCGGGCGGTGTTCGCCGGCCGGCGGGGCCGGTTGCTGGCGGCGCTGCTGCTGGCCGAGTTCGCCGGTGCCGTGCAGGGCATCGCGTACGCGACCGTGCTGCCGCTGGCCTCCCGCGACCTGGACGGCAGCCGGCTGTACGGCGCGACGCTGTCGGCCGGTCCGCTGGCCAGCGCGATGGTGCTGGCGGCCGGCGCCGGGCTGACCGCCCGGTTGCGACCGCGACAGACGCTGCTCGCCGCCGTCACGCTGTACGTGGTCGGGGTGGTGCTGGCGACCACTGCCCCCGCGATGGGCTGGCTGCTGGCCGGCGGCCTGCTGCGCGGGCTGGCCGGCGGCCTGCTCGCGGCGTTCGGGCTGAGCGCGATCGGTGGGCTCTTCGACGACGACCTGCGGCCGCGGGTGCTGGCGCTGTTCACGCTGGCCTGGCTGCTGCCGTCGCTGGCCGGGCCGGCGGTCAACGCGGCCGTCGCGGTCTGGGCCGGCTGGCGATGGGCGATGGCCTGGCCGGCCGTCGTGGTCGTCCTCGCCCGGCTGCTGGTGGGCCGGGACGCCGGGCTGGTCCCCTGGGCGACCGGCCGCCGGCCGGTGACGCTCGGCGCCGGGCTGGCCGTGGTCGCCGGGCTGGTGCTGGCGTCGCTGGCCACCACGGCCGGTCACTGGGGCATCCCGCTGCTGGCCGGCGGGGCCCTGCTCGCCGGCGGCGCCGCCCTCCGGGTGTTCGACCAGGCCACGGGCGGCGACCGCCACCGCACCTGGACGCTGGTCGCGTTCAGCGGGCTGACCATGGCCTTCTTCGCCGGCGACAGCCTGATCCCGTTGGCGGTGGTCGAGGGGCTGGACCGGGGCGTGGTCGCCGGCGCCGTGGCGATCGGCGCCGGACTCGTCGCCTGGTCGCTCACCGGGCTGCGCAGCTGGCCGTCCGGGCGGCGCCCGGACCCCGCCGTGCTGGGGCTCGGCCTGCTGGTCGCCGCGCTGGTCGCCGAGGTGCTGACGCAGACGGGCCTGCTGCCCGGGGACGCGGCGCTTGCCGTGGTCGTCGGCGGGTGGGCGGTGGGCGGCCTGGGCATCGGCCTGGCCTATCCGCGGCTGTCGTCGAGCACGTTCGACGCCCTGTCGACCGACCAGGTGGCGCCGGTGGCGACCGCGCTGGCCTTCGCCGAGACGGCCGCCCTGGTGCTCGGCTCGCTGCTGGGCGCCGGGATCTACTCGCTCGGCACGGGCGCCGGGGCCAGTGACCCGGCGGCCGTCGGCACCGGGTTCGCCCTGGCGACGCTCATCGCGGTGGCCGCCTGGCTGGCGACCCGGCGGCGCTCCACGTCCCGGGCGGGTTGAGCCGCTGCAGGACGGGGCTACGCAGCGCCGAGAGCGTCGGCCACCCGGTGGTGGACGGCGGCATCGGCGGCCCGGCTCTGCCGCTCCAGCGTGCGGGCCAGCGCCCGGCGGGCCCAGGGGTTGGCCGGGGCCAGCTCGACCAGCCGGGTCAGCGTCTCCTCGGCGCGGGCGAGCTGGGCCGACCCGAAGTAGCTGCGGGCGGCCAGTTCCAGCGCCGCCTGGTTCTCCGGCTCGCCGGCGAGCACCTTCTCCAGCACCTTGGCGGCCTCGATGGGCTGGCCCATGGCGAGGAACAGGTCGGCGCGGAGGTACTCGGAGTGCAGGTCGATCTCGTGCGGGGTGGTCATGGGACTCCTTCCACGCCCGCCAACAGCCAGCGCTCGCCGTTGTTCCCGGTGACGGACAGCAACGGAACGACAAAGGTCGTGCACTATTGAGTTGATTCGCAGATTTTGGGGGTACCGGCCGCACACACCGACCTCGTCCCCCCCGGAGCGCCGCCATGGCCCACGCCCTGCACCTCCCCCACCCGATCCGCGCCGCCGCCACCGAGGGCTGGGTGCCCGCGGTGCACCGGATCGGCGCCGTCGGCGTCGCCGTGGTGATCGCCGCCTTCGGCGTGCTGGGCCTGCTGGACGGGCTGGCCTACTTCTCCACCGACGGCGAACAGATCGCCGGGCTGTCCTCCAACGGTCTGCTGTCCACGATCTCGCTGGTCACCGCCGCGGTGCTGGTGGTGGCCGCGCTGCGCAGCTCCCGCGTCGCCAGCACGACGATGCTGGTGATCGGCGCGCTGTTCCTCGTCTCGGCGCTGGCCAACCTGGCCGTGCTCGAGAGCGACCTGAACCTGCTCGCCTTCTCGATGGCCAACGTCATCTTCTCCATCGTGGCCGGGCTGGTGCTGCTGACGCTGGGGGCCTACGGCCGGGTGAGCGGCAACCTGCCCGCCGACAGCCCCTACCGCAGCGAGGGCTCCCCGGACGTGCCGGACACCAGCCAGCAGCTGCCGGAGACCCCGGCCGAGCGAGCGGCCGAGCGGGCGATGCGGAACGCCGAGCTGGCGGTCGTGGAGCACCGCGCCACGGCAGACCAGCAGCGCCGGGTGGCGGCCATGGCCCAGGTGCGCACCCGGGCCGACCGCCGCGATGTCTGGCTGTCCTTCGACCAGGGCGCGCTGGGCTGAGCCGGGTGCCCGGCTTGACGCGCGAGGATCCCACCTGCAGGTTCTCGGCGTGGACCCGAGCACGAGCGTCGCGGCACGGTTGGCCGCCCTCAGCCTGGACGGCAAGGGTCGGCTGACGTCGCAGCTGCTGGCGTCAGCCGCCGTGCGGGCCGGGTTGCTGGTCGATCTGGCGCTCGCGAGACGGCTCCGGCTCACCGCGGACAGCATCGAGCTGGACGCCCGACCGGTCGGCCTGCAAGCCGCCGACCGTCTGCTGCTGGCGATGGACGCGGAGCCCGAGCGGACCCTGGACTCCTGGCTGGACGAGCGCCGGATCGACCTGGGGCAGGTGGCCGACTCGCTGGCGGAAGCCGGCGCATGGACGCGACACCGGACGCTGCTGGGCCTTCGGTACCGGGTCGGACACCCGGCCCAGCGGACGTCGGACCTGCAGCTGGACGTCGAGAGCGACGACCCGCCGGCCGACGTGGCCACGGCAGCGGTGGCGGTGCTGGCCGCTGTGGCGGGCCTGGTCGGGGAAG
>Ga0210040_10011465_pt1 | contig 10033 bp, 7 predicted proteins | sample CryGeyCG12114_NA_FD_185462 | JGI IMG/M metagenome (GOLD analysis project Ga0210040, IMG submission 185462) | Groundwater microbial communities from aquifer - Crystal Geyser CG19_WC_8/21/14_NA (SPAdes) (version 2) | ecosystem: Environmental > Aquatic > Deep subsurface > Groundwater | place: USA...
TGGAGAGGGGGTTGGGGAGGGCGGAACATGGGGTGTATGGGTGGGTGAAGAGTGTGTATGGGAAAGCGGGCAAGAAGGGAAGGGGGGGAGGGGGGAAGGATGGTGGAGCTACGGTGGGTTTGGCGGGGAGGAGAGAGGAAGAACATGTTTAGATAGCTGCGTGCTGTGTATATGAGAAGATTGCATTGCGCAGCACGATGAGGATCGTTCGTGCTAGTCATCAATGAAACAGGTCGTGTGACTAAGTCTCCGCGGCTCTTGACAGTATCTCACATCGTGAGGAAGCAGATGTCAGACTTGTTTGAGTGTTTCAATTCATGAATTGGCCTCTTCATGGCTAAGGGCACATGGGGCAGTAAGTATAACTATACAAAAAACGCCTTTTGGTCTTTGTCCCCAAGCTTTTGCAACCGTCGCGTTATGACAGCGATAGCCATGCGCCTTGCCATTCAGACGCCGATGATGCAAAATGCCACCTTCAAGGATATTCGAACAATGATATGAGTAGATCCCCCTGCACCCACTTGTGCGCCCCTGGAAGAATGCCTCGCGCAAGTGGGAGGCCGCTGATGGTGGTATAAAACAGAACTTGAAAAAGAAGAAATCGAGCATTGGTATCGTGTGGCCGGCCGTAACTTAGATGCAAGTAAAGAGACAAACATTAGCTATGTCCATGGCTGAGAGCCGTATAAAAAAAAGGTATATGTGATATGCCGAGTTTGAGTCGCCGTGTCGCACGCGGTATCCAACCACGCGGCAAAAGAAGAATAAGAAGATGGCGCATTGAAGCGTGGTGTCTAAGAACCTTTGAGGTTGTTTGTGGAGAAGTTGAAGTTGAGGAACTCGAACTTGTCCTTTGAGTTGGTGCGGCTCTCGGCCGAAAAGGTACCCTGGTCGATGGAAGGGGAGCCTCTTGTGGAGTGTTGAGGATCCCGGGGCTCGAGGACGAGTGAGCGACGGTAGTAGGCTTGGACGTTTGCCTGATCACTGGAACGGACGCGTTGGATTTGCGCATCCATCCAGTCCTGCATCTCTGGGATCGCAGCTAGGCGGTACGGCACCTGGAAGGACTGGAGTTGGCCAATGATCTTGGCAGTCTTCATGTGCTTGTCGAAGTTGATGACTGCCATACTGTCTTGGCCGGATTCGCCGGGTAGCTGGCGGGTGGTGCCATTGCCAACATCGATGAAGGTCAGATCGGTGAGGTAGATACCAACGAATGGGATGCAGGGAGCGATGTGATTCTGCAAGCGCTGGCGCAGGACAGCGTAATTCCGTCCAACGTCGGTGATGGCTTTCAATTCGTCCAAGCGAGCCTTTGTCTTCACAGACACCAGTTCCCATGTCCTCTTCAAGCGCATAACCATCGATGAGTTGAGTGAGCAGATAATGGCCATTAGCGAATCGTAGTTGTTCAGCTCGAGGCACTTTGCGGCAATCTTGACCCACTGCTTGATGATAGCAGCCCGCTTCTTTGCGTCTTCGAGATGTAAGATCGTATCCGCAACAAGGTTCGCCAAATCGGTCGAGAGTGTGGACATGGCCTTGACATTGACCGCTTTTGAGTCAGACTTCTTGGTCCATTCTAACGCCAGGAGCTCTTCGGGTTGGATGGAGCAAAAGAGCCTCGATTCGATGATGGTAAACTGACGTGCCAGTTCTAAGGGGTCGAAGTCTAGTATGCTACACTGGGTTTTACCCTCCTTGCTGGATCGAAGGGCGCTGAGTTGACTCTTGCTGATGATCGATGCAGGCACGTTGCTGTCTGCTGGCGTAAAGACGGTGTTGGATACTCCAGTCTTGCCGATGGAGGAAACTAGGCGAGGTACAAGAGCTCCTGCTCGTACCTCAGTCACCTTCGAGGTGAGTTCCGCGAGACGTTTGCCAGCAGTAGGCATACAGGCCCGTAGCTTGCCCGTCGCGAAGGCCAGAATCACGCCTAGGGCAGCAGAGTCACTGTCGCTCGACCAGTGGCTCTCCAACCAGCCCTTGAACACGTTGTACACTCGGAGACGTACCGGGACGCCTATCGTTTGACTATCGCCAATGTAATCGAAACGGTCGATTAGGCATTGTGCCAGTTCTACTGGTGTGGTGAACAGCCGGAATGTGAGATAAAATGTCGTTACGAACACGGCATCAGGCGTTGTTTCGTATGTGGTGAGTTGCTCTACGAGAGCAGGTAGCGAGCCACCAGAAATCTGCCCCTCTTTGTTGTAAACCAGTTCGTGTACGTATGTTGTCTCGAGCAAGTGCTCTTCGCCTGCCGCAACGTCCTCGCTTGCAAGTGACCGAAGCTCAGAACAGCTACCAAAGCTGCTCACCAATGTTTGAGAGCTCCGGGACTTGAGAGGCGAATGATCCGGGGTGGTGGCCCTTGTCGAAGTGTGCGAAACAACACTTCCGGTATCACGCATGCTGAAGTGGAAGGTACTGCTCGTATCCCCGACCGATGTGTTGACACTGTCAGTCTTCGCAGATTTTGAGAAGACGCTGATAGGGCTTTCGAGGAGCTCGGCTGGGGCTGGCTGAGGCAAGTTGGGTGTTGGAATAGTACTGAGAGGTGGAACTGACGACCGCGAAGACCTGAATGATACTGCAGTCGGGCTTTCGACAATCACGGCGGCTGGGGTGGGTTGTAGACTGAGTCTCTGGTTCTCGAGAGGAGGCGAAGGTTGTGGAACTTCTGGGAGTGGCTTCGATTCGGACACCACTAATGGTGGTGGGGCTTGACGTTCTTCAATAGGGGTCGCTGGAAGCGGCTTGTCAGTCTCCATGGGCGTCTCCATCTGCTTCGGTCCTTGAGGGCTCTCTTCCTCGCCGTGATCGGTTTCGGGAAGTTGTTGGAGTATTGCGTCCGCCAAGGATAGGCCCAAGCCGGCCGTCTCGAATTCAAAGTCGCCGATCCGTTCAATGACAGTACGAGCCTTTGCAGCACATTCACCAGCAGATCGAACGCAGCTTGTGGCAGCGGCCACCAGCTGTTTTCCCGATTCTGGCGCTACCAGGTCTCCAGTTATGTCCGCTTCGGTTGCGTTGAACATGTCTTTCGTAGCTTGCACAAGCTCGGTCAGTCTTGTATACATTGTGTCGCGTGCCTCTTCCAATTCCTTGGACCTCCGCGCGTCGCGTTCCCATACTTCCTCAACAACTGTAAGGAGCTCTCGACAAGCAATCACAGATTGCTGGGTAATGTAGGCAAGCTCCTCGGAAGAGCGCGACTGCAGATGGAGTCCAATGAAAGAGCCAATGAAGCCCAAGAAAGCGTCTTGTGAGGTGACAAGCCGTTCAGATGCTAGGTTCCCTGTGCGAGTGCTTTGCGACTTTCCGGTGTACGACAGCCTGTGAGTGACAGACAGTCGCTTCGATTGACTTGGAAGGTGAGAGGGGAAGACGGGCGACTGCAGAGAATCTGGCTCAGACGGGAGCGAGAAGGCCACAGAGAGGCGATTCAGATTGCGTGGTGGCTGAGTAGATGCGGTGTCGCCATGCATGGAAAAGGGTCTTTGTGTTACGTGTAACTCGCTGTCATTCGTCGGACGTGTATCTTCGTCCAATCGAGCTGGGGACTCGAGTGGTTGCACTGCAGGGTCAGACGGCGGAGTCAATGGTCTCTCAGCGCTTGCATCGCCCAGTTCAAATGATGACAGCGACACTGCATCGGTAGCCCAGATGTCGAGAAAGCGCACCGCCCTCGTCACGAGCTTGAATGATTTGAGTACCAGCTCGTCCATGTACTCATAAACAGGTACCAGTGCGTCGTTGGTTTGTAGTGTTTCTTGCAGCTTTTTGGCAGTCTTGACAAGAGATGAGAGGTCACCCAGAAGGCCTTTGCGCATCCGCCGGAGGCCGATGTGTGCAACGATGAGACGCGAGTCTCTCGACAGACATTCTGTTCTTTCCTGTGGGGAGTAAGTTACTGTCGCAGAATGTCGGATACACACCTTTTACTTACTAAAAAGAATCTGATGCCAGCAATCATGCCCCTGACGTAATCCTGCTTCATAAAAGCAAGCAGGTCGCCGTTCTCACCATCGCGAACAAGATCCCATAGGTGAGTAAGAGCGTTCAGCAAGTTTCGCACAGCAGGGTGGTCGTAGGGTTCGCAGTAGTTGGTAGGCAGCCAGCCTCGAGCACCCGACGCCAGGAGAGTTCCGTCCGCCCATCCGTTTGGGTGCACCGAATGAACCAGGATAACATCACCTTGCTTAATCGCGACAGTGATGGACGACTCGTCGGTCGAAGAGGAGACAGTGGAACTCGGATTGTAGTGATAGAATGCGCGCAGATAGTTATGGAAGACGGGTTGCGAAGGCACTTGTTGAGCCATGGCCTCGGTCGATGTCTTCGGCGTCAGTGGTGGGGATATTTGCGATTGTGACTGCGATCTGATGGAATGGGATCCTCTCGAAGACGGGCGACTGTGCCCAAAGATGCCCGCCCGCGACCTCTTCGGCGACTTCTGTATGTTCAATGGCGCGACCAATGCGCTCGCGTGCTTGTCCATCTCTTCCCGTTCTTCAAACGCCCAGTCGGCCATGGTGGGGAGCAGCAAACGGTAATAGAGGGGTTAGCTGGCGGGTGCGATAGGGTCTCTCAAGGCTGGATCGCTAAGTAGCTGTTGCAGCTCCGCTGGTACACGTCCGGAGCATCTAATCGAGGCGGATGGGTGACGCTGGCGGAACCGTGGTACCGACCGTCAATGGCGCACAATAGTAGTAGTCCGAACCGTGCACTGGACGTCTACGTGTTCTCTGTCTATTCTCACTTTGTTGATGTTGGTGTTGTTCTGCTGCGCATATGTTATTATTGTGTTCGGAAAAGCGAGGAATGACGATGATGCCACACGACCAGCCCTCCCACGAGGAATGTGGAGCAGGAGACGCGACAAACGGAGAGGGCATACCCGTGGCAAGGATTGGTTTGAGTAAGAGTGCGATTGATGGCAAATGTGAATTGGGCCGTCTCTTACAAGGTGCAGCGAGTGACAGATTCTGAGGTGAAGTCGATTGCCTATTCGGGAACCAGGCCGACGAGTTGAATAGGCGTTGCAGTGAAACAGCTGACTGGACTCGGTGCGGGTGCGGAATGCTGGGACAGGCGTTGTTTCTGTTACGCAAAGATGCCGCAGGATGGGGTGGGCTCAGGCAGAGCAGGCAGAGGAGCTCAGACGCGGTCTGTTTCTCGTCGACGTATCCAGGTGTTCGAGATGGGGATGGTGGTGAGTGCAAAAGGAGGGGCTACTGCTATAGCAGATGATGGCAGAGCAGGAAGGGACTGTGAGCTGCAAGGGTCGGGCCTGCCTGCGTGGGGTTCGTTCCTTCCAAACGGTCGTCCGTCGTCCGTCCTCGAGGTAGTCGCGGCCCAAGCGAGGGAAGCTGCGACTATGTGGTAAAAACAAATACACGCGCGCTGGCTTTCTTCGACGATCCGGTATACACTCCCAATGCACGCGACAGCAACAACGGGTGCAGCAGAAAGAGAAGGAGTGCCCTCCACGACGGCAGCCCACGCCGTTATTATCGAACCGCAACGGAGGATGCCACGGCCGTCGTCAACTTCAGGAAAAGCTCCATCAACAGACGGCATGGGCTGCTGTCAGGGCCATCGGCAGGGATACGCATCCAGGGAGCGTTGGTGGGCCTGCGGCGTCGCAACCAACAGGGACGACACCTTGGCCCCTACGTCGACGTGACCATGATTCGCGCGTCTACATCCGTGCGAGAGAGGGATTGCTGGAGGGAGCCAGTGGCTTCCTTCCGGCTACTGTTCCCCTTGCACAGTTCTCCATGATTTTGAAAGCGTTGGGAAGATCGTGTGCTGTTCATTCAGCCGAAGGGTGGAATCTGGGATGCGGTGCGCGCCGTTACATAGCCGGAGAACATGGGCATCTGCATCCCCTCACCACTCCCTCCGAGCCACGACAACAGCAGCATCACGACACTGCTGACAGCATCACACTCGATGCATGTGCTCTGTGACCTCCCACGCTCCACGTTTTCGGCACACTCGAATGCGGTCGGTTGCATGAAGGAGACCCGCAGCGCACACGCCAGGCACGAACTACTGCAGCGAGGCTTGCAAGCTCCACCACGAACCTCATCCCCGGTCTGCGCTGGGGTCTAAAAGTGGCAAAAGATCAACTCGTGCGGAGCTAAGCTCATTGAGAGCATTAGCCGAGCGGTATACGCTCCCCGGTTGCCACGGTCGACGCCTCCAATCAATCCTACGCTCGTCTCCTGCATTTCAGCAAATCCTTCCTATTGGGCAGTGAGAGAATATCCTGAGCAGTTTGATATGCGGCTGCAGCACTGCAAAGCCTCCAATATCGCGTCTATTGCAAAGGCACGAGATGGACACCAACTGTCGAGTTCGCGATTGAACGTCCCGTCAGACCTGTCCCTCCACCAAACGTTAGGAGCCTCACCGTGAACGTCATTCTCTCGGCAAGGGACGCGGCTCGCTGTGGGGTACCTTACTGTGGTACTGGTCCACTCTGGCCCCTGCTCGAATCGTTGGTGTTCTACAGATGCAACTCAGCAAATTGTGACAGCCCTGACGATCTTACATGTTTTCACGACGGCGACCTCAGGTGTTGGGAACGGATCGCACAGGGATCTGAGTGGTCCGAGCAAGGACTCGACCATTTTACCCTGATACAGCTCGCTCTAGGATGCAGACCAGATGAGGACACAACAGCTTCCTAAAAGAGATGGGCAAAAATCCGAATTCCGCACCTTCGAATTGCTTCTCTGGGAGTTCGCCTTTTCAACTACCGAGTACTATCTCGACTAGCCTACGCTTTGCTTGGCATCAGGCCGACACTGATACTGTAGGTCTAGGATCTTGCGAGATAGACATGGGGTCAAATTGGCTTCTTCCAAGATCACTGTGGCACCTTCGTCTTGATCTGACGTCTGTTGAAATCGCAAAAACATGTCTCTGGCTCAGATTTTTGGGCACTTCACACCGTCAGCACACTCAACAGCAATTGCCGACCCGCGAAAAGCTCACAACGGAAGGTTCCCGGTCCAGTTGTTTCTTCATTTTCGTATAAGCATCAATTTTCTAATCAGTACAGCCTAGTACACGCCTCAATACAGCCATCAAAGAGCCGCTTGACTTAGCTTCGAAGCTAGACCTGTTCCCCGGGAGCGACCGCTTGTACAATTCGAATTCTAAGAACCCTCGAGTCCGAAACGGGCGCAATTATCCAGGTCTAATGGATGCTTTTGCCATCGCGAGCGCCGATCACATGGTGAGTGTCCGATTCTCGAAGGATGATCCCTCCATCAAACGGCTTAATCTAGCACTCATTTCACTAGGTCGAGGATCTGCATATGGTAAGATCCACTTGCTTCAGTCCTTACGATCACTGCGATCCGTGCTCGCAACCACGAGGCATCGAACTGTAGGAAGAGAAGAACCATTTGACCGAGAAAGATTTTACTCCATATGTCAGGTGACGGCAAGCCTTTTCCGTACAGCCAAACTAGTCGAACACGTTGAAAGTGGTACCATATTCTGGATAAGGTTGCGGGCGGCTCAAGTAGGAGAACACGCTCCAGTTTGGTCCTTTGCGGGAACAGGCCGCCAGTATCGGACCCACAGAACAACAGATGCATACGAGCACTGACGTTTGAATATGGCGTAAGGTTCGAGGTCCTACATGCGACAGTTACATGGATGGTGTCAAAGAACCCCGTCATCTCGATTTCCGCATAGCCGGATCACGATGTGCAGTCAGCCCTTGCTCTTCCATCAGCAGATCCGGTACAGCAATGCAAGCAAACTCCTGGCTTAGGGCAAGTCGGCGCCCCCTCGTATTCGGAATCTAGCTCAGCACACGAGAGTGTGCTTTTCGGCATACGAAACATCATCAAATTGAAGTTGACAGCCACTCAACACTATTCTCACGTGAGGCTGCTCAACAACACGGAAGTGGGTTTTTTCTTCAACCGGAGAACCCTCCGTGAGCAAACCTCTGCAAGCCCTCTCAGTTCTCGCTAAACTAGGTTGGATCTGAAACAAAATAGCACGCCGTCGCTGGAACGGCGCACGGGATGATGGTCTTAGCTGCCGAACTTTGAAATCGCCGACCACACAGCCGTCGAGGACTGCCGAGGCTTTACATGTTCGCAAAGAGAGACATATTACGATCTCCTCGATCAACTCACGACGAGATGAAGAGCGCAGATCTTTTTCTTTCGCGATAGTGTCTCGAAGGATTCGCGCTTGTCCCTTCTGGTTGTTTATCTCTGTCAAATTTGTACGAAGCCTCGCCAGCCCCCAAGCAAGCCACCTCGAAGTCCTCACCCGCGTTGCACCTCACTAACAACCCGATACAGTGGTTCAGCACATGAGGCTTATCGCAAAGCGGCCGACACACCGATGCACTTGTACCGAGTCGGGATGGACGTCGCGATATCTCCTATGCAGACCAGAGTTGCGGTCGTCCGGCATCATGTGAGCTTCTATTGATGCACTGTCTAGGCACGTTGCTCCGCTGTGCAGCGAAAGTCACAGTGGTGCGAGCAGCTCACACAAAATCAGCTTGACGAATGATCACGCCCACGATAGATGTCGGACCGTTCGCGGCCACTTTTCGGATCGAGCATCGAAGGTGCGCGACTCGACTTTTGCCAGCACCACAGTCGCAGGATTATCGCGCGAGGACTGAGGGCCGATCAGTCTCCCTCAAATTCGCAATGACGTTGATGCTTCTTTATTAAAGGACTTCGTGAGCTGTTACAATTATCGATGTTCGGACTGGTGATGCAGCTCGGATGCATCGAGACCCTATGAGTAGGAAAGACGGTGAGGACTCGAAGTGCAAATTGTCCATGCTGTCCGACGCTCGGGACCATCGACGCAGGGTACCGGATGTCGAGCGTTGTCAACACGTGCGCCATGCCTTCTAGTAACGGGCAAAGAACATGGCGATCATGGGTACCGCCGAGTGCACCCTCTGCAACGATTCAGAGAAGACTTCTTGCGATTCAGGCCGCCAGTTACCATGTGTCGCTCTCCTTTGTCGACCGTTCACCTGCTATCATTTCGTCGATCGAGTCATCTTCTCCGCTTCAATCCTCGGTTCATCTCCGTCGCGGCCGATACCGTTGCCACAGGTTATTACTACAATCAAGGCTCTCCTTACCTGTCTTCCTTGCAACCTGGCTCTTGAGTCGTTACCCATTGCGTCACCCAATTGCCGCGCATCGGCTTTACGAAGGAGCATGTCTCCGCTGCATCCGCGTACTCGGTACAGCGCGCTTCAGGCGACTGCGAACTGGCAACTCGACTCACTTAACGCTCGGGTCGCTTGCGAGGCTGGCGGACCGGGTTCACCGTGGTCGAATACGAGGGGCGGCCTACAGGACTGCGACGAAGGAGTCGATGGCAACTGCACAAGTCTTCTTCGTGACGATGGACTTGGACCATGAAAACCTCTTGTTCTCGAAACCAGCATCCGAAAGCCTTGATGTCGCGCTTTACAAGGTACCGGTAACCCGAATATTGGGAGAGGCGAGTGCGGCTTTGATCCTAGAACCGGGATAAATTTCTTGCGGCCCAGCAGTTCCTGAAAGAGCGAGATTCGTGTCGGTCAGCTCGCCACAGTACCGAGCCTCATAACAACTTTGACGACCTGCAAAGCAGTACTTAGAAGTAACTCGACGATGTTCAGCAATACAACCGCACATAACAGATGGGCCGGTAGTGTTCATCAACTTCCCGCTGCACAGATGGGGTACCAACGTGCGAGCAATTTATCCAGACCTAAATTTACCTCTCGCGAAACCCAGAGGTGTTGCGTACCTGCATGTCTTCGTATGCAGGTACAAGGAAGGTACATCTGCTGAACCGCAAACACGGGAAAGCTGGAAATGATGAGGATCATGCCACGACACAACATCGTCTTCAGCATTTGCGAACCAGAATAATCAGTCACCAGAGGTGTCGAGCGTTGTCAAATACATCGCCATGTCGAAATCCATCTACGACAACTAACGTAAAGCGGCTCCCTCGTCCGTTA
>Ga0210040_10011466_pt1 | contig 10032 bp, 7 predicted proteins | sample CryGeyCG12114_NA_FD_185462 | JGI IMG/M metagenome (GOLD analysis project Ga0210040, IMG submission 185462) | Groundwater microbial communities from aquifer - Crystal Geyser CG19_WC_8/21/14_NA (SPAdes) (version 2) | ecosystem: Environmental > Aquatic > Deep subsurface > Groundwater | place: USA...
AATGTAATTTGAATTGTCAATTGTACCAACAGTTTTCTCGTTTGTCCTGACGAAGGCTACAGAAAGTAGTCGAAAGCTTGACAATAAAACAATGTCTACATCCTATAACCCGTCTAACTCACTCAATACTTTATACTACTTCAAGAAATATGATTTTTTTAAATCCTGGAAATTGCGTATACTTTACTGAATAAATTTGCGATTTAAATTTGCGTAGATGTCTTCAATGCTTTTTCTAATGCATGCGGTACGCACAGAGTGAATTCTTATCGTATGGACTCGTGTGTCAAATGCTTTAAATGCATGTTTTAAAAGCGAATCTACAGAATACCGGCCCAAAGTCAAAGGATTCCTGATATTTCTATTTACTAACTAATTAACTAACCATAAGTTAAAAAGATGTAGTAGGACTACATTGTCCGGTGTACAGTCTCATAAAATGCTCTTATATATTGCAGTCAATATGCTCTGTTTTCCCATTCCCTTAACTTGAATAGCTGTAGCTAAACCTTTGGGAAAAAATATGAAAGTGGGCTTACCATATTCCACGTTTTTGGTGGCCTCTTCTTCTTCATCTTTGGGTACAGTTTGTAGTTCATAAATTGGTGAAAATATTTTCCTAATGTTAATTCCTGCTCCGTGACAATATAAAAAAGATAAAGTCCATGTAACTGCATGTATATAAGGTAGAACAATGACTAACTGTTTTGAGCTTGCATGGGATGAACAAATGATGATGTATCATTGTGCTAAGAGTATATACACATTATTGGGGAGTAAAAATCTCAATTAGGATATCCAATGATTAAATAATGGCTTATGATTGTATATTTTTCAAATCATTTGAAGCTATATTTCTCATTATTTCCAAACTCGGTCACCCGATCTATAACACCTATCATATTTAGAGGTTTATAAACTCACTGCTGCTTCTATCAATGAAAAGATGGATGGATGAAACCATTTGTCGAGAGGTTACAGAATGACAAGAATAGTTGCCGGAATGAAATGGCCCCATTTTCAAGAAGGTGAACACTGCTTTAAAATTGGTCAAACTGGTCACATTTTCTTCTTTCTCACTAATCGTTTCCAAAGCAAGGTTGAGAAACTGTGAATAGCTCAGTCTCTGACATGAAATGGAATCAAATTAGCAGAGCGGTCGCCTGAAAGTTTCAATGGTAATGATACAAATTATATTTATACCTGGAGGCCATCAAATTGCCAATAAATTGGAAATGGGGCGTTGCATGAAACGACAATGTTGAGCACTTCATCAGTCCCTATAGTATAAGTATGGTTGCCCAAATACTTTTCTTTCGTGTAAAGTTTCAGCTTGATCATCCTGATAACTACTCACTTGCCGCCATTGTAAATCGGCAGTGACCTCCTTTTCAAATTTTATTAACACTTGCTGTTGTAGCTCACTTGCTGGAACTGAAAAAATGCACTGCAAAAAACAAATTATGATTAAAATGGTCATTTTAAATATAATATACTAATGATTATGTGCTTGTGACGTTCATGAGAGTTCCACAATGATTAGTGAGTGCACAAATTTTTGATTGCATGTCTGCTGATTCTATGGTTTTTGCTATCCTGATAAACCCCGTTAAACAAATATATATGGAAGTAAGATTACAGGAATTATTTTGAATTCAGTTTTTTGTCTTCATTTTCGATATTTACTAAAAATCTATTATAATCAATCAAGTCAATCTCAAGGCATTCATTAAGGTTATAATTATTAAGGACATAATCTTTGAAATGCTCATATTTTTTAAAATAATTTTTGTTTGATTGTGAAAAATTCTTTGAATAGCTAACTACCTATATAATGGATTTAGTTACCGTTTGTAAACATGCACAAGCAGTTTAAAGCAGTCTTAGATCATGTTTTATTCTACTCCATAATACTACTATACTTTGCAACATGCTATTATTTCAACATTGTGTCTAAACATGCAAAACATTATTTGCCATTCCATCTATAGTTGAGGATCCAGGACAGCATACTCTCACAGCTTCAAAACATGGAATGATGGAGCAATTTAGGAACATTTTTATCACACCTTTGATATGAGTTGAAGTGATTCCCATGCATTTTAATACAGGAAAACAGCACCAGTGGCTCTATATACAATGAGTGAGTAATATAGTCAATCAAATGCATCCAATAACAGCTAGAAAAATGAGCTAGAAAAATGTTTGTACGGCTAAATTCAAGTACCTGGAATGTGCAACATGCAGAACCAATTGCTGAGAAAAGTACAACAATAGGGGCAATCACAAAGGCTAGGATCATGTAAACGACAGAAAAAACTGCGTTATACATTGTTCTCAAAATATTCCATAATCCATCCGGTGTAAGCTCTTCAGCTTCCAAGCCATACACATGATCGTACGGAGTCTACGCGCGGCAAAAAGAGGACATTTTTTCAATTTTAAATGCAATTTATATGGAGACCTTCAAAGGAGTCTTGCCAAGTTCGTGTTTATATTGCCATACATTATGAGCCATTCAGAATACCAGTAAATTAGCATTGAAAATTTTTGAAAACTGTATTTAGCTTACTACAGGAGGTGATGATATCCTGTGCCCACTTTCCTGGTGCATGGTGAATGTTAATTAGGATCCGAATTAGCTAAAAATGATCCAATATTGACCGGACATGTAAGTGAGGATGATATTTTGTGCAGTTGGTTAACTTATAATTGCTATCAACAGTCGGCAAAAGAATGTGCGCATGCTGTATTTGTATTACTCATTTTCACGTTAATCATTGAGTCCGATTCACGTATGCATATAAATAATGTAGTTGTATATATTTCAAGGTAATCAAATTGTGAAGTGATTTTGATAACAACTCGACTGTCTATTATACAAAAGTATAGGAATAGGTTAGGGCAATTCCTATTTGATGAGGACTTCATCACAATTTGGTAGCATACATTTTGCACTTGCACATTTGACATTTGGCACCGCAATTATGGGTAGGCCGTTTTTCAATAAAACATGCGTAAATGATAAATTCATCCATTTTTGGACACAAATTTAATCCGGGCATATGGATGATCACGTAAAAATCGATAAACTCTGCTACTGCTATATGGATATTGAAAACTTTAGGACCACCAGGTTTTTAGATTGTCGCAGACGTAAACAAAGTTTTCGGCTCAATGAAATAATTGACTGATACTTGCACTAAAAACAAATGTTTTATTAATTTATTCATGTCCAGTCTAGTTTCCCTGCTCTATGATTAGTCGTTTTACCTTTACCTTTCTTACAGGACAATATCATATATATGTAATATAAAATGGTGCGACGAAGAGACAATTAAACTATATGTGAACTTGCAAGCATAATGTTTTACATTTCACAGTTTGGCAACTGACACTTCAGTTAAGACAAAACCGCCAGCAGCAAGCATCATGCAGTCCCAAATTATACTTGTAACGTTAATAAGCGTTATTGTTGCACCCAAATCCCAGATAGATTGGAGTCGATCCCAATCATTGCTCCTACAACAGTTCAAATCTTGCACACTCCGATTCGTTTTCTTAGAAAACTCTTATTCTGCTAACCAAGACATATTAATCTTTATAAAATATTATCTTGAATCGGAACAAAACAGTTTCATCCTGGAATCCCGACCAATGAACGAAAATGTGTCCATCATAATTCCACCCCCATCAAAATTTCAATCGACTCGACAACAAACTCTAAAATTCATCCAATGCTACACGATTCTATATTTCTCAGATCAAATTCTTGACAATCTTCAAAATCCTACGCTACAGACAATACTTTTGAGCCAAATCGATTACTTTCGTTACACGACCGTCACATTGCGGAACGAAAATCCCACATCCATTGTGTATATTTCTTTAAAAAATTCGATATCCGAAACGGAAAACCGCTTGTATCAATATACCGCACATATCGATGTCACTTCCACATTCTATGTATTCTCTAACCGCCGAATTTTCCTCATTTGCTCCACTTGCACATTTTCAAACTTGCTCTTCGAAATCAGCCACATCTCGCATTTGTCCGACCAACATTGGCGCCACCTTCACTTAACCTATGGTGCCCGAATTTACGTGCAAGATATGCTTCAGCCATGGGATGATACAATACCATATACTTGTGAACTATTTCCTAAGCCGGTATCCGATATGAGATACCCCGAAACGAATTCCTGTTTTCTCCGATCTATGAAAACACGTTTGAACGTAACAGCCTATTTGGAATTAGGTATACAAATCGGTAAACAAGCTTTTGCACCCATGGGGAAACAAAACGTGGATTTCTTATTCACTCGACCCCAATTAACCCAAAGTTTTGAATGTGTGTCCATTGGAATGTTGGTAACACAATATCAATTTGGCACATTGATCAACCCCTATATCCACCAAATGGAGGGTTTATCTCGACCACTGGATAAAACTGTATGGATTCTATTGTTCATTTCGTTTGTAGCACTATGCGCCTACTTCCGCTTAGTTTTTCGCTACGTGGAAAACAGGAATGGTGTTAGGATTCAAGAATTGCAAGTATTATCAACTCTATTGGATCAAAGTGACGATCGAGCGGGAAAATGTAAAAATTTGTCAAAACGAACTGGTGCTCTTTTAATGATGTGGATGTTTATTGCACTCCTCATTTCCAATGCATATAAAGGAGTGTTGTTCTCCTTTTTGACCACTCCGGCGGCCCCCATAGTGCCAATGAATTTGAAAGAGATGGTAAACTCCAAATATTTCTTGGCTACTATCTCTGCCCAAGGGAAAGTTGGCAATGTTACATCTACAGCTAAAGGTTATATAAATCAAATTATTGAGGATTTAAAAAATGGTATCGGTACAAGTTCTTTGCCGGATTATGAAGCTTTGAGATCTAAAATGATATTTTTCGACCCGATTCTCGACGTTTCTTCATTGTTTGTGCCAAGTTTCACTCAGGTGGATAATATACTCCCGGCTGGAGTGTCCCCTAATCATTCTGTTCCAGCAGAACTAATTTTTTTCGATGGCCGCGAAAAAGTTAAATTGTTTGGGGAAGTGAGCTCATTGTTTAGCAGCAATGTTTTTATCATGGGAGACACTTTTGATCTATTTACTTCCAGGGATCAATGGGTCTTTGAACGGAATACATTTTTGAGGCTCGTTTTCCCATATTTGCAAGGAGTTGGAGAATCAGGCATTTTCGCTAGGTGGCAAAATTGGTTGAATATGATAAAGGATTCAAAGTCTATAAGATATGTTCGATGGAAATTATCATGCTATTCGAAATATACCAAAGTTTCAAACGAACATAATATCTTGGCTTACGTACTGTTTAAACCTTATGCAGCTAGAGGTGATAACAGTGAGCCCAAACCAATTTCTATTGAATTTTTTAATATGTTGGGCAAACTTTTTTCCTACTGTGTTATTGTGTGTTGTGTGGTCTGTGCTTTGGAAATTGTTTCCCACAAGTGGAGTAAGCATTTTGGCAGGCATGATACTTTTAATAGCAACGGTGTGATTATAATTACAGTGCGATAAACAGTAGGCTTTAGAATCGGTCTGAATAAATATACCAACGTGTGAATTGAAAAACTTTGGGTTTGGCCGCGCTTGCCATGTTTTTTCAGCCTTATTCTGTCTTTGCACACAAATATTTGTACTCCCTCACATATGGCAAGTATATGTATCCCTCTTAAGATACACAGTGCGCCTCATTAAAGCGTATCAAGCATTGTATGAATAACTGCCAACTCTGATGGAATTAATTTATTGTTCATATAATGGAAACTATATATGAGCTGGATCATGCAAATAATTTATTGGTTTAGATTTATAGCTCATTAAGGTATGTGCATATCTTCACCTTCCTTGCGGACAAATATAATTAAGTCAATCCAAATGACGATAAATTTTATTCAATTTCCCTTTTTTTACAATTTGGAATAATTTATACATTAAATTATCTACGTTTAGTAGCTGCATAATCTTTTGTAGCGTTTGGACATTTCTCCATCCAATGTTGACCCACAGTGTTACAAATGGTGCAATGCCTTTCACTATCTTTATGAACATAGGAACACAAATATCTCTTATTTGAGTACATGCAAGGGTCCATAGTACATTTCTTACGTTTGTATAACCACCGTTTATTAGGATCACGCTCTTTTTGGAAATATTCTTTCTCCTGATCTGTATGAACAGATAGTAACTCACATTCCAAACCTTTCTTGCACCTAAATCCGAATGGGCATTTTCTTCCATTATCTGCGAATGATTTAGGTTTCCTTTTGCCTCCAACTGTTTGCCAGCCATTTTCTTTCATTTCTGACGAAACAGCTTCACGCATACTATGGACTCCATTACATTGTGCAGACTCGGTTTTAGCCGCACCATATTTTTTAAATGATATGATTTTTTTACCAAATTTCTTTTGAATACCTTCCATACTTTTCATAATGCTATCAAAATTTATATGTGTACTTTTATTTTTACTGTTATCAATATCCATGAAAATTATGAGCGCTGCCTCATGTTTCATCCGGGTTGTGGCATATAGACATGGGAATTTCAATATCTTCTTTGCTTGGTCCAGTACTCCCAAATCTTTTTGCTCCATGATCTGTTTCAAAGAGTCATCGTTTGGGAACAGGTTCATGTTTTCGTTAAATCTGCAGAATTAAGGGAAACCAAAACTTTAACTTGATTGAATCCATTACCAAAACTTCAATTAACTATATAGAAATTTTAGAAAACAGACTCACGTCAAAAGAATAGCCCGATCCTCCGGAATCTCCTTTTCCAAATTCCAAGTGCGCTCATAGAAATGAATGTCATAAAAAATGTCATCCAAATAATTAATCTTCAACATCTCATCTTGATTATCCTGAAACACTTTGGCAAAAGCTTTCTCATAGGCCCAAATTTCCAAAACATGTCCATATTTTTTCGCCTTCTCTTTCACCGGAATCATATCGGAATCCCCGGTGACCAAAATGATGCAATGAGGCTCATGTTGATTCAAAACAATTTGCTCGACCGCATCAGCAACGATGGTGGTGTCCACTTTTTTCTCTTTCCCTGTCCAAGTTGACCTGTCAAATTCTTTGACTTCCAGACCTCGGTCCTTGTAAATCTTCCACACATTGTCCATTGGCTTATAGGGCAGACTGGAATCTTCATAGGAGGATACATAGGCTGTACCCTGCACAAATTCTCGGCCATTCAACAGCTTTTCTAGCAGTTTTTCAACATTCACGCGACAGGATTTGTCTTGAGATAAGTTGAGCTCATTTTTTTGGGCTGCGAATTTTTGCGTTTCGATGAACAAGTTTGAATTGTCTATGTAGAGGTAGACGTTACATTTTGAAAAATCCATACTATTTTTGGAAGAAATATCAAGGAATTTAGTTGAAAACAGGTTTAAAATCCGTTCAAGAACATTCCGGGTGAATGATTCATTTTATGCATCGGAACGTTATTTTTAATCAGCAGTGAAAAATATGTGATATGAGTAATGTAGTTATCAGTGTTACAATGTGCATGCAATATCAGCTTTTCTGAGCACTCAATCTGTTGTACTATCAGCATAGCGAATTAATCTGTACTTGCAATAATAACATATGAGATGGTTTTCATTCGATATCTGGGCTTCTGGGTATGGTTATATGCATGCTCCCCAAACCCAAACTGACTGACATAATGAGTGAGTGTACAAAACGAACGTTTTAACACGTAAAATACACAATAATAGACTAACTAATACTCCCTAATGACGTTTTCATGTGACACAAATGCACTATAGTATTTGGCATTTACTCACTGCATTAGTGTATTGTTAATATGGCAATTAAGTTTGTCCACTCGGCCCATAGCCAATACTTACACACCATTGTGTATTTGCTTATACTTAGAGAATTTATAGTTTAATTATTAACGCAAAAAGCAAAGCATTTTCCAGAAGCATGACCTGTAATCCCCAGATATCCCAAATGCCTGTGAGTCCATTAATAATTAATCACTCACAGTCCAGTGAGTGATGATATTTCAAATGCTTAAACGGATGTAAAAGTCTGAATGTTAAAACTACAATTTTCTGCTATTGATTGTATGCCCGTGTGGCAGTAGCAATAAGGCATGTGAAAACTGACATAGATAGCTACTTGATAATTGAACCAGATTCATTTTATTTAATATCATATAATGCGATGCCAAATCATAGAGAGTTATAATTTTATATTATAGTTAATAGTTAATAACAAAAAAGTTTTCAGTCTCGACGCATAAGAAAGCAGTTATCACACAGGTTGGCTTTGATTATTGTGGATGGAATTTAAGGGATCTTAATTTGAATTTTTGTCTGGTTGGTTGGCCTTTTCTTCTTTCTTTCTTAAAAAATTGGCCCGCTTTAATCGAGCTTTTGCAAGTTCTTGCTTCCCTTTAGCACCAGAAACAATGGCTAATTGTTCCTTCAACATCTTGGGCATTGAAAGCTGCAAAATGTACATCAAAATTTAATGCTCACTTATATAATTATAGTGAACTTTTCGTGCTATCATAAATGGATTCAAAGTTATAAACTCACGTCATCAGGGATCCGAATATACCGAATTTGCTTCCCTTGTACGAAAAAGAAATCGAAAAACATTTCTTGTCCATCACTTTTGGTCATGCTTACATTTTCCATCGTCAGATTCACAAAACTATTAAATCAATCACAAAATATGCAATCAGTGCAGTAATTCCATGCTGATGAATTGTTCATTAAACTCACCAGTCAGCAACAATCAACTTGCCAGAAATTACTATTTCGTTTTTCAATTCCACTACGATTTGTTTCTTCTCTAATCCACGGACCATAGGCGCCAGCGTTTGGGAAAAAATCGCTTTTTCACGGGGTCCTACCGCTGCTAATGACATTTCGTAAGTCAACCAGTAAATCAACTCACTTTATAAAGAGTAGTAAATATGACTAAATCAATGCAAAGAAAATCCAATCTGCAAAGCCACATGCGCGGGCAAATCTTGTTTACACTCCTCGTTCTATAGTTATGAAACAGCTGATTCCCATTTCTTCTGTCGCCCCAACCCAAAAAGAGAAATGTCACAAAAAAATATATTTTCATTTTTCATTTTCCTTTATTTTTCTCAACTTACAAAATAACCTTTTTAATGCACGAATCGGGATAGAATTAATAACACACGTCTACAGACTATCGTGGGCTAGCGGCGTATTGTACTTACATTTCCACAACTCACAATATCGTACGCATTTTATCATGTAATGTGGAATACGAATAAGAAATAGAATATTCTGCAATTTCCGCCTATATTAAATAGATATGTAGTTTAGTAGCTGGTTCAGTTTAGGTAACTAAAAAACTAAATTTATATTATGGCACAGGGGAACAACAATAATATTATCATACATAATTCATGCCTAATGTAGTTAAATCAAAGAATTGTTATGAAATCAAAAGCAAATTACCGAATGAACATAAAAAGGATCGAAACCAAAAGTCATACACAGGAAGAAAATTATAAGCATATAAAAATTAGCGCTTCAATTCTAGTTTAATAATAAAAATGCCCTTTTTGAATAGAAACGCTACTACTCAAACTATAGCATTCTTGTTCCCACTATTGCTATTATGTACTCCTGGCAGATCTGTAGCTGTATTAGAACTCCCTACACAGGCAGTGTCCTGCGCAAATTCCAGAGCCACTTCAGCGCCACTGAAATTGTCCCCGTCATTATTCAAGAGATTCTCCACAGAGCTACTAGGGAAAGTTTGACTTTCTTCATCATTTGCCCTTTGGCGTAAAACTTCGGTCGAGTGATGAACTTCTGCAAGAACAGAACAGCTTTGAATATGAGAGGCATTCCCTTTGTTTCCCTGATAGTTATGATGGAACACAGCGGGGGCGCTGCTAGCCCCAGCACTGATGCAAGATGACCCTATACTGCTGATACTAGAAGTGTCAGGGGTGCTGTTTGTCGTGGGGAGGGAGCTGTCACTTCCT
>Ga0210040_10011467_pt1 | contig 10032 bp, 7 predicted proteins | sample CryGeyCG12114_NA_FD_185462 | JGI IMG/M metagenome (GOLD analysis project Ga0210040, IMG submission 185462) | Groundwater microbial communities from aquifer - Crystal Geyser CG19_WC_8/21/14_NA (SPAdes) (version 2) | ecosystem: Environmental > Aquatic > Deep subsurface > Groundwater | place: USA...
AAGTACTTGGTTTGGGCATTATATTGTAGGCTCCGAATAATTACATTAAAATCAAAATCGCCGTTGGGTTTTATATAACCTAGGCTACCCGAAAAAAGGCCGCGGCGCGAATGCTCATATTGTTCAATCAGCTCCATGGCTCTTATTTTAGGAGCGCCGGTCATGCTGCCCATCGGGAAGGCGTTTTTGATGGCGGCAGCTATCTTACAATTGGGGTGTAAGTGGGAGCTAACCGTGGTAATCATTTGATAGAGATTACGAAAACCATAAATACCAAACATTTCTTCTACCCGCACCGAGCCTATTACCGACGACTTACTTAAATCATTCCGCACCAAATCCATGATCATCATGTTTTCGGCCCTTTCTTTTTCGCTGTTCCGGAGTTGGTTTTGCAATTGGCTATCTTGCTCGGGATCAAAGCTGCGTTTAATAGTACCTTTGATGGGTTGCGATATTAATTTATTATCTATTTTTTTCAGCGAACGTTCCGGCGAAGCGCACAACAAGTATTTTTCGTTTAGCTTAAAATAGCCGGCAAAAGGCATGGGAGAAGCCGCATTTAAGGCCAGGAAAGTAAAAATAGGATTGATAACGGCCGCTCGCGAGAAAAATTCCAAACAATAATTGAGCTCATATACATCGCCTTCCAGAATGTTATTTTGAATGGCGCGCACGGTTTCCAGGTATTGCGGCCGGGTTACGCGTTGTTGTATTTCCAGTGGGGCAGCCGGCAGTTCCTCCGGAATAGATGTATGCAAAATTTGCTGAATAATAGCATCTGCTAACGATTCAGGCGCATGTAACACAAACCCCTCTATTAAAAAGTAAATATAGATTTCGGGCTTAAAAAAAAACATTAACGGAAAACCTATATAATCCGGGTGCCGGCTGGTGAGATTTTCAATTTGGTTTTTAAGATCGTAACTTAGGATACCACATAGCAATTCGGCTGTTGCATCCAACTCTTTTTGGAGATCAGCAAAAGCATCTTTTCCATCAATTAAATTATCGGGATAATTGCTGACGGCTAATAAATTTTCGAAACCGTTATAAAGATAATCTATTTGGTTGTTCTCGTAAAAGGCTACTACTCGGTAGTTATCGGCCCATAAAAAAGCTTTTTTCTTGCATTCGGCAGCAGATAAGGCAAGTGATTGATAAGAAATAAACTTTGCCTGCATATTTGCTTTATAAATTCCTTCTTACGTGGGCGTATGGAAATAATTTTGCAGAGACACTACTCTGTAAATATTAGTGCAGTGCAAATTAGCATAAACGTTACCCGGCAGAGAGGGTTAACACAAAAAAAGGATGGCTTAAAGCCATCCTTTCTAAATATTTTAAAAAATAATTTTTTAGAGTAAAATCTAAGCTACTTTCTGTTCTACGTCGGCGAATATCCGGCCACAGTGTTCGCACACAATTATTTTCTTATGAGAACTGATATCGGATTGGCGTTGCGGAGGCACGGTGTTAAAACAACCACCACAGGCATCGCGTTTTACGGTAACTACGGCTAAGCCATTCCGTACGTTCTGCCGGATGCGGGTATAAGCGGTTAATAAACGGGCTTCAATTTCTTTAAGGGCCTCATCCCGTTCCTGCATCAAGCCTCTTTCTTCTTCTTCACTTTCCGAAACAATTACTTGCAGTTCGCCATTTTTAGAACCTAAATCTTTGCGGCGTTCTTCTAGTTTTTGTTTGGTGCCGGCTATTTCGTTATTCTTTTGCTCTATTTGGTAATAGCCTTCTTTTATTTTCTTTTCCGAAATCTGAATTTCTAACCGCTGTAATTCAATTTCTTTGGTAATAGCATCGTATTCGCGGTTATTTCGGACGTTCGATTGCTGATCTTCGTATTTGCGAATCAGGTTTTCGGAATCTTTAATGGCTTGTTTACGGGCGGCAATATTATCGTTGATCGCCTGTATTTCGTCATCAAATTTATTTACCCGCACCTCATAACCGGCAATTTCATCTTCTAAATCCCGAACTTCTTCCGGTAAATCGCCCCGAACCCTTCTAATTTCATCAAGTTGAGAATCAATGGTTTGAAGCCGCATTAAGGCTTCTAATTTATTAGCAACAGTACTTTCCATGAAGCGCTTTAAGTATATCTGACAGGATTTGTATTGACTTTTGATTTTAAGACTGCAAAATTACTAAACTTTTTTATAATATTCTCATAAAATATTTCCTTTGTAAAAACTTCGCTTTCGTAATGGCCAATATCGGCTAAAATCATTTTGCCTTCGGGTATAAAAAAATCGTGGTATTTTAAATCGGCGGTAATAAAAATATCAGCTCCGGCGCGTAAAGCGTCTTTAATTAAAAAGCTGCCCGCGCCCCCGCAAACTGCCACTTTTATTATTTGTTTGTTCTCAAAATTAGTGTGGCGCACGGTATTTAACTGCATTTTAGTTTTTAGTTGCTGCATAAATTCAGTTGCTGGTACTGATTTCGGTAAATCGCCCAACATACCGGCGCCCACTTCCTGGTTGGCATTTTCGAGGCGGTACAAATCGTAAGCTACTTCTTCGTAAGGGTGGGCGGCCAGGAGGGCCGTTACTACTTTTTCTTTTAAATGCTCCGGAAAAATGACTTCCATTCTGTTTTCGGCCACTTCTTCCTGCTGGCCCGGTTCACCAATGTGCGGGTTGGCTTCCGCGCCGGGTTTAAAATTACCAATACCACTTACCCAAAAACTGCAATTCTGATAATTGCCAATCTGGCCAGCTCCGGCCGTATGCATGGCAGCTAAAATGGCGTTGGTATTTTCGAGGGGAGCAAAAGTGACCAATTTAATTAAGTTGCCCGTTTTTTGACTCAGGATTTTTAGATTTTCTAGGCCAATTTTTTCGCAAATTTTTGCATTCACACCGCTTAAAACATTGTCGAGGTTGGTGTGGCAGGCATAAATACCCAGGTTGTTTTGGATAGCTTTAATAATAATTTGTTCCGTTTCACTGCGACCCGTTAGTTGCTTTAAAGGCCGGAATATGACCGGATGATGCGCTATAATCAGGTTACAACCAGCTGCCAGGGCTTCTTCTAAAACCGCCAGGGTACAATCTAAAGTTACTAATACTCCTGTTATTTCGTCGTGCAGGTTGCCGGTTTGCAAACCAGAATTATCATAACTTTCCTGGTACGACAAGGGCGCCAATTGCTGCAATAAATCTACTACTTCTTTTATTTTTGTCATAAATCCAAATTCTTAATTTGTACGAAACAAGCTTAAAATTAATGCTAATTTTGCGGTCGTAAGAAAGCCTGCATGAAAGTTTCCGCGTATTTGCTTTTACCTTTTTCGGTTTTATACGGCGGCATTACGCGTACCCGCAATTGGTTATACGACCAAAAGTTAATTCCTTCGCGTGGCTTTTCAATACCCGTAATAAATGTGGGCAACTTAACGGTGGGCGGCACCGGTAAAACACCGCACGTAGAATACCTGATACGCTTGCTGCAACTTAAAAATATAGCTATTCTGAGCCGGGGATATAAACGTACTACCAAAGGTTTTGTATTGGCTAATGCAGACGCCTCACCGGCTACGATTGGCGATGAACCTTTTCAATACACGCAGTCATTTCCGGGTATAACGGTGGCGGTTTGCGAAGATCGGGTAAACGGTATTAACCAAATATTGAAATTTAAACCCCGAACCGAAGTAATTTTATTAGATGATGCTTTCCAGCACCGGCCCGTACAGGCGCATTTAAATATTCTTTTAACTGATTACAACCGTTTATTTTACCAGGATTTTATATTGCCGGCCGGGCGCTTACGCGAAGCAAGAACAGGGGCACAACGGGCCGATATAATAATAGTAAGTAAATCGCCCACCAACTTAGCAGAAATTGATAAAGCTAAAATCCGACAGCAAATTTTAACTTATTCGCGCCCCAACGTACCTGTTTTTTTTACGACTTATCGTTACCAGGTGCCAATTAGCTTTGGTTTAAAAGTCCCTTTAAACCGCCAGATAATTCTCCTAACCGGTATTGCTCAGCCACAGCCACTTATTAATTATTTAGCAGAACAAGACTATTTTGTTCTAAAACACTTCGATTACCCCGATCATTATGCCTATACGCAGCAGGATATGCTGGAAATTTCTAATTTTGCGCGTACAACTGCAAAAGAGATAAGTATTATAACTACCCAAAAAGACTGGACAAAATTAAGTCGGCCCGAATTAGCTTCGATTATTCAAAATATAGCTATTTTTTATGTGCCTATAGAAGTACATTTCCTGGAAAATAAAACCTTGTTTGAACAAATAATAACAGCTACAATAGTAAAAGTTTAGTTTATCAGATACTTACCCTGGGTTTAACTACGTTTTGCCAGTATAAAAATAATAGATAATCGAGTAATCGGTCTTAAGTCAAATAAAAGGACAACTCACCATTTATATCTCTAGTAATCGACCCAAATCGCGTGAAGCAATATATTTTATATTTCATTTTATTTCTATCATTCCTAACCACAACTGCACCGGCGCAAATTCTGAACGATTCGACGCGTAACGTATATGGTACCAAAACCACCAAAATATATTACGAAGATGATTATTTGCGGGGCAATTACCAGTTGCGTTCCGTAGATACAGCGCTTACCAACCTGCACCAAGCGCGCAATTGGTACCACGATACTACTTTTTACCAGGATTTAGGGAATGTTGGTACCGCTGCTAAACCCATTTTGTGGCGCTATCCGGAGCGGATTGGGATAAGGTTAGGTAAGAATACTTTCGACCGCTATGCTTACGATCCGCAAAAAATAAATTATTTCGATACTAAATCGCCCTATACCCATTTGTTTTACGTGCAGGGCCAGCAAGGCGAGCAGATATTTGAAGCCAAGCATAGTCGCAGCATCAAGAATTTGGCTAATATTGGTTTTGCTTTCGAGCGGATGTCGGGTAATAAACAAATTGGAGCCGAATATAAAGAATCGCAATTGCAGCATACGGGTTTTGTATTGTTTACCCACGTGCAAAATAAAACCGGCAAGTATCATTTATTTTCTAATTATACTTTTCTGGATCAAGACTTAGTAGAAACAGGCGGCATTCGATTAGGATCGCAGGCTACCCGCGACAGTGTATTTTTATTTGAAGATGCTCCCGTGTGGTTAGACCAAGCTGCTAACCAAGAACGACGCAATAATTTACACCTGACTCATTTTTATACTTTAGCCAAAGAGTATATCAAAGTTTTTCATACCCTTGATTTCCGGCACCAATATAACCGCTACTTCGATGATGCGCTAAGCCAGGATACAGTTTTGGTTCCGCCTTTGTTATACCCGGCTTACCGCGTAGATATTACCAAAACCGACGATCGGAGTTTGTACCGGGAATTAGAAAATACAGTCGGTATAACGGGCAATCATCCTTTGTTCTTTTATAAGTTATACGCCAAACGCCGCGATGCCAGCCTCTATTTAAATACCCGCTCCGTCATCGACCCGATTGATTCTACGCGTGTAATTGAAGGATTTAGACGTAAGTTTGGGCAGAATTTTCTAGGTGGCGAAACGCAGTTTAAACTCAAAGACATTTTTAACATCACCGTCAACGCCGAATACCAGTTATTCCAAGATTACCTGGCCACCGCTTCGGCGCGGGTGAAATTTTTTACTTTTTCCCAATCCCGTAGTTCTTACTCGCCTACCGCTATTCAACAGCACATGGTTTCGAACCATTTTGCCTGGAATAATAGCAATTTCGATAATATCATTGCCGACCGCACGGCCGCCCGCGTACAAGGTACCTTGTGGCGAAATACCATAAATGCTGAGATTGCCCGCGTTAATCTGCAAAATTATGTGGTATACAACACCAATGCCGTTCCGCAACAATTAAGCAACCAACTTTCTTTTTATACAGCTTTTGTGCATCATCATTTGGCGCTTAAAAATTTCCACGCCGACCACGTGCTGAGTTATAATAGAATGACCAATGCCGAGGAAATTCGAATGCCCACTTGGTTGGTGAACTCCCGGTTTTATTACCAGGGCGCTTTATTCAAGAATGCTTTGTATGGCCAAATTGGTATAGAAACTTATGTAACCGATGATTATCTGGCCGATGCTTATATGCCAGTAACGCAACAATTTTACCTACAGAATCAATTCAGTACGCCAAGCTCTAGTTTTAACCCAAGACCCTATCCGGTAGTGGATATTTTTATAACCGCCGATATTAAATCATTCAATGGCTTTATTAAAATGTCGCACGTCAACCAAGGCTTTCCCCAGGAAGGTTACTTCCCGACGCCGTATTATCCGGGCTTAGGCCGTAGTTTTGTTTTTGGCATTAAATGGATGTTTTTTGATTAATTCAGGCCCTGCTAGGTAATAGCATATGTTTGTAAGAAGTGATAAGAAGTGAAAGTATAAGTGTTAAAAAGGTATATTTATTAAGTAGTTAATTTATTTACATGGGAGAGATATCAGAAACAAATCCGAATAAATCAATTCTGAAACTCAAACTGCCTACCGACCCCAGGTGGGTAAATATTGCCGAGAAAAACATAGAAGATATTCTGGTAGATCATGCTTATTGTGAGCAAAAAGCAGCTACTTCGGGCATTTCTTTAATTGTAAAATACCCCGACAAAACTAAACTGGTAGAAGAAATGACGGCCTTAGTAGCCGAAGAATGGAGTCATTTTGAACGCGTACTGGAGGAACTAAAGAAACGCGGCTATGCCCTGGGACGCAATCGCCCGGATGAGTACGTGGTACAGCTTTCCCAACACATTCGGAAAGGCGATAAACGCGAACGCCAGCTCATGGATCATTTGCTGATTAATGCTTTAATTGAAGCCCGTAGCTGCGAACGCTTTAAATTGCTTTGGAAAAATATTCAGGACGAAGGCTTACAGAAATTTTATTACGAGTTAATGGTATCGGAGGCCGGGCATTTTGTAAGTTTCGTGAAATTAGCCAAAGAATACATGCCCGCCGAAGTGGTAGACGCTCGCTTGCAAGAACTATTAAAAATAGAAGCAGATATTATTTCCAACCTGGAGCATCGTCCGGATAGAATGCATTAGTTCCGTTATGCGTTGATCGTTTTCAGGTATAAAAAAGGGAAAGTCACTTTCCAAATAGAAGTGACTTTCCCTTTTTATATTTATACTATCATTTTATTCGAATAACGAACAACGAAACTCAAGTTTTCTGTTTCTTCTTTTTAGCGGCAGGAAACAGAATATTATTCAAAATCAAGCGATAGCCGGGCGAATTAGGGTGTAAAGTTAAATCGGTGGGTTCTTCGTCTACCAGATGCTGGTAATCTTCCGGGTCGTGACCGCCGTAGAAAGTCCAGGTGCCTTTGCCCAGGGTGCCGTGCATGTAACGCACTTCGTTAGCCGCCTTGGTTTCTCCCATTAAAATAATTTCGGGTTTAATTAAATTCTTTTTAAAACCCGTAGTTTGTCCCATAAAACCTCTAATCGTTTTTTCATGATTCTGGGTTAACATAGTCGGAACTGGGTCCCATTTAGCCGAAAAAGTAAAGAGCTGAAAGAAATCGTTGTTTTGCGGTATATTTCGCTCGAGCATTTGATTGTCGATGTTCGAAAATTCTGCATCGTAAGGGTTACGGACTAGTTTAAAATCTTTAAAAGCCAATGTTTTGTTAAAGTCTAATTTTTGCTGGGCTTGCGGGTCCACTCCGTCGCCGTCGAACATCACATCCGCAATATCTACGCCTTCTGCGGCCAGCGCTATATCGTAAGTATCGGTAGCCGTGCACATGGCAAACATAAAGCCTCCCCCGGCAATAAACTCTTTCATTCTTTTGGCTACCCCTAATTTTAATTGCGATACTTTTTCAAAACCGTATTTTCTGGCTATGGTTTCGGCTTCTTGTTGCTGCGCCCGGTACCATGGGTAATTGCGGTAATGCACATAAAACTTACCGTATTGGCCGGTAAAATCTTCGTGATGTAAATGCAGCCAATCGTATTTTGGTAAGCTGTTATCCATTATTTCTTCGTCAAAAATAACGTCATACGGAATCTCGGCATAAGTAAGCACCAAGGTTACGGCATCGTCCCAGGGCTGTTTGGTCTTAGGCGAGTAAACGGCAATTTTAGGTACTTTTTCCAGCTTCATTATATCCATATTAGCATCCGGATTACTGATCTGGGCTAAAATATCGTTATACTGCGCATCCGAAATAATACTATAAGAGATACCCCGTACCACCATTTCGTTTTCCAGGGCCGGCGAATGTTTAAAAGCAAAGCTGCCGCCTTTAAAGTTTAAAAGCCAATCTACTTCTACCTGGCGCGTTAATACCCAATAAGCCAAGCCGTAAGCTTTCAGGTGATTCTTTTGGGAATTATCCATAGGAATGAGCACTTCCGAAGCCCAAACCTGGCTGCCCAGCATAACTAAAACCAAAAGGCTAAATAAAAATCTTTTTATCATAGAAAAGAGCAAACAAAGCGCAATAAACAAATATAGCAAATAGATTACATATTTTTAAGAAATACATTTTACCTTTAAAACATAATTGCTATTGGTATAATAACGAAGGTAATTTGTACGAGAATATCTTTTAACTATTAATAATTTTTGTACTACTACCTATTCCTTAATAAGTTGTGCAAAAGCTTTTAAACGGGTAATTTAAATTAAATTATTCAGGCAAAGTTTATTTTAACTAATTTACTGTTAATAGCCGGTTACCAAATGAATTTAATCGAAAATATAAAAGAAGGTTTGCGGGCCATTAAAAGTAATCTGCTCCGGACTATTTTAACCGCGCTTATTGTTTCTATTGGTATTATGTCGTTGGTTGGCATTTTAACGGCGGTAGAAGGAATAAAATATTCTATTGATCAAACATTTTCCAGCTTAGGCGCTAATTCTTTCGACATAGTAAGCAAAGGATATAGCAACCGGTTTCGGCGCGGCAGCCGCTACGAAAAGGTTTATCCGCCTATTACTTACCTGCAAGCGCGTAAGTACAAAGCTGCGGTAAGCGATAATATGCGCGTTAGCTTATCTACGAGTAATAGTGGGGCGGTAGTGGTAAAATACAGGAGCGAAAAAACCAATCCTAATATTAACGTAACGGCCGGCGACGAAAATTACTTAGTAAACGAAAATTTCAACCTGGCCCAGGGGCGGCCTTTCTCTGGCTCTGAATTAGAAAATGGCGCTGGCGTAGTAATTATCGGGAATGAGGTGGCGCAGAAATTATTTAAAAAAGAAAACCCCATTTATAAAAATATATCTTTTTTCGGGCGGCGCTTTAAAGTAGTAGGAGTCTTGCAAAAAAGTGGGAGTAACATGGGCGGCGGTGGCGCCGATCGCCTGATGCTGATACCCTTAGAAACCGGCAACCAATTGCCCCGCCAAAATTCATTAACTTACGATATTAAAACTACTATTTTAAATAACAATAACCTGGATTATACCATGGCCGAAGCGACCGGCATGATGCGAAAAGTGCGGCAAGACCGCTTAGGACAGGAAGATTCTTTTGAAATAAACCGCAGCGATTCGATGCTGAAATCGCTGGAAGAAATATCCGGTTACCTAAAAATGGGTGGCTCGTTGGTGGGGTTCATTACTTTATTGGGTGCCTCCATTGGCCTAATGAACATTATGATGGTGTCGGTAACGGAACGAACCCGGGAAATAGGGGTGCGTAAAGCCCTGGGTGCTACCAAAAAGCAAATCCGGATGCAATTTTTAATTGAAGCCATTGTGGTCTGTTTATTAGGCGGAATTTTCGGCGTAATTCTGGGCGTACTGATGGGTAACGGTATAGCCAAATTAATTGGGGAAGGAGCCTTTTTTGTGCCTTGGTTCTGGGTTGTAGTTGGTTTAGTGGTTTGTGTAGCCGTAGGATTAATTTCGGGTTATTTTCCGGCTTTTAAAGCTTCAAAACTAGATCCGATTGAGTCGCTGCGCTACGAGTAAATAAGTTTATAATAGTACCTGTTTTTCAGGTTGGCCCCTGTGCCAATAAAATCATCTTGGTCAAGGTCAGTT
>Ga0210040_10011468_pt1 | contig 10031 bp, 8 predicted proteins | sample CryGeyCG12114_NA_FD_185462 | JGI IMG/M metagenome (GOLD analysis project Ga0210040, IMG submission 185462) | Groundwater microbial communities from aquifer - Crystal Geyser CG19_WC_8/21/14_NA (SPAdes) (version 2) | ecosystem: Environmental > Aquatic > Deep subsurface > Groundwater | place: USA...
CGGCGGTGGCTCGGCGGCCGTTCTGTTCCTCCTGTTCGATCGGGTGCAGGATTTCCGCTTGCCACTATACGGGCTGGTGCTCGCGATCGGTGCGCTGGTCGGGCTCGAGATCCCGTTGCTCATGCGGATCCTGAAGGACCGGCTGGAGTTTGGCGACCTGGTCGCGAAGGTCCTGACCTTCGACTATGTCGGCGCGCTGGCCGCTTCGCTGCTGTTTCCTTTGTTGCTGGTGCCGCACCTCGGGCTGATGCGGACGGGGTTCCTGTTCGGGCTGCTCAACGTTGCGGTCGCTATTGCGCTCATCGCGATGCTGCCGGACCGTCGTCGGCTACGCGGTGAGCTGGTCGCGGCGATCCTGGTCGCGGTGGCGCTGGTGGCCGGGTTCGCCGCCTCCGAACGGCTTCAGCGGTTCGCGGAGGTGGCGGCCTATGGCGATCCCATCGTCTATGCGGCATCCACTCCCTACCAGCGGATCGTCGTGACCAAGCGCGGCAGCGACCTGCGCCTTTTCCTGAACGGCAACCTCCAATTTTCTTCGCGCGACGAGTATCGCTACCATGAGGCACTGGTCCATCCGGTGCTGAGCCGAGTGGCGGCCCCGCAGGCGGTGCTGGTGCTGGGCGGCGGTGACGGGCTCGCCGTCCGGGAGATCCTGCGCTACCCGACGGTCCGCTGGGTGACCCTGGTCGACCTGGACCCCGCGATGACGGCGCTGTTCACGCGCAGCGGCATGCTCGCCGGGCTGAACAACCACGCCTTCTCCGATCCGCGCGTTCATGTCGTCAATGCCGACGCGTTTCGCTGGCTTAAGACAAACCGGCGGCGCTTCGACGCGGTGCTGGTGGACTTCCCGGACCCGACCAACTTCGCGATCGGCAAGCTGTATACGGTCAGCTTCTATCGCGAGCTTGCTCGCGCGATGGCGCCGCGAGCTGTCGCCAGCATCCAGAGCACCTCCCCCTTGGTCGCACCGCGTGCCTATTGGACGGTCGCGACAACGCTGGAAGCGGCAGGGCTTTTCAGCCGCGGCTACCATGTTTACGTGCCGAGCTTCGGCGAATGGGGCTTCCACCTCGCCTCCCCTGCCCCGCTCGGCGCCGCCGGGCCGGTGCCGACCGGATTGCAGTTCCTTAATGCCGTGACCGACAGGCTCGCCTTCGCGTTTCCACCCGACATGGCGCGAAGGCCGACGCCGGTTAACCGGCTCGACAACCAGGTGCTCGTCCGTGAGTTCGAGGCCGAATGGGCGCGGGTGGAGGGCTGAGGTGACGGTTTCGCGTCGCACCCTGCTCGCCGGCTCCATCGCCGGCGCCGCCGCCGTTGGAACGGGCACCGTCGCTTGGCAAGGCGCCGACGCGCTGCCGCCGGGCACGCTGGGCGGGGCCGATGTGGCGCGTGGCCACCGGTTGCGCGACGGACGCTTTCCGGAGCCGGTCCGCGTGGAACATACGGACGTCGCCATCATCGGCGGCGGCATTGCCGGTTTGTCCGCAGCATGGGCGCTTGCCGACGCGGGCGTGACAGAGTTCCAAGTGCTGGAGCTGGAGGACCGTGCCGGTGGGAACGCGCGCTCCGGACGGAATGCGGTGACAGCGTTCCCGCTCGGCGCCCACTACCTGCCCATTCCGAATCCCGAGGCAAAGGGCGTCATCCGGCTGCTGGAGCAGTTGGGCATCATCACCGGATGGCAGTCGGGCAAGCCCGTGTTCGATCCTTACCAGCTCGCAAGCGATCCGGAGGAGCGGCTGCTGCGCTATGGCCGCTGGCAGGAAGGCCTTGTCCCGACGACAGGCTTGTCGGACACCGATCGACACGACCTGACGGCTTTCTTTGCGGCGATGAAGAACTTCTCCGCCCGCAGGGATGCCGCGGGCCGCCCGGCCTTCGCCATCCCGATGGCCCTGTCGAGCCGCGACCCGGACCTGCTGGCGCTCGACAAGATCAGCATGACGCAATGGCTGGACGAACAGGGTTGGCGTTCCCCCGTGCTGCATGCCCATGTGCGCTATTGTTGCCGTGACGATTACGGGACCGAGCCGGCCGAGGTTTCCGCCTGGGCCGGCATTCACTATTTCGCCGGTCGTCGGGGCAGCGCGGCCAATGCGGACGGCGACACGGTGCTGACCTGGCCGGAAGGGAACGGCTACCTCGCTGGCCGAATGGCCGCTCGGATGGCAGCGCACATCCAGAAGAGCCGGACCGTGTACCGGGTCCGGGCCGAGGACGCCAACGCAGTCGTCGAGAGCTACGACGAAGCAACAAAGCAGAGCGTGCGGCTGATCGCGAAAGCCGCCGTCCTGGCCACCCCGCACTTCGTCACAAAGCGGCTGGTAGGAGGCGGGTTTCCGATCGCCGAAGATTTCGACTACGCGCCTTGGCTGGTAGCGAACGTTACGGTTGATCGGGCACCGGGCGGCCCTGGATTTGGCCTGGCTTGGGACAATGTTTCCTGGACCAGCCGCTCGCTCGGCTATGTGGTTGCGACGCATCAAGGCCTGGCCCCCGTGCCACGCGCGACCGTGTTGACCTGGTATCTTCCGCTTTCCGACATGGCGCCCGCCGATGCACGGCGCGAGTTGCTGGCGAGGCCCCTGGAACACTGGCAGGCCATGGTGCGCGACGATTTGGTCCAGACCAACCCGGACCTCGCTGACGTCATTCGCCGGATCGACATATGGCGATGGGGTCATGCCATGATCCGGCCGACGCCGGGGTTCCTGTGGGGCGGAGAGCGAGAGGCGGCAGCGAGGCCACAAGCGCCCCTGTTCTTCGCCCATTCGGACCTCAGCGGCATGTCCATCTTCGAAGAAGCGAATTGGCATGGAACTCGGGCGGCGGCCGAAGTCATGGCCCACCTAGGACTGCCTCACACGGCGGCGCTGGCATGAGCGGGGCATCGCCAACAGGCACCCACTTGCTGGCGGACCTTCATGGCTGTTCCAGGCTCGCCGACATCGACATCGTGGACGCTGCCTTGCGAGCGGCGGTCATAGCTGCGGGTGCAACCCTGCTCGACCTGCGCCTGCATGGGTTCGGCGAAGGGATGGGCATCACTGGCGTAGCCCTCCTCGCGGAGTCGCACATCTCTATCCATACTTGGCCCGAGCATGGCTATGCCGCGGTCGACATCTTCTTGTGCGGCGAACGCCACGATCTTGGTGCTGCGCTGGCCGCGATGATCGATGCTTTCGGCGCGGCTCGATATGAAGAGCGGCGGATCGCGCGGGGTTTTGGCGCGGCTTAGCTTGCCGCCTGCAGGATCTCCCCCAGGCTGGCGACCCGTACGTGCAGTCGGTCCAGGCGCGTTGCCACCGCATCCCACCATGCCCAAAAACGGCGCAGATCGGCTGCGTCTCGCACGAACGGGGTGCGGCCGGGCACTAGCGAAGGCGAGTGAAACGAGAAGGTGAGCAGCCGCTCCCCGGCCGCTACGGCCACCTCGATCGCGTGCAGCACTTCGTCCACCGGCATGTCCTCCGGCGTCAGCGAGACACGATTGGCCAGCCCCAAGCGGGCGAGCGCGCCGGGGCCATGCGGCAGCGGGGTAGCCGCCCGGTGCAACCACGCACCCGTTCGTCGAAGGCGGCCCGTGAAGACGGTCGAGAAAGGCAGCTCGATCAGATCATTCCAGCGATATGCCGAATTACCAATGTCCCGGTAATCTGGCCCGCCATCGGCGCCGTAGTCGTAGCGAGCCCGGACCGACGTATCGAGCCGGTACCCCCTTTCCCGAAGCAACCCTATCGTCGCAGGCCCCAACCCGTAGCGGCCTGCGCGAAAGGCAAGCGGCTGCCGGCCAAAGGCTGTGGTCAGTGCTTCGGTCAGCGCATCAATCTTGGCCCCTTCCAGCGCAGGCGAAAGGTTGCCCGCATAGCTGTTGGCCGGAGACAGAGCCTCATCGAATGGCGGCGTGACCCAGGGGTGAAGCTGCGCCCCGATCGCGGTGCGCCCATCTGCCAAGGCACGACGGAGCACGTCCACCGCAACAGGATCGGTCGCCACCGGAAAGTCGACCATGCAGGTGAGCGGTATTCCAAGCGCGGCAAACCGGAGATAGGCGGCCGGAAATGCGCCCATGGCCGCTGTCGACGGTGCAGCGCGCGAGAACGGCGCGCTCCAGTCGAACTCTTCCTCGACGTCGCAGAAGACCGCGAACCGGGTGCCGAACGCATCGGGCCAGCGGATCAGGTCGACAGGCCGCGGCGGCTGAGGCCGAAAGGGACGTTGGCCCGCGCCCTCTTTCACGTCACAGGTTCGTCGCTTGCCCCATGTTCAGATCCAAGGCGGCCGGCAACCGCAATGTCAAGCGATCCTGGTCGATCACAAGCTCGCCCTTCAGTTCAGCGGCCAGGTTACGGGCGAGCCGCAGCGCAAAACCGACCCCCAGCAGCGGCGCGCCCGAAGCGCCCTCCCCGTCGTGCTGGTCGATGGCGAGAAGCGCAGTGTCTACATCCGCTTCGCCCGGCAGCAACGCGCGGGGTCGATCGACCGTCAACGTCACCACGCCTGCCACGCTGCCGAGTGAGACCTCCAGCCGCTCTCCTGCCGCACCCGCGGACAGGACCGTCGCCAGGAGGCGCCCGACCAACCGTTCAACCGCGCGATCGTCCGCCACGACCAGCGGGAGGTCGCTCGCAGCACGCACCGCCGTTATGACGCCCCGCAGCTCCGCAAGCGGGACGAGGTCGGACAGCACGCGGTCGACAAGGCGGGCAAGGTCAACGGTTGCGACCCGAAGCTCCAGGGCATCGCCATCGATCCGAGCCGCCGTGTCCAGGTCTTCTATGGCCGCGACGAGATCGGCGGCATGAGCGCGTATGGTGCCCGCACGCGTACGGTAGGTTGGGGACACCGGGCCGAGCAACTGGCTTTCGATCAGTTCGGCAAACCCTGCAATCGCGTTGGTCGGCGTCCTGAGTTCGTGGACGAGTTGTCTAAGCGACTCCGCGCCAGCTGCACCAGATCGACCGTGCGGCTCAGCCGTTTCGTCAGGGCGCGGTCGCCTCCCCTCGCCATGATAGCCAGTGAAGCGGCCGGTATCGGGATCGAACACCGGCATGCCGCTTAGGCGCCACGCTCCCGCGGCGCTGCCCTCGCCGTCCACGGCAAGACGCGCGTCCGTGAAGCGGGACCGGCGACGAAAGGCGCCCGTTACTCCACCATCGACCCTGGCCAGCCCTTGCGGCCCGCCATGAGCCAGGCTGAGCCCGATCAACGCGGCGCGGGGAACTCCCTGAACCCACCGCACGAGGCCCGCTTCATCAGCGCGAAACGAAAACGCTTCCAAGGGCGTCGGCGCTTCGGGGTCAGGCTCCGGCTCCAGGACGAAGTCGTCGCGCCGCTTGGTGAAGGCCTCGATCCGGGCAACCAGGTCGGAAATCGCATAGCCAGACGGTCCGGGCGTCGGCAGCGGCGGCGGCGGGACATCCGTTCGGCGCAGCGCTTCTGCCACGACGGGCAGGCCAAAGGCGACCTGCCCCAATGTCACGAAGGGCGTCTCGCTGAGCGGCGTGTCGGACGGCGGCGTCGGTGCGGGTTGGTCGCAATGGCCGACGTCGCTCGTTGCTGCAGCTTCGGGCTCGGCCTCAGCGGTCTGGGCAACGGCCATCGAGAGATCGAGGAGCGACGCGTCATCCTGGTCTCCTCCGTTGGCCAGATCGGCTGGCACCCCTTCAAGCACGAAGTCGACCGAGCCAAAGCTCTCCAGCGCACGCGTGACCTCACCGGGCAAGTCACGGCGATGGCGCAGCACGGAACGCTGCGCGGGGTTGAGCCGGGGAAGCAAGGCAATCCAATCCGCAGGATCGAGCTGTGCCGTTCGCAGGATCGGAGCGGAGGTTGCCAGATCGTCCTCGGCGAACAATCCGACCAGCGCAGCGCCCGGCTCCGCGAAGGCCAGCGCCCTGGCGCTCGCGGCCCGCACCGAAGCCGGCACTGCCTGCCGTAGCAGGCGCAGCCTGGCGAGCGCAGGTTCGTCGGGCGCAACACGACCACGCCCGATCAGGTCCACCAACTGGCGCCACGTCGCCGCCGCGCCGAACCCGGTGGTGGCGTCGGCTGAAAGCACGGTGGAAAGGCTATCGTCGAAGCGCACGGGGCTGGTTGCTATCCTGCTGTCACGGCGCCTGTCGCCCCGCGTCGTTCAATCTCCTACCCGCACCGCGCGCCGCGAGGAACCGGCAATTCGGCCCTGTCGCGATGTGGGACAATTGCGTTTTGCCGCAATTATCTTATCGGGACCTTCCGCTTCGGCGTCATTTCACCACTGTCCGGAATAACAAACGCTATGCCGCTCGATCGCATCGACCGTCACATCCTTTCGCTCCTGCAGGAGGACGGGCGCATGACCAATGTCGACCTCGCCGAGCAGGTCGGCTTGACTGCCCCGCCATGCTTGCGCCGAGTTCGTGCGCTGGAAGAGGCCGGGACGATCCGCGGTTACCATGCCGATCTCGACCCTGCGCGCCTGGGTTTCCCTATCACGGTATTCGCGATGGTGTCACTCCGCAGCCAAGCCGAGCATGACCTCGCAGCTTTCGAAGATCACGTTGCCGGAATAGCCGAAGTGCGTGAGTGCCACATGCTCAACGGCGAGATCGACTTCATCTTGAAGATCGTCGCGGCCGACCTGAAAAGCTTCCAGGAAATCCTGACCACCCATCTAACGCCAGCGCCCAATGTCGCCAGCGTGAAGACGTCCCTGACGATCCGGACGGCAAAGTCGATCTCCGGCATCCCCGTCACCGTCGACTAGGGCCAGACACAGCAACGCCCGCGTAGGATCTCCCCACGCGGGCGTTGTCGATGTTCAGTTCAGTCAGGCCGCGGATTGCGTGACGTAAGCCGTCCACAGCTGCGCGATCTCGGCCCGGGGCTGACCCTTGACCGCAGCAAAGGCAGCCTGCGCCCCGGCCTTGTCGCCCGAGCGAGCGAGTGCAATGCCCAAACGAGTCTGCACCGTGTCAGCATCCACGCCGCCCTTGGTCAGCGCGACCTTGTACAGATCGGCCGCCTTGGCCCACTGGCTCTGGTTCAGATAGGCGTCGGCGGTCTGCATCGCGAGCTTGCCATCGGCGGCAGCGCGCGAACGCGTGTCCAGCGGCGCCAGCGATCCTTCAGCCTTGCTCTGCCGCTGCGCGTCGGCCAGCTGCGCCTTCACCGCCGCGCTGGACGCGGGCAGCTTGCCGCTCGCAATGCCTTCCTGAAGCACGCTCAGATATTCGGCCGGAAGACCGCGATCCTTCGCGGCAAACGCATATTCCGAGTACAGGGACTGGTCGGCCAGGCCGCCGGTCGCGCGCAGCAGGCGATACAGGTCGAGCTTCTGGTCGCGATCAGGCGTTGCGATCGAGCCCTGCTGCAGGCCGTAGTTCAGGATAACCGCGCGCCAGACTTCCTTGGTCGGATAAGCAGCGGCATAGCGGGTGAGCCAGGTCACCGCCTCCGGGCGCATCTTGGCGGCGTTCGCCTTTGAGAACGCGTACTTGTAGTAATTTTCGGGCGCTTTCTGACCGGCCGCCGTGGACTGCTGGATCACCTGGTCGAGCGCGGCGAGGCCGCCACGGACGTCGCCAGCACCTACCTTCGATTGCGCAATCAGCAGGGGTAGATTCTCGTCCTTATAGCCCATCTGCTGCGCCTGGCTCAGATACTGCTGAGCCGCGGCGAACTGATTGCGGCTATAGGCGATGGAACCGAGGCGGAACGTGTAGCGCGCCTTTGCATCGGCCGGGGTCTGCGCGTTCGCAAGCAGCGCCTGCATCGGCGCAACCAGCTTCGCCTCGTCCACCGGTGCGTTCGGATTGGCGGCACGCTGGGCAGCAATGCGGTTCTGTTCGAAGTCATAGCGCAGGGCGGCGACCGTGTACTTTTCGTCGTCGTTCTTGGCTGCAGCCTCAGCCGCCACCACCTGCGTTTCTGCCGTGGCCCAATCCTTGGCTTGGATTGCGGCCTGGGCAGGCTGAGCAGCCTTCAGGAACTCGGGGCTATATTTGGGTCCGGGCGCTTCCTTCTTGGCAGCGACGGCGGGTGCCAGGAACGCCGGCGTCGCCAGGCCGGCGGTTAGCGCCGCCGCGAGCGCGAGCTGGGACATGGATTTCATGGTGAAACTCTCCTGGTGCAAGGCAGGCCGCCTGATCGGGACAAGCGGCATCTATAGCCCTGCCCCGCCCTGTTCAAGCGACCAGCCGATCACCGGTTCCCTGCTGGCGACGCGCTGAACGGCGATTGAACGGCCGGCAGCCCGGCTGTAGTCGCGTTCCGGCATGATCGCCGTGCTTTCCCCTGCCAAGACGCTGGACTATGATTCGCCGGTTTCCACGAACCAGACGACCCGACCCCGATTTGAGGCCGAGGCCGCGACGCTGGCACATGCCGCGGCGCGCCTGAGCCAAAAGCGATTGTCGGAGTTGATGTCGATCAGCCCCGCACTGGCAAAGCTCAACAGCGACCGGTTCAAGGGCTATGCCGATGCGGCCGAGCGTGCGGCCATGTTCGCCTTCGCCGGCGACGTATATACCGGCCTTGACGCCTATACGCTGGATGATGCGCAGATCACCTTTGCGCAGGATCACCTCCGGATGTTGTCGGGCCTGTATGGGCTCTTGCGGCCACTCGACGTCATTCGGCCGCACCGGCTTGAGATGGGGACGCGATGGGCGCCCCGGAAAGCCAAGCTGACCGACTGGTGGGCTGACCGAGTTGCCGCTCTGCTGGCCCAGGACCTCGAGTCAGAAGGGTCGAGGGTCGTGCTGAACCTTGCGAGCCAGGAATATTGGGCCGCGGTGAATGGCAAACTGCCTGCTGGCGTGCGGATTATCGCCGTGGATTTTCGTGAAGCGGACGGCCGCTTCGTCAGCTTTCACGCGAAGCGGGCGCGGGGCATGGTGGCGCGCTGGATGGTGGAGCACCGTATAACGGAGCTTGAGGGCATGAAGACCTTTGATAGCGATGGTTACGCCTTCGACGCTGATGCGAGCACCGTCGACCTATGGCGGTTCGTGCGCCGATGAGCGCCGTCGTGATTGGCGCGTCCGGCGGGATCGGGCGGGCGCTGGTGGAAGCGCTGGAGGAAGAAGGCACGGCCGTGCGCGCCTTCTCGCGTCCCGAACTCGACATCCTCGACGAGAACAGTCTCGTTGCCGCAGCCGACAGCCTGAAAACTCCGCCCACGCTGGTGATCGTTGCAACGGGGCTGCTCCATGAAGGAGAGCGGGGGCCGGAGAAGTCTATGCGGGAATTCGATGCCGATTGGCTTGCCCGCACCTTCGCCGTCAACGCGATCGGGCCCGCGCTGGTGGCCAAGCACTTCCTGCCGCGCATGCCCAAAACCGGGCGCTGCGTGTTTGCGGTCCTGTCCGCCCGCGTTGGCTCGATCGGCGACAACCGCCTGGGCGGCTGGTACGGTTACCGCGCCAGCAAGGCGGCGCTGAACCAATTGGTGCGGACGCTCAGCATCGAGGAAAAGCGGCGCAACGATCGGTCGATCGTGGTGGCCCTCCACCCGGGCACGGTCGACACCCGCCTCTCCGAACCGTTCCAGGCGAATGTGCGGGCAGATCAGCTGTTCGCGCCCGGTCGCGCGGCCGTCCAACTGCTCGACGTGATCGACGGGCTGAAGGCGCCGGACAGCGGCAAGATCTTTGGTTGGGACGGAGCGGAGATCACGCCCTAACCACCTTACTCTATTGTTCCGCGCGTGGGCGCGTACGCGCGGGCGCGCGTGACAATCGCGTTACCCATGCTTACATGCCGAGCTGAATCACACAGGAATTTGCGTTGGCCGACGAGACGACTACCCTCGCCGATACTCCCGATATCGCCCCGATCTCCATCGTCGACGAGATGAAGGCGAGCTACCTCGATTACGCGATGAGTGTGATCGTCGCGCGCGCGCTGCCCGACGTACGCGACGGTTTGAAACCCGTTCACCGCCGCATCCTGTACTCGGCCGCAGAAAGCGGGTTCGTCGCGGGACGGCCTTATCGCAAGTCTGCGCGCATCGTCGGTGACGTGATGGGTAAATATCACCC
>Ga0210040_10011469_pt1 | contig 10031 bp, 7 predicted proteins | sample CryGeyCG12114_NA_FD_185462 | JGI IMG/M metagenome (GOLD analysis project Ga0210040, IMG submission 185462) | Groundwater microbial communities from aquifer - Crystal Geyser CG19_WC_8/21/14_NA (SPAdes) (version 2) | ecosystem: Environmental > Aquatic > Deep subsurface > Groundwater | place: USA...
ATTTTAATCTTTCTTCAAAAGGTATTTCTAAAAAATACACTGCTTTTGTTTGAATATGGAGATATAAAATATTAGGAATACTAACCGTACCTATACGCTGACTTTCATCTTCGAGCCAAACGCAATCTGCAGCTTCAGAATTTGCCAGAGTAACAGCAAGTTTGTTTTCAAACATTTCCTGAGTTGGTTGTGCCTGCTGACCGAGATGACCAAAAGCAGAGCCTTTATGATGTGCAAGTTCTTCAAGATTTATAGCGATATTTCCTTTTAGCATCAGTTCTTCTAATATTTCTGTCTTGCCGCTTCCTGTAAACCCACCAAGAATTTTGAAAGGATATTCTTTATTGAATTGAGAAGTGCACCATCTTCTAAAAGATTTATAACCGCCGACTAAAGTGTATACTTTAAAACCATACAGGTCAAGCAACCACGCAACTCCCGCACTTCGCATACCGCCGCGCCAGCAATGTACAATAACTGTTTTTGGGTCTGATAACTGCTGTTGATGACTGTTTACAATTCTTTCCGCGTCATCTATCATTTGCACCATTTTTCCTCCAAAATACTCAAGACCAAATTTTATAGCTGTTTGTTTGCTTTGCTGTTTGTAAGCGGTGCCTACTACTTTTCTTTCTTCATTGCTAAACAAAGGCAAACTATAAGCGCCGGGAATGTGTGCATGCTCAAATTCTCCAGGGCTTCTTACATCTAAAACTGCATATTTAGCAGACAGCTGGAGAAATTGCTGTATTGTTATTTTTTCAATAGCCATTTGTAAGAGTACAAATTATGTTAATACTATTAAATAAGAACGTGATAAAGTTTATTAAAAATTATAAATGAAGAATTATTGTTTTTAAGAGTAAATAAAGTCTTGCTTTTATAAATACTTATATAGACAAAAAAAACGACTTATTATTTGTGAAAAAATTAAAAATACTATAGAAAAGATGCTTATCGACAATGATTATTTTGCAATGCAGAAAACAATTGGTGAACTATTCCTATAGAAATTTTTACCGTTTATATTTTGCCTTGTTTTATTTCATCGACAACTCCAGGATCCAGCAAAGTAGAGGTGTCACCTAAATTTTCTGTATCGCCTTCGGCCATTTTTCTGAGAATTCTTCTCATGATTTTACCACTCCTTGTTTTAGGTAAATTATTTACAAATTGTATTTTGTCTGGCTTAGCAATTGCCCCTATAATTCGTGTAACAGTCGCTAAAATATCTTTCCTGTTACGGTCATCGGTATCTTCTCGTCCGTTATAAATAACATAGGCATAAATACCTTGTCCTTTTATATCGTGCGGATAACCTACAACAGCACTTTCAACTACACCAGCATGCATGTTTATGGCATTTTCAACTTCGGCTGTTCCTATACGATGGCCGCTGACATTTAATACATCGTCTACTCTGCCTGTAATTCTGTAAAAACCGTTTTCGTCTCTTAAAGCTCCATCGCCTGTAAAATACATATCAGGGTAAGAAGAAAAATAGGTTTGTTTACATCTTTCATGATCACCATAAGTTGTTCTTAAAATTCCCGGCCATGGAAACTTTAAGCATAAGTTTCCTGTAGATATTTCACCTGCTGTCTGCACAATTTCATTTCCTTTTTCATCTACCAGCACGGGTTGTATTCCCGGCAAAGGCAAGGTAGCCCATCCAGGTCTTGCCGGTGTAACACCAGCCAGGTTTGAAATAAGAATACCTCCGTTTTCTGTCTGCCACCATGTATCTACTATCGGACATTTTCCTTTGCCGACTTTTTCATCATACCAATGCCAGGCTTCTTCATTTATCGGTTCACCTACCGTTCCCAACACTTTTAGGCTGCTTAGGTCTGTATTGCTAAGTGGTTCTTCACCATGGCCCATTAAACTTCGTATAGCAGTTGGAGCCGTATAAAAAATATTTACTTTAAAGTTATCAATTATCTTCCAAAATCTGGATGCATCAGGATAAGTTGGTATACCTTCAAAAATAAGCGTGGTTGCCCCGGCACTTAAAGGGCCGTAAATAATATAACTATGACCTGTTATCCAGCCAATATCCGCTGTACAAAAATGTACATCACGGGGCTGAATCATATAACCGCCGCAAGTATGGACTACTCCTTTTGGCTTACCTGTACTGCCTGAAGTATATAGTATAAAAAGTGGGTCCTCGGCATCCATTTCCTCAGCAGGAAAATCATGTAGTCCTAACGTTTCTACCTTTTTAATTTCGTCTTCCCACCATACATCACGACCTTTAATCATACTAACCGGGGTATGGGTACGGGTATGAACAATTACTTTTTTTACAAACCGGATCCCAATTAAAGCATCGTCAATTATGCTTTTAAGCGGTAAGTCTTTTGCACCACGAAAAGCTCCGTCGCAGGTTATTATATATTCTGCCTGTGCATCTATTAAACGGTCTGCAATACTTTGAGCACTAAAACCCCCGAAGATAACACTATGAATAGCTCCAATACGTGCACATGCTAAAACAGCAATGGCAAGTTCGGGTATCATACCCATATAGATACAAACACGGTCCCCTTTTTTTATGCCATTATTTTTTAAAACATGGGCAAACATGCATACTTTTTCATGCAGTTTCTTATAAGTCAAAACCCGGTGATGTTCTTCAGGATCATTAGCCTCCCATATAATTGCAGGCTGATCGCCTTGTGTTTCCAAATACCTGTCAAGGCAATTTTCTGTAATATTTAATTTTGCACCCTTAAACCACTCAATTTTAGGTTCACTAAAATTCCAGTTTAAGACAGTATCCCACTTTTTTCTCCATACAAAATTTTCTCCCACTTCTTCCCAAAAACCTTCGGGATCTTCTATACTTTTTTTATAAGCTGTTTGATATTCTTCAAAACTTTTTATCTGGTGGGGATACGACATAACAATAATTATTAAAAATTAATAATAAAGCAAACCTATGAAAACGGATTTTACAAGCAAAGAATAAATATACTCGTTAACCTTTTTAATAAAACAAATTTTTTGCCTTAAAATATTGCTTTTGCTAAATATACTTATTGAATCTATTCCCTCTGCAACTTATGCTTTTGTTTAAAATCATACAATAGTCCTGGTTTACCCATTTTAGTAAATAAGATGACAAAAGATAATTGGGATTTTGTGTTTTATTAAATACAAGGATAATATTAAAATAATAATTTTGTGTAAGCTTACTATTTTTTACATCAATAAGCAAAATGTCAATAGTTGTTAATGAATTAATGAAAGTATATGGAACTCAGAAAGCCGTAGATAAAATATCATTTTCAGCAAAAAAGGGTGAAATTGTTGGTTTTCTCGGACCAAACGGCGCAGGTAAATCTACTACAATGAAAATGATTACCGGCTATTTGTCTCCGGATAGTGGCACTGCAACAGTAAGTGATATAAATGTTGCCGGTGACCCTATTGCAGCTAAAAGAAAAATTGGTTATCTGCCTGAGGCAAATCCTTTATACGTAGATATGTATGTGAAAGAATACCTTGATTTTATTGCAGCTGTTCATAATATAGAAAATAAAAAACAACGGATAAAAGAAGTAATTGAACTTACAGGATTAAATATAGAGCAAAAGAAAAAAATAAGCCAGTTATCCAAAGGTTACCGGCAGCGCACCGGCTTAGCGGCTGCCCTTATTCATGATCCTGCAGTATTGATTTTAGACGAACCTACCAGTGGCCTCGATCCAAATCAGATTATTGAAATACGAAAGGTGATAAAAAACCAGGGAAAAGATAAAACTGTTCTTTTCTCTTCTCATATCTTACAGGAGGTAGAAGCTATCTGTGACAGGGTAATAATAATCAACAAAGGAAAACTGGTGGCTGATGACAAACTTGCCAACCTGCAACAAAATGGAAATGCAGACCTTGTAAAAGTTACTTTTAAAGAACCTTTAGAAGCAGAATGGCTGAACAGGTTATATGGAGTAATAACCGTAAATAAACTTGATACCTTTGCATGGCAAATAAAATCATCAGACGCTAACGAGTTAAAAAGGCAATTGCTGGAAATGAGTTTGCAACATAATCTTAATATCGTTTCTTTGCAGACAGAAGGCGGAAGCCTGGAAGAAATATTCAGAAGAATGACCGGAGACAGATAAATTGTATTAAAATTGTTTCAACCTGCAGCTTTAAAAGTTGAGTAAAGACATACAAGTACAAGTAAGTGACACAACGATGTTGAATAACGATAAAATGATCACTTCCAAAAAATATAATAGAACTTAATAAACCCCAAACTCATGAGCTACATTTCAGACATTCATGCCCGGCAGATTTTAGACAGCCGCGGAAATCCTACAGTAGAAGTAGATGTGATAACAGATGATGGTGTTATCGGCCGTGCGGCAGTACCAAGCGGAGCTTCAACAGGTATACACGAGGCAGTAGAGTTAAGAGACAATGATAAGTCTGTTTATGGCGGTAAGGGTGTACTGCAGGCTGTTAAAAATGTAAATGACGTAATTGCAGAGCCACTCTTAGGTTGGGCAGTAACCGATCAGGCAGGAATAGATAAAAAATTAATTGAACTGGACGGTACAGAAAATAAAGGAAACCTCGGAGCCAATGCTATGCTGGCCGTAAGTATGGCGGTGGCAAAAGCTGCTGCACAGGAAAGCAGTTTACCCCTGTTTAAATATATTGGTGGTGTTAATAGCTGTATACTTCCCATTCCGCTGATGAATATCTTAAATGGTGGTGCTCATGCTGATAATAAAATTGACTATCAGGAGTTTATGATCGTTCCTGTCGGGGCAGATACTTTTAGTGAAGGTCTTCGCTGGGGAGTAGAAGTTTTTCACCAGTTGAAAACAGTGTTGAAAAAGAAAGGTTATAGTACCAATGTAGGTGACGAAGGCGGTTTTGCACCAAACATTCAAAGTAACGAAGAAGCAATAGAAACCGTTTTAACTGCAATTGAGGCTGCCGGATACAAACCGGGTGAACAAATTGGTATTGCGCTTGATGCTGCAACTTCTGAAATGTTTAAAGAAGGTGTTTATCATTTTCATAAAAGTGATGGTAAAAAGTACGGAATAGACGAAATGGTAAATTACTGGGTAGAATGGGCAAATAAATATCCTATAATAAGTATCGAAGACGGAATGGCTGAAGAAGACTGGGAAGGTTGGAAAAAACTTACAGATGCCCTGGGAAACAAAGTGCAACTTGTAGGTGATGACTTGTTTGTAACCAATACAAAAATTTTGCAAAGGGGTATAAATGAAAGTATTGCTAACAGTATTTTGATTAAAGTAAACCAGATTGGAACTTTAACAGAAACGATAAATGCAGTACAATTAGCGCAGGTAAATGGTTATACTACTATTATGAGCCATAGAAGTGGTGAAACTGAGGATACAACTATTGCTGACCTTGCCGTTGCATTAAACTGTGGACAAATAAAAACCGGAAGTGCAAGCCGTACAGACAGAATGGCTAAATATAATCAATTACTTCGTATTGAAGAACTGCTTGGAGAAAATGCAATTTACCCTAAAGGAAGATTTAAATTTATAAAATAAGTTATAGTATGTTTATGTAATATTAAATTTTCTTTTTAGTTTTATTATAAATATTTATTTGTATCGTAAATGATCCGTTTGTCTCTTTTTTTGAAAATTCTTAAAAACAAGTATACAATAACTATTATAGTATTTGTTATATGGATTTTATTCTTTGATAGAAACGATCTTTTTACTCAATGGGACAGAAAACAGGAACTTCAGAAACTGGAAACAAGTACCTCGTTTTATGAAAAAGAAATAGCAAATACAAGAAAAGACTTAATGGATCTCAACAATAAGCCTGCAATTCTTGAAAAACTTGCCAGAGAAAATTTTTATCTTAAACGAACTAACGAGGATATTTTTTTAGTAACCGACAGTAATAACAAAAATTAAAAAAGGTTTTGGCAATATTTTAGAACTAATACCGTTTTCTTAGCACCAAAACATTTTATAACCGCTTTTAAAACACTTATTCCTGGGTATGGTAAATTACACAACAGAAGATCTGATACAATATCTGTATCAGGAAACCGCAGAAGAACAGACAAAAGCTATTGAAAAAGCTTTAGAAACAGATTGGTCCCTTCAAGAGCAGTATACAGCTTTGAAAGATTCTAAACAAGAATTGGATAAATTGGTTAAAAGCCCACGTCAACAATCTATAGAAGCAATACTTAATTATGCAAGCACTTCAACTGCAGTTGCTTAATATAAGTATATTGGCCTGATAAAAGTTAATTTTTCAACCCGTATCTTCGATAATAGTTTATGACTAGAAAAGAAAGATACGGGTTTGTTATTTCCTGGTTTCAGCAATACGCTCCTGATGCAGAAACAGAATTGATTTTTGATAATCCTTATCAGTTGCTGGTTGCAGTTATACTTTCTGCACAATGTACCGATAAGCGCGTTAATATGACAACCCCTGCCCTTTTTAACAGGTATCCTTCCCCTAAAGAATTAGCAGATGCGCAACATGATGATCTTTTTGATATCATCAAAAGTATATCTTATCCCGGCAATAAAACCAGGCATCTTATCGGAATGGCTAATATGCTGCAGGATAAGTTTAAGGGAGAAATTCCATTAAATGTTGCTGATCTAATGCTACTGCCTGGAGTTGGGCGAAAAACTGCAAACGTAATAACTTCAGTTGTAGACAAGCAACCAAATATGGCAGTTGATACGCATGTATTCAGGGTTGCAGCCCGTATAGGTCTTACCCGCAATGCAAAAAATCCTCTCGAGGCAGAAAAGCAATTGATAAAGTATTTACCCACAGATCTGATTTATATTGCCCATCATTGGTTAATATTGCACGGTAGGTATATATGCATCGCAAGAAATCCAAAATGTCTGTTATGCGGATTAAAACCTGTTTGCAGATATTATTCTTTGAATAAAACGAAGTTTATTTTACAATAATTACCTAAAATTATTCATTTTATGAAAAAGGTAAAAATAATTTTGTTATTCTTAATATCGTTTTGTTCTTCTTCAAAAATGTACAGCCAGTTTGTTCGTAGCAGGTATTACTCTTACTATGATACTCCATTTAAATTTGAAATTGGCGCAGGTATAAACGTCATGAATTGTATAACAGATATAGGAGGTGCAAATGGTGACGTAACATACTATATAAATGAAATGCGCTTAAAAAATTTTAGACCTGGCGCTAGTATATATGCCGGCGCTACATTTCATAATTTTATTGGTGCCCGAATCGAAGGCAATTGGGGACAAGTACAATCTGCCGATGAAGATATTGTACCTAAAAATTTTAATTCACAATCGAGAAAACTTAGAAATTTAAGTTTCAGAAGTAACATAAGCGAATTTTCGCTACTGCTCGAATTGCACCCGGTTTTGCTATTTAATCCAGAAGCATCATGGCTTCTTGAACCATATATAAATGGAGGTGTTGGCTGGTTTTCTTTTAATCCTCAAACTCAATACCAGGGAAAATGGGTAGATTTAAAACCTTTGCATACAGAAGGTGAAGGTTTTCCTGAATATCCTGCTGTATCAAACTATAATCTTTCCCAGTCTAACATTCCTGTTGGTATAGGTGTTCGTTATAATGTATCTTCCAGGGTAAATATTCGGCTCGAATACCTGCACCGAATACTTTTTACTGATTATCTTGATGATGTCAGCAGCAAGAAATTTATTAATCCGGCCGCATTTGATAAAAATCTATCTCCAGTTTTAGCTGCACGTGCCAAAGTGTTATATAATAGAAGTTTAGAACCCGCCATTGCTGTGAGAAGAGGAAACCCAAATAACAACGATACGTATATGTCTTTATCATTGAAGGTAGGCATAACCTTAGGCAGTGAATACAGACCATAAATTAACTATTATTCCCTTAAAATGGTGGTCCCGGAGATCACCATTTTGTTTTTAATTTTTTTTTATTAATTACTTAAAATGATGTATTAATATAACTTCCCTGATTAAAAAAAATCTTCATTATCATTTGGATTATTTAAAAACATATAAAAGTTTTATTAACAGTCACTATCTGAGTGAAGGTATAAGGATAACAGCAGGTGTTTTGCTCCCCGCCTTTGTTATGAGTTACTTTAATATGCTGTCAACAGGTATTGCAATTTCTTTAGGTGCTTTATTTGTCAGTATTACTGATAGTGCAGGTCCTATTCATCATAGACAAAACGGGATGATTGTTTGTATAGCTTCTATTACAATTATCACTCTACTTGCCGGCCTGTTTTCAAATTCACCTTTATTGACTGCAATTTTTTTGTTTATTGCCTGCTTTTTTTTCTCAATGATTGGCATTTACGGTACAAGGGCAGGATCAATAGGAACAGCCACACTTATTATTCTTACACTTTCAATAGACACCCGCCTAAATCTTACAACGCCACCACTTATTATCAGACATTCACTTTTTATAGCCTCAGGTGGTTTGTGGTACATGTGTTTTAGCATGCTTTTATATAATGTGCGTCCTTTCAGGCTTTCACAGCAGGCATTAGGTGATTGCATACAGGCAACCGCAGAGTACCTGTTAATACGTTCAGAATTATATCACCACGAAGCAAATTATGAAAATATTTTTTTGCGTTTACTGCAACAACAGGTAATCGTACAAAATAAACAAAACGATTTATCTGAACTTTTATTTAAAACAAGAAGCATTGTCAGAGAATCAACTAATGTTGGTCGTGTACTGGTAATGATACATATTGAGATAGCTGATATTTTTGAAAGAATAATGATGTCTCATCAGGAATACGCACAACTACACCTGTATTTTGATAAAACTGATATTCTTAATGATTATTATCAGATGGCAAAAGAACTGGCAAAAGAACTGGATGAAGTTGGAATTGCAGTAAAAAGCGGAAAGCCTTTCTCTTCAGATAGTGATTTAGCAGAACAAATAGTGAAAACAAGGTCTAAACTTGATGATTTACGCATTACGTATTTGAAACCTGACAATATTGGTGGCTTTATTAGCTTGAGACGTATTTTAGAAAATATTCAGGATTTGCATGACCGATTAACTACTCTCAAAAAATATACTTATTACCACGCTACTCCTAAAAAACGGGTTATATCTGGTACAGGTTACAAAGATTTAATTTCTTCACAAGAAATAACTCCTGGCCTATTTATTAATAATCTTACGTTGAAATCACAAACTTTCCGACATTCATTACGGGTAAGTTTTGCAATTCTTGCCGGAGTACTGGCAGCGCAATTTTTTAAAACAGGACATAGTTACTGGATTCTTCTTACCATAATTGTTATTTTAAAACCGGCTTTTAGCCTTACTAAAAAAAGAAACAGCGACAGAATTGCAGGTACCTTAGCAGGTATTATTATAGGAATTATTATTTTACTAACATCAGAAAACAATACTTTTTTACTTGTATTACTTGTAGTGTTTATGGCAGGTGGCTATACTTTTATGCGAACTAATTATTTTGTAAGTGTAGTATTAATCACCCTATACCTAATATTGTTTTACCATCTTCTATACCCCCATGACTTTAAATCAGTACTAAAAGACCGGATAATAGATACATTGATTGGTTCAGCAATTGCTTTTATTGCAAGCAGTTTCTTATTTCCATCGTGGGAAAGAGATAAAATAAAGCCTGCGTTAGAGACTATGCTTACTGAAGTTGAAGAATACTTTAGGGCTATTGCGGATGCATTTGCCGGTAAAAAAATCCCGTTGCCTTTACGGCAAGTTGCCAGAAAAAATGCACTGGTAGCTCTGGCTAACTTATCCGATGCTTTTAACAGAATGTTATCTGAACCAAAAAGCCAGCAAAAAGGCGTGGAGATGTTGCACCAGTTTGTAGTTTTAAGCCATACACTTACTTCGTACATTGCCACCTTGTCTCATTATATTCAAATGCAGACAATACCGTATAATCCTGAGGACTTTATACAAGTTACGGAAGAAATAGAGCAATATTTTAATAATGCTATAAATTGTCTTAAAAA
>Ga0210040_10011470_pt1 | contig 10031 bp, 10 predicted proteins | sample CryGeyCG12114_NA_FD_185462 | JGI IMG/M metagenome (GOLD analysis project Ga0210040, IMG submission 185462) | Groundwater microbial communities from aquifer - Crystal Geyser CG19_WC_8/21/14_NA (SPAdes) (version 2) | ecosystem: Environmental > Aquatic > Deep subsurface > Groundwater | place: USA...
CGGTGAAGTCCACGTGGCCGGGCGTGTCGATGATGTTGATCTGGGTGTCGTGCCAGTGGCAGGTCGTCGCGGCGGACGTGATGGTGATGCCGCGCTCCTGCTCCTGCTCCATCCAGTCCATCGTCGCCGCGCCCTCGTGCACCTCACCGATCTTGTAGTTGATACCGGTGTAGAACAGGATGCGCTCGGTCGTGGTCGTCTTGCCGGCATCGATGTGGGCCATGATGCCGATGTTGCGGACCTTGGACAGGTCGGTCTTGATGTCGACTGCCATTGCGGCGTCTTCAACCTCTCGTCTGGGGGTGATCCGACCCCCTCCGACGGGCGGGACGGTGGTCCCGCCGGCGGAAGAGCCGGGAAGAAGTGCTGGGGTGGGTTACCAGCGGTAGTGGGCGAAGGCCTTGTTGGCCTCGGCCATCTTGTGCGTGTCCTCGCGACGCTTCACCGCGGCACCGAGGCCGTTGGAGGCGTCGAGGATCTCGTTCATGAGGCGCTCGGACATCGTCTTCTCGCGACGGGCGCGGGCGAAGCTGACCAGCCAGCGCATCGCGAGGGTGGTCGCGCGGTTCGGCTTGACCTCGATCGGGACCTGGTAGGTCGCACCACCGACACGGCGGCTCTTGACCTCCAGCGCGGGGCGGACGTTGTCCAGCGCGCGCTTCAGGGTCTGCACCGGGTCGACACCGGTCTTGGTGCGGGTGCCGTCGAGCGCGGTGTAGACGATGCCCTGGGCGATGGTCTTCTTGCCGTCGACGAGGATCTTGCTCACCAGCTGGGTGACCAGCGGGGAGCCGTAGACCGGGTCGACCGGCAGCGGACGCTTCGGGGCGGGGCCCTTGCGAGGCATTACTTCTCCTTCTTCGCGCCGTAGCGGCTGCGAGCCTGCTTGCGGTTCTTCACACCCTGGGTGTCGAGCGAGCCGCGGATGATCTTGTAGCGGACGCCGGGCAGGTCCTTCACGCGACCGCCGCGCACGAGCACCATCGAGTGCTCCTGCAGGTTGTGGCCGACGCCGGGGATGTAGGCCGTGACCTCGACCCCGGAGGAGAGGCGGACACGCGCCACCTTGCGCAGAGCGGAGTTCGGCTTCTTGGGGGTGGTGGTGTACACGCGGGTGCACACACCGCGACGCTGGGGCGAACCCTTGAGCGCCGGCGTCTTGTTCTTGCTCACCTTGTCCGCCCGGCCCTTGCGGACCAACTGCTGAATTGTGGGCACTGCGTCCTATCTCTTTCTCTTGGGCTGCGCGGGGCGCGGCACTGACTCACTGCCATGGCTGGAACTACGAGGAGCAGGCCACTCAGCGACGCTGAGGAGCCCGCCGTGCGCGCTCGGCCACGTCGCAAGACACTCGGGGCACGCACGAGAGGTCGGGCAAGCCCGAACACAAGGATCTAGGCTACCCGGCGACCTCCGAGCGGTCAAAACACCCGACCCTGCCCCAGAACGGCCACCGGCCGGCGGAGGCACGCCCGATCGCACCAGGCACAACCACCGCCCCACCGGGGTTGTTCCGGCGCCGCCGGGCGCTAGTCGAGGACGACGAGGCGGCGCTCGCGCGCGGCCTCGGCGATCTCGGGCTCGAGGTCGTCGCCGGCGGCCAGCAGCTGCGGCAGCAGGTCGCGCTCGGTGGTGGTGGCGCGGAACACCAGGGCGGCGGTGACGTCGTGGTCGGGCCGCTGCACCACCTCGACCCGGTCGCCGGCACGAATGCTGCCCGGCACCAGGACGCTGAGATAGGTGCCGGGCCGGCCCGCCGCGGTGAACGTCTTGGCCCAGGCCCGCTCCCCCATCCGGCCGCGGAAGGTCGCGCAGGGGATCCGGGGAGACGTCACCTTCAGCCGGACCGTGTCGCCGATCTGCCAGACCTCGCCGACCAGGGCCTCGTTGACGTCCATCCCCGTGGTGGTCAGGTTCTCCCCGAACGACCCGTCGGGCAGCGTTCGGCCCAGGCTGACCTGCCAGAGGTCGAGGTCCTCGCGCTGGAAGGCGTAGACCGCCTGCAGGTCGCCGCCGTGGTGCTTGGTGTCCCCGACGAAGTCCCCGACCAGGCCGCTGCCCAGGCCGCCGTGCTTGGGGCCCGGGGCCCGCACCTCGACCGGGCCGGCCACGGGCTGCTTGCCGATCCCGGTCGACTTCGCCGACTTGTAGGGGTTCGGCTCGGCGTGACCGACGTTGACGGAGAGGATCTGACCCACCGGCCCAGCCTAGGGGAATCTGCGGTGGGGATCGGCCCCGATTCTCGTCGCAGCGCTCAATGGCCGGTCAGCCGCCGGTAGCGGCCGGACAGCACCGGCCGCCAGCCCGCCTCGGTCCGCAGGTCGACCTGCTGCTCGAGGTCGTCGCCCTGCCCGCGGAACCGGTGCCGCCGGTCCTCGCTCTCCAGCACCAGCGCCCCGTCGGCGAGGCGGCCGGTCGCCCGGGCCGGGAGCGCATCGGCGGAGTCGAACAGCCACCAGTCCACCTGCTCGGACCCGGCCGCCCGGAAGACGCCGTGCGCGGTCAGCTCGACGCCGTCGGACCGGACCTGGCGGTAGTCCTGCAGCACCGCCGTGCCGCCCAGGTCCAGCCGCAGCACCAGCGAGGCGCGGGCGGTGACCGCCTCTCCCGCCTCGACGGGAAGGCGCTCCAGCCCCGTCCAGGTGCCGAGCAGGGGCAGGAAGCGGGCGGCCAGGTCCACAGGCTCACGCTACGGGCTCCGGCGCCGCTCCGTCCGGGTAGACCGCGACGTCGGAGGCCTTGACCGTCGCCCAGACGGGCGACCCGGGCCGCAGGTCCAGCTCGGCCACCGCAGCGGCGGTGACCTCGGCGAGGATGCCGGCCGTGCCGTCCAGCGCCTCCCCCACCTCGACCCGGACGCCGGTGCCGTGCGGCTCCAGCCCGGTGACGCGGCCGGGCCAGACGTTGCGCGGCGAGCCCTGCGGGCGCCGGGTGAACAGGGAGACGGTCGCCGGTCGGAAGGCGACGCGCACGGGTCCACGGACGGCCTCCGCCACGTGCACCACACTCCCGCCGGGCAGCCGGACGACGGTGCCCTCGCCGTCCCCGGCCAGCAGGTTGAGCCCCACCAGCCGGGCCACGTAGTCGGTGCGGGGCCGGGCCGCCACGTCGGCCGGGGTCCCGGTCTGCACCACCCGGCCGCCCTCGACGACGACCAGCCGGTCGGCCAGCACCGCCGCGTCCACCGGGTCGTGGGTCACCACCACGGTGGCGCCGCCGAAGGCCTGCAGGTGCCGGCGCAGCTCGCCGCGGACCAGCAGCCGGGTGCGGGCGTCGAGGGCGGCCAGCGGCTCGTCGAGCAGCAGCAGGCCAGGCCCCGGAGCCAGCGCGCGGGCCAGCGCCACCCGCTGCGCCTGCCCACCGGACAGGGTCCGCGGCCGGGCCGCGGCCAGCTCCGCCAGCTCCATCCGGGCCAGCCAACCGGCGGCCGTGGCGCGGGCCTCGGCGCGCGGGTGACCCCGCGCCGTCAGCCCGAACGCCACGTTGTCGAGCACGGACAGGTGCGGGAACAGCAGGTACTCCTGGAAGACGACGCCGACCCCGCGCTCGTGGGCGGGCACGTGCAGGCGCCGGGACGCGTCGGCCAGCAGCCGCCCGTCCAGCTCCACCCGGCCCTCGTGCAGGGCGATCAGCCCGGCCACGGCCCGCAGGGCGGTCGACTTGCCCGCACCGTTGGGCCCGACGAGCGCCACCACCTCGCCGGCGCCGACGTCGAGGTCGAGTCGCAGGTCGAAGCCGGGACGGACGACGACCAGCCGCGACGACAGCCCGCTCACCACCGGGCGCTCCAGCGGTCCCGGAGCAGCGCCAGCACGGCCACCGACACCGCGAGCAGCAGCACCGACAGCAGCAGGGCGGCGCCCGGGTCGGTCTCCAGGGCCAGGTACACCTCGAGCGGCATGGTGCGGGTGGTGCCGGGGAAGCTGCCGGCGAAGGTGATCGTGGCGCCGAACTCGCCGAGCGCCCGGGCCCAGGCCAGCACCGCCCCGGCGGCGATCCCCGGGCCGACCAGCGGCAGGGTCACCCGGGTGAAGACGGTGACCGGGCGGGCCCCCAGGGTGGCGGCGGCGTCCTCGTAGCGCCGGTCGGCCCCACGCAGCGCCCCCTCCACCGCGAGCACCAGGTAGGGCAGGGCGACGAAGACCTGCGCCAGCACCACCGCGTACGGGGTGAACGGGAAGGCGAAGCCGGTCAGCGCGTAGAGCGGTCGGCCGACCAGCCCCGAGCGGCCGAGGACGGCGAACAGCGCGACCCCGCCGACCACGGGCGGCAGCACGAGCGGGACGGTCACCAGCGCCCGGAGCAGCGGTGCCCCGCGCAGCCCGGGACGGGCCAGCAGCCAGGCCAGCGGCACGCCCAGCAGCAGCGCGACCGCCGTCGACGCGGTGGCCGTGACGAGTGAGAGCCGGAGTGCCTGCAGGGCGCCACCGCTGGTCAGCAGGGTGCCGGCCTGGCTCCAGGGGGCGCGCAGGACCAGTCCGAGCAGGGGCCCCAGCAGGAACAGCAGGGCCAGCGCGGCGGGCAGCCCGAGGAGCCACGGCACCCTCCCGCGGGCGTCGACGGGCCGCGGGGCCGTGGAGGTGCGGCTCACGGCGGGCCGAAGCCGGCGTCGTGCAGGATCTGCCGGCCCGCGTCGGAGCGCGTGAATTCGACGAAGGCCTGCGCTGTGACCGGGTTGCGGCTGGCTGCCAGCACCGCGACCGGGTAGCGGGTGGGCGCCTGCGCGGCCTCGGGGAAGCCGATCCCCTCGACCCGGGCGCCTGCGGCCGCCACGTCGGTGGTGTAGACCAGCCCGGCGTCGACCTCATCGGCGGCCACCTTCTGCAGGACGGCCTTGACGTCGGACTCCAGGGTGTCCGGCGCCGCCGTCACCCCGGCCGCCCGCAGCACCTGCTCCGCGGACGCCCCGCAGGGGACCTGGGCGGCGCAGACGGCGATCCGCAGGTCGGGGTCGGCGAGGTCGCCCAGTCCCGTCACCCGGCCGGGGTTGCCGGGGGGCACGGCGATCTCCAGGGTGTTGGTGGCCACGTCGGCCGGGTCCCCGGCCGCCCGGGCGTCGACGACCGCGGCCATGGCGGCCGTGCTCGCCGCGGCGAAGACGTCGGCCGGGGCACCCTGCACCGCCTGGGTGGCCAGCGTCGCGCTGGAGCCGAAGGAGAAGGTGACCGTCGTGCCTGGGTGCGCCGCCTCGAACTCGGCGCCGAGGGTGGTGAAGGACTCGGTGAGCGACGCGGCGGCGAGGACGGTCAGCGGCCCGCTCGGCGCGGCCCCGCTGGCGGCGGGAATCGGTTCGTCCGTCCCGCAGGAGGCGAGCGCCAGGGTCAGGACGGCGGCGAGGGCGGCCACCAGGGTGCGGAGCTCGGGGCGGGCCGGGGCGGTCACGGGTGCTCCGGCACCTCGACGACGACGTGCGTCGACTTGACCGACGCCACAGCCAGCACGCCCGGCTCCAGGCCCAGCTCGGCCGCCGCCTCGGCCGACATCAGCGAGACCACCCGGAAGGGCCCGCACTGCAGGTCGACCTGGGCCATCACGGTGTCCTTGACCACCCGGGTGACCAGTCCGGTGAGCCGGTTGCGCGCACTCGCGGCGACGGGGTGGCCCAGCTCGGGCGCCGTCGCCACCTGCTGGGCGAGCGCGGCGAGGTCCTGGCCGTCGACCTGCGCCGGGCCGGGGCCGTCGACAGCCGGCAGCCGTCCTGAGTCCACCCAGCGACGGACGGTGTCGTCCGAGACCCCGAGCAGGGCGGCGGCCTGAGCTATCCGGTACTGGGGCACGCGGCCATCTTAGGTCCGCAGGTGCGGAATCCTTGTCCCGATGTTTCCGCATCTGCCCTGACTGCCCGTGCGCAGGGCCGTACCCGGCAGACTGGAGGCGTGAGCGCGGCACACGGCAGGGTCATCGTCATCACCGGGGCGATGGCGGCCGGCAAGTCCACGGTGGCCGAGCTGCTGGCCCGACGTCTGCCCAAGTCCGTGCACATCCGCGGGGACGTCTTCCGGAAGATGGTCGTCAACGGCCGGGCGGACATGACGCCCCAGCCGGAGCCGGAGGCCGTCGCCCAGCTGCAGCTGCGCTACGAGCTGGCCGCCCGCACCGCTGACCGCTACGCCGAAGCGGGCTTCGACGCCGTGGTCCAGGACGTCATCATCGGCGCCGACCTGGAGCACTTCGTCGCACGGATCCACACCCCGGAGCGGTACCTGGTCGTGCTCTCCCCCAGCGTCTCCGCGCTGGAGTGGCGCGAGGAGCAGCGGGCCAAGTCCGGCTACGTGCACTTCTCCCCCGGCGCGCTGGACGAGGTGCTCCGCCGCGAGACCGCCCAGATCGGCTACTGGCTGGACTCCAGCGCGCAGACCCCCGACGAGACCGTCGACGAGATCCTCGCCCACCTGGACCGCGCCGCCGTCTGAGCCCCTCTTGCGCCCGCCGCCCCGCACCTCGCTTCCACCGGCAGGCCCCCCGCCCGGCCTGGCGCACCCCCCCCACCTCCCGGCTCGCCCCCACTTCACACCCCGTAGATGGTCCTTGCGCCCCTTGGAAGGGGCGCGAAGACGGTCGTCCGGGTGTGAAGTGGCGGACCTGACGGGACGGCAGGGTCGCCGGCGCGACCGCGGCTGGGCCGGCGACCGGGACGAGGGCCGAGTCGAGCTGCGTCTGGACTAGAGCGGGCGGCCGGCGCGGGCGAAGGCTCGCACCAGTCGCTGCTGGATCTCCAGCGGGCGGGCCAGATCGGCCCAGACCCACCGGACGACCTGCCAGCCGGCGTCGCGGAGGGCGTCCTCCCGCAGCTTCTCGGCGTAGACGACGTCCTCAGGGCGCTCGCCCGGTCGGAGCAGGGCTCCGTACTTGATGCGGCCGTCGAACTCGCCGATGGTGCGGCGATCGGGCCAGGCGAAGTCGACACGCCCGATCATCGTGCCGACTGCGTCGAAGACCTCGTACTGCGGGATGGGCGACGGCAGCCCCAGCTCGCCGATCCGGACGCGGCTGACCGATTCGCCCGCCGACTCGGCTCGTGCGTCGAGGAAGTCCGCGACCCGACGCGCCTGGCGCACGCCCGGCCACTGCTCCTGGAACCGCAGCACGTCGTCGAGGTGACCGAAGTCCAGCCCCAGGGCGGCGGCCCGGTCACCGGCGGCGACGGCCTGGTCGAAGGGCAGCAGACGAGCGAGGTCGGCGACGGTCCGGGGCAGTGTGGTGACGGGCAGCCCGTCGACCACGGTGACGTGCTCCGCGGACAACGTGGCAGTGTGCAGCTCCACGTCACGCCGCCGCTTGGCACCCGTGCTGCGGTTGCGCGTGAGGTGCGCGCGTTCGAGGGTCTCGGTCCAGACCGGCAACCCGTGCAGCAGGGCGGCGGACCCGTGGCTGAACACGCCGCCGGGCTGCATCTGGGCCGCGACCGCTTCGACCAGAAGACGGTGCCGCGCCTCGGCCGTCGTTTCCTCCGCCGCTCCCGCCTGCGGTGTGGACCAGGCCCCACGACGGACGTGCACGAGCCGGCCGTCACGCTGCAGGCGGCGGAGCTCGTCGGGCGCGTAGCCGTCCGCGAGCAGTTGGCGGGTCAGGCGGATCTCCGGCATCTCCCCAGCCCACCGCAGAAACGGCGCCCCGAACCGCTCACCCACAGGTTCGTGCACCACGTCGCGCCGCACGGTCGACCGGAGGTCGCCGCCGACTTCCACCCCTCCTGCGCGCCTCACACCCGGACGGTCGACCTCACACCCGCTGCACGGGGTGTGGAGCACGCGGCCAGGGGGTGAAGTGGGGGTCCCCGGCGGGCCGGGGAAGGCGCACGGGGGTAGAAACGCCCGGAGGGCGGGCCGGGTTGCCCCGACCCGCCCTCCGGCGGTCCTGCTAGCGACTAGCTCAGCGGTAGTCGCCGAGGTCGAACTCCTCGAGCGGCACGGCCGCGCCCGAACCCTGACCGAAGTCGTAGTCGAACGAGTCGTAGCCGACCATCGAGTAGGCCTGCGCCTTCGCCTCCTCGGTCGCCTCCACCCGGATGTTGCGGTAGCGGTCGAGACCGGTACCGGCCGGGATCAGCTTGCCGAGGATGACGTTCTCCTTGAGCCCGATCAGGCTGTCCGACTTGCCGTTGATGGCCGCGTCGGTCAGGACCTTCGTCGTCTCCTGGAAGGACGCCGCCGACAGCCACGACTCGGTGGCCAGCGACGCCTTGGTGATGCCCATCAGGACCGCACGACCGGACGCCGGCGTCCCACCCTCGGCCACGACCTTGCGGTTCTGGGCCTCGTAGGTGAGCCGGTCGACCAGGTCACCGGCGAGCAGCTCGGAGTCGCCGGACTCGATCACGGTCACCCGGCGCAGCATCTGCCGGATGATGATCTCGATGTGCTTGTCGTGGATCGGCGCACCCTGCGTGCGGTACACCGACTGGACCTCGTCCACCAGGTGCTCCTGCACCCGGCGGACGCCGAGCACGCGGAGCACGTCGTGCGGGTCGGGGGTACCAGCGGTGAGCTGCTGACCGACCTCGACGTGGTCGCCGTCCTCCACCAGCAGGCGGGCGCGGCGCGACACCGAGAACTCGGCCGCCTCCGACCCGTCGTCGGGGGTGATGGTGATCTTCTTGAGCCGGTCGCTGTCCTCGATCTGCACGCGGCCGGCGGCCTCGGAGATCGGCGACTTGCCCTTGGGCTGACGGGCCTCGAACAGCTCGACCACGCGCGGCAGACCCTGCGTGATGTCGTCACCGGCCACACCACCGGTGTGGAAGGTGCGCATGGTCAGCTGGGTGCCGGGCTCGCCGATGGACTGCGCCGCGACGATGCCGACGGCCTCGCCGACGTCGACCATCTTCCCGCTGGCCAGCGAGCGCCCGTAGCACATCGCGCAGGTGCCGGTCACGGCCTCGCAGGTGAGGACGCTGCGCACCTTCACGGTGGTCACACCGTTCTCGATGAGCAGACGGATGTTGACGTCGCCCAGGTCGGTGCCGGCCGGCAGCAGCTCGTCGCCGTTGCTGTCCGCCACCGCGGTCGCGAGGCTGCGGGCGTAGACCGCGGTCTCCACGTGCTCGTCCAGGCTGAGAGCGTCGCCGTTGGCCACGGCGATGGTCTTGGTCAGGCCGCGCTCGGTGCCGCAGTCCTCCTCGCGGATGATCACGTCCTGGCTGACGTCGACGAGTCGACGGGTCAGGTAGCCCGAGTCGGCCGTCCGCAGCGCGGTGTCGGCCTGGCCCTTGCGACCACCGTGGGTGGAGATGAAGTACTCCAGGACCGAGAGGCCCTCACGGAAGTTCGACTTGATGGGCCGGGCGATGATCTCGCCCTTCGGGTTCACCACGAGGCCACGCATGGCGGCGATCTGGCGCATCTGCACCATGTTCCCGCGGGCACCGGAGTGGACCATCATGTAGATCGGGTTGGTCTTGGAGAAGTTGGCCTCCATCGCCGCACCGAGCTTGGACGTCGCGTCGGTCCAGATCTCGATGAGCTCCTGGCGACGCTCGTCCTCGGTGATCAGACCGCGCTCGTACTGCCGGTCGATCTTGCTGGCCCGGTCCTCGTAGCCCGCGAGCAGCTCGGCCTTGTTGGCCGGGGTGGTCACGTCACCGATGGACACGGTGACCCCGGACCGGGTGGCCCAGTGGAAGCCCAGGTCCTTCAGGGCGTCCAGGCAGAAGGCCACGTCGACCTTCGGGTAGCGCTCGGCCAGGTCGTTGACGATCTGCCCCAGCTGCTTCTTGCCCACCTCGTAGTCGCAGTAGGCGTAGTCGGCCGGCAGCGCCTCGTTGAAGAGGGCGCGACCCAGCGTCGTCTCGAGGATGACCGACCCGTTGGGGGTCAGCGCGTGGCCGGCCGGCGGGACGATGTCGGTGAGGCGCAGCTTGATCTTCGCCTGGACCGACAGCTCCTTGCGGTCGAAGGCCATCAGGGCCTCGGCCACCGAGCCGAACGCACGCCCCTCGCCCGCTGCTCCGTCGACCTGCATGGTCAAGAAGTAGTGGCCGATGATCATGTCCTGGGTGGGCATGGTCACGGGACGGCCGTCGGCCGGCTTGA
>Ga0210040_10011471_pt1 | contig 10030 bp, 11 predicted proteins | sample CryGeyCG12114_NA_FD_185462 | JGI IMG/M metagenome (GOLD analysis project Ga0210040, IMG submission 185462) | Groundwater microbial communities from aquifer - Crystal Geyser CG19_WC_8/21/14_NA (SPAdes) (version 2) | ecosystem: Environmental > Aquatic > Deep subsurface > Groundwater | place: USA...
GGCCAGCGCCTCAGGGATCACGCCGATTACCTCGCCGCCCGCGCTGAGCGCGCCGTCCGCCAGCGCGCCCATCAGCCCCAGACGCCCGCCGCCATAGACCACCCCGATCCCCCGCCGCGCCAGCACCGCGCCGGTGGTGCGGGCTAGCTCGACGAAGCGCGGGTCAGGCGGCGTCGCGGAGCCGCAATAGACGGCGAGGCGGTTCATGCCGGCAGCGCTCCCTCGATCAGCTCGAAACGATAGTCGCGGCCGAATGACTCCAGCTCTTCCGCGGCGTCTTCGAACACCCGGGTGGCTCGCGCGAAGTCCGGCCCCATCTGCTCCCTGGCTTGCGAGGCATTGTGCCAGCGGATGCGAGTTGGCGATCTGTAGAAGCCGAGCAGCACGTCATACAAGGCATCGAGGTTGCGGCCGTAGAAACCGGGCGTCTCTGGATGCTGCGCCACCTGCTCGTGCAGGTCCGCCAGCGACCGCATCGATGCTCCGTCCAGCTCCAGCACCGTCACGCCGCCAGGTCCTCCAGCATCAGCCCCGCCGTCGCCTTGGCGCTGCCGACCACGCCGGGGATGCCCGCGCCGGGATGGGTGCCGGCGCCGACGAGGTAGAAATTGCCGATCACGTCATCCCGGTTGTGCCCGCGGAAGAAGGCGCTCTGTGTCAGGATGGGCTCCAGGCTGAAGGCGCTGCCGAGGTGGGCGTTGAGGTCGGTGGCGAAATCCGTCGGCGCGTAGTGGAACTGGGTCACGATGCGGTCGTGGATGTCCGGGATCAGCCGCCGGCCCACTTCGTCGAGGATGCGCTTGGCCAGCTCCGGCCCGACGCGATCCCAGTCGATCGCCAGCTTGCCCATGTGCGCCACCGGCACCAGCGCGTAGAAGGTGCTGCAGCCCGGCGGGGCCATGCCGGGGTCGCTCGCACTCGGGTGGTGGAGGTAGATCGAGAAGTCCGCTGGCAGCACGCCGTGGACGTAGATGTCTTCCAGCAGGCCCTGATAGCGCGGGCCGAACAGAATCATGTGGTGCGGGATGTGCGGCATCCGCCCTTCGATCCCGAAATGCACCACGAACAGGCTGGGGGAGAAGCGCTTCTTCGCCAGGCTCCGTCCCTTGGTCTGCCCGCGCAGATTGCCGCCAAGCAGGTCACGATAGGAATGGACGATATCGGCATTGCTGGCGACCGCGTCGAAGTTCTCCCGCCAGCCGCTCGCCGTCTCCACCTCGCTCGCGCGATTGCCCAGCGTGCCGATCATGGTGACGGGGTCCCCCAGCCGCACGGTGCCGCCCAGCCGCTCGAAATGCCGCACCATGCCGGCGATCAGGCGATTGGTGCCGCCCTTCGCCCACCACACGCCGCCATCCTTCTCCAGCTTGTGGATGAGGGCGTAGATGGAGCTGGTGGTCATCGGGTTGCCGCCGACCAGCAGCGTGTGGAAGCTCAGAGCCTCGCGCAGCTTCTCGTTGCGGATGTATTTCGAGACGATCGAATAGACCGAGCGCCAGGCCTGGTGCTTCGCTAGCGCGGGTGCGGCGCGGATCATGCTCTTGAAGTCGAGGAACGGAACCGTGCCGAGCTTGACGTAGCCTTCGTGATAGACCGCGGCGGAATATTTGAGGAACGCATCATAGCCGGCGATGTCGGCGGGATCGAGCTGGGCGATGCCGTGGCGCAGCGCTGTCTCGTCATTCGAATAATCGAAGTTGGTGCCGTCCGGCCAGTTGAGGCGATAGAACGGGCTGACCGGCATCAGATCCACATCCTCGGCCATGTCGTGCCCGCTGATGGCCCACAGCTCCTGTAGGCAGGCGGGGTCGGTAATGACGGTCGGGCCGGCATCGAAGGTAAAGCCCTCCCGCTCCCAGTAATAGGCCCGCCCGCCGGGCTTGTCCCGCCCTTCGACCACGGTCGTCTGCACGCCGGCCGATTGCAGGCGGATGGCGAGCGCCATTCCGCCGAAGCCGGCGCCGATGATACAGGCGCGCTTGCCTTCAGGTGTGGTCATGCGGCGTCCTTCAGGGGCGGCAGGGGAGTGGTGAGAGCGCGCATCGCACGCCCGATCGGCACAGGTGGGCGGCCGCACAGGATGCGTGCCCGATCGGCGAGAGTGGAGCGGGCTGCGTAGAACCGCTCGATGAGGGAGGCGGGCAGGGCGTAGAACCGGGCGAACACGCGCCAGCGCCGCTCCGGCTCCGCCGCGCCGAACAGCATGGTGCCGAGCAGACGATAGTAACGCGTCGCCTGCCAGTGCCGCCGCGCGCGCTGCTCCAGCATCGCGGCAAGCTCCGCGCCCGGCAGCTCGCCCGCGTCCGCCACCGCCAGCGCCGTCTCCACCGCGAAGGGCAGAGTGTAGCTCGTCAGCGGATGGACGAACCCGCCGCGCGCGCCGATCACCGCCACGCCGGGGGTCCGCTGCTGCGCCTGGAAGGCGGCGAAATCACCGCCGGTGATCACCGGCAGCACACCTGTCTCCTCGCCCCTCACCTCGCCCTCCCAGCCATGTTGCGCAGCATAGGCATGGAGCCGCGCCGCGAGCGCCCCCCGATCCAGCAGCGGCGCATCCTGGTAATAGGTATCCTCGAGGAAGATGTCGCGCTCGCTCAGCGGCAGGACATAGACGAAGCGGTAGCCGCCCAGTTGCTCCACCCTGGCATCCATGATCAGCGGGCGGGTGACATTGTGCGGGCGGGGAAGGCGCAGGGTGCGGCCCATGAACACCTGCCACCCTCCGGAAAGGTGCGGCGTGGGGGAGAAGCCGCGCGCATCGATCACTGCTCGCGCAATGATCCGCTCACCGTCTGCCAGGGTCACGCCGTTCGCATCGACCTCGCTGGCGACACGCCCGGTCAGCAGCGTGCCGGCGGGCAGCTCGCGCTCCAGCACCGCGGCGAAATCAGGCGAGGCGAGCGAGCGGTAGGCGGTGGGCAAGGTGCGTTGGCGGGAGGGGAAGGCCACGTCGTAGCCATTCGCCCAGCGCGCCTGCGGGAAGGCCTCCATCAGCGCCGTGCCTTCGGGCGAGAGGTCGCTGGCGAACCAGCTCCAGCGGTGATGGCCGCCGGGCGCTGCGCCTTCCTCGATTACGCGCAGGCACAGGCCGGGCCGCCGGCGGGCGAGCGCCAGCGCGACCAGCCCCCCGGCCAGACCCCCGCCGACAATGGCGATATCGCAGGCGTGCTTCATGCTGCCGCACCTCTAGCGCATCGCCCTGCTTGCGCAATGGAGGGGTGTGGTGAATGGAGGGGGCAAGTCCGCGCCGGAACCGCATCAAGGTGATTCCGTTCCGCTGGCAGATTCACGAGGGGCTTCACCATGCGATCCGCTTTCAGTCTCGCCGCCGCGGCGCTCGCGCTGGGCTCCTCCCACGCGGCTATCGCGCAGAAGGCCGTGGTGCCGCCGGTGGAGGATCCGTCGCCCGAGATGGGCGTGTTCGAGGGCGACTATCTGGTCGTTGGCGCCGCAGCCATCTATGGCCCCAGCTATGACGGATCGGACGATTACGTCATCAGCCCCATCCCGCTGGTGCAGGGCCGGATCGGCGGCATCGGCATCAGCCCGCGCGGCAGCGGCGTGGCGCTAGACTTCATCGACGATGCCGATGGCCCCGGTCCCTACCTCTCGCTCGGCCCGGTGGTCGGCATCCGCACCGCGCGCGATGGAGACAGCGAGGACGAGGTGGTGGAACTGCTGCCCGATCTCGAAACCGCCATCGAAGTGGGCGCGGCTGCCGGCATCGGCTTCTCCGGCGTGCTCAACCCTTATGACACGCTGACCTTCTCGGCCGACGCGCGCTGGGACGTGGCCGGCGCGCATGACGGGATGCTGGTTTCGCCATCCGTCTCCTATCTCACGCCGCTCAGCCGCGCTGCAGTGGCGGCCCTGTCGGTGCGCGCGCAATATGCGGACGATAGCTTCTCCGACTATTACTACACCGTCACGCCGGAGGCTGCGGCCGTGACCGGACTGCCCGCGTTCGATGCCGATGGAGGCTTCAATCAGGCTGGCGTCAACCTGCTGCTCGGATTCGACCTCAACGGTGACCTGACCGATGGCGGGCTGGCGGCGTTTGTCGCGGGCGGTTACACCCGGATGCTCGGCGATGCCAAGCAGACGCCGTTCACCTCGATCCGCGGCAGCGCCGACCAGTGGCTCGGCGCGGCAGGCATCGCTTACGTCTTCTGACGGCGCGAACGCTTCCCATACCGAGCAGGGAGCGGACATGGCCGAGAGCCTCGACATCCCCGCCGGCATCGCCCTGTTCCTCGGCCTCTATGCGCTGGCGGCCGCAATGGGCGAGTTCCGCCAGCCGGGCCTGTGGATGGCGATGCTGCAGGAGCTGGAGGGCAGCGCCGCGATCCGCTTCCTGACAGGGCTCGTGTGCATCGCGCTCGGCGCCGCGATTTACCTCGTCAATCCGTGGCGACCGGGAGACTGGCTGTCGGTGACGATCTCCGTGCTCGGCGGCTTGTGCGCGGCGGAGGGAATGCTGATCCTCGCCGCGGGAGACCGCTTCCTGAGTGCGGCAAAGTCGCTGTTCACCCGCGCGCACGGCGCCCTCGCCGGGCTCTCGGCGCTGATCGGCTTCGGTTTCATCCTCGCCGCGATGGCGCGGCTCTGACGGTCAGCCTCCGGTCGGCCGCGTCGTCTTCTCGCGGTTGGGGTAGACGTCATAGGTCTTGCCGTTCACCGTCACCGTCTCGGCCTTGAAGCTGCGCACGCTGGCATCGGCGGCGCGATGCCCGGTCAGCACCACGCGGTCGCCCACCTTGGCCGCTTCCGGCCCGAAGCCCGAGCGCTGCGCCTGGATCGGCGGCGACAGGTCGACCTCCCAGGTGCCGTTCTCCGCCCGCAGCTTGATGTGCATGTGCGGATTGCCGAAGCTGATTGTCTCGATCGTGCCGGAAAGCCGGCTCTCCTCCGGAGCGGTCCAGTTCCAGCCGTGATGCGCGACAGCGGCGGCAGGGAGGGTGAAGGCCGCGGCCGTGGCGAGTGCGCGTCCTGCAAGTTTCATGGCGATTCTCCTCTACTCCCGAGCGATGAGGCTTAGCACAGACGGAGCATCCTGTCGCGCCGCTGCCGCAAGGTCAGGCGATCGCTCGAAGGGTGTCGCCCTGCCTCTCGCCGTTCCCTGTCGCCACGCTCTTGCCGCCGCCCCCGTCTGCGCCTAACCTGCGCTCATCCCCGGGGAGCCTGCTGTGGCTGAGAGGTGGGCGTAGCGCCCCACGACCCGTCGAACCTGAACCCGTTAGCACGGGCGGAGGGAAGGGCTGGTCGCAGTGCAAGGCGCACCAGAAATCCCTCTCCGCCTCACCCGGAGAGAGCATATGGCCGACATCGATTCCCCGCTCGAAATCCCCCCCGCGGGAGGCGATATCCCCCCCGCGGGAGGCGATATCAGCGTCACCACCGGCGCCATTCGCGGCAGCCGCAAGATCCATGTCGGCCCGCTCGGCGTGAAGATGCGCGAGATCGATCTCGAACCCTCCAGCGGCGAACCACCGGTGCGCGTCTACGACACCTCCGGCCCCTACACCGACCCCGCCGCCCACATCGACATCGCTGCCGGCCTGCCGCTCCTCCGCCGCGAATGGCAGCTCGCCCGCGGTGACGTCGAAGCCTACGATGCGCGCGAGGTTCGCCCGGAGGACAACGGCCTCAAGGGCCCGGACCGCTCCGCCGGCGTCCCCGCCTTCCCCAACGTCGTCCGCCGCCCCTACCGCGCCACCCCGGGCGCCAATCTCAGCCAGATGCACTACGCCCGCCGTGGCATCATCACGCCCGAGATGGAATATGTCGCCATCCGCGAGAATCTCGGCCGGGAGAAGCTGCGCGATACCCTGCCCGACGGCGAGAGCTGGGGCGCCTCCATCCCCGCCTACGTGACGCCGGAGTTCGTGCGCGACGAGGTCGCCCGCGGCCGCGCCATCATCCCCTCCAACATCAACCACCCGGAATGCGAGCCGATGGCGATCGGGCGCAACTTCCTGGTCAAGATCAACGCCAATATCGGCAATTCCGCCGTGGCGTCCGATGTCGCCAACGAGGTCGACAAGATGGTCTGGTCTATCCGCTGGGGCGCGGACACGGTGATGGACCTCTCCACGGGGCGCAACATCCACGACACGCGCGAATGGATCATCCGCAACAGCCCCGTCCCCATCGGCACCGTGCCCATCTACCAGGCGCTGGAGAAGGTCGGCGGCATCGCGGAAGACCTGACGTGGGAGATCTTCCGCGACACCCTCATCGAGCAGGCCGAGCAGGGGGTGGACTACTTCACCATCCACGCCGGCGTGCGCCTGCCCTACATCCCCATGACCGCAAAGCGCGTCACCGGCATCGTCTCGCGCGGCGGCTCGATCATGGCCAAGTGGTGCCTCGCTCACCACAAGGAGTCCTTCCTCTACGAGCATTTCGACGAGATCAGCGACATCTGCGCCGCGTACGACATCGCCTATTCGCTCGGTGACGGCCTGCGCCCCGGCTCCATCGCGGACGCCAATGACGAGGCGCAGTTCGCCGAACTCTACACCCTGGGCGAGCTCACTAAGCGCGCCTGGGCCAAGGACGTGCAGGTGATGATCGAAGGCCCCGGCCACGTCCCCATGCACAAGATTCGCGAGAACATGACCAAGCAGCTGGAAGCCTGCGGAGAGGCGCCGTTCTACACGCTCGGGCCCCTCGTCACCGACATCGCGCCCGGCTACGACCACATCACCAGCGGCATCGGCGCGGCGATGATCGGCTGGTACGGCACGGCCATGCTCTGCTACGTCACGCCCAAGGAGCATCTCGGCCTGCCGGACCGGGATGACGTGAAGGTCGGCGTCGTCACCTACAAGCTCGCCGCCCACGCCGCCGACCTCGCCAAGGGTCACCCCGCCGCGCAGGTGCGGGACGACGCCCTCTCCCGCGCCCGGTTCGAGTTCCGCTGGCGCGACCAGTTCAACCTCTCGCTCGACCCCGACACCGCCGAGCAATATCACGACCAGACCCTCCCGGCCGAAGGCGCCAAGACCGCGCACTTCTGCTCCATGTGCGGCCCCAAGTTCTGCAGCATGAAGATCACGCAGGAAGTGCGCGACTTCGCGGCGAGGCAGAACAGCGACAGCTACCTAGCCGCCTCTCCCCTCCCGCTGGCGGGAGAAGCCGGGGGTGGGCAAGGCGCCGAATCCGGCATGGCGCAGATGAGCGAGAAGTACCGCAAGATCGGCAGCAAGCTTTACATCGGCGCCGGAGGGCGCGAACACGACTGACCCCAAAGCTCCTTCCCGCACGCGGGGAGGGGGACCGCCCGAAGGGTGGTGGAGGGGCAGGGCGGCTCGCGACCGCCGCCGATCTGCAAAGGACAATGCATGAACTGCAAGAGCATCCCGGTCAAAGCTGCCGCCGCCGAGTGGCGCAAGGAGCCGGCCGTCCTGCGCGAGTACGAGACACTGGAGCGCGAGTTCGCGCTCGCAGCGCAGCTTCTGCCCGGCCTAAGAGGCGGCCGTGCCGCGACAGGCGGCGAGCACTCCTGATGGCTGATCTCTACCTCAAGGCACTAGAATCCGAACGCAAGAGCCTTTGGGCGACCTGTCGCCTGAAGGGCCTTGCGAAGGACACCCCTGAGCGGCAGCGCATCGCCGAGCTGGACCGGCTGATCGCGGAGCATAAAGGGAGGGGTGAAAGTTGCGCTTGAGCGTTGTTGAGGGACGGTCCTCATTGCGCCTGCGATTGGAGCCGCTGGCACCGCCCTCTTGTTAGTGCAAAGGAGCAACTGAAGTCATCGCGTAAGCGGTATGGATCACAAGACACAGAAGGCTTGTTGTCGACCTTCATGGGCTGAAATGCATGGCGTCCGTGCATTCTGGAATGGGAGTTCTTACGTTGGCTGTCGCGGATGCGAGTTCATCAATGTTGCCTCCGTCAGCCGCGGGATCCGTTCCGCCGATCTCTGACGGGATCATACTGGAAAAGATTGCATCGAACGAACAGCTTATCGAAGCGTACGCGAGGGGATTAGACAACATTCAAATTCTGCTTGGAGTTTTTGCAGTATTAATAACCGTACTTATTATATACCTGGGTTTCAAGGTTGAGAAAAGTGCAATCAAGGCCGCGACTGACGAGGCCATCAGTCAACTAGCTCAAGCGCAAGAAAGAATTGAAGGGTGCGTAACCAAGGCGGAAGCTGCATCAACAAAGGCGGAGAGATTGCTCATTGATTTGGAAGGGCATAAGGAATTAGCTGCATCTCACCTCGAGAAGATTAGGCGAATGGAGCGCGATGTTCATGAATCTAACCCGAAGAAGAGGGTCGGATGATTAGCTTGTATAACGATTTGGTGCACGTGGATCAGGGATCTTCTGACGAAATCTATCGCAGGTCTGTGGATTTATATGAAGAAGGGCGAGTTCTTGACGCCCTTGAAGGAGCTACTCTGCTCGCTGTTTCAGCACAATCGGACAATGACCGGATGTCTGCGCTTCTCCTTCAGGCGCAGTGCTTTGATAGCCTAGGAGCGGAGAATGTCGAACTAACTCTCTACGATCATGTCATAGAGAATTATTCTATCCAAGATGACGGCCAAATTAAGCTAAAGCTTGTTTGGGTGCATTACAACAAAGCGATAATTTTGGGCCGCCAAGGCAAGGCTCAAGAGGCGCTCGTGGAGTATGAACGTGCAATAGCTCTGGCAGGAACATTAGAGAAGACTTCTGAGATTCTTGGCGCATCTGCAAAATCTAGATACAACATGGCGAATTTACTTAACGAGATGCAGAGAAGGGAAGAAGCAGAAAGCGTGTTGTCGCAGATAATTTCTGAGTGTTCACACTTCGATGATACGGAGCTTCTGGAGCAAGTCGGTAAAGCTCGCGTCAGCTTGGGTATGTCCTTTATGGCAACCGATAAGAAAATGGAGGCGATTAAAGTCTTCGCAGATTTACTTGCGATGCCCAGGGAGGTGCTCTCTTGTCTTCCCGATCTGATGGTAGATCGTGCGAGGGTAAGTTATGCAATTGCACGGGCGGAGACGCAGCGCGACGAAACATCGTTGAACGAGCTGGAGGCGTTCTATGAGAACTTTAAAGATAGAAGCGACGAAGAGTATGTTGAGTTGTCAGCTTTTGCACTGTTCTGTTTAGCGGATAGTCTTGAGGAGCGCGGTGAGAAAGCGCGTGCCAGGAAAATGTATAACCTCTTAATTTCGGAATTCAGCGATCGGGGCGATTCATTGTCTGATTTTGTTGAGCTTGCTCGTGGCTACATAAAGGCAGAGGAAGAACGCGAGTACTTACCCTCGCGGACTTGATTTGCTCGTCTGCAATCCCTGTGGTGCGACAGCTCTCGAACCTGCGGAACGACCTTCCCTACGCCCCCAAACCCGCGTCACCCTCGGTGCATGACCCAGCACCACCACGACCTCACCCCTCACCCCGAACCCTGAACCCCGCAGCGCCACGACGGCTGGACCCCGCGCAAGCAGGCGGCCTTCCTCGAAGCGCTGGCCGCCACGCACTCCCTCTTCGCCGCCGCGCGGGAGGTGGGGATGAGCCGGCAGACCGCCTACCGCTTGCGCGCGCGATTGCGCGGCCAGCCGTTCGATCTCGCGTAGGAGGCCGCCTTCCGCACCGCCTTCGACGCGCTCCAGGAGGCGGCGATGGAGCGGGCGATCGACGGCGTCGAGGTGCCGCATTTCCATGAGGGCACGCTGATCCACCTCTCGCGCCAGTATGACGAGCGCCTGACCCTCGCGCTGCTTGCCATGCGCCCCGCGTGCCGCAGCGCCTCGCTCCCGTCCTGGCACCCGGGACGCGCCTATGGCCGCGACGATTTTCGCGCCCTCCTCACCCGCGTCGCCACCGGCCCGGCGGACTGGGGCGACGGCGAGGGGGAGGGGGCGCCCGATGGCCTCGCGCCGCCTCTGCCCACCGACCTCACCGACTGGCGCCGCTACCGGGAGGAGGGTTGAAGAGGGGGCCCAGGCCAAAACCTGTCACCTGTCACCTTCGCTCCAACACCTCGCAAAATCAGCCGGTTAGCGGAGGTTCTTCA
>Ga0210040_10011472_pt1 | contig 10030 bp, 9 predicted proteins | sample CryGeyCG12114_NA_FD_185462 | JGI IMG/M metagenome (GOLD analysis project Ga0210040, IMG submission 185462) | Groundwater microbial communities from aquifer - Crystal Geyser CG19_WC_8/21/14_NA (SPAdes) (version 2) | ecosystem: Environmental > Aquatic > Deep subsurface > Groundwater | place: USA...
CGGGCCACGGACCAGGAGTTGGCGTCATTGGCCGTGCTCGCGGTGAACGCCGCCCCCGCACCCGGGGAGCCAGGGAGCGTGCCGAGTGCCAGCACCAGCACCAGGGCCCCGACGGGCACGCTGGCCTGCGCGGTGAGGGCCCGCCGGCCACGCCGGGGGGCGGCGGGCGGCTCGTCCGGGCCGTGGGTCGGCTCGACCGGTCGGTACGCGACGGCCAGGGCCACAAGTACGGCCAGAGCGACCAAGGTCCCGGCCAGGGGAAGGAGCCGGTCCTGCTTCGCCCAGACCACCGGGAGGCCGATGCTGGGGAGGTTCAGCGCGACGACCCCGTGCACGGCATCCGGGGCGACGAGCTGCGGGTCGGCGGTGGCGTTGGCGTCGCCCTGCAGCTGCAGGCCGGCCGGGGTGACCTCGACCAGCCGGTGCAGCAGCAAGCGGCCCGGGACGGCCGGCTCGTCGACGAGCACCACCTGACCGGGCTGCACCGAGTCCCCAGCCACCGGCCGGATGAGGGCGACGTCTCCAGCGGAGATGCTGGGCTCCATCGACCCGGACAGGACGACGGTGGACTCCCAGCCGACCAGCGCAGGGGCGACCGAGGTGACCAGGAGCAGGCCGAGGGCGCCCAAGGCCGTGCGGGCGAGGGAGCTGACGGCGAGGGTGCTGCGGCGGGACCGCCAGCCAGAGGTCATCGTCATCACGCGGTCCTCGACTCCCAGACGAAGGAGAACGCGGCGCGGCCGTTCTGCACGCTGATCGGCGCATCCGCGGCGAGGGTGTACTTCACCTGGTAGACGCGGGTGGTCGCTGTCCCGTTCGTCGTCCAGCTGCCCACGCCGGCGGTCCAGCTGTCGGTCGGGAACGCGGCCAGCGTGCCGGTGTAGGCGGTGCTGGTCGCGCGGAACCCGGTGCAGTCCCGGTTGGAGCCGCCGGTGCCCAGGGCCACGTCGAGGTCGAGCTGACCGGCCAGGCCGTTACTGCTGCTGCGGCCGGTGCCGTACAGCCGGACCGTCACCGGCGGGCCGCTGGAGGTGACCGCGATGCACCGGGTCTGGGTGACGCCAGGCCGCAGGCCGGTCGCGGTGAACAGCCGCACCGCGGCGTCGTCGTCGGTGAGGTTGAGGGTGGCGGCACCGACGGTGGCCACCAGCGGAGCGGTGGAGTCGCTGAACACCGCGTAGGAGGCCTGCCAGGTCAGCCCGGCAGCCACCACCAGCGCCAGCGCGGCCGACGTAGCCCGGGCACGCCGCAAGATCCGCGAATCACTGCGGGGACGTCGGGTCAGTCGCCGGGACACCTTCACGACACGCTCATCGGCCGCCGGGCCAGGTTGCTTGAGGGAGCTCCTGGCACCGCGACACCGACCGCCCCCGGCATCACCGCTCCGGCGTCGTCACCAGCGCTCATCACCGGACGAGTGCAGACCAGGGTGGTCCTTTACCCAGTAACAGGTCGGGGTCCACTCCTCAGTCCCCGACGGGGCGTCCGACTCGCAGCCGGGGTGCTCGACCAGTCCAGCCTCACCCCCAGTGCTCCAGCGCAGCCACACGTCTTCACCGGTCTTCGCGCCGGCCCCGCCGTAGAAGGCGATGGTCCAGTGTTCGTCCCCGGGGTGGTCGGCGTCGAAGTCGCATTCCCACCGCTCATCCGGCGGGTAGTCCACCTTGAGCTCGGCCAGCTGGCGCGCCAGCTCGGCGGGGACGATGGCGATGCTGGAGCAGTCAGGCACGACCTCCAGCCTGCCCCGGCCCACTGACAGGTTGCGGGGTCTCCACGTAGAGCATCCAACCGGCGGCCAGCAGCGGCCCGCCGTCCTGAGCGCTCACCCGTCGCCCGAGCCCAGAAGCTCAGGTGCGACGACGTTGGCCGCGCTCCGGTCGTGGGGTGTCACAGCAGAACCAGAACCGGCCGTCTGTGCGGGCAGGGTCGCCGACGACCAGGTGCCCACACCCCGCGCACTGCCAGCGGTATCCCGGGCCTTCCCGATGCACCACCTCGACTGCCCGATCGCTTGGCGGAGGAGCCGGGCGGAACCCGGTCGCCATCTGAGCACGAAGGCACTGGGCAGAGCAGGCCCGGCCGTTGAACGAGGGGCGCCCGCAGTTCGGGCAGCTTCCCGAGGTCGCCACGCCTCACGGTACCCAGCCCTTCGGGCTCTTGTCCCTCACGATCTGGGGGGAGGCGCATACGCTGCAGCTACCCGTAGATAAAGGACGTTATCTACGGGTCCGTCCTGTCGGACCCTCGTCCTACTCTCCGGGCATGGCGACAACCGACGTGCGGTCGGACGCCGACGCCTGCGACCGAGACGCCTCTACCAGAGAGTCAGACGGACCGGATCCTTCTCGAGGGGGCGCTGAGCGTGTCCTCGCGACCCGGCACGGCCGGGACGACAATCAGGTCTTTGTCCGCCAGCTGGCTCGTGCGATCGCCCGCAGCTAGGGCACCTCGTCCGGTCCCCCAACTACCTACTGACTTCCGCACCCACCGCCTGACGACCGGTGGCTGAAAGACCTAATATGCCATACCCGGCGCCCAAAAGGTGCAGATTTTGACCTCTCCCACCATTTTGGATCATGCTCAAAGGGCTCATAGTGGGCACTTAGACGACTCTCGGCCTCACAATTTTTGATGGTCAAGAATGGCTTGCAGGAGGGGTGCCTCTGGTCTAGCTTTCCTCTCGTCGGGCAACTACCGTCCTAGCTCCGGGAGAAGATCGAATGCGCAGTATCCGGGTAGTTCTTGTGCTCCTGCTCGCCACCGTGGCGGGACTGATAGCCCCGTCCGCGGCCTTAGCTGCCTTTCCTTGCCCGCAAGTCGTGACGCCAAACGCCATGAGCACGTCCGGATACATCCCGGGGTACGGCTTTGAAAGCTGCCCCACGCCGACGACACCGGCGGAGACGGTCTTGGCTAACTTCGCTGACGCGCAAGGAACACGTATCCTCATGCGTGAAGGTTTCTTCAGTTACAGCTTGGCGAACCGCTACGGCGACCTGGACTATGAAGGCTACGGGCGCGTGAAGGTCAAGGAGGCCCACGCCGGAACCATCGAGACAGCTATGATTGCCGTCAAGTGTGACCCCACACCGAAGTACCGCGAGGACGGACGGGTCGAGTACAAGGTGCTCGGCTTCTACATCGGTGCGGGTGGCACTCAAGAGATCGTCACTTACGTGACGATCGCGGACCTCGAGAACTATGCCACCGACGGATCACAGTTGGGAGTCATTACCAACTATCCTGAGGAGCGCGGCTCGGACAACAAGAGCCGATTCAACGACGAGGAACGAGCGGCCGCAATCGCTGGCATCGATGGTGGATGCGGGAGTCTGAGCACTGTCGGGCGGTAAGTCATCCACCAAGGACGGGGCTATGGCCGGTTACCGGTTCATGTCGACGACTGAGCATCTTCAACTACTACTTGACGAGCTCGGGGTCTTCGCCACGGTAAACCCAGACAAGCAAGGGAAGATGGTCGTCCTAGATCAAGAAGGCGACGTCAAACTGGACTGGGTACTGAGACTGGCTCGAACCGCCCTGACCCTCCACCGCGAACAGAACCCTCACGCCACAGTCCTCGAAGCAGAGGAAGCTATGCGCTACCAGCTCCATGCACAGCAGGAGCGTGACCGTGCTCAGGCCGCCGCGAGACTTCCGACGACTGAACGCTAGGTCGCGAACACTTGATGGCGGGCCCGGGTACTGGTGAAGTAATCGCCAGCGCCCGGGCCTGCTGCGGTTGTGCAACGCCACTGGGCCGGCAATAACCAACGGGTATCTGGCGCTTACTCCGACGTGGCACCCTTATAAGGCGGCGCGCAACGACCAGTCGTGAGATCATGTGACCGTGATAGCGCCTCGACTAATGAACGCAACCGTGAAACGCCGGGCGGACAACTTGGTGGCGACTTGGACGGTCACCGGCGACGTTCCGCCGAGCGGCGGATGGCAGCTCTCGACCACCCTTGTCGGAGGTCCCGACGGCCCAACTCATCAGTTCAGAGTCGACTTCAATGGTGACGAGCTGATCGCTACGTCCATCTTTGATCACGAGGCCAACCAGCTGTTCGGTCTGGACGCTGTCCCACAGCGTCTTGGCGAAACATGGACGGTTGTTTTCCCGATCGGTGATTTTCCCGTCGCTTCGGCTGGCGCATGGACCGCCAGACTCACCATCGGCTCAACCTTCACGAAGACCATCGACGGCAGCATCTAGGCGGATCACCCTTGGCGTCACCGCCGGTAATGGCGGTCTCCCTCATAGCTGCGGGGCTCACCATAGACATCTATGCGACTCTCAGTGGGTGTGTGGAATAGCGGCCTGTCGGGCAGTGGTCGCGGCCGGCGAAACTGCCAGCACCGTCGGCACAAACTCGTGTGGTGCCGATGCCCTTGTAGGACCATTGGGAGGCGATTTACCTCATCTGCTGGTCTTGTCAGACCCGGCCGTTAGGTTACAAGCGTGTCCAGTGCCGTTGATCTGAGAACTCACCTCAGTCGCATCACCGACAGTTCCCCCACTCTGCGGCTGCTGACCCTTTCCTGGAACCACCGCGAAGCAGCAGGTCTGGGTCGATGAGCGACGAACTCGTCCCCCTAGGGATCCTCTCAGTCGCCCTCCCCGTCGTCCGGCCTGTTCCCCTGGAGCGGTTGCCCGGGACGTCGGTTGACGACCCGTTCCTCCGACTGGCGGCCGCGTGGCTGGTCGGGCATCCGGGCAACACCGCCACCGCCTACCGCCGCGACCTCTCGGCCTGGTCGACCTGGTGCGCCAGCCTCGGGGTACATCCGCTGGCCGCCGAACGCCACCACGTCGACCTCTGGGTCCGACACCTCACCACCGACCCGCAGCCGGCCACCGGGCGGCCGGCCTCGCCCGCGACCGTGGCGCGCAAGCTCTCGGCACTGTCCGGCTTCTACGACTTCGGCGTCCACGACGCGCAGGTGCTCACCCACTCCCCCGTCGCCTCCGTACGGCGGCCCCGGGTATCAGACGAGTCAGCCGCTGTCGGGCTGACGGCTGATGAGCTGCGGCGTCTACTGGCGGCCGCGGTCACCCACTCCCCCCGCTCGGCGGCGCTGGTCACACTGCTGACCTTCTGCGGGCTACGGATCTCCGAGGCCCTGGGCGCCGACGTCCGGGACTTCGGCCACGACCGGGGCCACCGGGTGCTGCGGGTGACCCGCAAGGGCGGCAAGGCAGCGCGGGTGCCGCTGGCGCCCGCCGTCGTCCGGGCGATCGAGCTTTATCTCACCGACCGGGCCACCGGGCCGATCTTCCTCAGCTCCGACGGCGTGAGCCGCTACGCCTACACCAGCGCCTACGAACAACTGGGCCGGCTCTGCCGGGCCGCAGGGCTCCCGCCCGGGGTCACCCCCCACAGCCTCCGACACTCCTACGCCACCGAGGCTCTGCAGCTGGGTGCCGCGCTGCAGGACGTCCAGGACGCGCTCGGGCACGCCGACCCCCGGACCACCCGCCGCTACGACCGCAGCCGGCACAACCTCGACCGGTCCCCCAACTACCTGCTTGCCTCCGCACTCACCACCGACGACGGCGACTGAGCGCGGAGGCGGCGGCTAGTGCGCTGCGCGGTAGGCCTCGATGACACCGGACGGGATGCGGCCCCGCTCAGACACCTCGTGTCCGTTCTTCTTCGCCCACTCCCGAATCTCGCCACTCTCCTTACGGGTGGCGCTCGGGCGGCCACCACCGGTGGACCGGCCTGCACCGGAGGTACCGCGCGGGCTGCTGACCCGACGGGCGGCCTCGACGTAGCGGCCGAAGTCCTCGTACAGCTGGGCAGAGTTATCCGCCGACAGGTCGATCTCGTAACTCACCCCGTCCAAGGCGAATGAGACCGTGCCGCCGTCGCCTTCTGCCAGGAGGTCCCCGGTCAAGTCGTCTTCGAAAACGATCGTCGTCTTGCGCGCCACGGGTGTTCCTGTTCGTCAGCGGAATGGATGCCTGGCCACCCTAACCATTCCTCGCACCGACCACGCACCTACGCCACAGGGCGCGGTCCAATCTTGCCTGACGGCCATTCGTACAGTCGGGAATCGTTGACCGCGCGGTAGTGTGGGGGTATAGGAATCAACTGCGACACCGCACATTCAGCATTGTGAGCGGCCCATTGCCACCCCCGGCGGCCCCCGTGCTGCACCCGGTACGGGGCCTGGGCGCTGCCTGCCGGGTGGCCTGGATCTGGACACGGGCCTTCACCGGCCGTGCGGCCGACGCTCAGAACACCCACCGGCAGGTGTGGCGGCTGATGGGCCTGGTCGCCCGGCCGGGGTACTGGCTGCTGCAGCTGCTGGTGATCGGCGCGTGGGGGCCTTCGGTGGTCTGGCTGGGTCGAGCCGCAGCGCAGGTGCCCAACCCTCGCCGGGCCGGCCGCGGCTCACGACCGGCGCCCCTGGTCTTGCTCCCGGCCCTCCTGCTCCTGGTGGGCGTGGCGCTGGCCGCCCTGTGGGCCGGCTGGCCGCTGCTGGTCCCCGTGCTGGGCTCCCTGGTGGCTGCCGGCCTCATCGCTGGCCGTTCCACACGCACGGACCCGCAGCTAGGCATCCAGCGGACGGCATTAGAGGCGGCGCCCGGGCAGGCGGTGACCGTGGTGTCGAGCTTCGCGGCCTGGCCCAAGCGGTCCGGGCACGGCGGGCCGCTGCTCAAGGCGATTCTGGCGGAGCTGCAGGCCGATGGAGTGCGGCCGATCCTCCACGCTGTCGATGAGAACGCGGCTGGCTTCTACCGCCACCACGGCGCTCAGACGCGCAACCCGCAGGCCCCGATGATCCTGAGCTGGTAGCCGGTAGCGCCGGGCGAGGGTCGACCCCCGGAGACTTGCTCGAAATCAACCAGGCAGCGATCGGGCGGCGTCAGAGACGGTCGATCCAGGTGTCCTCAGCGCGGTTGTCCCAGGCTGACGCTGACCGCGCTTGCGGCGCTGGTTCAGCGTTCAGCCGTTCCAGGACACGTAGCGCTTCTGCGCGGGTCAGTGACCGCAAGGACTCGACGGGCCGCTCGGCGGCGGCCTCGATCGCCTGCTGGCGCTCAGCCATGGTCGTCAGGCCACGGGCGGTCAGTGCTTCCTTGAGCTGGTCGATCAGCCGGTCGGGGATCGGTGTCTCGATGCGGGAGGGCTCGACCGGTGTGCTGGGCTGATCGTCGCCGAAGAGTGAGAGGTCACCTGACACAGGGCGATGCTAGGGAGCAGCGTCTGGAAGACGGAGTAACCCCGCTCCAGCTGCTGGCGGGTTGACCGTCCCGCGTGGAGCTGCAGCCGCTGCGTTCAGGTCGTGGGTCCACAGTTCTTCGAGGCCAGCGGTGAGCTCGCTCGGTTCGACCGAGAGGGTGGTGGCGATGCTGCGGACGGTGCGCAGCTGGGGCGCCACGGTGCCGCCCTCGATGCGCGCGATGGTGGCGCGGCCGATACCGGCGGCTTTGGCAAGGTCGGTCTGAGTCAGCGCATGCTGGATGCGCAGCTGGCGAACTCGTTGACCCAGCTGCACCCGCGCGTTGTCAGCTGACGCAGTGATGCGCAAATGATACATTGGTGAGCGTCGGTTGACGCGCCAGTTGGCGCGGCGATACCCCCGTTCGAGCGAGTGGTCGCAGCGAGGAGCAGGTGTTCGGTTGAGCAACTCCCAGGACTCTCACGATCCCATCGCCTTCGATGTACCGGCTCGAGAAAGCGGCGCCCCGGCCGAGCGGGCGACCCACTTGGGCACGGTGGGCGTCAGCCCCCTGGAGTCATGGGAAGGCGAGCTCAAAGCTCCTACCTCCCACCTGGTGCCGGGGGATGCCCGAGAGCTACCACTGCCGGACAAGAGCGTGGACCTGGTCGTCACCTCGCCCCCGTACTGGCAGAAGCGGGACTACGGACACGTCGACCAGATCGGTCTGGAGAGCACGCCGAAGGCCTACGTCTCGGCGATCATGGAGTGCCTGAGCGAGTGGCGGCGGGTGCTGCGGCCGACCGGGTCGGTGTTCCTCAACGTCGGGGACACCTACTACAAGAAGTCGCTGGTCGGGATCCCAGGGCGGATCGAAGCCGATGCGGTGGACGCCGGCTGGGTGGTGCGCAACCGCATCATCTGGGCCAAGGACGGCGGCATGCCTGATCCGGCCCGCAACCGGCTCGCCGGCCGGCACGAGTACATCCTGCACTTGGCTCCGCGCGTCTCCTACTACTACGACCTGGCCGGCTACTCCGAGGCGATGGGCGGCAACGGCGCCAACCCCGGCGACGTCTGGCTCATCAACCCTGAGCGGAACATGGGCGCCCACTTGGCTCCCTACCCAAGGGAGCTGGTGCGGCGCGCGATCCTGTTGGGCTGCCCTCCGCAGGTGTGCCTGACCTGCAACACCCCCCGCCGCCGGGTGGAAGCGCGGACCCGCCAGCTGGACCCGGCCCGGCCGCAGGCCCGCCGGGCGATGGAGCTCGCGGAGCAGGCCGGTCTCACCGACGCCCACATCGCGGCGATCCAGGCCACTGGGGTCTCCGATGCCGGGAAGGCCTTGAAGGTGCAGACCGGGACCGGGCGCAACTCCTTGGCCGTGCAGGTGCTGGCGGCTGAGGCCAAGGCGGTCCTGGGTGGCTACTTCCGGGAGTTCACCTTCGCCAAGCGCGCGACGACCGGCTGGACCGACTGCGGGCACCACACCCCGGGTCGGGGCGTGGTGCTGGATCCCTTCGCCGGTACGGGCACCAGCCTGACGGTGGCCAACGCGATGGGTCGCGACGCCGTCGGTGTCGACCTGACCCCGCTGATGCCGACGCTGAGCAGCATCCCGACCAGCTGAGCGCTGGGCGGGCTTAGTGCGCGGAGCCGGGCAGTCCGATGACCTGCTCAACGGCGTCGGCGAAGCGGCCGAGCTCGGCGTCGATGTCTTCGGCCATGAGGTCGATGCGGTACTGGGACAGGTGCACGGCACCGATCCAGCCCAGTTCGTGCCAACCTCCGTCCTGCTCAGCCCCCAGAGGGTGGACGAGCAGGACCTCAGCGGTTCCGTAGGACAGGCCGTAGGTGGCTGCCTGGTTCATGCCGTCCCGGGCGGTGAGTCCTGCGCTGGACACCGGGGTGTTCTTGACCTCGATGACCAACGGGGTGGACCTGTCTGGGAGCTGCAGGACGACGTCGGGGGTGGCGCGCGGGGTCCGGCGGTTGCTGAACAGCGGCTTCTGACCATCCCCGTTGCCGTCCCGGACCGCGGTGGGCCAGCTGCGCTCGGTCGCCGCGGTCTGCAGGGCCCGGCGCACCAGGTTCTCGAACAACGCGTTCATGTCCAGCACGACCGCCGGCAGCCGGACGGGGCCGGCGTCCAGGGCGAGGACCACGGAGCGCTGCTCGATGAGGCTGACGGCCAGGTCCAGGGCCGGCCGGTAGGCCGACCGTGCCGCCGGGGGCGGTCGGATGCCGGAGACCACCGGATCGGCGAGGAACGCGCGGCTGTGCTGCAGCTCGACCGCGTCGAAGATCGAGTAGGCCCCGTTGAGGCGCTGCAGCAGCCGGCGCCGCTCCTTGGATGGCTCCTGGTCGCGCTGGTACTCCTGGGCGAGCAGCCACATCGCGTACTTCAGGCAGCGGTTGGCGGGGGTGTCCGCGGTGCGTTCGAACCAGCTGGTGGTGACCTTGTGGTGGATGCCCCGGGCCCACTGCCTGCGCACCGTGGCGGTCAGCAGGACCCGCCCGCGGGGCGTGCTGGTGACCTCCTCGCGGCGGCGGTAGTCGCGCAGCAGCCCGCCGTCCTGGACCGCGGCGACGTGCTCGAGCAGCGCTGCGGCGTAGAGGTCGGTGAGGCTGTCGTTCCAGCCCTCTTCGGTGCGGTAGGCGCGGATCGCCTGCAGGGCCCGGGTGGGCTGTCCGGCCAGTGCTGCCAGCCGGCCGAGGTTGCCGACTGGCACCCGGGGCCGGACGTAGACGACCAGGTGGTCGTTGAGCGGGATGTAGCCGACGTAGCCGCGGGCGAACAGCCGCAGGCGGCCCTTGCTGAGGCTGACGGTGAAGTAGTCCCCGCCCTTGGCGA
>Ga0210040_10011475_pt1 | contig 10030 bp, 13 predicted proteins | sample CryGeyCG12114_NA_FD_185462 | JGI IMG/M metagenome (GOLD analysis project Ga0210040, IMG submission 185462) | Groundwater microbial communities from aquifer - Crystal Geyser CG19_WC_8/21/14_NA (SPAdes) (version 2) | ecosystem: Environmental > Aquatic > Deep subsurface > Groundwater | place: USA...
TAAGGACTGAATCGGTACCCCGCACCCAACCACCGCATTTTGCATCATGCAGAAACCGCGACTTTTGAGATGTTGCAAAACATCGGAGTTCCTAGAGTTCTGTCGTTGTGGATCCGCTAAATATCCATTATTGCCGGCGGAGCAATCGTCCGACCGCAATTGCGATTGTTAATGGCGCTTCCATCTCAAAACAGCAAGCCACCCTAACCACCTCCATCTTAGCCATCTCCATTCGGCCATCATCTCGCATCTATGCCATCAGCCTCAGTGCTTCTTATATGATCACCTGGTGGTAGAGATGTTTTATTTTGGCTACCGTGTTGATTAGTATATATACTTCAACATGGTGTGGGGAGTAACGGATCAGTCCATGTTCCACCGCCCGCCTCCATATCGGCTCTCCAGAATCTTCTCGACCTCCTCATCGTAGTACCTCCAATAAGCAGGGACCTGATATTCAGCTCCCGCCAATCATCGTAGTACCTCCAATAAGCAGGGACCTGATATTCAGCTCCCGCCAACTCCTTCCACCTCTTCGCATAGTCCACCGACGCAAGTGTACCGTACCCGGGCGGACGATCCTCGACAGCCACACTCTCGATTTGGAGTGCACTGATGTCCTGATAACGTTTGGGGCATACGTGCAGTGCCCGATTGTTGTGCTGACAACAGTAGGAGATGTATTGATACTTGAGGCAAGGCGCGCTAACAACGTCGGCGAGGATGTCGTAGTGGGCCATGTTGAAAGGTAGGGCAACGTTATCGTCGTCGGCGGGAGAGACGTGGGGAGAAAACCTGAAGGCGGCACGAGTCATGAGGTGGATGGGCGTTGTAGAAGGCTGTATGCCCTCAGTGTTGAGTGGAATGATCCATCTGCGCTTGTCAGAGACACAACGTGCCTTGTCGTCCACGCGCGACTGACGATAGCCGATGATATAACCCTCGGGATCGTCCAGTGGAATCCCATCACGTTGCGTGTCTCGAATGTCGATCGGCTCGACTTTGAGCCCGACCTGACGTGCTTGTCGAAGGAATCGCGAAATATCTTCTCGATCTAGGGCGCTGGGCTGATTCACCAGATAGGTTTGCTTAAGCACGAAGGTCGGATAGGGAATCAGTGAGTATGCATGCGACCAGGTAATGAAACAGAGCTTGTGGGTCATCTCGGCTCCGGTAAGCATGGGTAGAAGTGGGAACGCCGAACACCTGAAGACATAAAGCTCGAGACTCTGGATGCCAGAGTCGCCTGAATTTGCGTTGACGGTGTTCTTCTGAGGCTTTTGGAAATAGGTTGCTTCCCACTGAGGATAGTCAGTACACTCCCAAACCTCAGTACGCTGGGTATGCCCTCTTCGAGACTTACACTGTGGGTTCCCAAGTCCGCTTCCATTTGGTATTCTGGCTGTGTCTTGACAGACTAGCCGTCTCTCAAAACATACTTGGTCACTTCATCCGCTGACGTTCCGTTCTCCACGAAGATACTAAACTCAGCTCCCGCATGCACCAAGTTCCTCCAGGCAAAGAAGCTATAGGCGAAGTCGCATGCGACGAGTGCATCGGTGCGCGCCTGGAGATTTCTAAACTCTATCGGCGAGGTGAAGTAATGCTCGAGCGCGCGATTGATATTTCCTTGAGCCCGAATCGTGGTGTCGTATAAACCGCTGAGTCTCTTAGTCGTCTGGCTGAGGCTAATGGTGTCCTTGATATCCAGGTGAGCAAGCAGCGAGCTTTGAACTGGGATATAACGGCTCAACACATGAACCAATGGTGACGTGTAGGCCAGATATAGAAGCTTCCTGGAACGCGACTCAGCGCATGGATGGTGGCTTCATCAAGGAAGCCCAGAAGCCGTTCCTGGATATCCTTGTGCCGGCGTACCACGCCCACTAGACCTGGTCGCATGTTCCAAGGTCGGTGGCAGAACCGGCACCGGCATCGTGGCCATGCGGTACATTCATCGCGCCATTCAGGAGCCATCTTTGATACTGTCTTGATAGATAGTGTATTGGTAACAACTGCCCTATCAGATAATGGAAAGGTAGATATCGAGAAGTCTAGACGACTGAGTCGAGGAACGGGATTAGAGGAGTGACATCGAATTGCGAAGACGCCTTCTAGTACTTGCCAAGATAGCGGGCAAACGCGTCCATATTCACGTCGGCAAGGTGTTTGTTAGCATATTCACTACCGGTAATGGAACACTGCATGCACTAGGATACCCAGTCATCGCAGCGCGTTTACGGAGCAATGGGACACGCATCGGCAAACCAATCGTGACCGTCGCCCCGCGCAAGGAGTAGAAGCAATCAGCGCGACCTTGAAAGGGCCGAACGCCTACATCGCACGCGGCTTTGTGGTATCCTATCGACACCAATATCCAATCGAACCTTCGTGCGGACGAGATCGAAGTGCGCTTTAAAGCAGGGGATCCAACGGCATGGTGTCCTTAGAGTTGTTGACCCCAATAAATTTGGGGATATCAGGTAGAGAGCTAAGACTATGCTAAACATTTACTAGCTCTTGTAGGAGCACCTGGGCACACAATGATGGTTCAGTGTCGGATGAGCAGTGTGTGCCGAGCTCCCCGAAGGAATCACCGTCCAAGGCTTCAAGACGGACGTTTCTGCTCGTGCGCAAGAGCCTCCCAAACGCTCTCGCTCCAACGAGGACCTGCAGCAATTCGGGGACATCGAGATTGAGGTGGACTAGGAAAGGTTCCTTCCGCCAACGCGCGAACGATTGACAGGGGATGAAAACGAGGCATAGGGGACGGCTGGGGACGGCGTGACAATGATAGACTCGGCAATCTAATCATCTGCCTTCAACCATCACTCACTCCCCTATAAGATCCACATAACCCTCCTCTTCCCACCCTAATCCCTCCTCAACCACTCCAAATTTACCGGACTCAGCACCCCCTTTTCCCCCTTCTCCAGCCAACCTAACAAATTCTCCATGCCCAACCTCTCAAACCCAACATGACTCTCCACACTAGCGCCCGCCGTATGACTCAATACCATCACATTCCTCCTCCCCGCCAGATTCTCGTTAACCCTCGGTTCGTCCGCATGGACATCCAATCCCGCCGCACTAATGACCCCGTCGTCTAACGCCTTGACTAACGCATCCTCGTCGATCAATTTGCCGCGCGCGATGTTAACGAGCCGGGATCCGTGTTTGAAATGTGCGAATTGCGGCGTGGAGAGTAGGACGGAGCCCGAGAACGGGGTGGCGAGGAGTACGCAATCTGACGTCCCCAGTAGCTCCTCCAAGGTAGAGCAGAAATTCGCGTTGAGCGCTTTCTCCCTCCTTTCCATCCTCACAACATCATAGTACGCAATCTTCATCTCAAACGCCCTACTCGCCTTCTCCGCGATCCTGGCCCCGATCCGTCCCAACCCCACGATGCCCAACGTGCTGCCATTCGGGTTATGTGTGACGGCCGCAATGTTCTGGTTCGCGTCTGCAAACTCCTTGGGATCGCACGAGCGCGCGGCGAGAAAGGACCACGGTATGGCACGGTAGCAGGATAGGATGAGCACGATTGCGGCGTCGGCGACGGACTCGGTGCATGCGGAGGCCGAGTTGCAGTATATGGTGCCGTGGGCGGCGAGAGAGCGCGTGTCGACCCAGTCGAAGCCGGCGCCGGCGGAGGCGTAGATGCGGCAGGATTTCGGGAGGAGGTCGCTGGGGAGGGATTGTTAGTTGGTGTTCATTGGGGAGTGGAAGTTTTGGCAGAGGACTAGTATGAGGAAAGGGGAAATAGGCGTACATTAATTCCTTGTCCCAGTTTCCCATTTCGCCGCCTGTGTTCCAAAAGGGCCTGTACATGCCAACGAAGTCATCCCATTTCTTTTCTTGTAATGCTTCCTTGAAGTCTTCTCTGCTCATCGAGTACGTCCGTATGATGTTGAACTTCTTCTGCAACTCTGCGTAGAGCTCATGGTTCCATCGTATGTCGTCGCCCAGATGTAGTATGGTAGGTTTCGAACTCGAGGTTGGTTCGGCTTTAGAGAGGTTTGAGGGCTTCGAAGCTGGAGGTGGTAGACCCGAGTCTTGTGGTGTGGGTGTTGCTGCGGACATGGTTGTGGTGGGGTGGGGTTGGATGTGAGGACAATGATGTTGTGAGAAGAATGCTGACAGTATTGCAGTGACGAGAATGCGAAACGAGCATAAAATGCACTGGGAATGATATGATAAAAATGGTACAGCTTCAAGAAAGCTCTCAAAGAATTGCGCTTGCATGCGCCATCCACACGTGTTCATGCAGCTGCCAAAAAGTAAAGAAAGTTACGCGACCATAGCGTATGCGTGACTAGAAAAAAAACAGGGCGAAGATACAAACTGAAAAGGTTGGCTTTGTCGAGGTGAAGCTCTAAGCTTCACGATGTTGAGATGTGTAAGTAGCTATGATGTAGTTATGTCATGTCGGCTCTTTGCACGTGTAGACCGCCTTAATGCGGTGAAGATAAGGTTATCAGCACATGCTAGTCAGCGCGCAATTAACAGCTCCACGTGGTGGTCGGCTTACCCCATTCGTGCGGTTGCATATAACCCCGCGGCATAAACGTGAGCCTCGTTCAGGTACTCACTCTTCTTGAACCTAATCATCTGATGCTTCCTTCGTCCCAAGTCCAAGGCCCGGGAAACGTCCAGAGTTTTTTGGTGGGTAGGTAGGGTCGGATTGGTGGAACATTGCATCTCGGCTCAAGCCGTCGCAGCTACGATGGATCGAGCACGGAATAAACCTGCACTCACGGATGAGAGACGGCATGCTGCCTCAAAGTGAACAAGTCGTTGGTGTATATGCTACAAATGTACAGTACAGATCGTGATATATACCAGGGTATCGTTAGTGCTTCTTGAGGCGGTGAGGCCGAGTAGAGATGTGCTCAACGCCTAAGCACGTTCCGTCGTTAAACCATAACCATGATTCTAAAGATGACACTCTAATGTCGAACGCACCGTTTGTGTATCCGCAAGCTTCTCAAAACCAGTGCACCAACCCCTGGTGGCTCGCAGGATTCGAGTTGGGATTCTGCGTGTGTCCTTCCAACCCGTACTGTGTCACCAGATCATCCCACTGCGTCCAATCCATGGCTCCGCTATCAAGGACAGGCGACTCTGTCAGCTGGCCGTTGGTGTTATTTGCCATTTCGGGCGAGACGTTGGCAAAGTCGACGTTTCCGAACAGAGATGCATCGCCAAATGTCCCGTGCGCGCGATTGATGACAGTGGCAGTGTTGTATGCTGTGTTGGTTGGGGCAGTAGTGGTCGGATTTGGCAGTCCATTCAGCTGCGCTGGGGTTGGGTGATTTGCTGTGGTCATTGGATGTAGATTATCGAAGTCGTAAATGGCGTTTCCTTCGTAGTCCATGTTTTCCATCACGTCGTTCAGGACGTTGTCGAGGCCGAAGTTGGTCAAATCATGGAAGTCTCGCGCTGGACTGGCATGGTTGCCCTGCGTTCCATTGAGTACTGCGCCAGTTGGTCGTTGTGTCTGCGCAGGTCTAGTGCCTACCTCACCCGGAAATAGAACCTGTGTTTTAGGCACGGATGGATTACTCGGCCAGCTTGATTGTGATGCAAGCGGGCTCTCACCCAACCTGGGAGCAGAAGGTCGTAGCATCCGATCCAGATTCTCCGAGCCAGGCTGGCTGGCTGACGGTCGCGGGAGGGTCGATTGGTCGCCACCTGGAGCAAAGCCGGGATACCTCAACTGACCATTGCGAAGCGCAATGCTTGCTCGTTCAAGCGTGAGTTCCTTTTCTCTTGCGGCTTTGGCTTTTGCCAAGAGCTTCTTGAGCGGTTTCCACAAGCAGCCTTGCTGACCTTTGCGATACGGCGAGTTGTCGTTCAGAGGGAACCACCACCGACCAGCAGTAGCTTCGAGCGCGCGCCATGCACGTTCCACCGCTTCGCCCTTGGTACGCACGCAGAGCTCGGAGAGAAGGAAAGCGATCGCGTGCCACTGCACGTATGTACGGAAAAGCCAGCCCCACTTCATCGTTCGCGCTTCGGTCTCGAGGAGGATCGAATACTCCACATTTTCGAGTGAAGTAATAAATAGCTTGTCTTTGGTCTCTTGAGGTAAGGTCGCACCTAGAACTGTCAGCATTGCACCTACTAACTAGTGCTGAGCTACTCACCTCCATCTTTCCGTTGGTGTGGATGGTAGACTACCAACCACATCTTACTCATGATGAGCCTCGAAATGGTCGCCGTCACCCAACATATGGGAATCGACATGTCCATGTTCTGTAGGTATTTCTCCTCCATGCGCTGATGGCATTCAGTTATCCATTTCTCCTTCTGTTCTATTGTGAGGCCCGCGAAGTAGTCCACACATCCGTTTGGACCTGGCGGGATGTAGAGGATCCGTCGGAAGATGTTCGCAACTTCGAACCGTAAGAGACTGAAGGTCATGTCTGTGAAGCCTTGACGCTCCTTGGGGAACTCGGTCATGCCGGGGTTTAAATCACAGTCGTTGATGTTGAGTGGCTGTCGGGCACTGTGTCAGCAGCTGAAAGCATAGAAGCATCCGGGTACCGACCATCTTCGTGTCGAACTGTGCTTCGACAATAGTGGGATCGCAGCCGTGGTCTTCCGACGACCTCGCATCGAGGATGCACACCTGCCACCATAGCCTTCGTCGCATCTCAATCTCAAACGGGGGGAGTTTGAAGTGGCTGCCATCTCTGTGGATGCCTAGAGTCTGCGCGATGCGGACAACGAGGCCAGTCAAGGTCCAGATCTTTCGCGCGTCGTCGTTCCTCCGCAGAAGGACAAGGAACGTGACAAAGGCTTGGAGGACGACAATCTCGTCGCAGTACAGAAAGTTTGCTCGAGCAAGTCCCTGCTCCAGGCCGACGCGGTACCTGCTGAGGAGAGCGCCGCGATCCTCTCCCCATCTCTCCACGCACTCTTCTGGGGTTGTGCTTGTAACTGCACCGTAGTATATGACGAACAGCAGAGCCTCGAGCCCCTTGCTGCATGTGTCCATGTGGGCGACGGCGTTGAAGAAGACGGGCTCGAAGGTGGGAATGTGCAAGACCTTCATCAGGGTATCGACGTTCTCCTTGAACACGTCCCAGAACTGGCGCGCTTGCGATTCTGGGGGATGGAGCGCCTGCATGTCCACGTTGGTGGAGCTGTAGCCGAAGATGTAGCCCTGGTGGCATGATGCAGCGTTGGAGGAGTCGGGCGAGTGCACGTCGTCGTCGTCGTCGGACGGCTCGATGAGGATGGCTTTGAGGTCCTCGACCTCGTTGTTCAGACTCGCCCAGAAGCTGTTGTTGATGTAGCGGCTGCGTCCCTTCTCGACGACCAGCCTACCAAAGCGGCTCTCCAGGCCCTCGACGCTGTTGTCGACGGCGACACTGGCGTCGCCCTGTGCATTCGGGTTCGTCTTGCCGTTGGCATACGGGCAGCTGGCCTCGCTGGTGCTGCCCCGCCTCTCCCGCGCTACAGCCTCCTGCTCATGTTCTTCGACCTGGGCATTCAGGCTCGACACGACGCCCTCCAGGCGCCTCAACCGCTCGAGCAGCTCTGCATCGGGTGGCTTTCGGCTCTTGCGCGGCGCACGACCGGGTCCTGGGAAGATGCATTCAATCCTGGCGCGCACACAATTCGAGCACGGTTGTTTCTTGTCGCATTTGACCTGCAATCATGGGTCGCGGCATCAGCGGGTGTCCTGTGTTGGACGCGTACTTGCTCGACTTACCTTTCGTCGGCGGCAAGTGACGCACGACCGGGGGTTTGGTGTCGGTGCACCGCCGGCAGAGGGGCCACTACTGCTTCGATTGGATTGCTGGGCCCCTTCAGGCGAGTGTCCGGCTTGTGGAGAGTCCTCGGACATGGTGCCTGTGCGTGGAATCATAGAATATCGGCAGCTGGAGGAGAGCCGGAAGGGATTCCTGACGCTTTGTTGAAATGCTCACGCGCAACGATGCTTGTCGATTGTCGGAGGTTGCAGTCGACTCGTGGCGCCGACGCTCACTGAATTTACAATGGGGGCGGATAGGTGAGCAGGCCGCCCTTTCCATTCACTACTAAAGCAGCGCCGGATTTGGTAGTGCGATATGCGGTCATCGTCAGAGAGAGCTGGAAACAGTATAACATTGAAGCGCGGCCGACAAGCGATTTCGTGACTTTTCGAGTTCTTGCATGCGCTCGGACAACGGTCTCCATGTCCGTATCACCGACTTCGATCTAATAAGCGACAAGATGATCGTCAGCGCCCAGCATCTCGTGCTTCATGATAATTCGACGTCACGCTTGCAGTGTGTATGAGCGTAAGCTTGATGTGAGGGCATTTAGCATGCGTATGCGATGCGTAACTGTATGTGTAGGGATGATAGTGGGTGGACTGGAAGCGGGGTTAGCGAGGAGACGTGGCGCAGTAAGAAATGTATGGAGGGAAAGTGATAGGAGATGATGAGAGTAAGTAGGGACGGATATGGGTTTATACACTAACAAGTCGTCTAACGATGCCGTGAATGTTTTCTTGCCTTTAACCTTCTTCGTGAAAAGAAAAGAAAAGAAAAGAAAAGTTGGCTACGCAAACTTCCCAATGGACTGAAACTTTTCCACCGCCAAACCTCCATCCCCAGTCTTGTCAGAAGAGGAGCTTACTTGAGAAACTTACTAAACACGCCTTTAATCTCCTTGCCCACCTTGCCCACCTCCCTCGTCACATTCGCCTTCACACCACCCTTATACGCTCCATGTCGTCCCCCTTCCTTCCCATCCAGCAACTTCCCTCCCCCACCACCATACCCGCCACACTTGCCCAGCCCACCACACTCACCCCCCGGACACCCCATGATGAAATGCTCCACAACACCACAGCACCGCCCACACTCCCCGTCGCCCATGAACGGCCCAGCCTCGCCCCAGCCCACGCGCATGAGTCGAGCTTTGCGTCCCTCCCACCCCGTCTTCGCATCCGTTGCGTGGAACACGCCCCAGACTTCTGGGCCGCCGGGGCCGTCGACTAAGACGAAATTGCCGTGCCCGGGTCCGTATGGCGGCGTGTCGTCTACGCTGCGCTGGAGGAGGGGGTTAGAGGACTTAGCCCACGAGCGGGGGTCGAGAGGGTGTCCGCCCGTGAAGTACAAGATGTTCATTTTGTACTCGCTCGTCCAGCTGCCTGCGCAGCTGTACACGATGCCCATCCACTTGCCGTCCGGGGAGCACAAGAACTGCGGGCCCTCGTTGATGCCGCTGGTGCCCGAGTATTCGAACTGCAAGTCGGGCGTGCTGATGCGGATTGGCGTCTGGCCGCTGCATTCAGTCGGGGAGACCATTTCGGCAATGTAGATTTCCTGCCGGGATTCGTTGTGTGAGGTGCCGAGGGGCCAGCCGCTGTACACGAAGAGCAGGGAGCCGTGGAGCGTTACCACGGTGCCGTCAATGGCCCATTGGTCTTCTGGAAGTCCTGCTAGACGACCGGTAAATTCCCACTTGTCGGGTTGCATGGGTGAGGACTCGGAGTCTGGGCCGGAGAGCACGTACATCCTGTGCGAGCGGTTGCCGTGTTTGGGGTCGGCGGCAGCGAAGTAGACGTACCATCGTCCGTGCAGGGAGTGGAGCTCGGGCGCCCAAAGGTCGGCGGAGTAAGGTGTGTCTGGGGGAGGGCGCCATATGACTTCTTTCTTGCAGTTGCGCTCGAAGTTGAAGAGACTGTCTGCGGACCAGACTTCGATGTGGCCACCGCAGGTGAAGGTCATGTAGTAGGCTCCTTTGTCCAGCAGCACGTAAGGATCTGCGCAGCTGCTGTTGGTGATGGTAAGGATGCTGTCGTTGTAGGGTGGGGTCTGCATCTTGTGCATCTGGCCTGGGAAGCCTTCCATGTTGCCTTCTCTGTGCGGTGCCTATTCCACTTGATGGGGGCTATCTCTTAGTGAGATTGGTAGCTGTTAAGTTAAGTCCTGCCGCCAGCTTCTGAAGCTTTCGGGAGGTGTTGAGCGAGCAGAGTTGACAGGTTCGTGGGCAGTAGAGAGTGTAGAGACACCGTTAGCGGAGTAAA
>Ga0210040_10011476_pt1 | contig 10030 bp, 8 predicted proteins | sample CryGeyCG12114_NA_FD_185462 | JGI IMG/M metagenome (GOLD analysis project Ga0210040, IMG submission 185462) | Groundwater microbial communities from aquifer - Crystal Geyser CG19_WC_8/21/14_NA (SPAdes) (version 2) | ecosystem: Environmental > Aquatic > Deep subsurface > Groundwater | place: USA...
GGCGCGGCGCTCGGCGAGCACGGTGCGCCGCCGCAGGAGCGTCTGGTGCCGCGCTCGGCGCTGCAGGTCGGCCCTCATGCCGCGAGCCGGCGCGACAGCGGCAGGCGCGACCGGGTGAGCAGCCCGGCCGCCGCGGCCGCGACCGCCGGCACGACGACGGCGATGACCAGCAGGTGGCCCCACGGCGCGACGAAGCGGAGCTCGGTGTCGGCGTAGATGAAGGCGACCATCGGCACGAACCCGCTGGCCGTCCCGAGCAGCGCGCCGAGCCCGGCGACGACCGCGGCCTGGAAGGCGGTGAGCCGCCGGCGCAGGCGCGGGTCGGCGCCGACCGCGGCGAGCGTCGACTGGTCGGCCCGGCCGTCGGCCTGGGCCAGGCCCGTCGCGACGCCCGCCGCGCCGAGGGTGACGACGGCGCTGCCGACCAGCAGCGCGAGCAGCCCGATGCCGTACTGGTCGCGGTAGCCGCGTTCGACGCGGAAGAAGCCCTGTCCGCCCTGCTCGACGAGCGCGGCGCTGATCGCCTCCTCCGTGTCGTCGTCCGGCGGCACGTCGTACTCGACGAGCGTGCCGTCGAGCCCCACGGGCACGCCGACCTGGGCCGCCGCTCCTGGGGACAGCCAGCCGCTGACGTGGCCCGGCTCGCCCAGCTCGACGAGCACCGCCGGCGGCCGGACCGACCGGACACCGCCGGGCCGGCCGGTGGTCGAGTCGAAGATCGCGACCTCGACGGCGCCCCGGCCGTCCTCGAGCAGGGCTTCGTCGAACACCACCATGCCGCCCGCCTCGATCGTGTCGCGGGCTGCTGCAGACGGCTCCCCGACCAGCCGCAGGTAGTCGTCGTAACCGCCGACCACCGGTCCGGAGAACGGCGTGTTGACGGTCGGCGTCCCGCGCAGGCAGCGCTCGTCCGTCGACCCTGCCTCGAGCTGGGCGGCGGACGGCTGCTCGCCCCGGCCGTAGAGCACGTCCAGCGGGCACCGGAGCGCGGGCGGCGGCACCACCTGCACCGTCTCGCACCGCGTCGTGCAGGTGGGGTCGTACGGGAAGCCCTGCACCTGGACGACCTCGTCGGGCGGCGAGATCCGGTTGACCGCGGCGAGCTGCGCGGCGGCAGACGCCTCGGCCGGCCCGTAGCCGTTGCGCAGCAGCGCCTGGCCGTAGCCCAGGGAGGGCGAGTAGGCCCGCTCGTCCATGTCGGACAACGAGGCGACGAACAGCGTGAGCGCCACCGACCCGGCGACCGCGCCGAGGACGGCGGCGACGGCCGGCGCAGTGCGTCCCCGGTGCCGGGCGGCGTCGCGCAGCGCCAGGCGGGGCGCGAGGGGCAGGAAGCGGCCGAGCTTGGCGGCGGCGCCGACGAGAGCCGGCGTGGCCACGATCAGGCCGAGCTGGGTCAGCACGGCACCGGCGAGGATCAGGACCGCCACGACCGCGAGCAGGTTCGAGCCCGGGTCGCCCTGACGTTCGAGGGCGAGGGCGAGGGCGCCACCGCCGAGGGCCATCGCGGCGCCGACGGCGGCGGTGAACAACCCGATGACCGGGTAGCGCCGCCGGGTGTGCACGACGCCGCGGCGTCCGCTGAGCGCGGTGACGACGTCCTGCCGGGCGGCCGTGCGTGCGGGCAGGACGGCCGCGAGGACGCCGGTCACCACCCCGACGAGGGTGAGGGCCGCGAGCTCCAGCGGCCGCACGTCGGGGGCGGGCAGGAACTGCTCGAACCGGCGGGTGGCGACCAGGACCGCCGCGACGCCGCACAGCGCCCCGACGACGACGCCGACGACGCCCCCGAGCAGTCCGAGGACCAGGCCCTGGCCGAGCACCACGGCCCGCACCTGCCGCCGTCCCGCTCCGGCCGCGGCCAGCAGCCCCAGGGCGCGGCTCTGCCGGCGCATCCCGACGGCGAAGGCGGCGCCCGCGAGCAGGGCGACCTCCGCCATCGCGAGCCCGACGACGAGGGTCGCGGCGATCACCGCTTCGAGGTCCGGCCCGCCGTCGCTGCGGCTCGGGTCGGCGTACAGCGGGATCGCGGACCGCGGCGGCGGGTCCTGCACCACGGCGCGGGAGAACACGGCCACCCCGACGTCGTTGAGGTCGAGCACCTGCTGCCAGCTGACCGGGTCGGGGGTGTCGACCAGCAGCGACTCGGGCTCGGCGTAGCCGCCGCCGGTGGCCATCTCCGACAGCAGGGTCCCCGGCAGGGCGACGGCGACGGCGGCGCCCTGCGCGTCGCTGACCGGCCGGACCGTGCCGACGATGCGCAGCGTCGTGTCGGGCCCGATCACCTCGAGGTCGTCGCCGACGTCCTGGCCGAGCGTCTCGAGCAGGGTCGGCGTGACGGCGACCTCGCCGGCGTCGCCCGGGACTCGTCCGGTCACGAGCGGGAACAGGCCCTGCGCCAGCGGGTCGGCGACGTCGAGCTCGCGGAAGCCGGCCCGCGCGAGGCCGCTCGTGGTGCGCACCGCGACCTCGCCGCGGCGGTCGGTGATCACGCGCGTCCCCGCCGGCAGCAGCGGCCGGGGGTCGGTCGCCGGCAGGGGCTCGGGAGGTCCGGTGACCGGCTCACCGGTCGCGGTCGTCGACGGCTGCTCGCCGTAGGTGGCGTCCGGGCGCTGGAGGATCACGTTGCCGATGGGCTGCGGCACGATCCGGGCGTCGGCGGTGCGGCCGAGCTCGAGCGGGATCTTCTCCGCTCCCCGGACGTCCGCCGTGCGCAGCACGACGTCGGTGAACGCCGCGCCGGCGACGGGCAGGGCGACCATCACGGCGATGAGCAGGCTGCGTCCCGGTGACCGGCGCACGTCGCGCCGGGCCATGCGCAGCGCCGGCCGCACGCTCATGCCTGCACCCCGCTGTCGAGCAGCTCCTCCGGCGCGGACGGCGAGCGGGTCGAGTCGGTGACGCGGCCGTCGCGCAGGAACACGACGCGGTCGGCCCAGGCGGCGTGCCGGGCCTCGTGCGTGACGAGGACGCCGGCGGCGCCGGCGTCGACCCGGTCGCGCAGCAGGCGCAGCACCGCCTCACCGGTCTCGCTGTCGAGGGCGCCGGTCGGCTCGTCGGCGAGGATGAGCCGTCGGTCGCCGACGACGGCCCGGGCGATCGCGACGCGCTGCTGCTGGCCGCCCGACATGTCGTCCGGGAACCGGTCGGCCAGGTCGAGCACCCCGACGCTGTCGAGGGCGGCGAGCGCGAGGCTGCGCGCCGCCCGCATCTTCGCGCCGTCGAGCTCCAGCGGCAGCGCGACGTTCTCCGCGGCGGTCAGCCCGGGGATCAGGTTGAAGTCCTGGAACACGTAGCCCACCGAACGGCGCCGCAGCGCGGCCAGCTCCGGACGGCGCAGCGTCGACAGGGGTGTCCCCTCGATGCTCACCTCGCCCGAGGTCGGGGTGTCCAGGCCGCCGGCGCAGGTCAGCAGGGTCGACTTGCCCGACCCGGACTGGCCCATGACCGCGACGAGCTCGCCGGCGTCGACCTGCAGGTCGACGCCGCGCAGCGCGTGCACGGCGGTCGGGCCGTCACCGTGCACGCGCGTGACGTCGTCGAGCGTCAGCACGGCGGTCATCGGCGGGCCGCCGGCCGCTGCGCAGCGGGCGTCGGCGCGACCGGCGGCGCGACCTGCGCCGTCCGGCGGCGGCTGGCCCGCAGCAGCCGCGACTCGCAGTGGTCGAGCCAGCGGACCTCCGCCTCGGCCTGGAAGACGAGCGCGTCCAGCACGAGCAGCCAGGCCAGCTCGCCGGACTCCGCCTCGGCACCGTCCCCTGCCCGGTGCTTGAGGCGGGTGTACTCCTGCAGCGCCTGCACGGTGGCCGTGCGCTGCGTCTGCACGACGGCGTGCACGTCGACCCCGGGGACGCTGACGGCGAGCGCCAGCTTGATGGCCAGCTCGTCGCGCGGCGGGGCCTCGCGCCCGACCGGCGTGACGAACCACTGGCGCACCTGCTCGCGCCCCAGGTCGGTGATGGCGTACGTCGTGTGGCCGGCCTCGTCGTCGCCGTGCACGACGACGAGGCCGTCGCGCTGCAGCCGGCCGAGGGTCGTGTAGACCTGCCCGATGTTGAGGGGCCAGGTGGCACCCGTGCGCGACTCGAACTCCGAGCGCAGCTGGTAGCCGTACATCGGCTGCAGGTCGAGCAGCGCGAGCAGGCTCTGCCGTACGGACACGTGGGCTCCTCGGGTCGGCGGGATACCCGATATGGATACCAGGTATCTCCCACCCTGACCAGCAGTCCGGTGCGGTCGGCTGCGCCTACGCCCGGTCCTGCCGGGGGGCCACGACCTCGGCCAGCACGAGCTGCAGCGCCGCGGCGATCGGGATGGCGAGCAGCGCGCCGAGCACCCCGAGCAGCGCGCCGCCGACGAGCACCGCGACCACCGTCGCCGCCGGCGAGACGTCGACCGAGCGCTGCATGATGCGCGGGTAGAGCAGGTAGTTCTCGACCTGCTGGTAGACGAGGAACCACACCGCGACGACCACACCGGCCTTGAGCGAGCTGAAGATCGCGACGGTGAAGACGACGGCCGCGCCGATGGTGGCGCCGATGAGCGGCACGAGCCCGGTGAGGAAGACGAGCATGGCGAGCGCCACGGCGTAGTCCATGCCGAGGACGGTGAGCAGGACGTAGGTCAGCCCCGCGTTCAGCGCGGCGATCGAGACGGCGCCCGCGACGTAGCCGCCCACCCGCGACAGGATCTCGTCGGTCAGCAGTCCGACGCGCGCCCGCCGCGACCGCGGGACGAGCCGGTAGGCCTGCGCCTTGATCGACGGCAGGTTCGACAGGAAGTACAGCGTGACGATGAAGACGATGAGCGTGCTGGCGAAGAAGCCGAACACCGCCCGGCCGACGCCGAGCACCCCACCGGCGGCGCCGAGCCCGATGCCCTGCGGGTCGTCCACCATGTCCTGGGCGCGCTCGAGCAGCCCGAACCGCTCGTCCAGCGAGGCGATGCGCCGGTTGTCCTGCAGCTGCGCGACGTAGTCGGGTGCGGCCAGGACGAAGTCCTGCGCCTGCTCGACGATCGGCGGCACGACGGCGAAGCCGAAGCCGACGAAGAACAGCAGCACGGCGAGCAGCACCGCCGCGACGGCGAACGGCCGCCGCACGTGGCGCTGCTCCAGGTACTCCACCGCCGGGTTGAGCCCGATGGCGAGGAACGCCGCCGTCAGCAGCAGGACGAGCACGCCCTGCACGGAGATGAGCGCGCGGACGAGGCCGTACGCCACGGCGACGCCGAGGGCGGCGGCGAAGGCCACGCGGAACGGCGAGCGCGGCGCGAGCGGACGGCCGGGCCGGCCGAAGGGGTTGTCCTCGTCGACGTGGGCCTCGAGGTTGCGCACCTCCGGCTCGAGCACGGGGTCGTCCGCCGGCGCGACGAGCTCGGCGGCCCGGACGGCGACGGCCTCGGCCGCCCGGGCGCCGTCCTCGGCCGCTCGGGCGCCGTCCTCGGCGTCGCGGGCGCCCGACTCGGCCTGCCGGGCCTGCTCCCTGGCGAGCGCGGCCTGCTCGACCTGCTCGTCGGTGCGCTCGAGGACCTCGCCGACGCGCTCGTCGACGACCTCCTCGACGCGCTCGTCGAGGCGGGCCTCGGGGTCGCGCCGGTCAGTCACCGGGGCGCACGCGGGTGGAGCCCTGCGAAGGCCCTTGCCGCGCGGCGGCCGGTGCCCCCTGCGCAGGTGTCGTCACGTCGATGCTCATGGGCGTCACCATCGCCGACACGGCGTCGCGCAGCTGCTGCAGCTGCGCCGTGATCGCGTCGCGCTGCCGGGCCAGCTCCTCGACCTGGCGCCGGGCGTCGGCGCCGGCCTTCGCGGCGTCCTTCTGCGCCTGCTCGTGGAGCAGCTGCACGTCCTGACGCGCCTGGGCGATGACCTGCCCGGCCTCGCGCTCGGCGGCAGCGCGCGCGGCGTCGGCCTCGCGACGAGCGGCGACCAGGAGGTTGTCGGCGTCGCGCTTGCCCTGCGAGCGGACGGCCTCGGCGTCGCGCTGGGCCTGCAGCGTCGCGGCCTCGGCCTGCTCGGACCGCTTGAGCACCTCGCGCTCGCGCAGCTCGAGCGCTGCGGTGACGTCGTGGTTGGCCTGCGCGGCCTGCGCCTGCGCAGCGGCCTTCAGCCGCTCGGCCTCGCCCGCGGCGCCCTCGCGGACGGCAGCGGCCTCCTCCTCGGCCAGGCGCAGCATCTCGGCCAGGCGTGCGGTGAGCCGCGATGCGGCCTCGGGCTGCCCGGACGCGCGCTTCTCGGCGTCGTCGAGCCGCTCGCGCACCGCCTCGACCTCGGCCTGCAGCGCCGTGAGGCGGGCCGAGTCGTGGGCGTGGCGCGCGTCGAGGCCGTTGATGTGGTCGTCGATGCGGTCGAGGTAGTCGTCGACCTGCCGGCGGTCGTAGCCGCCGAACCGCACGACGTCGAAGCCGACCGGCTCACTGCCCTCCATCGGGACGAGGTCGTCGGTGACCGGCGTGCTGCTCGGGCTCATGCGCCTGTGATACCACTCGGGCAGCGGCCGGGCACGCACCGCCACACGCGCGTCCGGGACGCAGTCCTCGGACCGGCGGGCCGGACCCCACCGACGGCGGGCGGACGCCGCGGGACCCTGCGGACCGGCCGGCCGCGGGGCAGTGCTGTGATGCTCGGCACACTGCGCAACCCGGGCAGGACGCACGACGAGGAGCCTTCCGTGACCACTCAGGCGACGAGCGGCGCGCGTGTGCCACGCGACCGCGAGCACGACTACACCGAGGAGCAGGCGGCGCGGCGACGGGCGTTCGTGGCCGAGCAGACCGGCGCCTCGCTGCAGCACGTCGGGCACTACTCGGTCGACCCGGCGGTCCTGCCGGGCAACGTCGAGAACTTCACCGGCGTCGCCCAGGTCCCCATCGGCCTGGCCGGGCCGCTGCACGTCGACGGCGAGCACGCGAAGGGCGACTTCTACGTCCCGCTCGCGACCACGGAGGGGACGCTGGTCGCGAGCTACAACCGCGGCATGCGCCTGCTCGGCGAGTGCGGCGGCGTGCGCACGACGGTCGTCGACGACCACATGCAGCGGGCGCCGGCGTTCCTGTTCGACGACGCCCTGCAGGCGCGCAGCTTCGGCGAGTGGGTGGACGCGCACCTCGACGACATCCGCACGGCGGCCGAGGCGACCACCCGGTCCGGCAAGCTGACCTACATCGGCCAGCACCAGATCGGCAACCTGCGCTACCTGCGGGTCAACTACACGACGGGCGACGCGGCCGGGCAGAACATGACCGGCAAGGCCACCCTGGCCGCGTGCGAGTGGATCCGCGACCACCACCCGGACCGGCCGCGCTTCGTGCTCTCGGGCGCCATCGACACCGACAAGAAGCACTCGCAGATCAACATGCTCATGACCCGCGGCAAGCGGGTCGTCGCGGAGGCCGTGATCCCGGACGAGGTGCTGCAGCGGGTCATGGGCGTCCGCACCCGCGACCTGTTCGAGTACCGCCAGATCGGCATGGTCGGCGCCTTCATGTCCGGTGCCGCCTACAACGGCGCGCACGCGGCGAACGGGCTCACGGCGATGTTCATCGCGACCGGGCAGGACGTCGCGAACGTCGCCGAGTCGCACGCCGGCGTGACGTACGCCCAGCTGCTCGAGAACGGCGACTACTACTGGTCGACGACGCTCACCTCGCTCATCGTCGCGACGTACGGCGGCGGCACCGGGCTGCCGACGCAGCGCGAGTGCCTCGAGCTGCTCGGCTGCTACGGCGCGGGCAAGGTCGGCAAGTTCGCCGAGATCTGCGCCGCCACCGTGCTGGCGGGCGACGTCTCCCTCACCTCGGCGATCCTGGCCGGAGACTGGGTGACCAGCCACGACGCCCTGGGACGCAACCGGTAGGCGGGGCCGCCGCCGTTCGGCATGATCACCTGCGACACGCCGGCGTGTCGGGCGGTGACCATGCCAGTCGGCTGACGTGATCATGCCGGTCGTCCACAGCCGCGGCTGGGCCGGTGGCCGGCCGGTCGGCGGCGCAGCACCGTGCAGGCCGTGGCGGACACCAGCACCCTCGGCCTGCGCTCCTGCGGCGTGTGGACCCGCGCGCAGGCGCTCGACGTGCTCGGCCGCGGCCAGGTGGACGCCCTCGTCCGCGCGCGGACGTGGCAGGTGCCGTGGCGCGGGGTGTACGCCGACGGTGGCCACGAGCTCGACGCGGAGCAGCGCGCATGGGCGGCCGTGCTCGCCGCCGGAGGTGCCGGAGCCGACCCGAGGGGACCGCGGCTGCGTGCCGTGGCGTACGGCCGCACCGCTGCCCGGGTCCACGGGCTGCCGCTGGTCGACGACCTCGACCCGGCCACCGGCTCCCAGGAGCACCTGCTGGACGAGGTGGCCGTCGCGCGACGGCTGCCCAGGCAGTCCTGGGCCGGCCGCGAGCTGCGGCCGGTGCGGACGGCCCTGTCCTCGGCGGAGCGGGTGCGGCTGCCGAGCGGTCTGTGGGTGACGTCGCCCGTGCGGACGCTGGTCGACTGCGCCGGGCTGCTGGCGCCGGACGCCCTGGTCTGCGCGCTGGACGCCGCGCTGCACCGCGGGCTCGTCTCGGCGCAGGACCTGCAGGACGCCGTCCGCGCCCGTACGGGCCGCGCGCACAGCACCGCCTTGACGCACGCCGTCCGACGAGCCGACGTCCGGGCCGAGTCGCCACCCGAGACCCTCGCCCGCCTGCTGCTCCAGCCGTCCCTGCCGCGGCTGGAGCCGCAGGTCGAGCTGTTCGACGACGCCGGGCGGACGGTCGCGCGGTTCGACCTCGGCGACGAGGCCGTGCGGCTGGCCGTGGAGTGCGACGGCAAGGCCGCGCACGCCGGCGCCGCGATGGTCGCGAAGGACCGCCGCCGTGACCGGCGCACCGAGGCGTACGGCTGGCGGACCGAGCGGGTGACGTGGTTCGAGCTGCGGCGCGAGCAGTCCGCCGTCCTGCGCCGCGTCAGCGAGGTCCACGCCGCGCGGGCCGCGCAGCGGTGACCGGGTCACCCGCGTCCGGTCGGCATGATCACCGGAGACATGCCGGCGTGTCGTCCGGTGACCATGCCACTCGTCGCGGCTGCTCAGGCCGGTACGGCGTGTTCCGCGGTGATCATGCCGCCTGCGGTCCGGCGCGGATCAGTGCGCCGGGCCGCCGGCGGCGGGCTCGACCAGCTCGACGAGGACGCCGCCGGCGCTCTTGGGGTGCACGAAGTTGACCCGGCTGCCGGCGGTGCCCGCGCGCGGCTCGTCGTACAGCAGCCGCAGGCCCTGCGCGCGCAGGTGCTCGCTGACGGCCTCGATCGAGTCGACGCGGTAGGCCAGCTGCTGGATGCCGGGGCCGTGCGTGTCGAGGAAGCGCCCGATCGTGCTGTCGGGCGACAGCGGCGCGAGCAGCTGCAGGTACGACCCCGAGTCGCCGACGGCGAGCATCGCCTCCCGGACGCCCTGCTCCTCGTTGACCTCGGTGTGGACGCAGCGCATGCCGAAGGCCGTCTCGTACATCGCGATGGCGGCGTCGAGGTCGGCCACGGCGATGCCGACGTGGTCGATGGCCCGGACGTGCTGCGGCGGGATGTGCACGGGGCTGCTCCTCGAGGCCGGGACGGGTGGGGGTTGCTGGGTATCGTCGCAGGCTCGTCCCGTCGAGCCCTGGAGCGTCTCGTGGCCGCTGACCGCACCGTCCTCGTCGCCGGAGCTCGCACCCCGATCGGTCGGCTGTCGGGCGGGCTGAGCACCCAGACCGCCATGGACCTCGGCGGCGTCGCCATCGCCGCCGCGCTGGAGCGGGCCGGTGTCCCGGGCGACGAGGTCGACTACGTGATCATGGGACAGGTGCTGCAGGCCGGCCAGGGGCAGATCACCGCCCGGCAGGCCGCGGTCAAGGGCGGCATCCCGATGAGCGTGCCGTCGCTGACGATCAACAAGGTGTGCCTGTCGGGCCTGTCCGCCATCGCGATGGCCGACCAGCTCATCCGGGCCGGCGAGTTCGAGGTCGTCGTCGCCGGCGGCATGGAGTCGATGACGTCGGCGCCCTACCTGCTGCCGAAGGCCCGCTC
>Ga0210040_10011477_pt1 | contig 10029 bp, 15 predicted proteins | sample CryGeyCG12114_NA_FD_185462 | JGI IMG/M metagenome (GOLD analysis project Ga0210040, IMG submission 185462) | Groundwater microbial communities from aquifer - Crystal Geyser CG19_WC_8/21/14_NA (SPAdes) (version 2) | ecosystem: Environmental > Aquatic > Deep subsurface > Groundwater | place: USA...
AGCACTTTATCGTCCGCTTCGCATTTAATGAACGGACGGAAGCGGCGTCACTGCCCTGCAATCCAGTCGCATCGCCTCGATCGGAGTTTATCGGCAATTCGGCGGTTGAGGATGGTTTCTTGCGGTTCTACGCGGCAGCGCGGGTCCAGGCTGACAGTTTCCCGATCGGGACTCTAAGCGTGTTCGATCCAAGCTCAAGTCTTGAGGTGCCGGCAGATAAACTTGATCAGCTTTCGGTGCTCGCAAAAAGGCCAGCGACCGCTTTCGCGAGTTAGCCCCTCCGCCGTGGTCGGGAGCGCAAGAGCGTCGTCCCAATGTTCGGGCAGACAAGGTGAAGATACGTAGCTGGCTCTAGATCTAGGGCCGCCCTAGTAGGCGGCCGAGCGATCCGGCCGGCAACCGAGGAGCGCGAAGCCGATAAACACAGCTTGAAGTGTAGGGCTGTTGAGTTGCTCGACCTACCCCCGCATCTCGGCAATGAAGCGCCGAGAGCATGTGCCAGGCTCTGCGCGCTTCAAGATCATCGACCAATCGCCAAACTGCCGTGCGTTAACGGCGCGATCGGTGACAATATCGATCGTGTCGTGTCGATTGTCAGAGCAAATGCGCTTCATTGTCCGATGAACCGCCATTTCGGGCCCTTCAAGGGCCTGCAAAAAGCGGGTTCCGTCGTATACGAGCAAGCCGGTATTCCGTCTCGCTGATTGTTAACTGCCGCTGCTTCTTCCAGCTTACTGAGGGACTCTTCGTTGAAGCGCTGTGCCGCCCGGCTCAGGTAGACGACCTGGTGATGAGAAATAGTCATATGTTAGGCTCTACCTACATCGCAGTACCGTCGCAGCAAAGAAGCGTCGACTGATGTACCACAATCAGACAGAGCAAAGTGAGTTCCGAACGCAATACTGATTGTAAGTTTCTGCAATGAGAGTCTGCTAACTTGGGGGCCTGTTAGGCCCAGCGTGTGACCTGGAAACTGTTCCCGTTCCACCATATAAGCCAATGTTTCGCCGCTAAGATGCCGGCACGCCATCCCTCTACTCGGACGGCACGACAGCTTGCTGATCTCGACAAACTGGGTACACATCAGAAAGCAAAACCCGACGATGTTTCACAGCCTGCAGACCACCGCGGACCTTGTAGCGCCCTGTCCAACGACGCGATGAGGAAGGCTATGTGGTCCCGACGAGACACGCCGGTGTGCCACGACATGGCTGATGCTGATACTTGCTGTGGCCGCCCAGCTTCCCACGTCACCTCCGGAATGCCGCTATGCCACAGTCCGGTTCTCGTGCCCGACTATCTGAAGCCACAGGGTGCCTAGTATCCACCACAAGCGTACCGGGATGGCCTGAGCGGAACGGCGGCTGTCCAGCTGCAGGTCGGTGTTCGCGGGCGAGTTACCGGCTGCAAAGTGATCGGCGCCAGCGGGTCTGACGATCTCGACGACGCGAGCTGTGCCTGTGCCCACAATCTCCGCTTGAAGCCGGCGCGCGTCCGCTCGCTTGCTGACCATAGTGGTCTGTCAAGCAAGGCCGCGTGACACTCGCGATGGATTGTTGAATCTACGAGCAGGGCAAGGCCGCCGGTCGGTCCCCACGTTAAGTGCGTTCAACAAAAGCGGAGAAAGGATCCGAGCACTGGCGGCCCTTGTTAGTTTGTACGCCATCGTTACGCAGCGGCCTATGCCAATCCCGACTAAGGCTTCGGCCTGCTTTTACTGTCCGCCTTGCCTTCAGCATCTAATTCGGCCGTCGAAGTGACCAACGACAGTTCGGACCCGCGTCCAACGGGTAGAAACATGACGCGGGAAGATATTGCGAGGGCAATTGCCCAGGCACATGGGCTCTTGCTGGACCAGGCAAAAGGTTTGGTCGACCAGATAATTGATCAGATCGGCGCAGCCTTGGAACGAGGGGAAAACGTGACAATTGCGAATTTTGGAATGTTCGAAATCCGAGAGAAGTCTGCGCGTATGGGCAGAAATCCTGCAACGATGAAGCCGGCTCCGATTACCGCACGAAAAGTCATCATATTTCACGCGAGTAGGAACGCACGTGGGCGGATCACTACTGCATCTCGACGCGCTGATTGACGGATGCAAATTAACAGCATCACCTCAGCGATACGCTCTGTCCAGTTGAGCTGCACCGCGACGCGGAAGCATCAATCACCCCTAGCCGGCCGTCGTCACGTACTGCCTGGTTAACGGCTTAGTGTGGGGCGGATCGGAGTGCGATACGGCCTCCATTCAGCTGGTATGTCGAGCGCAAACGATCGCTTCAGGCCAAGTCAGTTGTTCGACCTCACTCGTGAAGCACCCATGCATCACAGCAGCCACAACCGGCGAAACGCGTAAGCCACGCCCAACCCACCAAACCGGAACGGAGGCGCCGTATGCGTCGCTGTCCTGTTGGCTTGAACGGACGCATTCGTGAACTCGATTTCATGAGGGCCACAAATGTTCCGCTTGCGGTGCAGCCATAAACTTCGCCCGCGATCCGGCTCCGTCGTGGGCTCAAGTGCGGCCACCGCCTCCGTGAATTTGTCCGCGACATCCCCGTGACGCGAGAGCGGCTTGGCCACCCGCTTAAATCGGCGCCTGCAAGCCCGCGCTCGCGACTGGTCGCAGATCCGATTCAACTCGACTCATGATCGTTGCCGTCACAGCTGGTCCCGGCATGGTGGCGGAATGGAACATCGCATCGCGCACGCCTGCGGTCACGAGCAGGCCCACTATATTCCCGGTTACCCAGCTCAGCAGGACCGCAAGGCGCGTTGGCTACGCACAACCAAATGCCGGACCTGCTTTGTCGACGACAAGCGCTCAGAGGAGGCCGAAGCCGCAGCGCGGAATGCTGCGGCTATCGCACATCTCAACCTGCCAGAGCTCGTCGGCAGCGACCGGCAGGTGTCCTGGGCGACAACGATCCGAATGAAGCGCCTTGCCGCGATGATGGCCGCGTCCAGCATTGATGATGCGGACGGCCATGAAGCGTGCGTTGCCGTGATAGACGCCAAGTGGTGGATCGACCATCGCGACCTCACCGACACCGACCTCATCGCGAAAGGGCGGCTGTACGTGAACGCGACAAGCACGAGCCTTGCCGGTGCCCAGCTGACGACCATGGCAACGCTAGCCTGAACCCGCGCGAGGTGGGAGAGGACAGCCAACCGCCCGCCAGTCAGACTCAGCCCTGCCCGTTGACCATGCTTGCTGGCAGGAAGCGGTATACCGTCCCGCGTGAGATCCCGAGCTGACGAGCAATGTGAGAAGGTCTGACCCCTTCGCTCGCCAGCTTGCGCACAGCTTCAGGGTCGATCCGCGCCTTGCCGCCTTGTAGACCCCCCTTGCCTTCGCGGCAGCGATGCCTTCTGCCTGGCGCTCTTTCCGCAGATTGGTCTCGAACTCGGCAAAGACACCAAGCATGTCGAGGAATGCCTTGCCAGCAGCCGTACCGGTGTCGATCGGTTGCTCGGTCGCTTTCAGGGCAACCCCCCTGCCCTTCAGCTCATGCACGATGTCCTGCAGGTCCTTCATCGATCGCGCGAGCCGGTCGATGCGGGTCACTACCAGTGTGTCGCCCTCGCGCAGGAAGTCGAGCAGGATCTGAAGCTCGGTTCGCGCACCCCGCTCCGTGCCCGACTTCTTCTCGGACCGGACCGTCTGACATCCCGCAGCACGCAACGCTGCTTGCTGGATGCCGAGGTCCTGATCAGTGGTCGATACGCGTGCGTAACCAAATAACGCCATTGCAGTCCCGATTTGTTTCGTGCTCGACTGCACCGAGCACGTATCGCACTTCTAAATTCGATGTTCGCTACATCGTCGGGAACGATGCGCAGGCCCAGCGTAAGCTCGCGAGTGGGTGCAGGCTTGGCCCGGCTGCCGCGAACCCTGCGCAAGCCGCTCTGGGCACCGCGGCCCGCAGGCGAACCGCGCGTGAGCCATAAGGTCGCGACGGGAAAGCACACATGAGCCGCGCTGTTCAGCTGCAGGGCATTATTACCAGGACCGTGCTCGCGGTCGCGATCCTGTACCTGATCATGCGCACCTTCAACTGCGCGATGGCCAAGGTCATGCCCGACGAAAAGGTGCTGCTAACAGATGCTGGCCTGTTCACGGCGTTCTGCTGTCCTTCCGCTAAGCGGCCCGAGTCAACAAGTTGATGTGAGTAGGCCGCTCGAAGCGACCTCACGACGGCGCTGACGAACTCGAACCCGACGCAGGCCCCGCAGCCGCCTGCTGATCCAGAGTAAAAAGAGCGGCCCCGCCCTGCTGCAGAGTTGCGCGAGGCAGGGCCGCAGCTGCCGCCGGTTCCCCTCGGCGGAACGGCGCACCCTACGCGTCAGGCCAATGGCTTGCTGGTGCACCGTATCTGTGTCGACGCTCTGCCAGCGGCGTGAGGGGAGAACCGGCCGGCAGAGCGAACGGGTGACCCCCGTTCTGAAATCGTTATGCCGGCTTACGGTTAAGAAGCTGATAAAGAAGGGTGACTCGCAATAGATCTTTTCCCTTGCGAGATCGCTGCGGCGCACGCTTCTTCGCGACCTAATTCGAAATAGAAGCCCGCCCGCTGAGTCGGCACCGGACGGGCTAGTAAGCTGTGCAACTGAGCCACACGACTCAGCAGTCATGCCAAGATGGTGTCTGATTGTGGCGATCCTTGCAACGCGGCGCCAAGTCCAGTATAAATACGTAGTAGATTGATACTATGCTTACTCACGCCATCCGAATAGGCGACCTTGATCGGCGGACGGAAGCCCCGCCCGGAGAGGTCGGCTCCAGGCAGGGGAGTTCCTGACGTGTTGCCAAGCTGGAGTGGCAATCACGGACCACAGACGCTGGTGAGAAGGGGCAATCGAACCAGCGGCTAACGGACGAGAGCTTAATGTCCCTATCCGGCACTGATTTCTAGCGTTTAGCCAATGAAAGTTAATTCACGTTTGCTGTGAGGCGGTTAGCTGAGAAAGTGCCCGCCCAGTGAGGTCGGCACTAGGCGGGCGAGTACACGAAGGCAGCTGAGGCACGCGGCTCAACCGTCACGCGTGCAGTATGGCTCAAACGATTGAGCAGTTATGAATTCGTCCGACAACAGCCGTTCATCTTGGTACCAGCATCATCTTACGTGAGATCACGGCTACCTACCCAGCCGGGCGGGGCCGGGGTTTCCACGCAGCCAATTCTTGGTCGACTCGGTCAGCACCCAAGGTGCAATCCAGCCCAGCTTCTAGCCGGGCCTTTATTTAGCAGGGCAGATACGACAGTAGATCGTGAGCCGACCTGCACGCGGTTGGAATAAACGCCCGCCCGGTGAGTCGGCACCGGACGGGCAAGTGGGCTGACGCAGCTGAGCCTCACGACTCAGTTGTCCGTAGGACACTTGGCGGAGGGCTCCCGAGACAGCAACGAACTCAGGAGGGTTACCCTCAAGTAATTGAACGTGTGACTTTCGCGCCATAGTATGATTGTACTAAGCTGCCGAATGTTCGGTTTAGTAGCTCCGCCCGGAGAGGTCGGCTCCAGGCAGAGAGTTGCTAGCGTGCTGCCGCGCTGGAGGGGTAATCATGCATCCGTCAACGTTGGCGAGAAAGAGGTAATTGGACCAGCGTTCAGCGGACCAGATACCGATGTCCCATTAGGATTGGGTCCTTGCACTTAGCAGAGCCAAAGCGATCCAGGTACCTGCCGATGTTGCGGAACAAATGCCCGCCAAGTGAGGTCGGCACCGGACGGGCGAGTACGCTAACGCAGCTGAGACACACGCTCAGCCATCAAGGCAGCACAATGTACGGCGACGAGCTTTGTTGCAGTGCCACAAGTTCGTCCTGGGTGCGATCAAGCAGCACCTTCGCGTCTGCCTGCGGAGAGGTGGGCGGCGGCAACCGGTCGCCGCCTAGTTCCCGGTTGGTGCTTCGGTCACCCCTTAAGGCGCCAAGATCTCGGCAGTATCAGCCACTTACACGATCTCATCCAGCCGGCACCGATAGCACCAATCGCTGTCAGACATCGCGCCAGCCTCGTTGCAGAGCGTGCAAACACCCAGAACCTTAAGCTTGCTTCGCGCGGTTTACGCAGGCGTTCCTGCGCCGCCAAGCGGTCGTGCAATCGCCCAGGGGCAGGGAGATGGAGGCTTGCACGGTCAAGGTTGATCGGCATCTGCTGACGCTGTTCCTGCTGGCTTGGGCGTCAACTCACCGGCCAAGTTACGGCCTGACGAGTATAGTTCCCCGGCAAGTTGGAGGGCGCGCCACAAATTGTTCAGGCTTTTGGCCGGATCTCGGATCATCGCTTCCGGCCTGACGAGCACCTGCGAGCTCGGCTGCTTGGGCACGCACAACCGCTGTCTCGGCAGCGGAGCAGGCGCGACGATGCTGGTCACGTTGGACCGCCCAGACAACCTGCCACCCATCCTCGTTTTTCCGGAGGATGGACCATCCATCGAAGCCCGGATGAGGCCCCTTTGACTTAGGGCGCACGTCTACGGACGCCACCACTCCCGAAGGCTCGTCCGCTATTTTGAGGTGATCGATTACGACGTCGCCAGCCAGCCCGGTCGCAACCCTGACAGCGCCAACAACGGCCGCGCGTGTCGCGGGATCGTCGGCCGAAAGCTCCGTTCGGCCATATAGAAAGGTCCCCACAAGAGCCGCGCCAATCGCCGGCAGAAGCAGGACGAGGACTTCGCTGCGCCGATCGGGCTTGTCTCCGCCAGTAGGCTGATCTGTGTTTCTCCTGGGCACGGCGCGTTAGAACAGGGCTGTTCTACGACCGCAATCGCAATCGGTGCATCCCCAAGCACAGACGCCTCCCGTCTGCTTGCAGAAGGTTGGGCGGCGGGAACCAATCGCCGCCCCAGTTCCGATTGGAGTTTCGGTAAGCCAGCTATGACCGAATATGGTTAACAAGATGTTACCGATCGTCAGCCGCCCCGAGTTCGATGCTGTGCGTCGCTACTCCGACGGCCGCACCGATCGCCACGCCTATGCGCAACCACTTCGGATCCATGCTCTCTCCCCCTGCCGGTACAGCCTGCCCGGTTCGGTGAGGTGAGCAAGCCTGCCTAGACGGGCCTGTTCTCTCGCCAGTGACCTAATGGTACACTGCTCCGATGCTTCCTGACCCGCCCTCTCCCGAGGAGCTCGAGGTGAGAACTTGGGCATTAGTTGCCTCACGCATCGGAGCGATCGCGTTCTCAGGCGAGACCGAGAGGCTTCAGCCTTGGGAGATGATCGCGGCTCAATTGAAGCGGCGAGTCATAGCAGCTCTTCGCTGAACCATGTCCAGCCTACCTGGTTCGGTCAGTCGCAGGCTAGTGTTTCCACCAATCCTCGAGCATGGATCTGGAGGCAACTAGGCGACCAGATCCGACGTATCGAGCGTCTCAGCGAGGTCGATCGTCTGCGTTGCTTGAAGGCCGATCAGAGCATCAAGCTTGATCAGGATGTAGCCGGACGAGATCGCGAAACGACCGAACGGCCCTTCCTCTGTGGCGCCAGTAGTCGCAAACGGCTCGGACAATCCCTGCGCCACGATCACGACGAAGTCGCCTCGTGCAAGCGCAGATTGAGCCTGCTCTATGATCTGTCTGCCTGGAAGATAGTCCATACCTGATCCTCGATCCTCGATCCCCTATCGCCGATCGGACCGACGTTCTCCTAGGTTTTGCGGATATGCAATCGATGGATCAATGTTGGTCGCTCCCGATCAGGCGAACCCGCTGACATTGGCTGACCTACCCGGTTCGGTGAGGTGGGCAAGCTCCGCATACGCTTATCGCGCGGGTATCGCGCCTTATGCAATACGCGCACCTGGGCGCACTTCCGCGCTTTTCTGCGACCAGGCCGAATGGGTGATCCGCCGCGGTTGCGATGTTGCTTCCGCCTCAGGTGCGGTCGTTCCGGGCCATACGAGTGCTGCCACGAAGCTGCCAGATTGCGACCTCGACGGCGTTACTGGCTGGCCAGCCTGACCCAGTGATATGGCTCTGACGTGAGGTGCTCGAGAAGCCTTGATCCCACGGTCTGCGCCTGCCTGTCCTTACCTTCGGGTGGATGGGCGCGACCAGTTCGTTCGGATCGCAGGTGACTATGGTGAAGTCCGGTTCCTTGACGGTCTGCTGCCAGAACTCCGCGACCGCGAAGACGGGCCGCTCCGGAACAGCAAACCACATGCCCTTCACCGGCTTGCCCTCGCGTCGATGGCCTCGCGTAGCTGCTTCTGCAGACCCTTCCCTGAAAGATGCTCGTGCACGCCGAAACGGCCCTCCTTGGTTAGGGCGCGTCGGATATCATCGATCGTTCGCACCGGCCCTGTGCGGGCAAGCTCCAACGCTCGAGCAACTGTCTCTCTGCCGCTCAAAGGTGAATGCCGCGGCGCTCGCACTCGCCGGCGAGCAGGTTAGCGACCTCGTTCTCCGGCTCGCCATCCGTGCCAAGATAGGCCTCACGAAGATCAGCGTCGGACAGGAGCCGAACCCATCCTTCAGCGGTCAGGATGAACTCACCTTTAAGCTCCAGTGTCGCTTTCATCAGGCCCGCCTCTACAAGCGCGTCAAGGTCGGAAGCGGGAGGCAGTGAGCCGCTAGCGTATGGCGCGCCCTTCAGTAGAAAGTCGACCTCATGGTCCGAAAGGTGTCCGATCATGCTCACCAGCCTACCGGGTTCAGTCACCTGAGCAACCTGCGACGAGCAGTTCATCGCAAGACTGTGGGTAATTTACGGTGCGTCAGATTCCGTCCTATTTTCCCAAGGTAAAACCAAATAGGGCGCATCGCAACGCAGGTCGCGAGAGCAGCATGAACGAGTTCTGGAAGAGGCCCGCGCGTTTATGGCGTCGCCCGGGCGGGAAGCCGCGCTCCTCGGACCAAGCGCAATCGTCCAGCTGGACAGCGGCACGCTAGAGGCGATGGTCCGAGCTGCCATTGAGGCCGACACGCACCACCCGAGCGAGCATTCGTCGCTTTTCATCGATGTTGAAGCGGAGCGGATGTTCTCACTGTCAGAGATCAAGCAACTGCGCCGCTCGCCTGCGTTTCCGATCGAGATCTAGGCCCGCTTAAGCGACTGGCTCGAACGGCCACAGGTCTGGACAGGTTCGACTGCCTCAAGAAGTCGAAGAAAGCTGCCGAATGTCCCGTCGCCTGCTACTGGATGAGCACGCCGTAGGCTTTCGCCCAGCCCGGCCGCTCGATCCCCATCGCGAGCACGATCTCGCCGATCTCCATTACCGCCCGGCATAGTGTACCCCCAGTGAGACCGTTCCCGATAGACGGTGATTTGTCCACCGTTATCGCTAACAGAAGGTCAAGCTTAGCGGACGTCGCTCAGTGCGGGACTTAGGTGGCCGTCGCCTACCCTTCCCAGGCAGCCAACCTGCAGAGCGGCTGCACGATCCCAATGAATTCAGTAACTCGTTGTTGCCGCCAAACACCGCCAAACTTACATAGATAAACCTCGGGACTGGCTACCAGAACAACAGCCGTCCGCCTGCCGCTGCAGCGAACAGCGGCTACCGACCTGGTCACTGGCTCGACTATCTTTGATTGGCGCGGGAAGCAGCTTGGCATCGTCCGAATCGTTGAGGCAGCGCGGGTCGGGGGGAGGATGCCCCCTTACAGGACGGCAGCTTAGCGGCTTCGAATGCGACCAGGGCAGATGCAATCTTCGCCGCGATCGCGAGGCCCGCTAGCGCTCGAACTCGGAAGCGCGGGCGTTGACGAGGTTTAACTCAGCCGCGATCTGGTGATCGATGGACGAGAAATCAGAAAAGCGAAAGATGCTGGCGGAGATGCCCCCCTAGCCGCTGATCCAGAACTTGTATCCGATCGGACGGCAGCCGCAGAGTGGACGCAGCGCTTCAACAACTCTCCGTAGTTGAGTTTAGCCGATCGGAAGCCCTGCTCGGGAAGCGGTTCGCCGAGGTCGGACGGAGCTCGACCATCCGGCCGCCCTTCCGATATGACTCCGGGTTCACCATCGGCTGAGAGCCGGCGTATTTCTCAGCTATAGCTGCATCATCCTCGACGTGAA
>Ga0210040_10011478_pt1 | contig 10029 bp, 10 predicted proteins | sample CryGeyCG12114_NA_FD_185462 | JGI IMG/M metagenome (GOLD analysis project Ga0210040, IMG submission 185462) | Groundwater microbial communities from aquifer - Crystal Geyser CG19_WC_8/21/14_NA (SPAdes) (version 2) | ecosystem: Environmental > Aquatic > Deep subsurface > Groundwater | place: USA...
GTTGGACTATTAAGCTGGTAACAGTTCCGATTGAAAGTTTCAAATTGTGAATTTTTAAATATGAATATTTTTGAATCCATTAAATGCACAGTTGTAGAAACTATTGAAATGCTTTTTGGTGACTGAATTAATGTTTTAATCTCGTCGGCCTTTAAAGCCTGAACTCCGATATGATATGATAGAGATTGCCTTATATAAAAAGATAAATCTCAATTGCTGATAGATTCGATTCATAAAAGTATGAGTCAACCATGTATCTGATATTTATACATTTATATTTTATTAACATGAGTGTTCGAAATTGTTCTTATCACGATAGATTAAACTATAGCGGACTATAACTAGTAAGCAGATACGAAAACTCATGTAAAACTTGCTGATGTCTTTGAAAACTGCCTCAACCAATTATTATTGTGTCGTATCCGAGCCAAACGAAATACCGCAAAAGTAAAAACAGCAAAAAAATAACAGCAGCAAAGCAGAATCCATGACTCAAAGTTATTCATTAACTAATATATCTAAAAAGACATCATCCCCCTGTGAATCGTCTTTTTAAAAGATCATGAATGAGGATACATACGTTATTAAAGCATATTATAGTAATTGCATAGAGTCTACAGGTCTTTTGAAAAAAAGCGGCAATAACATTATTAGACGTGCAACATAGAAATTAAAAAATCACCTTGTTTATGGTAAAATTTCATACTAAACTATTGATTACTTTAAATTGATCGAGTTGCTGGTTAAAAAAGTAACATTTCAATTTTAAAAAAAAGTATGTGCAGTATTTTCTAGTTTTTTCGGAAGTTATTTCCATATAAGGTTGGCTGTGTTCCATGCATTCATGTTTTAATTCATGTTAGTGGAAATAAAGCAAACTGCACTCACTCGTAGCCCGGTTTCACATGAAAGACCGTCAAATTGCTGTGGACTTAGATTCTGGTCATTCATTTCAATGCCCCACGATCGGACTCTTTTCCTTCACCTGTAACATACAAGGGCAGAGTTTGCCAGTAATTATCGTAAATTCCTACACTTCATTTTATCGGTGGTGACTGACTCTAATAATTCTATTAAGTAAACTTATACCTTCAATTATAGCTGGCGCCTGAAGTGCAATGTTCAATAAGTAAAGATTCATAAACAGTTGAGTTATGTCTTATACAAACAGGTATACTAAGAGGTACTGGATGTTTCTTTCGATTTTATTAAATTGATATCTTCTCCGTCCATACAACCTTTCGCCATGCTGTTCAGGGGTTTTGGTATGTGGTATTGGTACCAGTTGCATAGAGCCGTACTGTCTATGACGTGGAATTTTTCTAATTTGACAAGTATGACAGGTTTTAACGTAATTTTTTATATCCTCCCGCATTTTCTTCCAATAGTATCTATTATCAATTTTTTACCAAATCTTGTTAAATCCTAAATGAGCTCCAGGAATGGGGTCATCGTGGCATTCATTAAGAATAGCATGACGTCAGTGCTTAGGCACGTAAAGAGTATTTTTGTCGGTCATTTGATTTTTGAATTAAAGCACATTGTTCATTAACGTATAATTATGGTTGATGCGTGGGTACATTACTGCAAATTTTTCCTTCATACTTTTGATTTCTATATCTTGAACCTGCATTTCCGCTGTTTTCCAGTCTAATTTTCAAAAAAAGGTAGTTCTCTTAGTTGTTTATTGTCAGAATACGTTGTGGTAGTGAATCTAGAAAGGCAATCCAGGACTTCATGTTTAGCTCTTCTTATATGATAGATTTCAATAATGTCAAATTCTTGTAAGGTCAACATCATACGAGATTGTTTAGGGCTCAGCTCATTTTTTGATGGTCCGTTTGAATTTTAATTGGTATACCGTAAACCAGATCACGTAATTTTGTCAAAGACCAACATATGGCAAGTAGTTCTAATTGAGTTATTGTATAATTTTGTTCAGCTGATGACTGTGTTCTTGAAAGAAAAGCTACGGGTTTTTCCACTCCGTTGACTACTTGAAATAGTGAAGCACCAAGCCCATATAACGAAGCATCAGTTTTTAATATCGTTTCTCTGGACGGATCGAATATTGCTAAAGTAGGTGCATTTATTAAAGCTTGTTTTAATGTATTGAATGCGTTTTCCTACTTGTTCCAGAATAAAATGTGTAGACTTACTCAAATGTTAGCATAGCAACTAAATATTTGCCACTCGTAAACTAATGTTTACTTGGATCAACAAATATAATCATCTCATTTTTGAAACTTTGCCGCGATCAGTCGTGTGAACATTTGTTCCGATACAAATAAAATTATACATGTTTAAAAACCAACCGGCGTTTTTAATTTACAATAAGCTAGCATAAGCATTGCAAGCGAAAGCTTTCAACTGCGAAATATTATTGGTCCTTCGAGGAACCGAATTGAAAGTTCTTAGATTACACTACAATGATGCTGAGGAGTGGTCGTCAACTTGGGGTCAACGCCGAAGAATCTGGAAACAAGAGCGTGACAGTGCCAGCTGGGTTCACTGATGAGAGTGAAGACCAAATGGGGTCCGTTTATGAAGTCCAGCATTCCCGCGTCCCGTTGAAGCCTAAAAGCATAACATCAGAAGTGTCAAATGCCACAAGTATAAAGCAAAGGTGCTTACAAGCAGTAATAGCAGCCCAAGAAGCCATATTTGCAAAAGAGAAGGAGCTCATCTTGAAAAAATTGGAGTTACAGAAATCTCTCATCATGGAGGAAGAACAAGAGTTCCGTGAAGGCGAACAAACAAACCCTGATGAAGTTTCCATAGCAACTGAAAATGACAAAACCACTGATTGGGTGAAAAACAGTATGTCACAGAACGAATACAGACAAGAATTCAATGACCTGATCCAATCGATGAAGAGTGCATTCAAATTAATGGGAAGCCAAAAACCTGAAAATCAGCCTCAACTGAAAAGTTTCATGGCCCGTCATACAGCAGGGAAGGAGCTTCAAACATTCGGTGGAGATCCTAAGGATTGGCCCGGATTCATCAGTCTTTTTGAACAATCCACATCAATGTGTGGATTCACACCTGATGAAAACATGTTGAGACTACAAAGATGTTTGGAAGGACGAGCAAAAGAGGCAGTGAAGTCAATTCTGTATCTCCCGGATCAACTACCAAGTATCATCCGAACGCTGTCAATCAGTTTTGGCCGTCCAAGCGTCATCGTCAAATCCATGATCCAAAAAGCAAAAAACTTGCCTTCACCTAAAGAAGACAAAGCAGAAACCATCATCGACTTTTCAAATGTTGTGAGAAACTTGGTTGCTACGATGGAAAACTTAAACTGCACAGGTCATCTTTGGAATCCACAACTAGTTGAAGAATTGATCTTCAAACTCCCAGCTAGTCTCAGGATGCAGTGGGGCATGAAAACGGCATCATTGGGACAGGAAGAGCCAAACCTCAAAGAATTTTCATCTTGGCTTGAAAATATGGCGATGGCTGCAAGTTATAATCCAACCTCAGTTAGTAGCTGTCCACCTGTGCGCGATTCAAAATACAATGATAACCAGACACCAAAAAATTTCACTCGAGCGCAAAAACATTCCGTATTTACTACCAATGGGTCCAGTCTTCATCCTTGTGAAGTCTGTCGAAAAGATGGCCATTCCATCCACACTTGCGACCGATTCCTGGCTATGGTTGTGGAGGAGCGAAGAGAAAAGGTCCGTCAATTACGACTGTGCTTTTTTGCTTGCGAAGAGGTCATCCTGTTCGAGATTGCCGAAAAAAGAAGCCATGTGGGCGCAATGGATGTGAAAAATTTCACAACAAACTGTTGCACTCCTACAAAGAGGGTCAGTCTGGAAACGATGTTGGGTCTATAACGTTGACAGCGTCTGATTTTCAGAGTGAGCCTGCTCACGTTGTGGCACAATCATCATCATCATGTACAGCTCCTCAGGTGCTTCTTCGGGTACTTCCAGTCCAATTGAAGGGTCCGAACGGAGAAATCACGACTTATGCATTATTCGATGAAGGATCTACAGTGACGCTTATGGATCACAACTTAGCTAACTCTTTAGGACTCCATGGGCAGCAAGATCTATTGCAATTACGGTGGACAGAAAACTCGTGTCAACTGGAAGCTGATTCCATGAGGGTTGCAGCAGAGATCCGTGGCCATGATGATCCTAAAACATACAGAATCGAAAATATCAGAACAGTGAAGAACTTGTCTCTTTCCGTGCATTCAGTGGACTACAATCGGTTTAAAACAAGAAGGTCTCACCTAAAAACAATGCAGTTGAAGTCCTTGATGAATGTTCAACCCAAACTCTTGATTGGGCAAGATAATTGTCAATTGATAATCCGATAGTGATAGATGACCCTCCAAATTCGCCGGTACTTTCGAAGTCCTTACTGGGCTGGTCCTTTCATGGCAACCTAGGAGGACTAAAACACCGCATTGATAGTCACGTTATATTTCATGTTTCCGAATATTCTGATGGAAACTTACACGAGATGGTGAAACAGTCGTTTCAAACTGAGAATTTTGGTGTCGTTTTTCCGAAAAAACCACTTTTTTCTGACGAGGAGGAAAGAGCACAGCGAATTCTTGACGCCACAACTAAAAGAGTCGGTGACAGATGGGAAACAGGCCTTTTGTGGTTATATGAATATCTTCACTTCCCAGACAGCTATTCGATGGCACTTAGCCGCTTGAAAAACATAGAAAAGCAGATGCGAAAGGATCCAAGTTTCCGTGACCTGTACAATGCCAAAATAAAAGTATATATTAGCAAAGGATACGCTCGGGAGGTTAACATAAACGAGATGAATGAAAATACCAAGACTTGGTACATTCCTCATTTTGGAGTCTCCAATATTCATAAGCCAGGAAAACTAAGACTCGTCTTTGACGCTGCTGCCAAATCTAACGGAACAAGCTTGAATGACGCGTTACTCTTTGGCCCGGATTTATTAAAACCACTAGTGGGAGTGCTATGCAAATTCCGACAAAAAGAATTTGGATTTACAGGGGACATTGCAGAAATGTTTCACAGAGTTTTGATTCGCGATGAAGACTTACCAGCTCAGAAGTTTCTCTGGAGTAACGGGGATCCGTCTCGGGCTCCCGATATTACGTGATGAAAGCTATGACGTTTGGCTCCACATCGTCTCCATGTTCTGCACAATATGTGAAGAATTCAAACGCATTAGAGTTCGCAGAAGAGTGTCCTGAAGCTGCTAAAGCCATCACAGATCGTCATTACGTGGACGATTACTTGGGAAGCGCGCACAGAAAAGAAGCAGCTGAAACTCTCATTGCCCAAGTCTGTGAACTACACCGTCGGGGAGGATTCTGCATTCGCAACTGGACTTGTAGTTCACCTGAAGTGCTTGAGAAAATTCCACCAGATCTGCGAGCCAAACAACAAATTTGTAAGGTTGGGGACGAAACGGAACGTGTACTGGGCCTAAATTGGAATCCCACAAATGATACCTTTACCTTCCTGGTCAACTTTGGGAAAGTTCAGCCTGAGGTTTTAAGTAGTGAAAAATTTCCTACCAAAAGGGAAATGCTCCGCGTCCTGATGTCGATGTTCGACCCTTTGGCATTTGTGGCTTACTTCACCATAGCTGACAAAATCTTACTTCAGGATGTTTGGAAAGCTGGACTAGGATGGGACGACGAATTGAGAGAGATCTTGCTGGAAAAATGATTAAAATGGATAAGAAGATTTGCTGAGCTCAAAAAAATTGCTAAAAGAAGATGCTATAACCTGAAAATGATGATGTGCAATCGTGTTGAGCTTCATATATTCTGCGATGCCAGTGAGCAAGCATTCGCAGCAGTTGGATTCTTCAAATGCTTCAATCCTGATGGCATCGTTGTCTCCATCGTCATGTCGAAAAGCAGAGTGGCTCCTGTGAAACCGATGTCCATCCCTAGACTGGAATTGCAAGCCGTCGTACTTGGATCCCGATTAGCTACACACATAAGAGAAAGTCATGAAATCACAATTGTAATAATGCGACGAAAAAGGGGATATATCATGATGTTGATGAAAAAATTAAATATACTGGTTGCTAACCAAAAATTTGTTTGGTAACAAACATTTTTGATGCTTGATGTCAAATGAGTTTTGAGTTTAATTTATTTTAGTTAAATTTTTCGAGTTTTTTGGTTTGCTTTCCAGTTTAATTTGGTGTTTATTTTTTTTTTTAGTTTTTATTGTATTTAGCTTGTAAGTTTGGTTAGGTGTATAAAATCACTACAAATGTCTAATAATACGCAGTCATTGGCGCCATCCTTAGTATCTCGCATTAATGTCTCAAGAAAGAGACCCATGCAAACATTAAATCACAAAGATTTTATCGCTAAAAAGAATAAAAACTCTGGCCCTTCGTACATTGGACGTGATGGAGTTCGTCGTGATGCAATCGCACCACCATCAGAGGTTTTATCATCCCTTTGGAAAATATTTACGGAATTTAAAAGCCAAATTAATTCTAAGGGCAAAATATGTGTAGGTGAAAGTTTGTGGAAACTGCAGAAAACTAGGATGTCAAATATCGTATGAACAAAAACTAGATATTTTTACCCGCTTTCGGAGCATGAATTACAAAATGCAAACTCAAGTTTTACAAGGAGGTATCACAATCACGGATCCTGAAGTGCGTGTTGTGGAAACAGAGAATCATCGTCGCACTTGCACAATCTTCTACTCAATAAAAATGGATGGTCGCTGTCTATGCGTGTGCAAAAAATGTTTATGCACATTTACGGAGTATCAAATAAACGACTGGAAATTCTCACTAAAAAAATGAAAATAAGCTCTATTGTGCCAATGGATATGAGGGGAAAGCATAATAACAGACCTAACAGGATTCCCAACCAAATGTTAGAGGAAATAAGAGCCCATATTGCAGGTTTTCCCACTTATGAATCCCATTATGTGAGAAACATAAATAATCGGGACACACTTTATTTGGACCCCACTTTATCGGTTTCAAAAATGTATGAGCTCTTTATTGAGCAGCAAAGAGCAAACGATGGCATGGAATGTGAGGAATGGATTTATCGAGCAGCTTTCAATACTAATTTCAAACTAAGAATTAGATCACCCAAACTTGATTGTTGTGATCAATGCGACAAATTTCAAATTCGGCTTCGAAATCCTGATTTAACTGAGGAAGAACGACAGAAAATCCAAGAAGATTTCCATTTTCATAGAGAACAAGGTTTTTTATAACAACAGTGAATTAAACATCCAAATTTCGTATACAAAGCTACACAATTTTTTGCTTTTTCAGCTCAAATAGCATATCTTGCTTATCAGACCGACCGACAGGAAGCTGATCCCATGACTAAAATAGTTTTGACTGGCGATCTCCAACAGGTATTTTTCCCGCCTCAACTGAGAAACTCTAGCAGCTTTTACTTGAGGAAATTATCAAATTACAATTTTGGGATAAATGATGCAAGTTTGAAAAATTCAACCATGTACCAATGGAATGAAACATTAGCCCACAGGGGGGCAAATGAAATCTGTTCTTGTCTTTATAAGTATGTGACTACTCATTTTGGGGTCCTACAAAACGGGCAAAAAAGAGATCTGGTGATCTGGACAGACCGCTGCGTGGGTCAAAATAATAACATTTTCTTACTCCTTACAATGATGAAGCTTGTCCGGCAAAAAATTATTACCAGCTTCAATCACAAACTATTTCTAACTGGACATTCTTATAATGATTGTGATCGAGATTTTTCTCAACTTGAGAAAAAACAAAGAGTTTATACTGTTTTAATACCAGCTGAACTAGAAAATGTAATTCGAGAGTCTCGTGTAGATAATCCCTTCAACATGGTGTGGATGACTCAAAATGACTTTTTTGATTTTAAGCAACTCTTGAATTTTTTGGAAGGCCTACTACTCTACAAGTTACGAAGTATCACTGGTTTTTCTATGATGTTGTACAAAATTCAATGATTTTTACTAGAGAGTTCCATGCGCAGGTAAAGTTTACAGCAGTGAATTCGACAATGCAAATCCTTATTTACATGATGTTTCTAATATCAGGCAGTATGGACCATGCACACATTAAGAAGAGGTAACAGTAATGGTCGACTCACCAAAGCTTACAATAATCGGTTGCCTCTCTCAGAAGCCAAGATTGAAGACTTGAGAAGATTAATGGAATTTCTACCCCCCTATGCAAGGGAATTTTATCAAAACTTGTTATTTTAAGTCGTAATTATTTGAGTTAAATGAATTGGATTTTAGTTTCTCCGATGGTGCAGAATTTTCAGTAAAAAAATTTCTAATTTGCGTTACTGTGGCATCTTAGTTTTTCTGCCTAATTCGCGTTGCTAAACAGTATTTATAATTCTATTTATGATATATCCCCTTTTTCGTCGGAGCCATTTAATTGATGCTACACACTACTGGACTGATTCTCGAACTATTTTATGCTGGTTAAGAAGCGAAACACGGAAATATAAACAATTTGTAGCTTACAGAGTTGGAGAAATTCTGGAGTCCACAGAATTGAGCAACTGGCATTGGGTGCCAACAAAACTGAATCCGGCAGATGACGCCACAAGAGACTTGGAGCCAGCAAATTTAAGTAATGAATCCAGATGGTTTACAGGACCTGAGTTCCTAAAGTCAGAAGAAGAAAATTGGCCTACCGAAAGTGTCCCAAAAATATATCACAAACAACTGGAGGAGGAGATCGATATGGAATTACCTGTTCTGCAAGTTCGAGAAGGAGGCTGCGACTTTTTACCCGATGTCTCAAGATTTTCTTCCTGGAGTAGATTAATACGAGCAACAGCATGGATGAATCGGTTTATAGCAAACTGCCGGTCCAAGAAAAAATCTTTCCTTTTAAACTAAAACGATCCTTCAAGTGTTAGCGAACTACTCCAAGCTAAAGAACTGTGGTGCAAAGCTGTTCAAAGAGATTGTTATCCCAATGAACTGGAAAACCTGAAACGAGAGGGAAAAGTATGTAATACAAGCAGTATATCTACCTTATCACCTCAATTGGATAAAAATAATGTCATAAGATTACGTGGACGAATCGTGAATAAAGACGTACCTTATGATGTGAAGAATCCAATAATTTTGAGTCCCATTCATCCATATACAAAATATTTGATTGACCACTTCCATCGTAATCTGGGTCACAGTGGTATGGACTCCGTGTCAAATGAGTTGCAAAAACGATTCTGGATCCCAAAAATCAGGCAAGCTGTTAGAAGTGCGTGGAGTCGATGCCAGTTCTGCCGAAAAAATAGAGCCAAGCCGGTTGTACAAATGATGGGAAACTTGCCTCCTGCAAGAACAAAGAACAACATGAGAGCATTTAGTGCAGTTGGCCTTAATTACTTTGGCCCAATCAATGTGAAAATTGGTAAAAAACTTGAAAAGCGATATGGCGTAATATTTACCTGTTTGACAACTAGAGCCGTGCATCTAGAGATAGCCAACTCACTTTCAAGCGACTCCTGCGTGTTGGCAATCAGAAGATTTGTGGGACGCCGTGGTTCACCGCTGGAAATCTTCTCCGACAATGCAACTAACTTTCAGGGAGCAGAACAGGAGCTAATAAGCGCATTGCACAGCCAGGATGACTCAAAATTGGCAAACTTCTGTTCTGAAAATAAAATGAAATGGAACTTCAACCCACCTGCTGCTCCGCATATGGAAGGATCATGGGAACGACTGATTCGTTCCGTAAAAAACACAATGAGATGCATTTTGAAAGAAATTTTACCTGATGAAGAAACTTTGATGACAGTTATGGTGGAAACCGAAGCAATCCTAAACTCGAGGCCACTAACCTTTGTTTCTTTAGATCACGCCGATGACGATGCTCTCACTCCCAATCATTTCCTGATGGGATGTCCCAGTCCGATGTCACCCCCTACAATGAAAGAAAAGAATGTCAGTCAGAGAAGGTGGAAGTTAGCGCAGCAATTAGCTGATCACTTTTGGAAACGATGGCTAAGGGAATATTTACCATCTCTTACCCGGAGAACAAAATGGCTCC
>Ga0210040_10011479_pt1 | contig 10029 bp, 10 predicted proteins | sample CryGeyCG12114_NA_FD_185462 | JGI IMG/M metagenome (GOLD analysis project Ga0210040, IMG submission 185462) | Groundwater microbial communities from aquifer - Crystal Geyser CG19_WC_8/21/14_NA (SPAdes) (version 2) | ecosystem: Environmental > Aquatic > Deep subsurface > Groundwater | place: USA...
GACACGAAACGATCGGTTCGTTTCAATGGCTCGACACGACACGAAATTACCGGTTCGGTCCGTGTCAAGCTATTGACACGAAACGAAACGAGAATATTGACACGAACCGACACGTGCCATTCCCTATTAATAACTGTGCTCGGACGCAAAAAATACGGAGCATTTTTTCATCAGACAGTATTTTTTACTGTTTTTCGTAGAAATCCGCCTAATTTTTTGATCTCATTTCTAAACCATCAATTTTATCACATAGAAGAACCGTGTTTTAGTCAATATTGATTGTTGTTGAATTTTGATACATGATCCTTCATAGTCATTATGTACTCTTCGTATATAAATAGAAAAGCATGAATTGCTTGATCGATCGGAATTCTTTTCGCACTCATTAAAAAATTATTTAGCGTGTATCCAAACCCGGTAACTAAGCTATAGAAACCAAACATCTAAGGAATGTAGCACAATTCAAATCCATACCTTCTAGAAAGCCAAGCAATCATGAATCTATTCCGGCCGGCATAATACAGACTTATTATATTCCTACAAGTTACACCTACCATTCGTGAAATTTGTAGGTTTTTGCACTTTTCAAAAACAAATACAACAAAGCAAATCGCAACACAGTAGCCAAACAAAAGTGCAAAAACAGCAAAAAATTCCAATGTAATTGGAACCGGATGAGGACTAGATTCGGCGGTATGCGGTTTGAATAACAAATAAGCTATGATATTATCCTTCAGTGAAAACTGACTCTTTGAACTATTAAAGTGCTTGTTTAAAACTCGTCTGGCATAGTGTAAATGCATCCGACTGTGCAAAACTTCACTATAATAATCCCATTTCCTATAAATACCAGATTCCTCCAAACCACTTAAAACTGGCAAAATCAATCGCAAAAATGCATTCCTTCTGATCACCCAATGATATCTTGTAGAAAATAAACCCAATGTTTCACCCATAACTAATACGTTCCTCGTGAATATAGTATTCAACTCCTCGAAAAGTCGTACATCTTTTTCAGGATTAATTATTATAACTTTCTCTGGGATACTGAAATTTTTCGTTTCACTCCGAAGTTCTATCCTCGTCACTTGGGAAACGAACAAGTCGGAAGCATCTGCTGGATTCATGAAAACCATCGTTGTATTCAATTTTTTATACCAATCAATATGAGAAATGTTCAATTTGCCTGACTCTACTTCTTCCACAATGGATTGTATATACAATTTTGCCGCAGAAGTCCTAACTTGTTTCCTTTCTTGAGTCACCAATATTGATTCCGTGGTAACTAGAGAATAATGAGACTGTACCGCTTCTTGCAATGTATCAGGAACCATTGGGATGGACAAACTGGTCAAAAGAGAGAACAAAACTCCTTTGTATGCATTTCCTACCAAAAAAGCTAGCAGCATCCATGAAACCAGTAATACAGATGTTTGCATTCCAAAATTGTTACATTGAGTCACAATATGTTGACTCTGCTCTAGTAGAATTGATATGACATGGGTCTCCAATATAGACCTTTTTTTGGTGAGCTTGAACACTATTCGGAAATACAAACATAGAGAAAATATTGATGCAATTAGGAACGACCAAGTTGCTTCATCAAGTGGTTTTGTCAGCGAACGGATGTCCTGACCGTAAGGGCTGGTGAGTGTCCCGATGCGATAGAAGACAATCGTCATGCTATATGGCAAAACGTCCGTTTTTGAATCGTCATGTTTTAATAATACAGTTTTCACATTTTCACGCGTCATGAGCAAAAATGTGGCGACTCCGAACAGTTGACTAGTTCCTGTATTTGTTGTGTTCAGTAGTTGTTTCACAACGCGGTAGAAACAATTTTGTGCACCGGGATAACCTCCTTCAGTTAAACGTCGGGGAAAAACTCCGCATGCATAAAAATCGGTGATTTTGTTTGTATCCCATGGCCGATTTATCAAGTTGGAAACAACAATTTGGTTTCCAAAGTCGATATGGATTTGTCTCCATGTTGAATCCGAAAATAATTCTGGTTCATGAAGAATACGTGAACCACAAGTAACACAAACAAGTTTTGCATAGACAAATGATAAAACATAGAATGACGAAGTTGTATCAATGTATTCAAGGTAGCGATAATGTTCCAGCGGTGGGCTTGCTTCGAATGTTATAAAAACAATTGATTGTGGGTTTTCTTTTCGTAAACGTATTGAAGATTTCCGGAAATATTCGGCCAGGATTAGTTCAGGAGATAAATCATCTTGACCAACAATAGCTTTGATGAGTTGATCTTGAAAGTAGAAGATTGCGTAGCAGGTTAAGAATCGGATATTTCGCTGAGAAGCTATTGCTTGGGTGCTGTTTGGATTGAAGCTGTATGGATTCACTGGAATCGATTCTAAAATAAAAACTGCGTTGTTTTTGTAATAATTAAAAAACAAAAGTGTTTCCTCCGAAGCTTGGATGGAATTTTCTAAAAATACTTTGCGAATCACACAGTGCTTAAATTTGCTGAGTAGTTGGGATTGGTGTTGTGTGAGTTTCTCGATAACGTTTCCGGAACCAAAAGTCGAGCTGAGCGTTATAAGGATAGTTAAAATTTGTACTTGACCACCCATTTTAACGTCTTTTTTGAGGTGAATATCTCACTTTAATGTCGGAAGGAAAAGTGGTCTATTCGTTTGTCGAAATTACATTGGTTGTATACTTTACTATATTAGTCTGAAACATTTGAAACTGGCGTTCGTAGAAAAATTGATATTTATTTATTCATGTAACAGAAAAAGTTAACTGAATTCATGAACTTGTTTTTGAGCTCAAGAGAACATATTATATTAACGAATGATTCAAAGCAATTTCGTGACAAAGAGAGAAGTTTAAGTGTACAAAAAAACATTTCTTAGAGCAACAAAAAATTATCATCTTTGTGTTCAAAAGAAGACAATTCGAAAGTTTGTTTTACTTCAGTATTATATTACTTTACTTGTCAGTTCTCATAGCTGGTAGGGCTTTCAACTGTATGTTACATGATTTTGTGTACATGGGCTTTAAAGCGATTGTTAGTATATTTTTCATTGTGGTTCGAATTTATGATTAGTTATTGTTGTTGTTTGTAACAGAAAGTTTTACAAGCTATTAGAAAACATGTTTGTGAATGATTCAATTGTATTCTTTTTAGGTTTAGCCCCGAAAAATACTTTTGTTTACTTTAGTTAGCAAACCAACAAAAGATTTCGATTCTTTTTGTGAACAAATTATATGTTCACGTTCACGGTCAGTTCGCCGAAAGCAATAATGCCGAATTCTTAAGGGCGTAGAAATTACGCTGAAACGTCCAAAAACCTAACCTAACTAAACGTAGTGTATTTGGTTTTCGGCGTAAAAGTTTTCCGCAAACGATGTGGACACGAAATTATGGAAGTTTGTATACAAGAACTGAAAAGATTCGCTTTATCATTTTAGTGCCATGAAATTTGAAAAAATTCTAATGATAAATTCTTATAAATATATGATTAAATGATTTCAAAGTGCGCAGTAACTAAACCAATGGGATTTTCATATTATTGCTGCTTAGGACAATACCTCATTACAAATACCATGGAGATTTCATTCATTCATTATTACACAATGGTATTGAATAGATAAAATGAGTCTCCTATGCCTTAAATGCAAATATTTTTCAAAAAATCGCTGGTAAAAATTGCTTTACTGCTTTCTAAAAACTGAAATGGAACATAGCAAGAAGAAACTAAAGGATGACAAAAAACCGGAAGAAGAGGATGCATGGAAAAACTTGTTTGTCAAAGATAAGAAAGTAGGTGGTGGACTGCAAACTTTGAATTGTTGCATTGATTTCAGTTTTTAAATTGTAATCCTGCATGATATATCATTGCATAGCGTCCAGTTGACGAAGAATGGAGTTCAAAAAAAGGATTATTTCCGTTTCGTGGAGAAACTCGTAGTTCCAATCTTAATGCAAAATCTGGAGATTCCAACAAAGAAGAGAAATCGGGTGAGTGAATTTCCATGAACTCTAGCCAGCAGGTTTCACGTTCTCACACTATTATCCGATGGTTTTCAAAACTGTAGAGAACAAAATCGGGGAAAAATCAGCTACGGTAGGATTTCAAGACCAGCGATTGGAGAATAAAAATGTACAGTTGACTGAAAAAGAAAAAATTAGGCAATATAAACCTGCAGTTGAGTTCAAAGAGCCTGAAAAAACGAATGCTGCTAAAAATGTGGTTTTCGGGGGAAGTGAGCTGAAAGCCAAATCGGGAGTCAATTTTACCAATGTAGATGGAAATATACAAAGGTTTTGAATTTCATAAAAACAGGAACAATTTTTTCTTATTTTGGGATGATTTTTTATAGGTTGCCAATAAAAATGAAAAAGTAAACAAGCCGATTATGGAAAGTGCTGAAGAATCCATTGTGAGCGATCTATCATCTTTGCCAACGAGCCCATCCAATATTTTCTCTGAAGGAAAAATACTTGATCCCTTGTTGGGTGAAAAACAGAAGAAAAAAATCTTGGAAAATGAAAAAAATAAAGCGGATATCAAGTCTGTTGTTTCTGTGAAAAAGATAGATAGAGAGAGAGTTGAAAATCCAAAAATTGAAGCCAATGTGGTAGAAAATCCAAAAATTGTGCCTAATGTGGTAAAAAATCCAAAAATCGTACCAATCGAGATAGAAAATCCAAAAATTGTACCCATTGTGGTAGAAAACCCGAAAATTGTGCCCAATGTGGTAGAAAATCCAAAAATCGTGCCCATCAAGATAGAAAATCCAAAAATCGTACCTATTGAGATAGAATCTTTAGCTACTACCAGAAGCCCACAACTTAAGGCTGCCACAAAAAGTCCAAAAACAAAGAAAAATTCTCTGCCGAAAGTCGAATTCCCCGAAAATGAGAAACAAGTAACAAACACAGTGGAACAAAATGAACAAAAAACCATGAAACCGCCCGAAAAAAGGCGAAAATCGGTTAAAATTCAAGCAACTCCTTCTCCCATTCCTCCGGACAAATCGCTGGAAAATAAAACCAAAAATAAAAGAAAATCTGTCTATATCACTCAAAATACAGAAACAAATCCCAAAAGTAGGAAAAAATCTGCGCCACTGGAAAACCAAGAAAGCCACAAAAAACATTTGGAAAAATTCAAAACGCATCATGGTTGGTAACTAATTTTCAATTCCATTCCACTCATATTTTATTCAAAAAACTAATACAAATTCATTTCACACAGATGAAGCCACAAACCCTTTTCTACAGGATGTAATTCGCAAGTCTTTGCCTGCCAAAGAAAACCCTAAAAGTGAACCCTTGTCGCTTTTATCCAAACCTGTAAACATACTCAAAATTTGGCAATATTTCCAAAAAAAAAAAATACTGTTACCTCATTCTCATAAATACTATATTTCAGCTGCCGCAAATGACAGATTCAAACAAAGTTGAAAATGCTCCATACGCGTATTCTTCCAAACTGAGGCACCACCCTCACGTATAATGAAAATATTGCATTTTACCTGCTTTTTGTAAAGAATTTCAAAGAATTTTTCAATTTAGCATCCCAGAATGCAACCAACTTCCTATCGCAAAATGACTATAAACCATCCAATGCCAAAAATTAAAGATGTTCATTCCCACTATTCTCATCTTGTACGGAGAGCCAGTGTGCACCGAAAAAGTGAAGAAGTTAAGACTATTCCCCAAAAGGAAAAAAGCTGGGAAAGATTCATGAGACGCTATTGGAAATGCTGTCGGAAATATGGGGTCATCAAAACGGTTGGTTAGTTATAAAATTCCTGATTTTTGGAGACGACAATATTTAAATGCATTTTTTGCTTAAAAAACAGCCGCCCTCACCTGCAATCAGTGTACACAGCGCAGTAAATGATGAATCCGAAGAAGAGATAGATATGCATTTGCCAGACATGTCTTGGATTTTGATGGATACACATGTGGATGAGGAAGAGCAAGAAATGCATTTCAATTCTTTAAATTTGAAGGAACCAGGGAAATTAGATTCGCAAGATCAAAGGTAATATGCTTAAAATGCTTAAAAAAGTAGCAAAAAATGAGATTTTTGACCTTACAGACAACTTTTGCAAGACATGGATATAAATTCATTGCAATTTTTGGACAATTTGGTCCCATTTTTGTACTCAATGTACTATTTGGGTCGACTCCCGTTCCATTTCCAAACGAATTGGGCGGCCCGTGAGATTCACTGCAGAGTGCGCAAGAATTCAAAGCAATATATTTTCTTCACTTTTTCCACCGTTTTCATTTCGCTAGTTTTGGTCAAAATGTGTGTTTCGTTGGCCAACATTATTGTGGCGCCGGAAATCCCGAATGCCAATTCTACAGCTGATGCGAATAGGTAGGCGGACGATTTACATAAATATAGCATATTGCATATGGAAAAAAATTCACAGTTACAAGAAAATGATTTTTTTTCAGAAATTTGGAAAAACTTTTACTGGAGAAACATTGGCTAACTTTCACAGTTATAATAAGTGAACTACTATTTGTAGCCTGGGGAAGTATTTCTTTGCTGAGAAATGCAAATCGAATTGCCGCCCATATAAATGAATGGATTGAAGGAGTGGCCGTCCTGCGTTATGAAAATAACAAGAGGATCAAAGGATTTGCCCATTTGCAGAATTTGTTCATGGCCTTGAGTTTTGCAGTCTATTCTACATTCTATTGCATAACTATCACAGGTAATATAATACGGATCAGATACTTTCAATACTGTAGCTTGAAAGATGAGTCGAAAGTTTTTGTTTCATATCTGAAAGTTGTTTTACGAAAAAAAAGCGAAAAAATCGTATTTGAAAAAATTTTTATGGGAAATAACATGAAAATATTTAGAAACTTAGAACCCCAATTTTCTTTTGATTTTTTCCCCTAACGTATTTGTCAGCATACTTAGAATTTGAACAATTTTTACGGAAAAATATTATTGATTTAAAAAATAGTATTGCAAGCTATATAGCGATGAGTAAAAGCTTGCTACTCGTCATCCTTGCTTAGTTATTTTTTCCCAATTTTCGGAAAACTAGATAATATGGAAATTTTCTATGCACAGGACATCAGGAAGCTTTGGATTTCGTAACAATTTGCATTTTCCGTGGACTTTTTGAAGACGAGGCAATTTACTTTCGATCGGATTTTAAATATTTGAGTGCTGGTGTATTGATCTTTCTTACTTACACTTTATTTTGTTCTCGTACACTTATTTTTTTGCCCGTCATTTTGGCCAAATGTATTATCGATGTGGCGAGAATTTGGGGCCGACGTGTTATTGTCATTTTGGGCACCAAAAGTAAGCACGCATATTAAAAACCATATTAGTTGAACAAGTTCTAATTATTGATTTTTTTAGCTTCCACATTGATTCGACCTGAAAATAAGATCACCCGGGAAGAAGAAAAAAAATTGCGGCGCCATTTGAGCTATGCAGCAGTTTTGGAGGAAAAAAATGTAATTTTTTGGCTCGTTCAAGGCTTGTCTAAATCCCTAGCTTCCGTTATCACTATCTACTTTTTGGCACAAGTAAGTTAATAAGGTTTTTCAAGTTTTTCAATATTCCACGGGTTTTAAAACGTTGTAACTGCTTTTTAGATGCTGGTCGTGGTAATGGAACTGTTTTATTTGTCCAAATTAGTGTTGGACGGAAAACCGCACGATTTTTCCGAAACTTATGTCCAAGGAACAAATATACAGGTATATAGCAAAATAATTTGTAGAATAAACAAAATTCTCATTTTTTGTCTTATTCATAGTATGTACAAACTGAATTGGAAGCTGGATTGACATTTATATTCTACTTTGTGTTTTCAACTGCTGGTTTTCTCACCACGAGTTTCATAATGATGAGAGCCGGTGCAACTGTAAGTCCAAATAAGCCCTGTTCTGGGCTGAAAATAATAAAATATTTCCTGTATTGGGCTCAGATGGAAAATAAAATGAAAAGTGTTCTAACTTTAATGACCATAGGTTATGGATGGATTCGATGCAGTGAGACGACATGGCTACATATTTTGCAAAAACGGGACCCAGCGTAGATTTGTAAGAAATTCGCATCCAAATTCTTAGAAAAAACATTCTTCAAAATCTTCAACACAAAAACCCTATTTTTTCAGATTGCTAGTTTGATAACTTCATTTGACAGCAAAATCCCAACAATTATCCGTCCAAATGGATATTATGCAATCGATCGAGCATTCATTGCTAACGTATGGATTCACCGATTCGAAAAAAACTAAATTATTCCAAAAACATATGGGAAAGCTAAGAAACTATATACTAACAAATTAATTACTTGACAGAGTTTGGGAGTCGCTCTTTTTTTCTTGACCATAATGATGTCCCTGAAACTAGACTTGCTGATCACGGGTCCATTCAAATTCCCTTGCCGTGGTTCAGATTGCATCATTGACACCGGCGCACTTCCACCACCGTATGTGTCCTATAAATTGCATATTGCATTGCATATTGAAAATGATTGGTTGATGCACCAATTGCAGAGATGCTTTCATCGACCCCAATGGGAGAGGCGCTTTCATCGACCCCAGTGGAAGATGCGCTTTCATCGATAACGATAGAAGACACGCGTTCATCGACACTAATGGCAGAGACGGACTCTTCGACACCACTGACAGATATGCTTTTATCTACACCAATGGCAGAGGCTCATTCATCTTCACTTATGCCAGAGGCGCGTTCATCTACACTATTTACAGAGGGGCATTCATCTACACTAAAGGCAGAGGCGCGTTCATCTACACCGATTTCAGAGGTGCATTCTTCTACGCCAATGACACAGGCGCGTTCATCTACATCAATGGCAGAGGCGCGTTCTTCTACACCAATGCCAGAGGCGCGTCCATCTACACAAATGCCAGAGGCGCGTTCATCTACACAAATGCCAGAAGCGCGTTCATTTACTCCAAAGACAGAGACGCGTTCATCTACACCAATGCCAGAGGCGCGCTCATCCACACCAATGACAGAGGCGCGTTCATCTACACCAACGCCAGAGATGGGTTCATCTACACCAACGCCAAAGAGGCACAGTTGTGAGAAAAAGTGCCCAAACACTTATGGGTCAGTGGAGGATCAAGTGGATTGCGAAAAATATTGGAGGTGTACTCCAAAGTCAGCTGCTATTCCTTATGATTGCCTTCCCAACACTTTTTTCAAATCGGAAGGCATATGTGGAGGTATTGAAAAGACACACATTGGCGACATGGGTTTTGGGTATTTAAGTTTGTTGACATCACTGTTTTTGTATATATAATAGGGCAGTGTGTAAGTGACTCTCAAGTGTGTGGGAACACAAGACGGACGAAATTTTGCCAAGCTTGTACAATGCTCAATGGGACTGGTCTTGTAGGAATTAATGCAAATTGCAATGCCTATTGGCAATGTGAAGAAAACGGATTTGGAGTTGTTAAGCAATGTGGGAAGAATCAAGTTTTTATAGCTACAGGAGACTGCAGGGGCTCTTGTGAGGATCAATCCGACAAAAACCAATGCAAAATAACTTCGGAGTAAACCTATCATTGTTAGACATTATTTGGTTGTTCGGATTAATTGTTACTTTATTTAAGTGACAAGCTTTCAAACAGTTTCTTTGTTCTTCTTCAGGTCAATACGAAGTTTTAGAAATTTTCATGAAATTGTAGAGAGGTAGAGGAATTTGTTAGAGTTTTTGTTAAAGAAATACAGGTTGTTACTAGGGATGCCGAATAAATTTTTGAAATATCGCAGACCAAATAGGGTTTATAAACTGTCCAGCTTCCAAGTTACAGTTGTAGTTAGATGTTTTCGATATAAGAAGCGATTCCTTGAACTTTCTGTGCTGTTGTCTTTCTTCTTTGTAGATAATAGTCGCATTTGAAGGGTTGAACTCATGGGAAGGATTGAGTTTAGTGTGAATATAGACTCCCGAGGTTTCTTTCTCATTTCGTACATCCCTCATATGTTCTGACATTCTGATAGGAAGTGAGCGACCAGTTTCTCCGATGTACATA